>Ga0302046_10002160_pt1 | contig 18396 bp, 12 predicted proteins | sample RVTome_11_FD_200261 | JGI IMG/M metagenome (GOLD analysis project Ga0302046, IMG submission 200261) | Soil microbial communities from uranium-contaminated site in the Upper Colorado River Basin, Wyoming, United States - RVT147D111 (version 2) ...
CGGAGCGCAGGATACCATCGCTCCGCGCCGCGGCCGGGAGTTCGGAGGGACCGTAGAATCGCCGCCGGAGATGGAGACTCGAGAGCGCAAGAAGGCCCTCCGCCGGGAGATGCGGGCGAAGCTCGCCGGGCACGATCCGGAGGCCGCCCGCGCCGCCGCTCGCGCGGTGAGCGAGCGGGTGCTGGCGTTGCCGGAGGTGGCGACCTCCCGCCGGCTTCTCGCCTGCCTCTCCTTCGGCGCCGAGCTCGACACCTGGGGACTGGTCGCACGGCTGCAGGCGGACGAGCGCGACGTCTACGTTCCCCGCGCCGCCGCGGGCGACCCACACCTCCATGTCCACCGCTACCCCTGCGCCCTCGAGACGCTCCCCTTCGGCCTGCGCCAGCCCCGCCGAGGGACCCCCGAGCTGGCGCCGGAGGAGATCGACGAGACCCTGGACGTCGCGCTGGTCGCGGGCCTCGCGTTCGACCGCCGCGGCTACCGCCTCGGCCATGGTGCCGGCTACTTCGACCGCTTCCTCGCCGGCCGGGCCTTTCCCAAGGTCGGCCTGGCCTACGAGCTACAGATCGTCGACGCCCTGCCGGTCGAGGAGCACGACGTGCGGATGGACGTGGTGGTCACCGAGGTGAGCACGCTGCGGGCGGCTCGCTGACCCGACACCGGGGCGCCGGCCAGGCCGGTCTCAACACCCGGACGAGCCGTCGGCGGCCGACAGGACCTCGACGGCGCGGGTCACCGCCTCCTGCGAGCCTGTCAGGCCGAGCTCGTCGCCCGGCTGCAGGGTCCAGTCGCCCCCGGGCAGCGCGTGAACCTCTCCGCGCCGCCGCACGGCCAGGACGCTGGCGCGCGTGCGACCGCGGAGGTTGACCGCCGCGAGGGTTCGCCCGGCGGCGCCGGAGGCTTCCTCGACGGTGAACCGCATCAGCGCGCCGAGGCGCGGGAGGAGCTCGCCGAGGTGCCGAGAAAGACGCTCTCGAGATCCCCCCAGTCCAGGACCCGACCCATGAGCACGCCGAGCCAGGCGAACGTCGCCATCTGGACCAGCGCCGGCCGGCCCGCTTCAGCAGCCGGTATAGGATGCGCGCGGGCAACACCTGCCCGCGGGGCCAGGAGGCAATGGCGATTGGCTGACTTCCTGCGGGTCAAGCAGGTCTTCTTGGCGGCGCGGAAGGTGGCGGCCGAAGAGCGCGCTGCGTGGCTGACGCAGCTGTGCGGCGTCGACATCGTGCTGCGCCGTGAAGTCGAGTCGCTGCTAGCCGCCGACAAGGGGATGCCGAGCGGCTACCTCGAGGCGGGCCCAGGCCCACGCTTCGGGACCGGCTTCCTGATCTCCCACTACCGCGTCGTCGGGTTGCTGGGCTCCGGGGGGATGGGAGAGGTCTACCGTGCGCACGACGAGTTGCTGGTCCGCGACGTCGCCCTCAAGGTCTTGCCGGCGGACGTCATCGGCGACGAGAACGCCCGGGCGCGGTTGCTGCGGGAGGCGCGCTCCGCGGCCGCCTTGAATCACCCTCATGTCTGCACCATCTATGAGGTGGGCGAGGCGGACGGCCGGATCTTCATCGCCATGGAGCTGCTGGACGGGCAGACGCTCAGCGAGCTGATTCCGCCCGGCGGGTTGCCTGTCGAGCAGATCGTGCGCTACGCCACGCAGATCGCCGACGCGCTGGCCTGTGCGCACGAGCACGGGATCGTGCATCGGGACCTAAAGCCCGGCAACGTGATCATTACCCCGGACGGCCGCGCCAAGGTGCTCGACTTTGGCCTCGCCAAGCAGCTGACGGACGAGGCGGCGAGAGAAGAAGCGCCTCCGCGGTCCGCGTTGACGAAGCAGGGCGCTACGCTGGGAACCCCGCCTTACATGGCGCCGGAGCAGTTGCGTGGGCTGCCGGTCGACACGCGCTGCGACGTGTGGGCCCTCGGGGTGGTCGTCCACGAGATGCTCTCCGGAGAGACGCCCTTCCGAGGGCGGACCGATTTCGAGGTGAGCGCGGCGATCCTGGGGCGGCCGCCGTCGCCGTTGCCGGCGCGTACGCCGGCGAAGCTGCGCGCGGTGGTCGCCCGTTGTCTCGAGAAGGAGGCGGCGAAGCGCTACTCCTCCGCCGGCGAGGTGCTCGCGACATTGCAGACGATCCCTTCGAAGGCGGCCCCGAGAGAGCGCCGCGGCTCGGGCATGCGACTCCCGCACGCTGTCCGGCGTCTCCTGGTGCCGGGCATAGGCGTGCTACTGATCACACTCGCCGCGCTCCTCGGTTTCGATGCCAGGGGCTTGCGCCAACAACTCTTCGGACCCGCGGCGGTGCCCGTCGAGTCGATCGCGGTGCTTCCGTTCGTCTCCATCTCCCCCGCTTCCCGCGACGAGCTGCTGGAGCTCGGCCTGGCCGACACGCTGATCGCCCGGCTCAGCCGCTCGAACTCCCTGCGCGTGCGCTCGCTGGCATCGGCGCGGCGCTTCGCCGACACGGAACGCGACCCGATCGAAGCGGGCCGCGAGCTGGGCGCCTCCTATGTCGTCGAGGGATCGACCCAGCGCGAAGGCGACCGGGTGCGCGTCAATGCGAGGCTGCTGGCCGTGCGCGACGGAACGACCGTCTGGGCCGACACCTTCGATGAGGCGATCGACCGTGTATTCACGCTTCAGGACGGCATTGCCGGCGCCGTGACCGCCGCGCTCGCGATCCAGATCGAACCGACGCCGGACGAGGCGCGCAGCCCATGCGAAGGTGCTGACGCCGAGGCCTACCGCGCCTTTCTCACCGGTCGCTACCTGACCCGCAGGCCCACCAGGCAACGCCTGCCGGAGGCTCTCGGCGCGTACCGCCGTGCGATCGACCTCGATCCATCCTGCGCTCGCGCCTACGCGGGCCTGGCCAGGACCTACCGTGTGCAGGTCGTTGTTAGCGACCGCGATCCGCGCGAGCACTTCCGGCTCGCCAGGGCAGCGGCAGAGCAGGCGATCGCGATCGATCCCGACTTGGCCGACGGCTACGCAGAACGGGGCTTCATCGAGATCTGGTACGACTGGGACTGGACCGCTGCCCAGTCCTCGTTCCAACGCGCGGTCTCGCTCGACCCCAGCTCCCCCGACGCGCACCTCGGCTACACACATCTGTTCGCTTTTCTCGGCCGATTCGACGCCGCCGTGGACCACGCGCGCCGGATGTACGAGCTTGATCCGCTATCGCCGATCATCAACGACCTCACAGCGGGTGTCCTTGGAGCGGCCAACCGGGCCCAGGAGGCGCGCCAGGCCCTCGCGCGTGCGCTCGAGCTGGATCCCGATTTCTGGCACGCCCTGTTCATCCGCGGCGGCATGGCGCTGGATCGGGGTAATACCCGCGCCGCGATCGCCGACCTCCAGCGTGCCGCGGAGGGTTCCGGGGGGACCAGTGTCGCCCTGTCGCTGCTCGCCATGGCTCATGCCGCCGCCGGCGACCGCGACGCGGCGCGTGCGATCCTGGACGACCTTGAGGCCCGCGCAGTTGCAGATCATGTCCCCTCTACAGCTCTGGCCGCCGCCCATCTCGGTCTGGGCAACACCGAAACCGCGCTCGACTTGCTAGAACGCGCCTACGGCGAGCGTGACGCGCGTATGCCTTGGCTCGGCACCGACGCGCGCTGGAACGCACTACGCGACGAGCCTCGCTTCCGCGCGCTAGCCGAGCGCATGGGGCTGCCGAACGAGCCGGCCTCCGGGCGCTTCTGACTCTGTGGCTCCACCGTCGGAAGCACGAACTCCTACCGCCTCGTCAGCTTCACGGCCCGCCTTTTCCTCGGATCCGATCCCTGACGCAGAGTCCCCCCTGCTCACCGATGGTCGCTTCAGTCAGGATGACGGGCGGAACAGACGCCTATCGCGTCAGAAGCGATATCCGAGCCCGACCTCGTACGTGTCCGGGTATCCGGGGCTCGACTGCAGGAAGACCTGATGGAAGTAGTCTTCGTCCGTCAGGTTCCGGCCCGCCGCGAAGGCGTACCACCTCTCGCTCGCCGACTCGAACCTCATGGACAGGTTCAACAGGCCGAAGGCGTCCTGCGCGTCGAAGGGGCTGTTTTCCTTGGTGAAGAAGTAGGCGCTTCGGTAGTCGTACCCCAGACGGCCTGAAAGAGTCCCCAGCCCCGGCAGCGGATGCTCGTAGTCGATCGCAGCGGTCGCCGTCCACTCCGGCGCACGAACCAGCTTGTTGCCGGAGAGCGTGTCACCGGTCTCTTCGTTCCTGAACTGCACAAACTCCCGCCTCGGCATCCAGACGATGCCGCCGGTGACCGTCAGCCGGTCGGAGACTTGCAGGAAGCCCTCGGTGTCGACGCCATACAGTTCGGCCTTCGCAGCATTGTCCACCTCAAAGACCAGCTGATCGCCGTCGAACGTGATGGTCCGCACCTGCATTTCCTCGAAGTCGTAGTAGAAGGCGGACGCGCTCAGTGTCCACCGGCCGTTCCGCCCTTGGGACTTCGCGCCGGCTTCATAGGCGATCAAGTCCTCCGGCCCAAAGGCGTCCGGAACCCCGTTGCGCAGCGGGTTCGTGATCAGACCGCCGCTGTTGAAGCCGGTGGATACACCGGCGTAGAGCATGGTTTCGTCGGTGATGTCGTGCTGCAGATCGAGCCGCCAGGAGATGTCGTCCGCGTCCACCTCGGCGGTCAGCAGCGTCGGGCTGTCCTGGACCCCCGTCCCGATCGTGGTCACGTGATGCTCCTCGCTGCTCAGGCGCAGCCCACCCGTCGCGCTCCACCGCTCGGCAAGGCGCAGGTTTGCCTGGCCGAACACCGCGACCGCCGTCTCCCGTTCCGTGGCGTGGGAGTCGTTGATCGGAGTCGACGGGATAAACGTATGGAAGTCGATGGCCGAGTCGGCCTCGAAGTAGTGGGCGCCGACGATCCCATCGACACGGCCCTTTCCGGCCAGGAGAAGCTGGATCTCTTGACTCCATTGCTCGTACGTGGCGGGACGGGAGCCCCTGACGCAGCCCTGCAGGATGGGGATGCCCGCGCAGTCATCGAGGTTGCGCACCTCGTTCCGGGCGTAGCCGCTGATGGACCGCAGGGTCGCAAACCCGAGGTCCCATTGCAGATCGAGGCTCAGATTGTCGGTCTCCGTGGTCAGGTGCGGATTCTCCAGGGTGACCGTGGTGAGACGGATGTCGGTCGGGTCGGCGAGGAAGGCGGGGTTCGGTGTCCAGAGCTCGCCGCTCGCGCCGTCGTCCTCCAGGTGCTGCGCCATGAGATCGACGAGCATGGTGTCGCTCGCGTACAGCCGCAGAGAGCCTCTGAGCCCCCAGAAGTCGTTCTCGGCGAATCTCCGGTCGTCTACGGAGTTCCTGATGTAGCCGTCGCCTTCCGAGGCGATGAAGGCCAGGCGGACGGCGGCATTCCGAACGGGAACGTTGACGTGGCCGCCGACCCTCGCCGTGGCAAACGTGCCGTAGGCGGCCTCGATCTCCACGCTCCGCCCGGCTTGCGGCGCCCGGGTGATGTAGTTGAGCGATCCGCCGGTCGCGTTCCGGCCGTAGAGGGTGCCTTGCGGGCCCTTGAGCACCTCGATGCGCTCGAGGTCGAACATCCTGGCCAGGGCCAGGTTGCTGACCCCTAGATAGACACCGTTCAGATGCGCGGCAACCGACCGGCCCGTGGCGGCCTGGTCGGAGATGCCGCGCAGTGAGAAGCCGGCGCCGAACAGCCCGGCGTTGCTGACCACCAGGCCGGGAACGCGGAACTGCAGCTCGTACAGCCGCGTCAGGTCCGCTTCGTCGAGCGACTCTCCCGACAGGACCTGCACGCTCAGCGGAACCTCCTGCAGCTCCTCTTCGACCTTGCGCGCGGTGACGGTGATCTCCGCCTTCGTCTCCGTTTCCGGTTCCGCCTGTTTCTCCGCTGTGACATCCGCTTCGGGCGGCGCCTGCGGCAGGGCGCTCGCCGGCGAGAAGGCGCCGAGGGCGGCCACGCCGGCGAGCCATCCCGAAAGCCCCATCGCGGACCAGCAGGCGATTCCCAGGTTCGGCTATTCCTTTCCTGTCGCGGAAGTTAGCATCATCGATCATGCGCGCGCTGTTCCGATCAACCCACCTGCTCTGCTTGGGGGTACTCCTCGGCCCGGCTTGCCGCGCTGGTGACAGTCAGATCGTGTCGACTCGGACCGTGTCGGGCACGGTCGACCACGACACCAGGCCGACGAGGCGCGAGGTGTTCGAGCTCGATGACTTCGCGCTCTACGTGCCCGCCGAAGTCGCCACCGCCCGAGGGCTGATCCTCGCTCTTGGCGGGCCGGACACTCGCGCGTTCGTGACAGGGGTACCCACGGGTGCTCCGAGCCCCGAGCTCGAGGCATCGCTACAGACCCTTGGACAGGAGCTGCGGAGGCTGGCAGCGAGTCACGGGCTCGCCGTCCTCGGGACATCCCAGAGGGCTCTGCCGGACAGCTCGGACAGCGACCGGCTCCTCCTGGAGGCCGTCCAAACCGCCGCGGCGGAGAGCGGCCGCCCCGAGCTCGCAGGCGCTTCCGTGCTCCTCTACGGCATCTCGGGCGGTGGGCCCCAGGCCTCGAGCTTCGCCGCCCGGAACCCCGAGCGGACGGCGGGCCTGCTCTTGAACGGTCCGGCGGCCGTCACGTCCGTGACCGGCGGGAGCGCTCTCCTGGTGCCGACCTACATGCTCCTGGCCGAGCTCGACACGATCGTCGACAATGCCGAGCTCACGAAGGCGTTCGACTCCAGCCGGCGCGCCGGCGCGCTCTGGGGGCTGGCGGTAGAACCGCAACTGCCCCACCACTCCCTCTCACCTGCCGAACGCCGGGTGACCGTCAATTGGATCCGCACCATCCTGGAGCTTCGCTTGCCGGCTGGCTCCTCCGAGCCACTCCGCGAGATCGACGCGGCGTCGGGCTGGCTCGGCGATCGCTCTACTGGCAAGGCAACACCGTGGGCCACGTACCGAGGAGATCGCGAGTCGGCGAGCTGGCTACCGTCGCAGGCCACGGCCGAGGACTGGGAGTCCTTCGTTGCGCCAAGCAGATGATCACCGCGTCAGCGCGATGGGCGGAGTGCCCCTCAAGGGGTACGCAATGCCGCAAGGGCTCCGGCCGGATCGGACGGGTGGAGCCCCTGAGGGGGTACGGTCTCCGGACCATTGGGACTCTCGTGACCTGTGCCCGGATCCAGAGGGCGGATCAGCAGCCACACCTATTGCCTGGTCAGCCTCAGGGAGTCGTGAAGGACGAAGTCGATCGTCTCCCTGCCACTAGTCGCCCGGAGCTTCCATCGGCGGGTTCCCTCGAAGTTGAGCAGCGCCTCGTCGAAGGTGCCCTTCAGAGTGCCGGCTCGTGTGGTCATTTCGTAGCTGCGGCCCGAAGAGCACGTCGCCACCGTGGGAGGCACCTCAAACAAGCCATAGTCGCCACCTTCACAACCCGCCAAAGTCCCTGTGAAGCTTTGGCCAGACCAGCTGCCTACGAATAGACAGCCGGGTGGGTACCCCTCCAACTCCGAGTCGAAACTGAAACCTATCACGGTCGGGTCTTCGCTACTGGAGTATGAGTGCCACATGATCGTCTCCCGGGGCGACCCAACAGCATGTTCGAAGAACTGGACGACACAGTGATTGTCACCATTCACTTCGGTGACGGTGAGGGTACCGACAAAGTTTCCGAAGGTCGGCACCGGAGCTGGCGGTGTGAGTGGCGGTGGAGCCGTGGGACTTCCAGCGTTGCTACGGTCACATGCCAACGAGGCCGCCAGCAGCAGGCCAAGGCTCGAGAATATTACTGCTCGCATGACGTTCTCCTCGCTTGTCGGACAAGTCGCGTTCGGTCACCAGATCAATCGTCGCCGGTGAATCGTGTCCCGGAGGCCGTGGGGCAGACGATCGCGATCACATCGCCGACTTCGTTGTAGATCCTGGCCACGGCTCTGCTGTTCACCGTGTCATCCAGTTCATGCCGTGTCTCGGTGTCGACAATGAGCTTGCCTGCGAAGGTGCCGTCCGGGTTGTAGCGAAAAGCCTTGAACGTGGCGACGTAGTTCCGCCCCGTCGCGTGACGCCAGGCACCCAGACCGATGGTTCGTGCGGTCGGTGGGATCCCCTCTGCCATTTCTGTCAACACTCCGCCTTGCGCATAGGCGATCATCGTCGGTCCGGAAACGGGCAGCGGATCCCCGGTTTCGCAGTCCCTCCATTGGACGAACATGTTCCATGTGCCTTCGATCCCATGGCCCCCGGCTTGGGCCGACTCTGCATCCTGCGCCGTGACCGTCGCTTGTGGGCCCGCCAGTGTGATCGCGATCATCACCAGGGTTCTCGCTGTCATGGCTCGTACCTCCTTGCGCCGCTCCCGCGGCAAGTCGTGCCGGAATTCGCTCCGCAACGGAGCCCAGCGCGAGATCGTCGGGATTGGCGAGATTGCGCTTCTGGCTCTACCCAGATCCACGCAAAGCGTCGGTGAATCCCTTCAACCCGCCGCGTGGGCCGCTGGCCACGTGTAGGATGTAGAGCCAGTGGACGAGGTAAAGCGGGCGAAAGGCGGAGAGATCTCCAGACTCCTCGCGGCTTGGCATGCCGGAGAGTCGGCGGCCGCTGAGGAGCTCTTCTCCGCCGTCTACGCTGAGCTACGTAAGCTTGCCGCCTACCACCTGCGCCGTCAGCGGCCAGGCCATACCCTGCAGAGCACGGCGCTGGTGCACGAGGCCTATCTTCGGTTGGCAGGCCAGGACGAGGTGGCTTGGAAGAACCGGGGCCACTTCTTCGCCGTCGCCTCCCAGGCCATGCGGCGCGTCCTGGTCGACCACGCCCGGCGGCGGCACGCCGCGAAGCGAGGGGGAGACGGGGAAAGGTCTCCCCTCGATTCCGTCGTGCTGGCGGTCGACGACTCGGTCGACGTGCTGGAGCTGGATCTGGCGCTCGACAAGCTCGAGCAGCTGGCGCCGCGAGAGGTCCGCGTCGTGGAGCTGCGGTTCTTCGCGGGGCTCTCGATACCCGAAGTGGCGCTGGCGCTGGGGATATCGGAGTCTACGGTGGAGCGCGCCTGGGTGACGGCGCGGGCTTGGTTGTGCCGTGAGCTGGGCGCCGCGGGACGAGCTTGACCTCGACGGAGCTGCGACGAAGGCACGAGCCAGCCCGGTACTGATACCGAGTCCCCTGCGCGCCCTCTGGCACCGACCTGTCACCGGGCGGCCACGGGTTCGCTGATGGCGCTCTCTAGCGTCAGCTCGACGACGGCAGACCGAGCACGCCGACGAGTGGGACAAGGGCTGGGGCCCGACGACGGGCTTCAACGCCGAGCTCAAGGCGCTCTACGGCGTCGACCTGGCGACGGCCGAGCTCCGGGCGTTCGACGACCCGGCGGGGCTGGTGACGATCGGCAAGACGCTCTTGCGCAACGTCCTCCCGGACCTCGCTGCCCTCAGCGTCTGGACGGCCGAGAAGCTCGAGGGCCTCGCCGTGGCGGCGGACGGCCAGGTCTACGCCGTGGTCGACAACGACGGCGTCGACGAGGCGACGGGCGAGACCCTCTTCCTTCGTCTCGGCCACTGGCTCGACGCCCTCGGCGGCTGATCCGCGGACCGGGCTCGTCACAGGAGCCCCAGGGTCGGTCGCTGGCCCCGGGGCCTCTGCTTCCTACTCGACCGTGAGCTCGTGCACCATGCCCTGCGCGCCGTAGGCCTCGGACACCCAGGCGTAGCGGCCGGGCGCCAGGTGCACGGTGACGTAGCTCGCCTGGCCCGCCGACGCCTGGCCGGCGCCGCCGAGGAACGGGGCCGACGCCGGCGGCACCATGGCACCGACCCAGTCCATCCACGCCTCCGGCTCGAGAAGCCCGGACGGCTCGTCGCTGACGACGAGAGGCCGTAGCATGACGCTTCCCACGCCCTGTAGGCCACATCCACCGGAGTGACGTCCTGTGGGAGGCGTGGAGGCGAGTGCGTGCCAATCGCGGTGCGGCAGGGGTCGATGCCGCGACGAGCCTATCCCGGCGTTGGCGGCGGAGGATCTCTTCGCTTGCGGCATCCAAGCCGACGCAGGGCGCAATTGTCGCTCCAGGGGAGGGACCCGTAGTATGCCGCCGACGGTCGCCGTCGATCCGCTCCCGGCCGGGCCGCGGTCCGGCGAAGGATCGCTTGCCGTGGTGTATCCAACCGAGCACGCCGAGGACCTGGCCCTGGTCGAGCGCATGCTCGACGGGGACGAGAGGGCGTTCGAGGTCTTCGGCGAGCGCTACTCGCGGGCCCTCTGGCGCTTCGCCGTCAGCCGTTTGGCCGGCGATCGGGAGCGCGCCGCGGAGATCGTCCAGACCGCCATGGTCAAGGCCCTGTCGAAGATCGAAACCTATCGCGGGGAGGCGTCCCTGCTGACCTGGCTCTGCGCCTGCTGTCGCAACGAGGTCCTGATGCACTTCCGCAGCCGTCGCCGCGCCCCGGAGGAGGTCGAGCTGGGCGAGGGGATCGAACCGGCGGCGGGCGTCTCGGTCGCGTCGCCGATCGACGGCGAGGCGGCCCTGTTGACGCGCGAGCGTGCCTTGCGCGTGCATCTGGTGCTCGACACCCTGCCCGCGGACTCCGCCCGAGCGCTCGAATGGAAGTACGTCGAGAACCTCTCGGTGCGGGAAATCGCCGCGCGGCTGGAACGCAGCGAGAAGTCGGTGGAGTCGTTGCTGGCCCGATCCCGCGACGCCTTCCGGCGCAGATGGGACGCCTTCACCGAGCCCGGGTCCTGAAGGAGAAGCGACGTGGACGAAAGAGACCATCGAACGCCGGGGATGCGGGAAGACGCCGAGGAGGAGGTGCGGCGGCTGCTGGAGGAGGCGGGACCGCGCCCGGGCGCCCCGGAAACCGAGCTGGCCTCGATCACGGAGACCGCGCGCGCCGCGTGGCGCCAGGCGGTCGAGCGCCGCACGGGGCGGAGCCGTCGTCGGGCGTGGACCATCGCCCTTGCCGCCGTCCTGACGCTGGGAGTCGGGCTCGCGGCCTGGTGGGCGCTCCGGTCTCCGGGCGCGCCGGCCGTCGGTCGCTTGGAGGCGAGCAGTGGGGAGGTGCGCCTCGACGACTCGGCCGAGCTGCCGACGGCCGGCCGCGAGCTGAGAGCGGGGGCGGTGCTCACGACCGGCGGTGCCTCGACGCCCGAGGCGGGGCGAGCCGCCTTGCGGCTGGCGCAGGGCGCGACCCTGCGGCTGGACGCCGGTACCCGGGTCCGCCTCGTGACGCCGGGCCGGATCGAGCTCGAGCGGGGCGCGATCTATGCCGACACCGGCACCGGCGGCGACCATCGAGCACTGGCGGTGGAGACCCCGCTGGGCGTGGCGCTCGACGTCGGGACGCGCTTCGTGGTCCGCCTGGGCGACGAGGAGCCGGGCCTGCGCGTGCAGGTCCGGGAGGGCAGAGTCGCGCTCCAGCGCGGAGGTGAGACGCTCGTCACCGGCGCCGGATACGAGCTCGTCGTACGCGCCGACGGCTCGACCGATGCGCACGCCATCGACCCCTACGGCGATCCATGGCGGTGGGTGCTGGAGGCCGCCGCTCCCTTCGACATCGAGGGCCGCACCCTGGGCGAGCTGCTCGACGTCGCCTCCCGGGAACTGGGCTGGACGGTGCGTTTCGAGCCGCCGTCGCTCGCCGACGGCTCGCGAACTGTCGTGCTGCACGGCACCACCGGCGACCTCGCGCTCGATCGGGCGATCCTCGCCCTGCTGCCGGGAGCGGGTCTGCGGGGAGACCTCGCCGATCGCGTCCTGACGATCCGGGCGAACGGGGGATGAGCGGGCGGCGTCCTCAGAACTCCCACCGGACGCCGAGCGACGGGAAGATGCCGGGCCAGTCCTCGCTCTCCAGCAGGACGACCCCTTCGTCCTCCTCGAGCGAGACGTCGAACCCCGCCGGGTTGGCGCGATCGTAGAGGTTCTGGACGTCGACGAAGAAGGTGATCCGTCCCCGTCCCCGCGCCCAGGTCCGGCTCGCGCGCAGGTCGAGACGGTGGTAGTCGGGCAGGCGCCGGCTGCGTAGCGGCCCGAAAACCGCGACCAGCTCGGGCTCCTCCTCGGGGTCCTCTGGGTCGGGAACGAACGTCGCCGAAACGGGCGTCGTCGGCCATCCCGTGTGGTAGCGCCAGGCCAGGTTCAGGTTCCATTGGCCGGGCAGCCGATGGCCGACGTCGAGGGTCACGGTGTGTGGCTGATCGAGGGGGCGGGGGACGTCCCGTCCGTCGATGCCGTCCTCGGCGCGGGCTCGCGCCCAGGAGAGCCACCACCCGAAGCGCTCTCCCCGGCGGCCCCGCAGCAGCAGCTCCACCCCCTGTGCCGAGCTCTCCCGCGGCGCCACCCGGACCCGGTCGGGCTCGATCTCGGGAAAGAAGTTGAGGGGCTCGAGCAGACTCTCGTATCGCGGTCGCGGATCGTCGATCTCGCGCCGGTACACCTCGACCCGCAGCACCTCGAGACCGAGCGGCGCGCGGCGCGGTCGCCGCTCCCAGCCGAGGACCCAATGGTCCGCCCGCTCGGCCGGGAAGAGCCCGGTCTCGCCGTCCTCGACCTGGAGCTCGTAGGGCCGCTGACTCTGGAAGAAACGACCCCAGGCGGCGCGCACGACGGCCCGCTCGCCGAGGCGCCGAGCGAGATTGACACGCGGGCTCAGAAGGGTGTCCCCGGTTGCCGTATGGCGGTCCCAGCGGGCGCCGAGCTCGAGCGTCAGGCGATCGGTCACGGCGATGCGGTCGCTCACCCACAGCCCGAGGTGCTCGCCGGTGAGCGTCTCGCGCAGCCGGTTCTCGAGGACGCGAGGAGGGGAGAAGGGCGCCAGGATCACGATCTCCGGATCGATCGACTTGAAGTAGTCGAAGGCGGTCTCGTAGCGGCGCCCCTCGAGCCCCCACTGCGCCGTGTGACGGTCGCCGGCCTGGAGCTGCCAGTGCTGCGACAGACCGAGCACTTGCGTGTCCCGCCGGTCGTCGAGCTCGAAGGAGCCCTCCTCCTCGCTGCCGGTGCCGCCGCGCACGCGCCGCAGGTCCGCCCACGAGCCCAGGGTCTCGATCAGCAGGCGCTCGCCCGGGCTCGCCTGGTGGGTGAGCCAGCCGTGGGTGGTGCGGTAGTTGGTCTCGAGGCGCTCGAAGCCGTCGCTTTCCACCTTGTCAAGCTCGAGCTCGTCACCCGCCGCCAGCAGACGGGCGCCGAGCTGGCCTTGCTTTCCGGCGTGGTCCGCCTTGACGAACAGGTCCCAGAGGCGAGGCTCCTCGTCGCCGATGGCGTCCGCGGCCAGGGCGAGCGAGCCGGTCCGCCCGCTGACCATCCAGGCGCCACGGTCGTCGCGGAAGCGGCCGGAGCCGGCGAACAGGGCGTCCAGGACGCTCAGGCCGAGGACGAACCGTGTCGCCGAGGGCGGGTCGATGCTGCGCAGATCGAGGATCCCGCTCATGCGGTCACCCTGGCTCGCGGGGTAGGCCCCCGTGGTGAGGGTGGCGGCAGCCAGATTGCTGGCCGGGACGACGGAGAGCGCGTTGTCGTAGTCCTGCAGGTGAAAGGCGCCGTAGAGCTCCTGGCCGTCGAGAAGGATGCGCACCTCGTCGCGTCGCCCGCCGTGGACGCTGAGCTCGGCGCTCACGTCGTTGCCGGTGACTCCGGGAAGCAGGGACGTCGCACGGAGGAGGTCGCCGCCCAGATGGGGCAGGCTCTCGATCGTCTCGCGGTCGAAGGCGAACGAAGAGCCCGACTCGTCCTCGAGGAGCGAGAGCCGGCTGGGGAAGACGGCGATCTCGTCCTGGATGTAGGGCTGTTCGGGGAGGTGGAGCCTCACGGTCGTCGCGCCCTCGACGCGAACGGAGATCCGCTCCTCGAGGTGCTCGATGGCCGACGCGTCGAGGGTATAGCGACCGTGTGGCAGGTCGGGAAAGGCGAAGGATCCGTCCGCCGCCGAGGTGGCGACGAGGTCGAGCTCCACGAGACGGACCCCGGCTCCGGCGATGCCGGCGCCACTGCGCTCGACGACGCGACCGCGGATCGACCCGAGCGGCGGAGTCGGCGAGGCGACGACGACCAACAGGCCGCCGGCCTCCTCGCGAACCCGCAGGCCGTGGGGGGCGAGAATCTCGTCGAGCACCAGCCGTGGCTCGGAGGCTACGGGCTCGCGCTCCACCCGCATCTCCGGCCGGACCAGCTCGCTGGTGAAGGCGAGCTCGAGGCCCTGCCCGCGCAGCACGTCGAGCGCCGCCGCCAGGGGCATGCCGCGAAGCTCCGGCACGGCCCCCTGCGCAGCGGCGCTCCACATCGCGCAGGTGAGAAGCGCGAGCCGGGCCGTCGAGCGGCGCGGCGAGGAGGGGGAGGAGCACATCGGCCTGGGCCGGATTTTAGCGTCGGATGCGAAGCCGCCGCGGAGGCATGCCCCGCACTCCGCAGCGGGCCGGCGGGGGGCGTCGCGCCTCAACCGTCGCCGTGCAGGAACCGCGAGAGCGCCGCGGCCAGCGCGCCCACGTTCTGCTCGTCGAAGAACTCCCCGTGCGCGCCCGGGAGCCACTCGACGCGAGGGACAACGCGGAACGGATCGCTCCAGCCGGGCTCTTCCCAGCGGAAGGCGCGGTGGAGCTCGAGGTGGCTCTCCCGCCCGTAGAGCAGGAGCAGGGGCCCCGGCTCGGCGTAGAGAGCGGGCTCGAAGTGCTCCATGAGGCAGAGCCTCTCGACGGCTGCTCCACGCTCGCGCAGGAGTGCCGCCAGCGCCATCGCCACCCGCGCCCCGGCGCAGTTGCCGCCGAGGCGGTAGGGCCCCGCGGGCTGGATCGCGAGGACCTGCTCCAGGTAGCAGTCGGCCAGGAGGCGCGGGGTCCCGGCCTGCCAGTCGAGCACGCCGACGCCGGAGAGCAGCGCGTAGAGCGGCTGGTCCGCGTCGAGGCGCTCGGCCAGCCGGACCGGCTCGTAGCTCGGGACGTTGAAGCACCAGAAGAGCTTGGGTCGCGAGCCCTGGCGATGGAACCCCGCCATCAGCGAGCCCGGACCGAGCGGCACCAGCTCGGAGGCCGCCATCGCCGCGAGCAGATCCCGGACCTCGGCGGTGGAGAGGGAGGAGCGGTCCGCCGCGACCGTCTCCGCCGGCGCCGCCTCGTCCTCGCGCAGGAGGGCGGCCATCCGCTCCACGGTCGAGAAGCGGAAGAGGGCCTGGAGCGGCACCCGCCGCCCGACCCGCTTCTCGACCTCGGCGACCAGCCGCACGCCGAGCAGCGAGTGGCCGCCGAGGTCGAAGAAGTCGTCGCGTGCTCCGATCCCCTTGCGGCCGAGCACCCGCTCCCAGACCTCGATCAGGACGGTCTCGAGCTCGTCCCGCGGCGCCACGAAGCGCTCGCCGGTCGCGGCCGGGGAGAGGTCGGGTGCGGGGAGCGCCTTGCGGTCGACCTTGCCGGTCGGCCCGAGGGGCAGCCGGGGGAGAGAGACGATCGCCGAGGGCACCATCGGCGCCGGCAGTCTGGCGGCGAGGAAGCGGCGCAGGCGCAGGGCCAGGTCATCGTCGAGCGGGCGGGCGAGGGGGATGTTGGCGACCGCCTCAGCGCGGGCGACCTCGCGCCGGGCCGCGGCGACCCCGGGCAAGCTCATGCGGGGGGCGATGCTCCCGTCCGCGAAGGCGGGATGGAAGACGGCGTCGAAGCGGCCGGGGGAGCCCGGGCCCGGCCACGCCAGCTCGGCGTCACGGCCGTGCTCGCGGGCGATCGCCCGCAGGCGGTCCGGGGTCAGGTCGGCGCGCGGGAGTGTCGCGAGCTCGGCTCCGAGGTCGGCGACCGATCGCTGCCCGGGCGAGCGCTCGATCCGCTCGAGCGCCTCGAGGTCGCGCTCAAGGCGAGGGTCGCGCAGCCCGCGCAGGCCGAGCGCCGCGTGCGGGACCGCCGCCGCCAGCTCCGCGCGCACCGTCGCCGCGGTCCACTCGTCCCCTCCGCGCTCGCGCCAGCGGATCGCCAGCTCGCGGCCCGGGGCGTTGCCGACGTGGAGGACCGCGTCGTAGCGGTAGAGGACGAGCTCGTTGACGTACCGGCCTCGCTTGGGCCGGATCTCGACGCCTCCGATGCGGGGAAGGCGGTCGGGGAGGCGGGCGAAGAAGGCCGGGTCGAGGAGCAGCTCGGGCTCGCGCTGGAGGCGCTCGACGACGCGCGCCGCGACCGCCTCGAGGCTCGCTCGGGGGCCGGCCTTGTGCAGCGCCACGGAGGTGTGGAACGCGCGCAGCAGGGTCAGGTCGCGGACGTCGCCGACAAAGATCACGCCGCCGTCCGCGGTCGCCGCGACGGCCCGCTCCAGCACCGTCAGAAGGTAGTCGGCGTGCGGGAAGTACTGGACGATCGAGTTCAGCACGATGGCGTCCAGGGCGCGCTCCGCGATGTCGTCGAAGTCCTCGGCCGTGCGCTGCGCCAGACGGACGTGCTCGAGCCCGCCGTCGAGGGAGTCGAGCTGGGCGCCGAGGCGCGCGAGGGCGGCGCTCGAGAAGTCGGTCCCCAGGTAGTCGGAGCATTCGCGGGCCAGGCGCAGCAGCAGCAGACCCGTCCCGCAGCCGATCTCGAGCACCCGTTGCGGCTGGAAGGCGGCGATGCGCGCCACCGTCTCGTCGACCCACTCGGACATCTCTGCGGGCGGGATCGGCTCTCCGGTGTAGCTGCTGTTCCAGCCTGCGAAGTCCGCTCCCGCCGTGGCCGGCGGCGTCTCGCGATAGGTGTCCTCGAACAGCTCGCGCCAGCGCGCCACCTGCTCGTCCGGGCCCTCCGGGACGGCCTCTCCAACAGACCTCCTGGGCACGATCCAGGCGACGAGCCGGTGTCCCTGGTCGCCATCGGGCCGGCCGGCGACGGCAGCGCTCTCGACCTCTGGGTGGGCGAGGAGGGCGGCCTCGACCTCGGCCGGCTCGACGCGGAAGCCGCGGACCTTGACCTGGAGGTCGCGGCGGCCGTGGAACTCGAGACTGCCGTCGTTCCTCCAGCGGGCGAGATCGCCGGTCAGGTAGAGGCGGGCGCCGGCGTCGCTCGTGAAGGGGTCGGGGACGAAGCGCTCGGCGGTCGCCTCGGGCCGCCCGAGATACCCCCGGGCGAGGCCGTCGCCGCCGATGGCGAGCTCGCCGACGACGCCGATCGGGGCGAGCCGGCGGTGCTCGTCGAGCACGTAGACCCGGGTGTTGGCGATCGGTCGCCCGATGGGGACCGTCGCTCCCACGCGAGAGGCGTCCTCCATGCGGTGGCAGCAGGCGATGACCGTGCTCTCGGTGGGCCCGTAGGCGTTGAGGAGCGGGCAGCCGGGAAGGCCGGCGAGGGCGCGCCGGGCGTGGTCCGGTGAGAGGACGTCGCCTCCGGTCAGCAGCTGGCGCAGCCCCGCGAGGCCCGCGAGGTTGTCGTCGACCATCTGGTGGAAGAGCGGCGTGGTGAGCAGGGCGGTGGTGACGCCGTGGCGCCGGATGGCGTCGCCGAGGGCCGCCAGGGAGAGCTCCTCCTGCGGAAAGACGACGAGGACGGCGCCGTGGAGCAGAGCGGCCCAGATCTCGAAAGTGGAGGCGTCGAAGGCGAGCGGGCCGACTTGGAGGACGACGTCGTCGGCGCCGACGGCGAGATAGTCGGTACCGCATACGAGGCGTACGACGCCGCGGTGAGGGACGACGACGCCCTTGGGTTCGCCGGTGGAGCCGGAGGTGTACATGACGTAGGCGGGGTCCTCGGCGGCGACCACGACCGCGAGGGGCTCGCCGGTGAGGGCGTCGACGGCCTCGCGCTCCTCGTCGAGCGCGAGCAGACGGGGACCCGTTCCCGCCAGGCGGGGGACGAGGCCGCGGCGGGTGACGATCAGGTCGAGGTCGGCGTCGGCGAAGGTCCACTCGAGCCGCTGACGGGGCCAGTCGGGGTCGAGGGGGAGGTAGGCGGCGCCCGCCTTGAGGATGGCGAGCTGGGCGAGGACCGCGTCGGCGGAGCGCTCGAGACAGAGGCCCACCGGCGCCCCCGGGACGACGCCCAGGCCGAGCAGGTGCCGGGCGAGCCGGTTGGAGCGCTCGTCGAGCTCGCGGTAGGAGAGCCGCTCGTCGCGGAAGCGCAGGGCCTCGGCCTGCGGTGTCCGGCGGGCGTGCTCGGCGAAGAGACCGTGGAGGGTGCCGTCACCCGGATAGTCGGTGACGGCGCCGTTCCAGTCGACGAGCAGCGTGCGGCGCTCCTCCTCGTCGAGGAGCGGCAGCCGCGACAGCGGGAGGTCCGGCTCGGCCGCGACGGCCGCGAGGAGGCGCAGGTAGCGCCGCGCCAGGCGCTCCATGGTCGCCGCCTCGAACAGCTCGCTGGCGTAGAGCAGGTGGCCCGAGAGCCGCCCCTCCCGCGTCCACAGATGACACTCGAGATCGAAGCGGACCGTCGTCTCCTCGAGCTCGAGCGGCTCGACCTCGAGGCCGGGGAGCGCGAGCGCGGGCGTGGGCACGTCCTGGAGGG
>Ga0302046_10002161_pt1 | contig 18384 bp, 17 predicted proteins | sample RVTome_11_FD_200261 | JGI IMG/M metagenome (GOLD analysis project Ga0302046, IMG submission 200261) | Soil microbial communities from uranium-contaminated site in the Upper Colorado River Basin, Wyoming, United States - RVT147D111 (version 2) ...
CGGCTCCCGGCGGAACCAACCTTGTTACACCAGTTGACCAGCGCGGGGACCAAGGCGGCGACGGCATCGGAATCAACCCCGTCGCGGCAAACCGAATCGATCGGCAAACCGTCGCGCCCCATGACGAGAACGGAATCCACACCGCGGCGTTTGCTGAGTGCTTGGACGACGTCTCGGATCGTGGGCATTGGCGGCAAAGTAGAGTTGGCGACTGTCTAAGTCAAGCAATGACGGTGCCTTGACCGCTCAATTGACGGCCGCTAATCTTCGGCCAGATTGGAATTGGGTATGTCGTTGAAAAAACTGCCGCTTACGCACGTTTTGGGGATTGGGGTTCTGGTTCTCACGGGGTGTGACGATCCGCTTGGACTTCCACCGCCCGTCGCCGAAAACGTCGTGGACACTGTCACGATTTTTGCCCTTCAGGGTACACCCATCGGTGCGCTGAGCGGATTCGACGTCACAATCGGAACCGGTGCGCGTACCGAGTCGGATCCCTTCGACATTGCGTTCGACATCGATGTGGACGGCGTTTCCCGGATTTTCTCACGGGGCGCCCTGGGGCTGTCAATGGAGACCGGCATTCAGTCTGTCCGCCAGGGCTTCTTCGATATCGACGAGGCACCCGTTGACGGATACTCGCTCGACATGCCGTTGGTGGTCGGCGTGGATTCGGTCTTCGTCGTTCGTTCGCGACCGTTCGGCGGCGGTTGTCCGTTCTATCTGGGATCCCTGCCGCGTTACGGAAAGTTTCAGGTTCTGGAGATTGACACCACAGATCGCCGGATCGTCATGCAGACGCTCGTGAATATCAACTGCGGTTATCGTCAACTGATCATAGGATTGCCCAGCCGCTAAGGATGCTCGATCTCAAGAGCCTTCGCGAGGACCCCGACGAGGCGAAGGCCGCACTGGCGACTCGTGACCCTTCGCTCGGTACCGCCCTCGACAACATCCTGGCCCTCGATAGTCAACGACGCACGATCATCCAGACGGTTGAGGCAAAGAAAGCCGAACGGAACTCTGCATCGGAGGAGGTTGCCCGTCGAAAGAAGAAGGGCGAAGACGCGGAAGGTCTGCTGGCCGGTCTGAAAACGCTCAGTTCGGCCATCAAGGAACTGGACGAGGAGATGCGCGTGGTTGAAGGGAGTCTGCGCGAGGCGTTGCTCCGTATTCCGAATATCCCGATGGACGACGTACCGCGCGGGGATGCTTCGAATAACACAGTGGTGCGTTCGTGGGGAGAACTCCCTACCTTTGCCTTCGAACCGTTGCCGCACTGGGAGCTGGGGGAACGGCTGGGACTGTTCGATCTTCCTCGTGGTGCAAAAGTATCGGGTAGCGGCTTCCCGATATTTACGGGCCCCGGGGCCCGCCTCGTGCGCGGCCTGGTCTCCTTCATGCTCGACCTCCATACCCGGGAACACGGTTACGTGGAGCTCGCTCCACCGGTCCTCGTGAACGAAGCGAGCGCGCTCGGAACTGGGCAGCTCCCCGACCTCGAGAGCCAGATGTACGTAACCGGGGACGGGCTGTATCTGATACCGACAGCCGAAGTGCCCGTCACCAATTTTCACCGTGACGATGTCCTCCAGGCCGACGATCTACCGATCGGGTACGCGGCGTATTCACCATGTTTTCGCAGGGAGGCGGGGGCGCACGGGAAGGACACGCGGGGTATAACGCGTGTCCATCAGTTCGATAAGGTGGAACTCGTTCGGTTCTGCGAGCCGAGCGCGTCAGCGGAAGAACATGAACGGCTGCTGGGCCACGCCGAAATGGTGATGCAGCGCCTGGGGCTCCCGTATCGAATCGTGGCGCTCGCCACGGGTGATCTCGGATTCGCGAGCGCCAAGACATACGATGTCGAGCTGTGGGCTGCAGGTGCGGGCGCCTGGCTGGAGGTTTCCAGTGCCAGTACGTTTACCGATTTTCAGGCACGGCGTGCGAATATTCGATACCGGCCGACGGACGGGGGGAAGGTAACATTCGTCCATACCTTAAACGCCTCGGGGGTCGCATTGCCCCGAACGATCATCGGCCTGCTCGAGAACAACCAGCGGGATGACGGGAGTGTCAGCATACCAGCGGTGTTGGTCCCCTACGTCGGGATGGATCGGTTAACCCCGGTCCGTGGCTAGAGGGCTTCGAAGACTGAGGGAGGCCGCACCAACGGTCACGCTGGTGCTGGCCCTCCTCGTTGGCGGTATCGGGCTGTGGCAGGCCTGGAATATCGTGAGTCACTTGCGTGAAGAAGCTGAGATGAGTTCCACGATTTACGGCTCGATCATCAGCGCACTGAGTGACGACGTATCCGACCCCACGGGCGTACTCCTGGATCTGGCAGAAATGATACGCGGCACCGGGATCCAGTTGATCGTCAACGACCCACAGGGTCGAGTCAGTGCGTGCAGCAACCTCCCGCTTCAACCCGATCCGTGTTCGCAGGGTTTGCTTTCGGATCCCCGCATCATGCAATACGCGGCGCAACTCGATCAGGACAACCAGCCGGTCGTGGCAGCGAATGGATCGCGTATTCACTATGGTCTCACGGAGGTCGCGCGGCAGCTGACCTGGCTGACCGTGTTCCAGCTGGGTGTTCTCGGAGTTGCCGTGATCGCCGGGGCCTGGGGATATCGAACCGCCTCTCACATGCATCGGGATAGACTCTGGGTTGCCATGGCTCGCGAGTCGGCACACCAATTGGGTACTCCGTTGATGAGCGCGGCAGCGTGGATCGACCGACTACGAGATCCTGAGCCGAACACGGCGCTCATCGCGCGGCACCTGCGGGCCGACATCGATCGACTCGATCGAGTCGCGTCACGGTTCGAACGAATCGGCCGACCTGCGAGGCCCGAACGGGTGGCCATGGGGTCCCTGGCGGCCCGTGTGGTCAACTATTTCGAGCCCCGACTCCCCAAGCACGCAAACAAGATCAACATTGCGATCCATGCGCCAGCGGCCGGGCCCATGGTCTCCGGTGATCCCGTACTGCTGGAATGGGCACTCGAATCCCTGATCAGGAATTCGATAGACGCGCTGAGTGGACGTGGCGGCAACGTGTCGGTAACGGTGCAGCGACAGGGTAACGCCGTGCAGCTCCGTGTACAGGACGATGGTCCCGGTATCGGTATTGAAGTCCGCACCAATCTCTTTGAGCCCGGTATCACAACCAAGTCGGGAGGGTGGGGCATTGGCCTGGCGTTAGCCAATCGGATTGTTGAAGACGTACACGGCGGTGAGTTGCGGTTCGATCCGGTTGAGCAGGGCGCTCTCTTCGTCGCGACGTTCCCGGCGGCGGCCGAATGACGTCGGTCGGGCTCAACGAAGCGCAGCAGCACGCCGTGCAGTATACGGGCGGGCCGCTTCTGGTCGTGGCCGGAGCGGGTTCCGGCAAGACGCGAGTCCTGACCGCACGTCTCGTGCATCTCATCGATTCCTGCGGCATCGAGCCCTGGCAAATTCTCGCCGTGACGTTTACGAACCGTGCCGCGGCAGAGATGCGGCGACGTGTCGGGAAACTCCTGGGCCGTGAGCCTGCGGGGCTCTGGATCGGCACGTTCCATTCGATTGCCGCGCGACTGCTGCGGCGCGAAGCTCCGCTCATTGGTTTTGCTCCTCAGTTTACGATATACGATGAGACGGATTCCGTTTCGCTCATCAAGCGGATGCTGGAAGAGAAAGGGTACTCTGCTAAGGAATTTCCGCCGCGCGGGATCCGTTCGATCATTTCGCACGCCAAGAACCGGCTGATATCGCCGGAGGCGTTTCTCGCGGAGGCACAGACGCCTATCGAACGGGCGGCTGGTGACGTCTACAGTATTCTGGGTGAGCGTCTCAAGGGTGTGAACGCCATGGACTTTGACGATCTCCTGCTCCACCCGTTGAAGGTGTTCACGGAGCATCCGGACCGACTGCGCCATTATCAGGAGCGCTTTCGCGCGGTCCTCGTCGATGAGTTTCAGGACACCAACCGGGCACAATACCTCTTTGTTAAGCAGATCAGTGCTCTCCATCGGGAGTTGTGCGCAGTGGGCGACGACGATCAGTCCATCTATGGCTGGCGGGGCGCCGACCTGCGAAACATGCTCGACTTTCAGCGGGATCATCCCGACACGAGTTTGGTTCGATTGGAGGAGAACTATCGCTCCACCAGGATGATCCTGGACGCGGCCAATGGCGTGATCGCGGCCAATCAGGAGCGATTGGGAAAGACGCTGTTTACCAGCCGACAGAGCGGTGACCCCGTGGTAGTCATCTGTTCGGCCGACGAGCGGGATGAAGCGGAATGGATCGCTCGCGAAATCCGCAGCCAGGTAGCCACCGGTTTATACGGGCATGGCGACCACGCCGTGTTGTACCGTACCAACGCACAGTCACGTGCACTCGAGGATGCCTTCCGACGTGCTTCCATTCCGTATCGTGTCGTCGGCACTGTTTCATTTTATGCGCGCCGGGAGATTCGGGATCTGGTGGCGTATCTGCGTCTCATTGCCAACGCGTCGGACGATGAAGCCTTCCTCCGCGCCATTCAGGTACCGCGACGGGGCCTCGGCGACTCGTCCCTGCGCAGCTTGCGGGAGGCCGCTTTGGCGTGGAACAAACCGTTGCTGCATGTTGCGGCCGTCGCGGACAGGATCATGGACCTGCGACCGCAGGCCAAGAAGGCGCTGCTACACTTCTCTGACTTGATCATGCGGATGGGAGCCAACGCCAACGAGGTATCCCCGGCAACGATTCTGGAGAACGTCATTGAGGAAGTGGATTACGAGGGACATCTGCTCGCTGAAGGTGTGACGGGCCGTGACCGCCTGGACAACGTACGGGAATTGATTTCGAGCGCTGCCGAGAGCTCTGAGATGGACAGTCCGGAAGAAGGACTCACGCCGCTCGATTACTTCCTGTCGTCGGCGGCCCTGACCACGTCAGAGGAGAACACGTCAGGTGATGCAGAGGGGGTCACACTGATGACCGTTCATACGGCGAAGGGTCTGGAGTGGCCGGTCGTCATGGTCGCCGGGCTGGAGGAAGGCCTGTTTCCCCTCAGCCGATCGCTCGATTCAGAGTTCGGGGTCGAGGAAGAACGGCGCCTCGCCTACGTCGCCGTGACGCGAGCGCAGGATCGCCTGTACCTCACGTGGGCCAAGCAACGGCGTCGCAACGGACAGCTCGTGCCGGGCATCGCATCACAATTTCTCCGGGTGCTACCGCCGGATGTAGTCGAGGAACGACGGACCGCCTCAGGGTTCGGGGCGTCAGTGTTTCGCAAGCCGGTCACGTCGCCGTCGTCCTATCACATCGGCATAGATGAGGCCGGGTCACACATCCACGAAAGCGAACCCGAGCTCGAATCCCAGGACACGCCACGCTATATAAAAGGAGAGCGGGTGCGCCATCGCCACTTTGGTTCCGGAGCGATTCGGGGCCTCTCCGGGGCAGGTCGTGACCTCAAGGTGATCGTGGAATTCGATGACGAAGAAGTCGGCACGAAGAACCTGATTGTCAGGTTCGCCGGGTTGGAACGCGACGTGGAGGCAGTTTGATGGTCTCGCATCACGACGTACATCGCGTCGCCGATTTGGCCGCCCTTTCGCTCGAGGAGACCAATGTGGAGGAGTTGGTGTCGCAGCTCGAGGAAATTCTCGAGTTCATCGCGCAACTCCAGTCGGTAAACCCCACTCCTGAGCATGCCGCATTTCGACCGGGCCCATCAACAGCAGCCTTGCGGGACGACGTCGTGTCGCCGATACCCATGATGCACGGGGTGGAGAGCTTCGCACCGGAAGTCCGCGACGGATTTCTGTTGGTTCCGAAGGTCGAGTCACTCGGCGAAGCGTGAGCCTCTGAATGTCACGTGTGCGAGAGGCCGTCAGGCGAATTGCGGAGCTGGAACAGGATGGCCTGAATGCAACCATCAATTTCAATCCTGAAAGCGTCTCGCATCGCATTCCGGATGTATCCCAATCACGGGGAGACGACCTGGACGGGATGCCCCTGGCGGTGAAGGACAATATCGCCACGTTCGATTTTCCAACCACGTGTGCTTCACGGGCGCTCTCGGGCTACTCCTCCCCGTTCGAGGCCACCGCGGTTTCACGGCTGAAAGAGGCCGGCGCCGTCGTCGTCTGTAAGACAAACATGGATGAATTCGGGATGGGGTCGTCCACCGAATATTCCGCGTTCGGACCGTGTCGCAATCCGATCGATCCGGAACGGGTCCCGGGCGGATCGTCCGGCGGCTCAGCGGCACTGGTCGCGTCAGGCGCTGTTCCGGCGGCGCTCGGTTCGGAGACGGGTGGCTCGGTCCGGCAGCCGGCATCGTTCTGCGGGATCGTGGGATTCAAGCCCACATACGGTGCAGTCAGCCGCTTCGGGCTTGTGGCTTTCGGCAGTTCCCTCGATCAGATCGGCGTGTTAGGCGCTTCCGCAACGTCGGTAGCCGCCGTCATGGGGGCCATTGCCGGCCACGACCACCTCGATTCTACGAGCATCGCCGACCGGCAGATCAATGGTGATGTTACCAGAGATGACCTTTCGGGCCTGACGGTGGGAATACCGCTTGAGTGTTTTCCAGACGACCTCGACCCGGCCATCAAGCGCGCCTGTGATCGGGCAGTTGGCCGGTTTCGACATGCAGGCGCGAAGATAAAGGATGTCTCGCTCCCGCACGTCCACCTGGCGGTCGCCGCGTATTACGTCATCGCGCCGGCAGAAGCCAGTGCCAATCTGGCTCGCTATGACGGCGTGCGGTATGGCACCCGGCCGGGTGACGCGGCAACCGTACGGGCGATGATCTGCGAGGCACGCGCGCACGGATTCGGCAAGGAGGTCAAGCGTCGGATCCTGGTCGGGACGTACGTCCTGTCGGCCGGTTATTACGACGCGTTTTACCGCAAGGCACAGGGAACGCGCGGACTGATCGCGAGCGACTTCGAGCGGGCGTTTACGAGCGGGATTGACCTACTGTTCACGCCTACATGCCCGACGACAGCGTACCGGATCGGTGAACAGGTCGATGATCCGGTCAGGATGTATACGGGCGATCGATTCGTGTGCCCGGCAAATCTTGCAGGGCTTCCAGCCATCTCGTTCCCGATCGGACGCACGCGAGGTCTGCCGATTGGCGGTCAGCTGATCGGACCGAGTCGTTCGGATTTGCATCTGATCGAGGCGACGCGTGTTATGGAATTACTGGTCGATCCGGTGGGGGAGGCATGACCTCTGATTGGGAGACCGTGATCGGCCTCGAGATCCATGTGCAGCTGCAGACCAGGACGAAATTGTTTTGTGGTTGTGCATCGGAGTTCGGCGAGCTGCCGAACACGAATGTCTGTCCGGTCTGTCTCGGCCTGCCTGGAGCCCTTCCGGTTACCAACCGTGAAGCCGTGCGGATGGGTGTAAGAGCCGCGTTGGCGCTGGAATGTGCGGTGAACCCCAGGAGCGAGTTCGCTCGGAAGAATTACTTCTACCCCGATCTGCCCAAAGGATATCAGATCTCGCAGTTTGACAAACCCCTCGCGAAGGCGGGCCGGCTGAAGGTCGCTGTGCCCGAGGGAGGTGAGTTCGAGGTAGGCATTATGCGATTGCATTTGGAAGAGGACGCGGGCAAGTCCGTCCACGATCGTTATCCCGGCAAGACCGCACTGGATTTCAATCGGGCCGGTGTCCCACTCGCCGAAATCGTCACCGAGCCCGACCTGCGATCAGCTGCGGATGCACGCGCAATGCTGGATGAGCTAAAACGCATTCTGCGGTACGTGGAAGCTTCCGACTGCAGCATGGAAGCCGGCCGGTTGAGGGTCGATGCCAATATCTCGGTGCGCCGACCTGGTGACCAACGCCTCGGCACCAAACAGGAAATCAAGAACATGAACTCGTTTGCGGCGGTTGAACGGGCGTTGACCGATCTGGAGATGCAGCAGATCGAAAGCCTGGAACGTGGGCAGGCCATTCAACAATCGACGTATTCATTCGGAAGCGGCACGCTACGGATCATGCGTGGGAAGGAAGAGAGCCATGATTACCGTTACTTTCCCGACCCCGATCTTCCCGTCCTGACCATCGACGGGGAATTCATTGCCCGAGAGGGGCGGGCGGCGCCGGAGCTACCGGCACGGCGGCGCGCGAGGTTTTGCACGGCATATGGTATAACAATGCAAGAGGCGCGGGTCCTGACCGATTCCCGTGACGTGGCAGATTACTATGAAGCGGTGGTTGGCGCGGGGAGTGACGGAAGAACAGCCGCACACTGGGTGATGGGGTCGGTATTGCGGGATGCCAACGAGCATGGCGGTCGATTGCGCATGCGGCCTGACAGGCTTTCGGAGGTTATCTCGCTCGTCGAAAAGGGCACACTGAGTAACCAGGCGGGCAGGAAGATCCTAAGCGAGATGGTAGCCACAGATGCGACCGCGTTGGAGACTGCCAAACGATTGGGCGTCCTTCAGGTTGGTGACGACCCGGCCCTGCAGCGTTGGGTGGACGAGGCCATCAATCGGTTCCCGGACGAGTTTGCCCGTCTGCGGTCCGGCGAGCAGAAGTTGATAGGGTTTTTTATCGGAGAGGCAATGAGGATGTCGGGTGGGCGCGCCGATCCAAAAGCCTTACAGAAACTGATCCGGAAACAGCTGAACTAGAACTAGAGAACCTCTGCGCAAGCAGGGTGCTGAAAAAGGGCTCCCGGAGGCGCGCGTTGGGTCACGGCCTATGGATAATGGGGCGGTGCAGTAGGGGGCCGCGAACCGCAGCGCGCGAAGGGAGCCCTTTTTCAGCACCCTGCCAGACTAGTCCGTGTTGGGACCCTGGGTGGTCGGTTGCTCGGTCCACGGATTCTGCGCACCGGACGCCAGCCAGTACTCTTTGCGTTCCCCCACCGGCAGCGTGAAATGTTCGTCCGCCATGGCGGTCAGCTCTTCGACCGGTGGCGAGGTCATCCGTTTCAGAACGTTGATGCGCATGCGCTTGGCGAGTTGCAGGGATGATTCGCCCGCCGGGTCCAGTGCCAGCGTGGTCGGCCGATCTTCACTCAGCAGTTCCATTACGTACTGGAATGACGTGGCCATATAGGCTTCCACAAACCTCTCGGCAATGTCCCATCGACTTGCTTCAGCCGCTACACGAAATACACGTTGCCAGCTCTGCGTCTCGGTGATGCCCACCATTCCCCGGAAGAGTCGTCGGCTGGTTCGCACGGAGAAGATTGTCGGCGCGAGAATCTCGTCGAGATGTGCGTCCGCGTCATCGTGACCGACGCGAATGACGTCCATGGCGGTTCGTGCATATTGTTCGCCGAGGTGCGTTTCGAATCGGCTTTCCCAGTACGAGTGCCCCAACGCAATGGTCCTGGATGTAATGACGAGTTGTCTGGGAACAAAGTAGTTGTGGGCAACCGTATCGGCGGCGAGATGTGCAAGATACCCGAGGGCGAACGCGCGCAACGGATCGCTGGCCGCGCGATCGTAAATCTCCTGACCGACGCCCCAGGAATGACAGTGTCGCCCCACCGGAGCGTACTTTTTTGCAATCGATGTATCGGCGGCAATATTGCCGTAGAGGAAGTCGTAGGGGAAGGCGCGAATGAGCGATGCGACAGCTTCCGGCAGTTGCGTCAGATTTGCCAGGACGGTTTCGCCGAGATAGATGTGCGTGCCGGGCGTCCACGCGTACGCCTCCCCGGGGAGCACGGCGATACAAACCACGGCTATGAGGGCGAGCGCCGCGAAGCGACAAATCACCTACGGCGTCGCCTTTTTCGGCGGGATTTGCCGAACAGGAGTCGCTTGACCGTTCCGGCCAGGGTGGAGCCCCTTCGCGTGGTGCGGAGTGCCGCGCTCACATCGAGGACCGTCTCCTCCACCTCTTCCTGGACGACATCGACGAGTGTATCGAGATCCACCAGGCGATCTTCAATACGGTCTACGGCACTCATCAGGCGATGCCGGACATCCTGCGACGCCTCGGCAATTCCCTTGACTTCCCCGGTGATTTGTACGGCGACACGTTGCGATTCGGCGATCAATGACCTTGCCGTCTCGAGGGCGGGTCTCGTGTCGCGTTCGAGCGTCTTCACAAACCCCTGGACTGTCCGAGAGAGGCCTATCAGGCGCGTGACGAGAACCAGGGCGGCAACTAAGAACAGCACCAGAACGAATGCGATAACGGCCGTCGAAACAGCGGAGACAGCTGGCCAGTTCATCGGGTCCTCCATCGGCCGCACGATGTGATAGGCAATTGGGTGTTCCGAGCGAATGAGGCAAACAAGCTATTCATGGTTTTCTTCTTTCTCAGCCCCGGCAACCTTCTCAGCCCCGGCAACCAGGCCAACCACCCGACTCACGGGCACGGTAAAGATGATGCCGGTGGAAGGCTGAGTCAGGTCCCCACACACTTCCTGAACGACCGTTATCGCCTCATTCAACGTTTTCTCAGATTCGATGACGGAAAGGATGGTTGTGTTTTGAGGCCTCGATCTGGAGAGGACCGACTGAAGTCCGGCCAACACCGGTACTTCCTGCGACAGGACCTTGCCCATTCCTTCAGTACGCATGACGGTTGCACCGGTCACACCCAGTTTCAGAAAACCGGCCAGGATTGCTTCGAGCTTCTCTTCCTGGTTGATAATACAGACCAAGAGCTGCATGGGTTGGAACCGCCACGGTCAGTGGAGTCGGAAGATGAGATCTGAACCCTACCCTGAGGCCATCGAAGATTTGCCCCGACCGCCAGCGTGTCAACCCATGTTGGCTTGACGGTACAGACCGGCGTCGCCATGGTTCGCGACGTCATGACGCAATCCTTCAGGGTAGTGGGCGGTAATCCGATTGCGGGAACCGTGCGCCCCGCCGGCAACAAGAACGCCGCTTTGCCTATCATTGCCGCGTCCCTCATGGCTGATGGAATCTCCATCATCCGCAACGTGCCGCGGATCCGCGACGTCGAATCACTGATTGCACTGGCTGCCGACCTGGGAGCCAGCTGCCGTTGGTTGGGCGAACGGGACCTGCAGGTCGATGCTCGTGGGTTGAGGGTCCGACAGCTCAACCCGAAACTGTGTGCCGCTATCCGAGCCTCCATTCTCCTGGCCGGACCGCTGCTGGCCCGATTCGGAGAGGTGATTCTGCCACCCCCGGGCGGGGACGTCATTGGACGACGACGCCTCGATACCCACTTTCTGGCGCTCGAGGCCCTGGGTGCCACTGTCGAGACAGGCCAGGACTACACCCTGCGTGCTCGTCGTTTGGTGGGGGCGCGCATCTTTCTGGATGAGCCCAGCGTCACAGCGACGGAGAACGCCATGATGGCGGCCTCCCTGAGCAAGGGGACAACGGTCATTCGAAACGCGGCATCCGAACCGCACGTCCAGGACCTCGCTCACGCGTTGTGCCTCATGGGCGCCAGGATCGAAGGAATCGGCACCAACGTCATCACGGTGGATGGTGTCTCGTCCTTGGAGGGAGCCGAGCTGACCGTGGGCCCGGACCATATCGAGATCGGGAGTTTCATCGGATTGGCGGCGGTCACTGGCGGTACCCTGCAAATCGAAGGCGTGGAACCGGAGCACCTCCATTCCATTCTCTTCCATTTTCGTCGCCTCGGTATTCAGACGACCCTCGAGGGGAACCGGTTGCTCGTGGATTCCAATCAAGAGCGGCGCGTCAAGCCGGACTTTGGTGGTCACATTCCCAAGATCGAGGACGGGCCGTGGCCGGCCTTTCCGGCTGATCTGATGTCCATTATGGTCGTCGTTGCCACACAGTGCGACGGTGAGGTTCTCCTGTTCGAGAAGATGTTCGAATCCCGCCTCTATTTCGTCGATCTCCTGATCGGGCTCGGTGCGAGGATCGTGCTCTGCGACCCCCATCGCGCGCTCGTCTCCGGCCGGACGAAGCTGCACGGGGGCACGGTCCAGAGCCCCGATATCCGCGCTGGGATGGCTGTTTTGCTGGCCACGCTCGCGGCATCAGGAGAGAGCGTCATCCACAATGTGCCCCAGATCGATCGCGGATACGAGCGGATCGACGAGCGCTTGCGTACCCTCGGAGCGGTCATCACACGAGAGTGACTTCCCGGACGGTTGAGGAGGAGCTTGTCGGGGATGACCGGCCCCCCCGGCGGGGGTTGAGCGAGTGGAACGAGGATTTCGGGATCGTGGCCGGTATTACGGTCGCCGGGGAACGTGGCGACACCGACTTCGGACTGGCCGGGTCTGCGCCGGTTGGTGAGGTGATCTCCCGATGGCATCAGCTGCGAGAGGATCTCCAGGGATTCGACGGAATGGTGACCGGCCGTCAGGTGCACGGCAACGTCGTCAGAGATCATCAGGGAACGGGCGGAGGGTGGGTCATCCACGACGGGGTGGACGGCCACGTCACCGACCAACCGGGGTTGTTGCTGACAGTCACCGTGGCCGATTGCGTGCCCGTATTCCTTTACTCCGGACGCACTCGGCGGATCGGCCTGCTGCACGCCGGCTGGAAGGGGATAGCTCGTGGTATCCTCGAACGAGGGCTCCAGGCATTGGTGGTCGACCCGCAGGAGGTCGCCCTACACCTTGGTCCGGCAATCTGCGGAGATTGCTACGAAGTTGGCGACGAGGTCTTCGAACAGTTGAAGCTGGAAAAACGCGCTGATCACCGGGTAGACCTCCGGGCCGTTCTGGCGGCCCGGGCATCCGGGCTGGGGGTTCAACGAATCACAAGCAGTCCGTGGTGTGTAAACCATGATGATGGCTTTTTTTCCCACCGAAAGAGCGGACCGGCGGCCGGACGGCTGGCCGCCTACCTTGGCCTCAGGCGAAACGTTGGTTAGGATCTGGACGGACTGTGTTGCGCGGACGGGGTAGCGGCCCCGGTGTCGAAACGTTAGCTTACGGGCGTGGAGCGGGCGCAGTCGGGCCCGCGCTTTTTTTTGTTCGCCGGGTAGATGAATAGCGACCTCGCGGAGCTGACGGCCGAGATCAAGCGCCGAGTTGACCAGATCGGCTTCGAACTAGTGGATGTTCGCCGGCGAGGTTCGAAAACCCGCCCGGTCCTGGAAGCGCGCATCGATCGCCCGGATTCGACGCCGGGCCACGGTGTGTCCTCACAAGATTGCGCGTTCGTGAGTCGAAGTCTCGAAGCATGGCTCGACGATACGCAGCTCCTGGGTGCAAAGTACGTACTAGAGGTGTCGTCCCCCGGCATCGAACGGCCGATCCGGTGGCCGGAGCATTGGCGCCGTTTCAAGGGTCAGGATGTTCAAGTCAAACTTGCACAGCTGGGCCGGGTGCGCGCGACGATCGTTGACGTCCTGGGCGATAACCGCCTCGTCCTGCGGCCGGTTGGCAGGGATGACGATGTCGAAGTGGGGTTGGACGAAGTAAAGGATGCGACCCTGGCCATTGACTGGGGTGAGGGACTATAAACGAACGGTTGCCGAGAGAAACGATAAGCGACGCACGCAACGGCGTGCGCGCAGGGAGTGAGCATGTCGACTCCGACTGAAGTGTTATCGGCGCTTCGCGAATTGGCGAACGTGAAGCAGCTCGACCGCAGCGAACTGCACGACCTGCTGCGTGACGGGATTCAAGCCGCGCTGGTGAAGCGCCACGGCCCAACCGTGAACGCGGAAATCGAGATTGACGAAATGAAAGGCACGATCCACGTCATGGTGCTGAAGACCGTGGTCGAAGAGGTAGAGGATCCTGCCTGTCAGACAAGCCTGGAAGAGGCGCGCTGGGAGGATGAGGCGTTCCAGCCGGGCGACGTCCTGGAGGAGGAAGTGCCGTTCGAAGCATTCGGCCGCACCGCCGTTCAGGCCGCCAAGCAACGGATCATTCAGCGGGTTCGCGAGGGCGAGCGCACGAGGATTCGCGAGGAATTCGCTCATAAGGTCGGCGAATTGATCCTTGGCGAGGTCCAGCAGATTGAACGAGGGAAACTGGTGGTGTTGATCCACCAGTTTCGTGAGGCGGAGGCAATCATCCCCTATCGCGAACAGAACCGCCGCGAGCACTTTCATCAGGGCGACCCGATTCGGGCGGTGCTGAAGCGGATCGAAGAGACCCCGCGGGGACCACGATTGATTCTGTCGCGTGCCGACCCGCTCTTTGTACAGGCGCTTTTCGTCCTCGAGGTGCCCGAGATCCAGCAGGGGATTGTCGAGATTCGAGCTGCTGCCCGGGAGGTGGGGAGCCGGACCAAGATTGCGGTCATCACGAAGGACGATTCCATCGATCCGGTGGGTGCGTGCGTGGGGCTCAAGGGAAGCCGGGTTCAGGCGGTCGTCAACGAGTTGGGCGGTGAGCGAATTGACATCGTCCCCTGGTCGGCCGATCCGGAGCGGTTCTCGCGTCTCGCCTTGGCGCCGGCCCGGGTATCGCGAGTATTTTCGGAGCCGGAGTCGAGGACCGTGCAGGCGGTGGTTGATGAGGATCAGCTTTCCCTGGCAATCGGGCGAAACGGCCAGAACGTTCGGCTGGCATCCGAGCTGATCGGTTGGAAGATCGATCTCTACTCGAGCAGAGAGTGGCTGGAGCGAGGTGGGGATGCCGGGTTGTTCGGCCCGATGCCCGCTTCGGACGACCTCATGGCGAGTGTCGCACTGAACGAACTGGACGGGTTCCCCGCCGAGATGGTGCCGGTCCTTGAGGCCGCAGGGTACAAATCGCTGCGGGACATCCTTGATCTGGAACGCGAGGAGCTGATCGCCATCGAGGGGATCACTGAAGAGTCAGCGGACAGCATGTTGCAGTTCCTCAGTGAGATCACGGAGGAAAATATCGAAGCGTCTGTCAGCGACGGGGAGGCCGAGGTTGCCGCTCCCGTCGAACCGGCCGCGGAGGCCCCTGAGGACGTCAAGAAGGAGGCGTAACCGCTGCTCGACCTGATTGGTCTGGGGTATCGAGCCGGTTCGGTAGTGATGGGGAGCGAACGGGTTCGGGCCGCACTGAAACGGAACGACCTGGTGTTGTTGGTGGTGGCAAACGATCGTAGCGAACGGGTAAAAAACAAGGTGGAACGGTTGGCTCGGGCTTTGTCCGTCCCCATCATATCCAGTGCATCCGCCGCGGAAATCGGCGGCGCCGTGGGCCGCGGACCGATTCAAGTCATCGGGATCCGCGATCGGAAACTGGCGGCGGGGATTCGAGCGGCAACGAACGGAGACGTTCGGTAGGAGGTAGGAAAAGGGTGGCGAAAACTCGTATTCATGACCTCGCGGCCGAATTTGGCGTCGCGACTGATCAACTCCTCAAGATGCTTGCGGAAATGGATATCCATGTCCGCAGCCACCTGTCTGCGCTGGATCCGGGTCAGCTCGCCATGGTCAGGGCACGCTGGGAGCGGGACAAGCGTAAGAGCACCGAGACACCAACCAAGACGCGTCGTCGCAGAACCACCAAGAAGGCGACGAAAACAGCCGCACCGGAGGCGGTGGCGGACGGCAAACCTCGGAAACGGCGCCGAACCGCCGCCGAGGTCCAGGCGCGGGCAGACGCGGAAGCGAAGGTTCGCGAGGCCGAAGAAGCAGCCGAAGCGGGGGCGGCAGCTGCCGAACCGACACAGCCGGTGGAGGTACGCCGGACGCTCGAAGAGCGCGCCGCAGCCCTATTCAGGGAACCGGGCGGACCCGCTGAAACTGCTATCGAAGAACCTGTTACTGGTGACGGTTTTGTAGCACCGAGCATCCCTGAAGAGGAGTCGGCGGGGCCGGTGGAGGTGGTTCCGCCGGAAATCGCTGCGGTCCAGGCATCCTCGTCACCCGCCACTGAGAGACCGTCCCGGGTTCCGCGTCCCACACCGGTTACCCGTGGGATCAAACCGGTTGCCAGCTCGGCACCGACTCCAGGACCGAGACCAGTCGCATCAGCGGCGCCCGGAGATGCGGCGGAAGAGCGGCGCCGGGATCGGAAAAAGCGCAAGAAGGGAAAGCGCACGAGTGTCGATCGCGAAGCCGTAAAGGCCAACATCACGCGAACCATGGCTTCGTTGAAGGGATCCGCGCAGAAGAAGGGTGTGCGACGCCGCGACGACGAGCCGTCCTTCCGGCAGCGTGAGGAGGAACGGAAGGCGGCGGAGAAGGAGCGCGAGAAGACACTGGTGCGAGTCAACGAGTTCATCACGGTATCCGAACTCGCTGACACACTGAAGATCAGTTCCACTGAAATCGTGTCGTTCTGTTTCAAAGAGCTGGGCATGATCGTCACGGTGAATCAACGGCTGGATTTCGATCAGATCGAGCTGATCTCTGGTGAGTTTGGTTTTGTCGCGGAGCGTGAGGAAGAATACGCGCCTGAAACCTCAGAAGGGGAAGAAGACAAACCCGAGGATCTCCTGACCCGCCCGCCGGTTGTCACGGTGATGGGTCATGTCGACCACGGAAAGACGTCACTCCTCGATCACCTGCGCAAGACAAACGTCATAGCTGGTGAGGCTGGTGGAATTACGCAGCACATCGGTGCGTACCACGTCGAACTGCCGGACGGCAAAGTCATTTCGTTCCTCGACACGCCCGGTCACGAGGCATTTACCGCGATGCGCGCGCGCGGCGCGCAGATCACGGATCTCGTGGTGCTGGTAGTCGCTGCCGATGACCAGGTGATGCCACAGACTGTAGAGGCGATCAGTCACGCCAGAAACGCCGGCGTCCCGATGATCGTGGCCATCAACAAGATCGATCTCCCAACGGCAAACATCGAGAAAGTCAAACAGGATCTTCTCCAACAGAAGGTACTGCTCGAAGATTTTGGCGGGGACACCATGTCGTCGGCGATATCCGCCAAAACGGGAAAGGGCGTCGAGGACCTCCTCGAAAAGATCCTCCTCCAGGCCGAAATGCTGGACCTGAAGGCAAATCCGAACAAACCCGCCATCGGCACAGTCGTTGAGAGCAGCCTCGATCCGGGCAAGGGGCCGGTGGCGACCATCCTCGTCCAGGCGGGGACGCTCGAGATCGGTCATGATTTCATATGCGGAAACCTGGCCGGGCGCGCCCGGGCGATGTTTGACGAGCGCGGTAACAGGGTTACGAAAGCCGGACCGTCGATTCCGGTTCAGGTGTTGGGGTTCGAGGGCGTTCCACAGGCTGGAGACAGTTTTGCCGTCGTCGTCAACGCGGCGGAAGCGCGAGATGTAGCTCAAAAACGGCAGCGGTTGGATCGCGAGGCCGCTCATCGTCGCAGTTCGCGCGGCATCTCGCTCGAGGATGTTTCGAAGCACCTGGACGCCGGCGTTGTTCAGGCGTTGAATCTCATCATCAAGGCGGACCAGGCCGGGCCGGCAGAAGCCCTGGCGGACGCTTTTGCCCAGTTGTCCACCGAGGAAGTGCGGGTAGACGTAATCCATCGTGGTGTCGGGGCGATTAGTGAGAGCGACGTATTGTTTGCCAAGGCCTCGGCGGCGATCATCATCGGTTTCCACGTACGACCCGACTCGAATGCGCGTTCGGCAGCGGAGCGTGAACACGTGGATGTACGCACCTACCGCGTGATTTACGAGGCAGTCGAGGACGTCAGGACGGCGCTGGAAGGCTTGCTCTCTCCGGAAGAGAAGGAAGTCATCCTGGGCGAAGCGGAGGTCTTGCAGCTCTTCAAGATCTCGTCGATCGGTACAATCGCCGGTTGTATCGTACGGTCCGGGACGATGAAACGGTCGGCACGCGTCCGTGTGGTGCGGGATGGAGTAGACGTCTATACCGGAGATATCGCGAGTCTGAAGCGTTTCAAGGAGGACGTCCGTGAGGTCAAAGAGGGTCTCGAGTGCGGCATGAGTATCGCGAACTTCAACGACCTCAAGGTGGGTGATACCATCCAGGCGTTTATGATCGAGCACGTAGCACGGTCGCTCCAAGGGGCAGGTGTGGCGAAGGACAGCTGAAGTGGTGATCGGTCTCGTTACCTGGGAGCTGCATCTCAATGGCTGCCGGTCACTGAAGGACAAGCGCCGAATCCTCAAGAGCCTCAAGGATCGACTTCATAACAAGTTCAACGTGTCAGTTGCTGAAACGGCGCATCACGACCGCTGGCAGCGCGCGGAGTTGGCCTGTTGTGTGGTGGGAAACGAGCGGCGTCACTGCGAGTCCGTGTTGGCGGCCGCCGACAACCTCCTGGTTCTGCATCCCGAGGCTCGCGTCATCGATTCTACGACCAGTTTCTTATGAGGGGAAGTCCCGAACACAGACGTGACCGCGTTGCGGAAGCCGTCAAACAACACATCGCTGAGGCGCTCCTTACGAAGGTCAAGGATCCGCGTATTGCTCTGGCGTCGGTGTCCCGAGTTGAAGTGTCGCCGGACCTGTCGCACGCCACCGTGATGATAACGGTCCTCGGTTCCGACGAAGAAAAGAAAGAGACGCTCGCCGGCCTTCACAGCGCGCGAGGCTATCTCCGCACATTGCTCGCCGGTC
>Ga0302046_10002162_pt1 | contig 18377 bp, 12 predicted proteins | sample RVTome_11_FD_200261 | JGI IMG/M metagenome (GOLD analysis project Ga0302046, IMG submission 200261) | Soil microbial communities from uranium-contaminated site in the Upper Colorado River Basin, Wyoming, United States - RVT147D111 (version 2) ...
GGCGCCGGCGACGTCCGCCGACATGACGCCCTGGAGCACCTGGGCACCGAGGAGCCCGAGCGACGCGGCGGTGGGGTCGGCGCCGGAGACGTCGAAGGTCACCCGGGCCGTCGTGGGCTCGGTCGGCCCGGCCAGGATCCGCAACCGGTTGCCGGCGACCACGACCGTGGCCTCGCCGAAGGCGCGCCGCGCCGGGTTCGCCGCCCGGATCGCCTCCTCGAGCAGGCGGCGCGCCTCGGCCAGCGTCGTGGGCCGGCCGGCCAGGCGCGCGGTGGCCGTGCCCTCGGCGCCGATGGTGACGCGCAGCTCCGGCTGGGCCGCCGTGATCGCGGGGAACGGGCTGAGGAGGCCGGACAGCGTGCCGGTGAGCTGGGGCCGGGCGGCACCGGTGGCGGCCACGCGGACCAGCTTGGAGCCGGCCTGCGCGTCGTTCACGATGGTGGCCACGAACCGCGGATCGGCGCTGCTCATCGAGAGATCGCGGAACGTCTCGGTCGCCGCGATCGCGGTCTGCCCGCGCCGGGTCTCCTGCAGGGTGACGGTCAGGTTGAACCGCGTGCCGGCGTCGGGATCGGGGAAGTCGATTCCGATACGGAGGGCGTTGCCCCACTCACCCGCATTGCGCGCCGTCACCGTGAGCGCGGTGGCGCCGGCGATGGAGGACTGGATCACGACCGACGCGCTGGCGAACGTGCCGGCCGCCGCGCTGCGCACGACCCAGGCTTCGCTGCCGCCGTTCAGGAAGAACTGCTGGATGGCGTAGCTCGCCTCGCTGCGGGCATGGAGGCCGCCGAACTCCCGCTCGAAGTCCGCCATGCCGAAGAGCCGGACCGGGGTGTCCAGGTCCCCGCGCACGAAGTTGTCGACGAAGGCCGCCACCGAGGTGGCGACGCCCGTGATCGTGCGCACCCCACTCGGCACCTCTTCGACGTAGACCCCCGGGTAGGTCACCGGTACCGGCATCGCGCACTCCTTTGACGAGATCCCTTGCTACGGTGGCTACGGGTCGGCGGTTGAAGACACGGCGGAGGCGGGGTAGTAAAGCTCCGATGCGACATGGCGGCAAGATCGACTACCGTGGCTCGTCGGTCAATGGCGAAACCTGCTGAATTCATGGCGCCGTCTGTTGGCCGACGCCATCGTGGGGGACCATGGACGCTCTGGAGCGACTACCGATCATCCTGGCCATCGACGACGATCCAGCCGTCCTCGATGCCATCACGCTGTTACTCGGCGCGACCTGCACCGTGCTCACCGCCGGCACCGGGCCGGCCGGGCTGGACGTGTTCCTCAAGCACCGGATCGACGTCGTCCTGCTCGACCTCCGCCTGCCCGGCATGTACGGCCTCGAGGTCCTCGAGCGGATGCGCGCCTCCCACGCCGGAGCGCTCGTCATCGTGGTGACCGCCGTGACGGACATTCGTGAGGTCGTTCGCAGCATGAAGCTCGGCGCCTGGGACTACGTCACCAAGCCCTGGGACGACGACGAATTGACCGGAGCCGTGGCCCGCGCCTGCCGGGAAGCGCAGGCGGGTGAGGGGGTGCTCCTCGTGAGCGAGGACCGGGCCGTCATGGCTCCGTTGCACCTGGCCCTCGAGCGTCGCTGTCGGGTGACGACGACCGGCACGCTCGCTGCCGTCCGTTCGGCGTTCCCGGCCCGGGTCGTCGTGGTCGACGCGAGCTCCACCAGCCGTGTTCGGACGGGGCTACCGGCGACGCTCTACCAACGCTTCCCGAATGCGGCCTGGATCCTGCTGGTCGACGAGACCGAGGCGATCGGTGCCCCCCGCCCGGCCTCACTGGTGGCCGATGCCATCGCCGTCAAGCCGTACCAGGTCGACCATCTGCTGCCCCGCATCGAGGAGCTCCTCGGTACGCGGGATGGCCAGGACACGGGGTTGCGCCCGCTTCCACGGCCAGTGGCGAGCGCCATCAATCTGATGACTCGCATGTACGCCCAGCGGCTCACCGTGGAGGACTACGCGCGAGCCGTGGGTCTGTCCTATGACCGCTTCGCCCATGTCTTCCGGGAGGCGATCGGGCTGCCGGTCAAGGAATACCTCATCCGGCTCCGGATCGCCGTCGCCCGCCGGCTCCTCGACGAAACCGACCACAAGCTCGATGAAGTGGCCCGGCTGACCGGGTTTGCCGACACGTCGAACTTTTCCCGCGCGTTCACGTCGCGGGCCGGAGTCCGCCCCGGTCATTTTCGCTCGGAGGCTCGCCGGACGGACTAGCCGGCGGGATCTCCACCCGGGCCGGTGTCCTCGAGTGGGGGGAGTTGAACGTTTCCCCGGTTGCGACGAAAATCCCGGCATGCCGCCTGACGCCCCTCGCCCCTGGGCCGGCCGGCTCCGGCGCCTGGTCACCGGGGTCCGGTTCCTGGTCGTCGCCGCCCTGGTGGCGGTCCTGGCCGTGGCCTACACGCTCGCCGGCTTCCTGCTCGTGCCCCGGCTGATCACCACCTACGTGCCCCGGTACGTGCAGGAGCAGCTCCAGCGGCGGGCGGAGATCGGCGAGGTCCGGCTGAACCCGCTCCTGTTCAAGCTGGAGATCAAGCACTTCCGCCTGCAGGAGGCCGACGGGCGGCCCCTCCTGGGGTTCGACCGCCTCTTCGTCGATTTCGAGCTCTCGAGCCTGTTCCGGAGGGCGTGGACGTTCGCCGAGATCCAGCTGGAGGCGCTCCGCCTGGACGCGGCCCTGGGCCGCGACGGCCGGTTCAACGTGGCCGAGCTGCTGGACGCCGTTCCCCGGGGCGAGCCGGCGCCGCGGCCGGCGGAGACGGCGGCGCCGCGGATCCTGTTGCACCACGCCGTGGTGCGCGGAGGCTCGTTGCACTTCACCGACCGGTCGGGCGATGCGCCGCAGACGGCGGCCGTGGAGCCGATCAACGTCGAGCTGCGCAACATCACGACCTTGCCCGAGCGCCGCGGCCCCTATGCCATCTCGGCGACGCTGACCGACGGCGGCGTCGTCGGCTGGAAGGGCGAGGTGTCGCTGGTGCCGCTCGGCTCGACCGGCCGCCTGGAGATCCGCGGCTTCCCCCTGGCCACGGCCTGGCGCTTCGTCCAGGACGATCTCGCCCTGGCCGAGCCGGCCGGTCGGATCGACGCGGACGTGAACTATCGGCTCGCTTATCGGGAGGGGACCACGTCGCTGAAGGTGGACGGTATCGAGGTCACGGTGGCAGGGCTCGTCCTCGCCCAGCGCGGCGTCAAGGCGCCGCTTTTGGCCCTGGAGAGCATCCGCCTCGCCGGCGGGCGGGGCGATCTCGTCTCGCGCGAGCTGACGGTGCCGGAGATCTCCCTCAGCCGTGGCCGGCTGGCCGCCGGTGTTGCCCGGGACGGGACCGTGAACTGGCAGAGCCTAGTGACCACTCCTCCCGCGGCCGCCCCGGCGCCGGCTTCCCCTCCCGCGGCCGCGCGCGATGCCCGCCCCTGGCGCCTCGCGGTGGACAAGGTGCGGGTCGAGGAGGTCGCGCTGTCCTTCACCGACCAGAGCCGCGCCGCTCCGCTCGAGGTCGACGTCGCCGGCCTCACCCTCGGTCTGTCGGCGCGCCTCGAGAGCGGGCCCGCCGGCCTGGCCGGCACGGTGGAAGGCGTGGGGATGAGGCTCGCGCGGGTGGCGCTGCGCGAGACCGCCGCGCCGAAAGCGCCGCTGGTCTCGCTGGAGGAGGTCTCTGTCGAGGGGGGCCGCATCGATCTCGGTGGGCGGCAGGTCGCGCTGTCCCGGGTGGCGGTGACGGGGGGGACCACCACGGTCGTGCGTGCCGCCGACGGCTCGCTGCCCCTGGTGGCGATGGTCGGCCCGGCCGCCGCGGGCAAGCCCGCGCGGGCCCCGGCCGCTGCTCGCGCCCGGCCCGCTCCAGCGACTGCCGCCAGGCCCTGGACGGTCGCGCTGGGGAGGCTCGACCTGGCCGGTCATCGCCTCGCCATTGCCGACCGGAGCGTCACTCCGGCCGTGCAGATCGGGATCGACGAGATCAAGGCCAGCGCCCGCGAGCTGCGCAGCGACGGCAAGAAGCCCTTCCCGCTCGACGCGAGCTTCCGCGTCGTGCAGGGCGGCCGCTTCACGGCCAGGGGGCAGGTGGCGCCGGACGGGCGCGCGGCCGAGCTCACGCTGACCCTGGCCAAGCTCGCGCTCGTCCCCGCCCAGCCGTACGTCGCCAGGAACGCCGCCGTCGAGCTGCGTTCCGGCGAGGTGTCCACGACCGGACGCCTGACCTACCGCGCCGGCCGCGATCGCGCCACGATCACCTACACCGGCTCGGCCGACGTCGACCGCGTGCTCGTGGTCGAGGCGGCCAACGGGGATCCGGTGGTCGCCTGGAACGCGCTCCACGCGGAGACCATCCGGTTCGGGCTCGCCCCCGACCGGCTGGAGATCGACGAGGTGCGGCTGGCCGGGCTGGACGGCAGGCTGGTGATCTTCCAGGACAAGAGCGTCAACCTCGCGCGGCTGATGAAGCCGCCCGGCGGATCGCCGGGCTCCCCGCCGTCGAGCGGCGCGGTCGCCGACGCGCCGGCGGCGGCCCCCGCGGCCACGACCGCCACGGCCACCCCGCCGCCCGCAGCCGCCGGCGAGCCGGCCCCCGGCTTCCCCATGCTCGTCGAGCGCCTGCGGATCGACGAGAGCTCGATGAGCTTCGCCGATCTGAGCCTCGTCCTGCCGTTCGCGACGCGCGTGCACGGGCTGAACGGCGTGGTCGCCGGCGCCGGATCGGACCCGGGGACGCGCGCCACGATGAAGCTCGACGGCCGGGTCGACGAGTTCGGGCAGGTCAAGGTGGCCGGCGCGCTCAGCGCCTTCCAGCCCAAGGTCTTCACCGACATCGCGGTGGTCTTCCGCAACGTGCCCATGTCCACGCTGACGCCCTACAGCGCCACGTTCGCCGGACGGCGGATCCAGGACGGCACCATGAACGTCGACCTCGAGTACAAGATCGACCGGGGCGCCCTGGTGGGCGAGAACAGGATCGTCCTGCAGCAGCTCCAGCTCGGCGAGCGGGTGGAGAGCGCCGGCGCGATGCAGCTGCCCCTCGACCTCGCCATCGCCATCCTGAGCGACTCGGAGGGACGGATCGACCTCGCGCTCCCCGTGCGCGGCAACGTCGATCATCCCGAGTTCAGCTACGGCCACCTCGTGTGGCAGGCGCTGGTCGCCGTGATCACCAGGGTCGTGACGGCCCCGTTCCGGGCGCTGGCCGGGCTGTTCGGCGGCGAGGCGGAGAGCCTGCAGTCCATCGCTTTCGAGGCGGGCAGCGACGTCGTGCCGCCCCCCGAGCGGCAGAAGCTGGGGCGGGTGGTCGAGGTGCTCGCCAAGCGCCCGCGGCTCAAGCTCACGGTGCACGGCGGCTACGAGGCGAAGGTGGACGGCGAGGCGCTGCGCTCGCTCCGTGTGCGCCAGGACCTGGCCGGCCGCCTGGAGGTGAAGCTGAAGCCCGGCGAGGACCCTGGCCCCGTGGCCCTCGATCACGCCAAGACCCAGCGGGCGCTGGAGGCGTTGCTGACCGAGCGCGGTGGTGACAAGGCCCTCGTGGAGTTCCAGGCGGGCTACGAGAAGAGCACGGGCAAGAAGGCCGAGCGCGTCAACCCCGTGCTGGCTCTCGTGGGCCGCGGCAGCCCCGATCGCGCCTTCTACGAGGCGCTGTTCCGGCGGCTCGTGGAGACCGCCCCACTGACGGATGCCGAGGTGATGGCCCTCGGCCAGCGCCGGGGCGAGGCGACGGCCCGCGTGCTGAAGGAGCGCGCGGGAGCGGCCGCCGCGCGCGTGGAGGTCGGTGACACCAGGGCTGCCAGCCGTGCCGAGCGAAACGCCGTGCCCACCCGTCTGGAGCTCGGCGCCGTCGGGCTGTGAGGTCCGGCGGAGGACGTCACGCCCGCGCGCCGGGGCCCGCGCCTCAGCGCCGGTGCGCCGCCGTCGGAGGACCCGGAAGCGCGCTTGGCCAGTCGGGCTCGACCGTCAGAAACGCCGCGAGGCGCTCGATGAGGTCCGGCGCGAGCCCGGTCCGCACGAGGTCCGGCAGCGTGGCGAACGGACGGTGGGCGACGATCTGAAGGGCCTGCCGCCGACCGATCCCGGGCACGGCTCCCAGCTCTTCAACGGTCGCCGAATTGACGTCGATCTTCGCGGGCGTTCCTTGCTCTCGTACCATGTGCAGGCCCAGCAGCCAGAAGAGAAGCTGGCCGGCGTTCGAGGGGCGCTCGGCGGCTGCCGGAAGGCCGGGTGAGAACGCGAGCGAGAGGATCACGAGGCCGCCGGCGGCGAGGACGCGAACCCGAGTCAGCCGGGACTGCATGCCGACCTCTAACGTGAGGGTTGAAGCCAGGCGCGGTGTCCCATGTATGCCACCCCCGGCGGCCGTTGTCCAGCGAGGGGTCTGGACCGGGCTGCCCTCACCCGGTCCGGGACCGCGGGGGCTCGTGGCCCCGGCGGCCGACGAGACGGTGAAGCGAGCGGAGGCCGAGCGCGACCCGCGAGGCCGCCCGCCAGCCGATGACCCGGGCCAGGCGGCGGCGGCGAGAGCCCATCAGCGGCTCCATCGGCGGAACGCCGAGCGCCGCGACCCGACGCTCCGCGAGCCGGCTGAAGACCGTCGCATGGGGATAGTACGCATAGGCCAGCTGCGTGAAGTACCGGGCGGCCGCCTGGCGGCCGAGCGCGGTATCGCGCCGGGACAGGAGGAGCCGGGCGCACCGGCTGACCGCGCGGAGACGGCAACGGCGCGTCGCCGGAGTGTCGAGCGTGCTCAGGCTTCCCGGGTGCTGGCGACGATAGACCACGGCCCGATCGCAGAAGGCGATCCGCGAGGCCGCGAGGGCGAGCCGGCAGAGATACTCGGTGTCCTCGCCGAAGCTGAGGCTCCTGGCCCACGGCCCCGCCCGCTCGACGAGCGCGCGGGGCACCAGCCACGCCGTCGTGGCCACCATGTCGCCGGTCGCGAGGACGGCGGTGACGAAGTCCACCGGGTCGTCCCAGTCACGCGACGTCGCGATGACGGGAAAGACGGCGCGGTCACGCTCGGTGTCGGGGAACTTCCCCTGGGTGCCGAGGGCCAGCGCGGTGGGGACCTCGATGAGCCGTTCCATCTGGCGGGCGATCTTGTCGGGGTGGAGCACGTCATCGGCGTCGAGGAACTGGACGACCTCGCCGCGGGTCGCGGCGACGCCCGCATTGCGAGCGGCGCTGGGGCCGCGCCGCGACTGCTCCACCAGCCGGACCGGATACCGCTTGACGACGTCCCGGCTGCCGTCGGTCGAGCCGTCGTCGACCACGACGATCTCCGTGTGGGGCCACGTCTGGGCGAGCGCCGATTCCAGCGTGTCAGCCAGCCACGGGCGGGCGTTGTAGCAGGGGATGACGACGGAGACGAGCGGCTCCGTCATGCGACCTCACCTGACGCGATCGGCCCCGTCCCGGTGGTGGCTGGCCCGAGCGAGCTTTTCCGCCAGGTCCCGCATCGGCTCCAGCATGTGCGTCATCTGCGTGAGGAGCTGGCCCACGCTGTCGCGGATGTCGGCGTGCCCCTCCTCGAGCTGCCGGTGGCCGGCGGTGACCCGGGCGACGTCCGCCCGCAGCTCGTCGTTCTCCTCCTGGAGGGCCTCGCACCGCCGCACCGTCTCCTGCAGCCGGCGCTCGAGTGCGTCCCGCTCGGCGAGCACGGCGGGGAGGACCTGGTGGAGGACATGCTGGCTTTCCTGGATCCAGGCGAGCACACGTGTTTCGTCGCCGAGCACAGGCTCCATCGATGGCTCCTCGTTCTGTTCGGAGGTTTGAGCGGATCGCGGGGGGCCGACGACACCCGTCTCCCCGCGGCGCGGGGAGAGCGGGATGAGGACGGCGGGATGGTGCGCGATGTCCTCCCAGTAATCCCGCGGACGGCGCCGATCCGTCAGGCACCGGCGATCCGGACCCTCGAGGGGGCCGGCCTGGCCCCGCCGGTCCTGCTCCCGTCGATCGAGCAGGACATGGACCGTGCGGTCGTCCAGGAACCGCCGTCGGATCGTCAGGAACAGGTCCAGACGCTTGCGGGCGACGACGAAGAGGAATCGCGACCGCAGTGGCTCGTGACCGGCTCCCGGCACCATCGCGGCCGAGAGTAGCGCCGGACGCCGACGCGGTCAACGCCGTGGCGTCGGCGCGGGCCCGGGGCGCGAAGATCGAGGCAATCGTGTTTGACACGCGCAGCACGCCTGCCTAGACTGCGCCCACGACCGCAGCGATCCATCCCTCGACCACGGGAGGGCTGTACGCCATGAAGACCGCGCTCCGTTGCTCGCTGATCGCGCTCCTCCTGCTCGCGGCGCCCGCCGGCGCCGGGGCCCAGGGCCTGGACATCAAGTGGGGCACCTCGGCGGCTGGCTCGGCCGGGCACCGCTCGATGGTCAACCTGGCCTCGGTGCTCAGCCGCGAGCTGCCGGAGCTGCGGATCAGCATGCTGCCGACGCCGGGCGCCATCGTCACCGTCAAGGGGTACGCGACGGGCCAGTTCGACGGCTACTACGGCTCCGACGTCGCCTTCTACGAGATGGCCAACGACACCGCCCGCTTCAAGGGCTTCAAGGCCCAGGCCAAGCGGATCCCGGTCCAGTCGCTCTGGATCTACACCACCGAGGTCGGGGCCGGCATTCACGCCCGCGACCGTGACAAGTACCGGTCGTGGCGCGACCTGTCGGGCCAGCGCGTTTTCACGGGCCCGCTGCCGTGGGACGTGCGCGCCGTGCTCGAGCGCGCGTTCCAGGTGCTCGGCGTGAAGCACGAGTACTTCGAGGTCGACCTCCAGTCGGTGGGCTCACTCCTGGACCGCGGCAACATCAAGGGCTTCATCGTGTACACCAACGCCCTCGCCTCGACGGCGCCGTGGATCACGGAGACGGGGATCAGCACCGACTGGGCCGTCCTCAACCCGACCGCCGAGGAGCGCGAGGCCCTCAAGAAGGCCGGCATGCAGGTCATCGAGGTGCCGGCGGCCGCCTACAAGCGCGAGGTGCACGCCAAGGTCGTCCACCACATCCCCTTCTACTATGGCTTCCACCTGGGCAAGGAGATCCCCGCGGACGTCGTCTACAAGGTCATCAAGGCGGTGGAGAAGAACGTCGCCGAGCTGGCCAAGATCGACCCCGCCTACGGGCAGGTGCGCGAGGACATGGTCGGCATGCAGCGGCGGGGGATCGAGTCCTCCATCGACCTCGTGCAGGTGCACCCCGGGCTCGCGCGCTGGATGAAGGAGAAGGGCGCCTGGGACGCCAGGTGGGACGCCCGGATCGCGAAGTGAGCGAGGGCGGGGCCGGGGCGGCGGGGCCGTGAGCGGGCTGTTCACGGCCGTCGCCGCCGGCTTCGCGATCTACCTCTTCCACTACTACTGGACCGGGGCCGGCGGCCCGACCCAGCTGGCCGTGGCGCTGGTCCCCGTCACCTTCGTCGTCGCCGCCCTCGACGCGCTGCGCACCGGCGGCCTGTACCCGCGGCTCGGGCGGCCGGCCAACGTGGCGGTCACCGCCGTCTACAGCGCCGCCGCGCTCGCCGTCGCCGTCTACTTCACGGTGGAGTTCGTGGAGATCCGCACGGTGCGGGCCGGCTTCTGGAGCACGACCGACCTGCTCGTCGGCGCCGTGATGGTCCTGCTGGTCATGGAGTACGGGCGGCTCCGCTACTTCCCGCTGTTCGTCGTCAACGGGCTGCTGATCCTCTACACGGTCTACGGCTGGCTGGTGCCGGGGATGTTCGGTCATCCCGGCCTGGACTGGTCCCGCGTGGTGACGGCGATGACGGTGGAGACGACGACGGGCGTCTTCTCGCGCCTGCCCCAGCTCGCCCTGACGCTCATCGGCTCGTTCCTGCTCGTCCTCAGCCTGCTGCGGGCGTTCGGCTGCGTGGACTCGATCCTGAGAGCCGCCTCGCGGATCGCCGCCCGGTCACCCCACGCGCTGCCGCAGTCGGCGGTGCTCGGCTCGTTCGGGGTGGCCGCCATCAGCGGCAGCGGGGCCGCCAACGCCGCCACCACGGGCTCGGCCACCATTCCCGCGATGATCGCGTCCGGCCTGTCGCGGGAGCGGGCGGCGGCGATCGAGACCGCCTCGTCGCTCGGCGGCCAGCTCATGCCGCCGGTCATGGGGATCTCGGCCTTCCTCATGGCCGACTTCCTCGGCGTGAGCTACTTCGACGTGGTGGCGCGCGGGTACGCCCCGGCGCTGATCTACTTCGCCGGGGTGGCCGCCGCCGTGTACCTCATGACGGCGCGGCTGCCCGTGCGGGCCGTGGCCATCGAGATCGAGCGGTTGACGCTGATGGACCGGGTGAACATCGCCGCCTACGCCGCCGTCGTGCTCGGGCTGATCTACCTCATGGGGATCGTGCACATGCCGGCGATGGAGGCCGCCCAGCAGGTGTTCATGGTGGTGGGGATCGCGCTCGTGGCCGTCTTCGTCGCCGTGACGGTCCGCGGCGCGGCGGGGTGGCGGGGCCTGGGCCGCCGCGCGCGCGACTTCGTCGAGACCTTCACGCTGATGACGACCGACCTGACGCTGCTGCTGGCGACGCTGTCGATCATGACCGGCGTCTTCGTCATCACCGGCGTGCCCACCAAGCTGGGCTTCGTGCTGATGCAGGCGGCGACCATCCACCTGGCCGCGATGCTCCTCGTCGCCTTCGCCTTCGGCACCCTGCTCGGCACCGGGCTGCCGCCGGCGCCGACCTACATCATCACGGCGCTGGTCATCGCCCCGTTCCTGGTGAAGGCCGGCATCGACCCGTGGGTGGTGCACTTCTACGCCTTCTTCATCGCCGTGTGGGGCGAGCTCACGCCGCCCACCTCGGTGGTGGCGGCGGTGGCCGCGAAGATCGCCGGCGCGTCGTTCATGGGCACGATGATGGCGGCCATGCGCGTCTGCCTGCCGCTGTTCGTCCTGATGGGCGCGATCTTCACGCGTCCGGAGCTGGTCGTGCAGCCCGGCGCCGCCCAGCTGGGTGCGTTCGTCCTCGTGCTGGCCGGCACGGTGGGCCTGGTCTTCGCGCTCCAGGGCCGCTTCGCCGACGGGCGCGGCGCCGACGTGCTCCTCCGCGCCGCCCTGGCCGCGGCGGCGCTGGTGACCCTCGGCCACCGTGACGACGTGGTGGCGGGGGCGGCCACGGTCGTGACGGCGGGGCTGGTCGCCTACTGGATGCTCCGCGCGCGCAACCGCCTCGCCGTCTACCGCGAGGCCGACGCGCCGGCCGGGTGAGGGGCGGGCAGGAAGCCGACAGGAGTGAATCGTCTTCCTCGCCGCCGGCGGGCTGGCGCTCGCGCGGATTGACCGGACCGTGTCCTAGCTTCTTGACCGCGCCTCGTGTTCGGCGCAGGATTGGCCAGGCAGTCGCGGGTGGGCCGGCGGAGGTTTCCCGGGAGCCACCGGTGCGCTGCGACAGGAGACCAGCTGTGCGCAAAATCGACCTTGCCATCGGCATTGGCGGCGCGGCAGGCCAGGGGATCGCCACCCCCGGCGACATTCTGGCGCGGATCTTCGCCCGCCGCGGGCTCCACGTGAACGCCTACAACGCCTACCAGTCCATCATTCGCGGCGGTCACATTTTCCTGACCCTCCGCACGAGTGACCAGCCTGTTCTGACTCACGGCGACAGGATCGACGTGCTCATGCCGTTGAATCAAGACACGATGAATCGACACCTGAAGCTGATGCGAGCCGGCTCGGCGGTGCTGTTCAACAGCGACACGATCAAGCCCGGTGTCGTCCCCGGCGGCGTGCAGCTCTGCCCGTTTTCCGTCAAAGCGCTGGCGCCCGCGGTCAGGGGCGACCTCGTCCAGAACACCATCGCGCTGGCCGCGGTCCTGCGCCTGATCAAGGTCGAGTTCGAGAGTCTCGAGGAGATCTTGACGCTCCAGTTCGGACGGAAGGGCCCGGCCGCCGTGGCTGAAAACGTGGGCGTCGCTCGAGCGGGCTACGACTTCGCCGCGACGCACTTCACGGCCTTCTCGTTCTCGCTGCCCGACACCGGCCAACGGCTGGCGTTCTTCGAGGGCAACCAGGCCCTGGCGATGGGCGCCGCCGCCGCCGGCGTGCGCTTTTACTGTGCCTATCCCATGAGCCCGGCGTCCGGAGTGCTGCACTGGATGGCGCGGCACGCGCGTCAACTCGGGATCATGGTTCGACAGGTCGAAGACGAGATCGGCGTGATCAACATGGCGATCGGGGCGGCGCACACGGGCTGCCGGGCGATGTGCGCGACATCCGGTGGCGGCTTCGCCCTCATGAGCGAAGCCCTGGGCGCGGCGGCCATGATGGAGATCCCGGTCGTCTGCATCAACGTCCAGCGGGCCGGACCCGCCACCGGAGTGCCCACCAAAACCGAACAGGGCGATCTCTGGCAAGTGTTGGGCGCCGGCCAGGGAGACTATCCCCGGATCATCGTCGCGCCGACGAACATCGTCGATTGCTTCAAGGTCGTCCCGACGCTCTTCAACCTGGTCGATAAATTCCAGTGTCCAGGCATCATCCTCTCCGATCTGCTCCTGTCCGAAGGCCGGTCCAGCATCGACCCGGCCGACCTGGACTTCAACGTGCCCATCGATCGCGGCGACGTCATCGGCCTCGACGGTGACGGGCCGCCCGTGAACGGCGGCTTCAAGCGGTACCTCCTCACCGAGAGCGGCATCTCGCCACGGGCGTTGCCGGGGACCCCCGGATACGTCCACGTCGTGGCCACCGACGAACACGACGAGGACGGCGTGCTGATCAGCGACGAATTCACGGACCCTCACGCGCGGCGAGCCATCCACGAGAAACGGATGCGCAAGATGGACGGGGTCCTTCCGCTCCTTCCGCCGCCGGACATTCATGGGGCCGCCGACGCTCGAGTCACGCTGGTGGGCTGGGGTTCGACCGAGGGCGTCATTCGCGAGGCCATGCAACAGCTGGCCGAGGCAGGCATCGTGGCCAACAACCTCCAGATCAGCTGGCTGGTCCCGCTGCATGCCGAGGCGATCCTTTCGATCCTGCTTCAATGCCGGACGGTCATCATCGTCGAGAACAACTACAGTGGGCAGTTCGCGCGTTACTTGAGATCGGAGACCGGGATCGTCGCCCATGGTCACATCCGAAAATACGACGGGGAGCCGTTCATGCCGCACCACGTCGTGGACGGTGTCACAGCCATTCTGGCGGGCGCGACCAAACTCTACGTGCCCGTGCACGAGATCCAGGTGTGAAGGAGACGGCGATGGCCACCACGGTTCCGACCGAGCGCGTCAGGGTGACGGTCAAGGATCTCAAAGGCAAGGTCGATCCCGACTGGTGCCCGGGGTGTGGCGACTTTGGCGTGCTCGCGGCCCTGAAACAAGCGATCGCCGAGCTGGGGCTCCAGCCCCACGAGGTCCTGACCATCAGCGGCATTGGCTGTTCGTCGAACCTGCCCGGCTACCTCAACACGTATGGCATGCACACCTTGCATGGCCGCGCCCTGGCTGTCGCTACCGGGGCCCAGCTGGCCAATCACGACTTGAAGATCGTCGTGACGGGCGGCGACGGCGACGGGTACGGCATTGGCGGCAATCACTTCGTCCACGCCATGCGCCGCAACGTCGACGTGACTTATATCGTCATGAACAACCAGATCTATGGACTGACGACGGGCCAGCTCTCACCCACCAGCATCAAGGGGATGAACACCAAGAGCACACCCTTCGGCAGCGTCGAGAATCCCATCAACCCGGTCCCCCTGGCCGTGGCGGCCGGGGCGACATACGTCGCCCGGGGATTCACCGGTCAGCAGAAGCAGCTGGTCGAGCTGATCAAAGGGGGCATGCAGCACCGAGGCTTCGCCCTGATCGACACCTTCAGCCCCTGCGTGACCTACAACCACGACAACTCCCATGAATTCTTCAAGCAGAGGACCCGCAAGCTGGAAGAGATGGGTCATGACCCGACCGACTTCCACGGCGCCATGGAGAAGGGCTGTCTGTGGGGCGAGGTCATTCCGATCGGCCTCTTCTGGCGGCGCGAGGATCTACCGGCGCTGGACCAGCTGGAACCGGTCCTCGGTGAAGGCGGCCCGCTGGCGCACCGTCCGCTGGGCGTCGCCTCGGACATCGCGCACGCTCTCATCAAAGAGCTGATGTAGCTCGCGGAGCAGACGGAGCAGGCGGCGGAGCGACCAGACGCACGTTCCTGTACCTCCTTGTACGTGCCGCGGCCGTGGTACCCCTCCTCGGGGTACGCGGTTGCCGCGAAGGCGATCTGGGCCTCGGGCGAGCGGAGGACGCGATGGCCTTGACAGGCGGCGCGGATCGGCCGAGGCTCGGGCGGGTCCGCTTGGCGGACCGGGACCAAAGGAGGCAGACATGAAGAGGATCCGTGCGCGATGGGTCGTTCCCGCCGGCCTGGCCGTCGCCCTGGTCGGCTGGACGCTGTCGACGGCCCTCGGGGTGACGAAGCCGGTGGAGGTGATTATCGCCTCCCTGAGCCCGGGGACCGCCTGGTACGTCTACGGCGCCGCCGTCGCCGACCTGCTGCGCCCGGCGCTGCCGGCGGGCTCGAAGGTCGAGGTCCTGCCGCAGTCGGGCGGGGTCGGCAACGCCAAACTCGTCGCCGGCAAGAAGGCCAACTTCGCCTTCAGCTTCTCGCTGACCAACCGGTGGGCCTACAACGGCCGGCACGCCTACGACCAGAAGCTCGACATGCTTCGCGGCGTGGCCGGCGGGCTGGACACCTATTACCTGGCGGCGCTCGTCCGCGCCGACTCCGGGATCAGGTCGGTCGAGGACCTGAAGGCGCAGCCGGGCAAGGTGAGCCTCGGCACCCTGGCCGTCGGTTCGGCGGGCGAGTACGGCGCCCGCAACCTCCTGGAGGTCCTGGGGGTGACGTACGACGCGATCCGCCGGGCCGGCGGCAGCGTGGCCCATACCAACTACCCGACGATCACGACGGCGATCAAGGACGGCCGGATCAACACGCTCATCGCCGTCATCACACCGGCGCACCCGTCGATCACCGAGATCGCCCTCCAGAACGACGTCCGCTTCCTGCCCCTGACACCCGACGTCGTGGCCAGGATGCAGGAGGCGTTCAACTACGAGCCGCAGGTGGTTCCCGCCGGCATGTTCCGGGGGATGGAGCGGGACGTTTCCACCGTCGGCTTTCCGACCGTCTTCATCACCCACAAAGACGTCGATGCCGGCCTCGTCTACCTGGTGACGAAGACCATCGGCGACAACAAATCGGCGCTCGTGGCGGCCCACAAGGGGCTCTCGAAGTTCGAGCCCGCCGGCGCCTGGAAGCCCGAGCTGGTCGGGCTGCCCCTGCATCCCGGCGCGGAGCGCTACTACCGCGAGAAGGGCTGGATGAAGTAGCGGCTCGATGACGGCAGCCCTCGTGCGGGCCGCGGCCTGGGCTGCCGGTCTCATCGCCGTCGGCTGGTCGCTCTTCCAGATCTACGTGGGCGCCATCGCCCTCGTCGAGCCCCTCAAGGTGCGCGTGCTGCACGTCGGGCTCGCCCTGGCCCTCGCCGCGCTCCACGTCCGCGCCGGCCACGACGCCACCCGGGCCGGGCGCCTCAACCTCTTCGCGATCGTGGCGATCGCGGTCTCGGCCGGCGCGGTGATCCATATGTTCACCGACTACGACCGCATCGTCACGCGCATCCCGTTCGTCGACGAGGTGGGCCCCCTCGACATGGTCTTCGGCCTGGCCCTGGTGGCCCTGGTGCTCGAGGTCACCCGGCGCCTGCTCGGCCTGGCGCTGACCGTCGTGACCCTCGCCTTCATCGCCTACGGGTTCGCCGGTCCCTGGATCCCCGGGCTCCTCGGCCACCGCGGCATCCCGCTGGCGACCTTCGTCGAGGTCAACTTCCTGACCCCGGAGGGGCTCTTCGGAGTTCCGACGGGGGTCTCGGCGGACATCGTCTTCTACTTCGTCCTCTTCTCGGCCGTCCTGGAGGCCTCCGGCGGCGGCCGGTTCTTCATCGACCTGGCCACCTCGCTGGGCGGCTGGCTGCGCGGGGGCCCGGCCAAGATCGCGGTGCTGGCCAGCAGCCTCTTCGGCACGATCAACGGCAGCGCCGTCGCCAACGTGGTGGGCAGCGGGGTCTTCACGATCCCGCTCATGAAGCGGGTCGGCTACTCGCCCCGCTTCGCGGGCGCGGTGGAGGCGGTGGCCTCGACCGGCGGCCAGATCATGCCGCCCGTGATGGGCGCCGCCGCCTTCGTCATGGCCGACATGATGGGGGTGCCGTACCTGGAGGTCGTGAAGGCGGCGATCATCCCGGCCCTGCTCTACTACCTCGCCGTCTTCGCCGCCGTCCACCTGGTGGCGGTCCGGGACAACCTCACGAGCGTCGGCCGGGACGAGCTGCGCGCGGTCCGGCGCGGCATGTGGCGGCGGGCTCACCTGTTGATCCCCCTGATCTACCTGGTCTGGCAGATCGTCGAGGGCTACTCGCCGACCACCGCGGCCCTCCGGGCGGGGGCGGTCGCGGTCGTGATGAGCTGGATCAGCCGGTCGACGCGGATGGGCTGGCGCGAGGTCCTTGGCGCGCTGCGGGGTGGGGCCGAGAAGAGCATCGCGGTGGCGGTGCCCTGCGCCGCCGCCGGCATCATCATCGGGGTCATCGTGCAGAGCGGGCTCGGCCTGAAGTTCACCTCGCTGCTCCTGACGCTGTCGGGGGGCATGCTCCTGCCCACGCTGCTGCTCTGCATGGTCGTGTGCATCGTCCTCGGCATGGGGATGCCCACGACCTCCGCCTACATCCTCACCGCCGTCCTCATGGCGCCCGCCCTCGTGAACCTGGACATCCCCCCCATGGCCGCGCACCTGTTCATCTTCTACTTCGCGTGCCTGTCGATGGTCACCCCGCCGGTGGCGCTGGCCGCCTACGCCGCCGCGGGTCTGTCGGGGGCGACGGTGTGGGAGACGGGTCGGGTGGCGTTCGGCATGAGCCTGCCGGCCTTCATCGTGGCCTACGGCTTCGTCTACAACCAGGCGCTGATCATGGACGCCCCCGTCCTGCAGATCCTCGGCGTGACCTTCACGGCCGCCTGCGGCACGGTGTCGCTGGCGGCAGCGGTGGTGAGCTTCCTGGTCACGCGCGTGACGCTGGTCGAGCGCGCGCTGCTGTTCGTGGCCGCCCCGACGCTCATCGTGCCGGAGCTGTACACGGACCTGGTGGGCCTGCTCCTCTTCGCCGGCGTGATCGGGCGTCAGCTCTACCGCGTCCGGTGATCTTTCGGGCTGGCTCCGGCGTCGGGCCGCCGGCCACGGAGGCCTCGCTGGTCAGTGCGGAGCGGGAACACTTGCGCGATCAGCGTCGAACACGCCCGGGAGCGGGGCGATCTTGCTCATTTTCCTGCGCGACGCCCGGCCGGCGGACCTCCCGGTCGAGCAGCCGAGCAAGTACGAGCTGGTGATCAACGCAGCCTTGGACTCGTGGAACTGGACGTTGACGAGACTGTCGGGGCGCTTGATCGGCACGAAGAGGCCGCGCGCCCCCGGACGATCTCGCCGCCCGTCACCGGAAGTAGCGGATCGCCAGGAAGCCGGCGATGCCGAGCGCGAGGAACCCCCACGTCAGCAGGTCGAAGTAGCGCTCGATGAGGGCGCGCACCTGCCGGCCGAAGAAGAAGAACACCGTTGCCACGGCGAAGAACCGCGCCGAGCGGCCGATGGCCGAGGCGACGAGCAGAATCGGCAGGCTCACGTCGAGCACGCCGGCGGCGACGGTGAAGACCTTGTAGGGGATCGGCGTGAAGGCGGCGGTGAGGATGGCCAGGAACGCGTTGCCCCGGTAGAGCGCCTGCACGTGGTCGAACGTCGACTGCGCGAAGACGTACGGGATGAAGACGTCCTTCAGCAGGTGCCAGGCGGAGGCCCCGAGCACCCAGCCGAAGGCGCCCCCCGCCACCGAGCCCACCGCGCACACCAGCGCGAAGCGGAACGACGCGCGGGGAGCGCCGACGCACAGCGCGATCAGCAGCACGTCGGGCGGCACCGGGAAGAACGACGACTCCGCGAACGCGATCACGAAGAGCGCCCAGGTGCCGCCGGGCCGGTCCGCCCACCCCACGGTCCAGTCGTAGAGGCGCCGGATGAGGTGACGGCGGGGGGACGAGGCGGTGGCTGAATCGGCGGGCACGTGTCATCTTACCCCGATTACCCCGACGGGTTGTCGCGCCGGCGACATCGTGTCGCCGGCGCCCATGTCAGCGGCGCAGGGTCAGCCGGGCGCCGTCCGTGCTCTCCTCGAAGTCGATGGTGCTGCCGGCCAGGGCCCCGGCGACTTCCGGATCGATGAGGAGGACTGGCCGCCCCTCGTGCTCGACCACCTCGTCGTCGTCGCGCCCCGTGTCCGGAAACACCCCGAGCTGCCCCTGCTCGACCTGCGCAAGTCGCAGC
>Ga0302046_10002163_pt1 | contig 18370 bp, 16 predicted proteins | sample RVTome_11_FD_200261 | JGI IMG/M metagenome (GOLD analysis project Ga0302046, IMG submission 200261) | Soil microbial communities from uranium-contaminated site in the Upper Colorado River Basin, Wyoming, United States - RVT147D111 (version 2) ...
CGGCCCCATGGAACTCCGCTCGCATACCTTCCGTGCCGTCGGCTATCCGCTGCGGCTGCATGCGGGCCAGGGCGCGCTGGACGAGCTGCGGACGGAGGTCGAGCGGCAGAAGGCGAAGCGCGCCTACGTGATCTGTGGGCGAACGGTCGCAGCGAAGACCGACCTGCTCGGCCGCATTGAGGCCAACCTCGGCGATCTCTATGCCGGCGCCTTCTCGGGCATGGACAAGGATTCGAGCTGGCCCGCCGTGCGGGACGCCGTCGACGCGGCGCGGGCGGCCGGCGCGGACCTGCTGATCGCGCTCGGCGGCGGCAGCGTCATCGTCGGCACGCGGGCGGTCGCCATCCTGCTCGGCGAGAAGGGCGATCCGTTCGCGCTGATGACGCAGTACCCGGAGGGCAAGCCCGCCTACAGCCCGCGCCTGCTCGCGCCGAAGCCGCCGATCGTCAACGTGGTGACGACGCCGACCACGGCCATGAACCGCGCCGGCACCGGGCTGAAGAACGAGGACCTCGACCACCGCATGGAGTTCTTCGACCCGAAGACGCGACCCTGCGCGATCTTCTGGGACGCCGACGCGCTGCTCACCGCCCCGCCGGAGCTGATCCGCTCGACCGCGACAACCGGGCATTCGAGCGCGCTGCGCGCCCTCGGCACGACGATGAGCCCGCTGGTCGAGGCCGACCGGCGGCATGCCTTCCGCCTGCTCAATACCGCCCTGCCGCGGGTCATGGAAGCGCCGGGGGACGCGGCGCTCCGCGTCGACCTCTGCGCCGCCGCCTTCCTGCAGAACCGCGCGGACGACGACGACCAGGGCCGCCGCCGGTCGCGCGACGAAACCGGCAGCAGCGCCTACGCGCTCGCGACCGCGCTGCACATCCGCTACGATCACGTGTGGCAGGGCGAGTCCACGTCCTCGGTAATGCCGACCGTGACGCGCCTGACACCGCCCGAAGACCTCGCCGTCGCCGCGCGCATCGCCGACGCCATCGGCGCGTGGAAGGACGGCATGACATCGGCCGAGGCGGCGGCAGCGACGGCGGACGCGCTCGACGCGCTCTACCGGCGCATCCGCATGCCGGCGCGGCTCCGCGACCTCGACATCCCGAAGGCGGAGCTGCCGCTGCTCGCCCAGGACACGCTCAAGAACTTCAACGCCAACCCCGGCGATCGTCCGGACGATGACACCGACCGCATGCGCCGCCTGCTCGACGCGGCGTGGTGAGGGGATGACGGCCTCCGCGCCGCATCCCACGCAAGGCCGCATCCGCGGCTGGCTTACCTTCCTGCGCAGTTTTCGCCGCCTTGCCGGTCCCTACTGGCGGTCCGACCCAAACTGGGTGATCAGCGCGCTGACCGTGCTGCTGATTCTCCTCACCACCATGCAGGTAGCGATCGCGGTCGCCTTCAATGCCTGGTACGAGAAGCTGTTCGACGCCCTGGAGCAGCGGGCGCTGATCCCCTTCCTCGTGCTGATCGGCATCCTGGTTCTTATCATTGCCGTCACCGCCGGGGTGACCACCCTCCATCTCTGGGTCAAGCGCCGCATCCAGGTCGGCTGGCGGAATTGGCTCACCCGGCGCGTCGTCGACGAGTGGATGACCGCCGGCCGCCATTACCAGGTCACCCAGATTCCCGGTGATCACGACAATCCGGACGGCCGGATCGCCGAGGACATCCGCATCGCGACCGAATACGCCATCGACCTCGCGCATTCCCTGCTCTACAGCCTGCTGTTGCTGGTGAGCTTCACGCAGATCCTCTGGACGCTGTCGGGTGCGCCGGAGGTGCGGCTCGGCGCCGTCGAGATCTATCTGCCGGGCCACATGGTGTGGGTGGCGCTGATCTATTCCACGGCCGGCTCGGCGGTCGCCCTGCTGCTCGGCTGGCCCTTGATCCGCGCCGCCAACGCGCGCCAGGCGGCGGAGCAGAACTTCCGCTTCGGCCTCGTGCGCGGGCGGGAGAACTCGCTCGCCATCGCGCTGCTGAGTGGCGAGGCCGACGAGCGCCGCGGGCTGCGCGACCTGTTCCTCGACGCCATCGCCGCCTGGCACCGGCAGACGCGAGCGCTGGCGCAGCTGATGCTGTTCAGCTCGAGCTGGTCGGTCCTGTCGCAGGTCTTTCCGATCCTGGTCACGGCGCCGCGCTACATCGCCGGCGCCATCACCTTAGGCGCGCTGATGCAGACGGCGCAGGCCTTCCAGCAGATGGCCGCCGCGCTGTCCTGGCCGATCGACAACCTCTCGAAGGCGGCAGAGTGGCGCGCCTCCGCCGAGCGCGTACAACGGCTGCACGATGCGGTCGACGGACTGATCCGGCAGGCCGCGCCGCCCGATCCTCCGACGATCTCTGTCGAGTTGTCCGGGCGCCCGTTCCTCACCTTCGTCGACTGCGCGATTCACGAGCCGGACGGCCGGGTCGCCGTCGCGGGCTTCCGCCTCGCTATCGGGCCGCGCGAGCGCGTGCTCATCTCGGGCGAACTCGGCGCCGCCGTGAAGCTGTTCAAGGCGGTCGCAGGGCTCTGGCCTTGGGGGCGCGGCCGCATCGGGCTGCCGAGCGACGGCGACATATATTTCATGCCGCAGCGGCCCTACGTGCCGCACGGCACGCTGTGCGCGGCGGTCTGCTACCCGGCCGATCCGAAGGGCTGCGACATGGAGCTGATCCATACGGCGCTCCGGCGCGCCGGGCTCGAAGAGATGATTCCGCGGCTCGACGACCGCGAGGCCTGGGAGCACACGCTGTCGTCGGGGGACCTGCAGCGGCTCGGTTTCGCCCGTCTGATGATCCATCGGCCGCGCTGGATCTTCCTGCAGGAGGCGACAAGCTCGCTCGACGCCCAAGGCCAGGCGGCGATGATGCGGCTGTTGCGGGACGCTTTCCCGACCGCGACGGTGATCAGCATCGGCCCGGCGTCGGAGCTCGCCCCCTTCCATCGCCGGCAACTCGCGCTGGTGCGGAGCAACCAGGGCGCGCATCTGGTGGAGAAGAAGGCGGCCGGCCGGGCCGGCGCCCCGGCCCCAAGACGACATTAGGGTGCGCGCTTTGCCTTGACGAGCTTCGCGAACCATTGCGCCGAGGATTTCGGGATGCGCTGCTGGGTCTCGAAATCCACGTAGACGATGCCGAAGCGCTGGGTGTAGCCGGAGCCCCACTCGAAATTGTCGAGCAGCGACCAGACGAGATAGCCGCGCACGTCGGCGCCGGCCTGGATCGCCTCATGCATCGCCGCGATATAGGCCGTGAGGAAGGCGATGCGCTTGGGGTCATCGACCGCGCCGGCTTCGTCCGGCTTGTCGTCGCCGGCGCCGCAGCCGTTCTCCGTCACGTAGACCGGCAGCTTGTAGCGCTTGGTCAGGTCGATCAGCACGTCGCGGAAGTCGCCGGGGTAGATCGGCCAGCCGATCTCCGAGCGCGGCGCGTCGGCCGGCGGGCTGCCCCAGGCGAATCCCCATGTCGTGGACAGGTCGGCCTTGACGAAGATCGGCCCGTAATGGTTCAGCCCGAACCAGTCGATCGGCCGGCAGATGCGCGCCATGTCGCCGGCCTGCACATAGGGCTCGATCTCCGGCGCGATCAAAGGCGGATAGCAGCCGAGCAGCTGCGGGTCCGGGAAGGCGCGGTTCCAGTGCTGGTCGAGCAGCTCGGCGGCGTGCTCATTCGCCGGCAAGTCGCCCTCGGCGCGGGTGATCTGCCAGTTGTGCACGGCGCCGATCGAGGCCTCGGGCACCAGCGCGCGGATCACGTCGACCGAGGCGCCATGCGCCAGGTTGACGTGGTGGATCGCCTTCAGGTGCGCGGCGCGGTCGACCACGCCCGGCGCGCCCCAGTCGATGGCGTAGCCGAACAGCGTGAAGACGCAGAACTCGTTGAATGTCGCCCACTTCTTCACCCGGTCGCCGTAACGCATCGCGCAGAGCGCCGTGTAGTCGGCGAACCAGCCCGCGATGTCGCGGTTGGTCCAGCCGCCGAGGTCGTCGAGCGCCTGCGGCAGGTCCCAGTGGTAGAGGCAGATCCAGGGGTCGATCCCGGCTTCCAGCACTTCATCGATCAGCCGGTCGTAGAAATCGAGGCCAAGCTCGTTCGGCACGCCCCGCCCGCGCGGTAGCACCCGCGGCCAGGCGATCGAGAAGCGATAGACCTGGAGGTCGAGCGCCTTCATCAGCGCCACGTCTTCCTTGTAGCGGTGATAGTGGTCGCAGGCGACGTCCCCGGTATCCCCGTTCGCGACCTTGCCCTTGGTCAGGCAGCGCGTGTCCCAGATGCTGAGCCCGCGGCCGTCCTCGCGCGCGGCGCCCTCGATCTGGTAACTCGATGTCGATGAGCCCCAGATGAAGCCGCGGGGCCAGGTGAGCGTGGTGGGATCGATCGGATCGGTCGGCATGACGGCACCTCCTGTTATCGCTCAGGTCTACTCCCGCCGAAACATCCGCACAACCCGGCCCGCCCGCCCGCTCCCGCTCGCGACACTAACCTCCCCCTCGACGGGGGAGGTCGGCGCGCAGCGCCGGGTGGGGGTGATACGCTCTGAGCCAACAACATGGGAATAAGGTGTCTGTCTCCCCTTCCCTCAATCATGAGGGCAAGATTTTAAAGTCAAAACAAAGGCGTCATGCGCGTACTCGATACACTGCTGTCCGGTTTAGCCCGCGGTGATCGGCTCAACGGCCGCAGATTTCTTCGCGCTGAGGCGCAATACGGCGGATTGAGATAGAAGATCCTGCCCGGCCACATCCGGCTTTTCGTGGGTGCGCGGATCAAGTCCGCGCACGACGGCAATTTATTGAATTCAAAACAAAAACGTCATGCGCGTGCTTGACACGCGCATCCACGACTCTTCTCGTCACATCGTCGATCCATCCTAAACCGGACAGCAGTGGATCAAGTCCGGCAATGACGATAAGTATTTGTATCTAAATAAGAATCGTCAATCTCGGGCTTGACCCGCCTGCGCGGCCGAAGCCGCTACGGCGCGGCGAAGGCCCGCGAGTCCATGTGACCGCACCCTCACAGCGCGATCAGCGCGGCGGCGACGCGGCGGGATTCGGCGAGCAGCACGTTGAAGGTGCGGCAGGCCGCGCCGGTGTCCATCGCGTCGCAGCCGATGCCGTACGCGCGCAGCGCGGCGCGCAGCGCCGGCGGCACCGGCACGAGCGCCGGGCCGCAGCCGATCAGCAGGATCTCGACGCGCGGCTCCGCGGCGATCACGGGCGCCAAATCCGCCTCGCTCAGCGCCGCCATCGCCGCGACCGGCCAGGCCAGCGTGCGCTCGGGAAATACCAGGACGGAGCCGCCATGCGGCACGCCCGCGATGCGGAAGCGGCCGGGTCCGTAGCTCTCGATGACCTGGCGGCCCTGCGGGATCTGCGGCGTGATCTCCATGGCCTCCGCCCCCGGCGATGTCAGGAAGCCGCTTTTTGCGCCTCGGGCTCCACGTCCTCGCCGCCGCGGTGCACATTGAGATAGAGCAGCAGCGGCACGGCCAGCGCGATCGAGGAATAGGTGCCGATGCAGATGCCCCACATCATCGCCACCGTGAAGCCGCGAATCACCTCGCCGCCGAACGCGAACAGCGCGATCAGCGCCAGCAGCGTCGTCAGGCTGGTGTTGACGGTGCGCGACAGCGTCTCGTTGATCGAGCGGTTGAACAGATCCGGCAACGACATCTTCTTGAACTTGCGCATGTTCTCGCGCACCCGGTCGAACACGACGACGGTGTCGTTGATCGAGTAGCCGGCGATGGTCAGCACCGCGGCGACGGTCGACAGGTTGAACTCGAGCGAGAACAGCGAGAACAGCCCGATCGTCGTGATCACGTCATGCGCCAGCGCCACGACCGCGCCGACGCCGAACTGCCACTCGAAGCGGAACCAGATATAGAGCAGGATGGCGCCGATCGCCGCGACGATGGCGAGGAAGGCCGCCTCCTGCAGCTCCGCGCCGACCGTGGGCCCGACCAGCTCGGTCCGGCGATACTCCACGACGGCGTCGCCCAAAACTTGCTTGACCTTGGTGACCGCCTCCTGCTGTGCGTTGTCGCCGCCCTCCTGGCGCTGCAGGCGGATCAGCACCACATCCGGCTGACCGAATTCCTGCAGGCTGACCTCGCCGAGATTGAGGCCGCTGACCCGGCTGCGGAGATCGGCGATATCCGCCGGCCCCTTGGTCTTGATCTCGAGCATGATGCCGCCGAGGAAGTCGATGCCGAGGTTGAGCCCCATGCTCAGGTAGAGGCCGAGCGAGGACAGCACCAGGAACGCCGACAGCGCCAAAGCGATGAAGCGCTTGTTGACAAACTGGATGTTGGTGTCCGCCGGGACCATGCGCAGGAGCATCATCGTCGTCCGCCCTCTCCCTTGTACCCTAGACCGGCAGCGCCTGCGGCCGCCTGCGCCGCAGCCAGATGACGACCAGCAACCGGGTGACCATGATCGCCGTGAACATCGAGGTAACGATGCCGATGGTGAGCGTCACGCCGAACCCCTTGACCGGCCCCGAGCCGAACACGAACAAGAGGGTTGCGGCGATCAGCGTCGTCAGGTTGGAATCGATGATCGTCGTCAGCGCGCGGCGGTATCCGGCATCGACCGCGCTGAGCGGGGTCCGCCCGTTGCGCACCTCCTCCCGCATGCGCTCGAAGATCAGCACGTTGGCATCGACCGCCATGCCGATGGTCAGCGCGATGCCGGCGATGCCCGGCAGCGTCAGCGTCGCCTGCAGCACCGACATGAGCCCCAGGATCAGCGCGACGTTGAACAGGAGCGCGATGTCCGCCAGGACGCCGAACAGGCCGTAGGCCAGCACCATGAAGATCAACACAAAGGCCATGCCGATCAGGCTGGCGGTCTTGCCCGCGTCCACCGAGTCCTGGCCGAGGCCCGGCCCGACCGAGCGCTCCTCGAGATAGCTCATCGAGGCCGGCAGGGCGCCGGCGCGCAGCAGGATCGACAGGTCGCGCGCGCTCTGCGCCGTGAAGCTGCCACGGATGATGCCCGAGCCGCCGAGGATCGGCTCCTCGATGCGCGGCGCGGTGATCACCTTGCCGTCGAGCACGATGGCGAACAGCTTGCCGACATTCGTCGTGGTCACCTGCCCGAAGGTGCGGGCGCCGCGGGAATCGAAGCGGAAGCTCACGACCGGCCTGCCGTCCTGGAAGGTCGGTTGCGCGTCGACCAGATTCTGGCCGGTCAGCCGGACGCGCTTCTCGATGCAGTAGGGAATGGGCTTGCCGTCGCGCCCCGCCTCGTCCGACGGGATAATCTGCGAGGTGGCCGGCGGCCGGCCGGACGGGTTGCACTCCATGTCGACCATGTGGAAGGTCATCTTCGCGGTCTTGCCGATGATGACCTTCAGGCGCTCCGTGTCGCGCAGCCCCGGCACCTGGACCAGGATGCGGTCGTCGCCCTGGCGCTGAATCAGCGGCTCGGTGGTGCCCATCTCGTCGACGCGGCGGCGGATCACCGAAATCGACTGCTGCACCAGGGTCGAGACACGGTCGCGCAGCCCCTGCTCCGACAGCTCCGCCCGCAGCTTGCCGCCGTCGAGCGTCTCGATCGTCAGCTCGGGCGCCTCGCGGCGCAGGCGGCTGCGGAAGTCGTCCAGCTTGTCGGCGTCGCGGACCTGGATCACCAGCGCATGGCCGACCACGTCGACCGCGGCGAAGGTACCGGCGCCGCTGGCCGCAGTGCGCACCGAGGTCTTGTAGCTGCCTTCCAGGATTTCCTTGATATAGCCCTCGGTGTCCACCTGCATCAGCAGATGGGCGCCGCCCTGCAAGTCGAGACCGAGGCTCATGCGCTTGCCGGGGGCCCATTCCGCCAAGCCCTGCATCCATCCGGACGGCATGAAGTTGGGCGCTGCATAGAGCACGCCAAAGCCGCAGACGACGAGGATGAGGATACGCTTCCAGAGAGGAAAATCGAGCATGGCTCAGCGGCTCACTTGTCGCGCGAAACGCTGCACGACTGCGGTGCGTCCTTCGACAGGCTCAGGATGAGGTAAAATCTTTGTGGCATTGAGAAAAACCCTCATGCTGAGCTTGTCGAAGCACGCACTACGCCTGTTCCAATCCAGTGGACTGGCGTCCCCGTCCTAGCTCGCCGCGACATCGCTGGAGGATTTCTCGCTTTTCTCGCTCTTTTCAGCCTTTTCGGCCTTCTCGCTCTTTTCCGCCTTCACGGGCCGGGCCGGCTCGGTCTTGGACAGGACCTCGGCGATGGTCCCGCGGGCGATGCGCACCTTCACCGCTTCGGCGATCTGGACGACCAGCTCGTTGTCGTTGACCTTGGTCACCGTGCCGTAAATGCCGCCGCCGGTGACCACCTTGTCGCCGCGGCGGATGTTGCCGAGCATCTCGCGATGCACCTTCACCTTTTTCTGCTGCGGGCGGATCAGCAGGAAATAGAACACCGCAAAGATCAGGACCAGCGGTATGATCGCCTCGAACAGGCCGCCGCCGGCAGCGCCGCCGCCTTGTGCCCATGCAGTGGAAATAAACATTCGCCTCTCCCGGTCTTGCGTGTCCGCGCTGGTGGCGGACTATAGCCGCCCGCACCCTAAACTCAATCCCTCTCGATGGCCAGCGCTGCGGCAAAAAAGCCGCCTCCCCCCGCGCCGGCGGCCCGTGTTGACCCCCGTCCGCGGACTTCGAATGGCCGGCTCGCGACGTAACGCGCGCCGTATGCTAGGTTCCGTCGCCCGGCGGCGGGATAAGGACATCGGGCGCAGAGGAACCTTTCCGGTATATCGAGATCATGAGCGAGAAAGACAAGACCGAAGCGCTGTTGGCGCGCATCGCCGATGCGCTCGAGCGGCTGGCCCCGCAGGCCCGCCCAGAGGCGGGGTTCGACGCCGCGGACGCCTTCGTCTGGCACGCCGAGACCCTGACGCTCGAGCCGGTGGCGGCCGTCAACCGGGTCGACCTCGCGCTGCTGAAGGGTATCGAGCGGCAAGTCGCGACCCTACTCGAGAACACCCGCCGTTTCGCCGACGGCCTGCCGGCCAACAACGCGCTGCTGTGGGGCGCCCGCGGCACCGGCAAAAGCTCGCTGGTCAAGGCGGTGCATGCCTCGGTCGGCGCCGAGGACGGCCGCAGCCTCGTCCTGATCGAGATCCACCGCGAGGACATCCCGAGCCTGCCGCAGCTGCTGTCCCGGCTCCGCCGGACCGAGCGGCTCTGCATCGTGTTCTGCGACGACCTCTCCTTCGACGGCCATGACGCCAGCTACAAGTCGCTGAAGGCGCTGCTGGAAGGCGGCATCGAGGGCCGGCCCGGCAACGTGCTGTTCTACGCGACCTCGAACCGCCGCCACCTGCTGCCGCGCGACATGATGGAGAACGAGCGCTCGACCGCGATCAACCCGTCCGAGGCGGTCGAGGAGAAGGTCTCGCTGTCCGACCGCTTCGGCCTCTGGCTCGGCTTCCACAACTGCGACCAGACCACCTATTTTGCCATGATCGAAGGCTATATCCGCCACTACGGCCTGAAGACCGGCAAGCTCGACTGGAAGTTGGAGGCCAAGGAGTGGTCGGTGACCCGCGGCGCCCGCTCCGGCCGCGTCGCCTGGCAGTACATTCAGGACCTCGCCGGCCGGCTGGGGCACAGGCTGGAGGGGTGAGGGTATCGGCGTATGGACTCGCGGGCCTTCGCCGCGCCGAAGCGGCTACGGCCGCGCAGGCGGGTCGAGCCCGCGAGTGACGATTAATTTTTAAATACATATACTTATCGTCATTGCCGGGCTTGACCCACTGCTGTCCGGTTTAGCCGCGGTGATCGGCTCAACGGCCACAGATTCCTTAGATCTGAGGCACAGTGCGGCGAATAGAGACAGAAGATCCTGCCCGGCCACATCCGGCTTTTCGTGGGTGCGCGGATCAAGTCCGCGCACGACGGCAATTTATCGAATTCAAAACAAAAACGTCATGCGCGTGCTTGACACGCGCATCCACGACTCTTCTCGTCACATCGTCGAGCGCCTTGAAGCTAAACCGGACAGCAGCGGACTTGACCCGCCTGCGCGGCCGTAGCCGCTTCGGCGCGGCGAAGGCCCGCGAGTCCATCATCCCTTTGTCGCTGCCTCGATCATCGCCGCGCGGGTGCGGTTGAGGTGGCGCATCGGGTCTACCGGCTTGCGGCCGCGGCGGATCTCGAAATGGAGCTGCGGATCGGCGACGCTGCCGGTGTTGCCCACCTTGGCGATAACCTGGCCCCGCTTCACCCGCGCGCCGCGCTCGACCAGGATCTGGCTGGCATGCGCGTAGGCCGTCATGTAGCCCTTGTCGTGCTTGATCAGGATCAGGTTGCCGAACCCGCGCAGCTCGTTGCCGCGGTAGGCGACGACGCCGTTCTGGGCGGCGACGATCGGCGTGCCCCTGGGGGCGGCGATGTTGATGCCGTCGTTGGTCAGCCCTTTGCCCTTCGGCCCGAAGGCGGAGATCACGGTGCCGTCGAGCGGCCACAGGAAGCCGTCGCCGCTCAGCTCGCTCGGGTGCGGAATGTTGGTCGAGGGCGGCAGGACCACACGCCTCGCTGCCGGCGCGCGTTCCGTCGCGCGCCCGTCTTCTGAAAACGGCGGCCGGACGTCACCGGCCGCCGCCGGCGGCGGCTCGTCGGCGACCCGCGCGTCGCCCTGGTCCTCGGTTTCGCCGCGCTCGCCCGGCTCCGCAGTGGCGACCGCGGTGCGCTGCGCGTCCGGCAGCAGCAGCGTCTGCCCGGTGACGATGACGAACGGCTTGGGCACGTCGTTCAGGCGGACCAGCTCGGCGATCGACACGTCGTAGCGCCGCGAGATCGAATAGACCGTCTCGCCCTGCGCGACCACATGGGTGCGCTGCACCGGAATCGCGATCTTCTGGCCGGTATGGAGCAGATAGGGCGGATCGAGCTTGTTGAGCACGAGCAGGCTGCGCACCGGCACGCCATACAGCCGGGACAACGCGTAGACCGTCTCCTTCGGCGCGACGACATGGACGCCACCCTCCGGCGCCCCGCGGTAGGACGACGATGCCTCGGCCACGCGGTCGTAGCTGCGCGCCGCGGTCACCGGCTCGCTGCCGGCTGCCTTTCCGGCCGGCGGCAGCGGCGCCGTCTCGACCGTGCCGCCTGTCGACGGCACGGCCCGTGCGACGGGCGCGCGCCGCTCCTGCGAAGTCGTCGGCTTCGCGCGCGGCACCGGCGCCTGGACGTCCCGGACGCCTCGGCTCGCCTGCTGGCGCTGATCGTAGAGAACAACCCGCGCCGGCTGGGTGCAGGCCTGGCAGACCAGCGCCAGCAGCAGCGCCGCGCCGGCCGCGCGCGCCAACCGCTCTGTCCGGCCGGGCCGCATCAGCCGGCCGCCCGCTTCAGCCGGCGTCCGGCCCGGCCGCCCTGCAGCGGCACGAACCGGACCGGGCCGAGATCCTGGGTATCGAAATCGCCGCCGCGGCGGACGAAGCGGATCAGCCGCTGCTCGTCATGCGCCTCGCCGATCGGGCAGACCATGATGCCGTCCGGCGCAAGCTGGTCCCACAGCAAGGGCGGCAGGTCCTCCGCCGCCGCGGCCACGAGGATGCGGTCGAACGGCGCCTGCTCGCGCCAGCCGAGGCTGCCGTCGCCGGGCTTCGCGGTGATGTTGTGACGCCGCAGCGTCGCGAAACGCTCCAGCGCGGTCTGCAGCAGCACGGCCTCGCGCTCGACCGCGTAGACGCGGCGGAAGAGATGCGACAGCACGGCGGTCTGGTAGCCGGAGCCGCTGCCGACCTCGAGCACCTTCACCGACTTGTCCGGCTGCAGCGCCTGGATCATCCGGGCGACGACGGTCGGCTGGCTCACGGTCTGGCCGTGGCCGATGGGAAGCGGCGTATCTTCCCAGGCCTGGTCGAGAAACGCGACCGGCACGAACAGTTCTCGCGGCACGGACTCGAACGCGGAAAGGATCGCGGTGTCCGTAATACCGGCGCGCCGCAGCTCAAGAATTAGCCGAATCTTCTTGGTCGGCGGTGTCAAGGCTCTGCCCAACTTGTCGATTACTTGCTCAATATACCTATCGCCTGGGTTTCCTTTTAGCAAAATCTGCGCGAATAGTCGTTAACGTCCCGCGATGGGTGAGATCGACGTGCAACGGCGTAACCGCGATCTCGTTGCGCGCGACGGCCTTGTAGTCGCAATCGCCGCGCCGCACGTCGGCGCCATGCTGGGATTCGCCGATCATATAGAACTCGCGCCCGCGCAACGGCGGCATGCGGTGGATCTCGTAGCCGGCGCTGCGCCGGCCCTGCGGCACGGTCCGCGTGCCCGCCACCGCCGCGGCGGCGCAGGCCGGGAAATTGACGTTCATGAAGACGTCGCGCGTCCAGTCGCGGCCGACCAGCGCGCGGATAACGTCCGCCCCGTGCCTTTCCGCTGCGTCCCAGCTTACCGTGCGGTCCGGGCCGGTGACCTGGCTCAGCGCGACCGAGCGGATGCCGAGCAGCGCCCCTTCCATCGCGCCCGCGACCGTGCCGGAATAGATCACCTCTTCCGCCAGGTTGGCGCCGCGGTTGACGCCCGACAGCACAAGGTCGGGCCGGCGGTCCTTGAGGAACTCGCTGGCCGCCAGCAGGACGCAGTCGGTCGGGCTGCCGGAGACGGAAAAGCGGCGGCGGCCGAGCCGCTGCACCCGGATCGCGCCGGTCAGCGTGAAGGCATGGCTCATGCCGCTCTGCTCGACCTCGGGCGCGAAGACCCAGACGTCCTTGCTCAGGGCGCGCGCGATGCGCTCCAGCACCTTGAGGCCGGGGGCGTTGATGCCGTCGTCGTTGACGACCAGGATGCGCGCCTTGTCGAGGTCCATGCGCCCTCAGTCGATGCGGTCGAGGCCGCCCATGTACGGCCGCAGCGCCTCGGGAATGACGATCGAGCCGTTCGCCTGCTGATAGTTCTCCAGCACGGCGATCAGGGTGCGGCCGATGGCGAGGCCCGAGCCGTTCAGCGTGTGGACGAAGCGGGTCCCCTTCTCGCCCGGCGTGCGGAAGCGCGCGTTCATGCGCCGCGCCTGGAAGTCGCCGCAGCTCGAGCAGCTCGATATCTCGCGGTAAGCGCCCTGCCCGGGCAGCCAGACCTCGATGTCGTGCGTCTTGCGGGCGCTGAAGCCCATGTCGCCGGCGCACAGCGTGACGACGCGGTAGGGCAGATCGAGGCGCTTCAGCACCTCCTCGGCGCAGGCGGTCATGCGCGCGAGCTCGGCGTCGGACTCGTCCGGATGGGCGATGCTGACCAGCTCGACCTTGCTGAACTGGTGCTGGCGCAGCATGCCGCGCGTGTCCTTGCCGGCCGCGCCCGCCTCCGAGCGGAAGCACGGCGTCCAGGCGGTCACCCGGAGCGGCAGCGCGGCCGCTTCCTGCACCGTCTCCGCCACCAGGTTGGTCAGCGGCACCTCGGCGGTCGGCACCAGCCAGAAATCGTCACCGGTCCGATACAAATCTTCCGCGAATTTCGGCAACTGGCCGGTGCCGTACATGGTGTCGGAACGCACCAGCAGCGGCGGCGCGACCTCGGTGTAGCCGAAGGTCTCGGTGTGCAGCGTCAGCATGAAATTGGCGAGCGCCCGCTCCATCCGCGCCAGCGCGCCCTTGAGCACGACGAAGCGCGCGCCGGACAGCTTGGCCGCGGTCTCGAAGTCCATCAGGCCAAGCGCCTCGCCGATCTCGAAATGCTGCTTCGGCGCGAAATTGAAGTCGTGCGGCGTCCCGACCCGGCGCTCCTCGCGGTTCTGCGTCTCGTCCTTGCCGTCGGGCACGTCGGCCGCTGGCAGGTTGGGCAGCGTCTCGAGGATCGCCTTGAGCTCGGCGGCGAGGCCCCGCTCCTCTTCCTCGGCCGCGGTCATCCGCTCCTTGAGGGACTGCACCTCGGCGACCAGCGCATCCGCATTGCCGCCGCTTTTCTTGGCCGCGCCGATCTCCTTCGAGGCCTCGTTGCGGCGCTGCTGCATCTCTTGCATCGCGGTCTGCGCCGCCCGCCGCTTCGCGTCCAGGTCGAGCACCTGGGCTGCCATCGGCGCCAGGCCGCGCCGCGCGAGGCCGGTGTCGAAGGCGTCCGGCTGTTCGCGGATAAAGCGCAGGTCATGCATGGCGGACCGGTCCGGGCTTGCTGAAAGACGGGAAAGCTGGCCGCTTTATAGGGAGGCGGCGGCTAAATGTCATCCTCCCGCTCGCGCTTCTCGCGCCCGCGCTCGATCAGGCGGCCACACCAGATCGATATCTCGTAGAGCAGGATGATCGGGACCGCGAGGCCGATCTGGCTGAGCGGGTCCGGCGGCGTCAGGATCGCTGCGGCGACGAAGGCGATGACAATGGCGTAGCGCCGGTTCTTGCGCAGCGTTTCGGCCGAGGTCAGCCCGGCGCGCACCAGCAGTGTCAGCAGAACCGGCAGCTCGAAGCTGATGCCGAAGGCGAAGATCAGCTGCATGACCAGCGCGAGATACTGGTCGACCTTCGGCTCCAGCTCGATCGCCAGGTGGCCGGGCGCCGCCGCCTGCTCGAAGCCGGCGAAGAACTTCCAGGCGACCGGCAGGACCAGGTAATAGACGAACGCCGCGCCGATCAGGAACAGCACCGGGGTCGCGGCCAGGAACGGCAGGAAGGCGCGCTTCTCGTTCCTGTACAGTCCGGGCGCCACGAACAGCCAGATCTGGTTCGAGATCAGCGGAAAGGAGATGAAGGCGCCAGCGAAGAACGCGACCTTGACGTCGGTGAAGAATTTCTCGTGCAGCGCGGTGAAGATCAAGCGGCGCGACTGCTGCCCGGCCCACAGCTCGGCCAGCGGCTCGACCAGGAAGTTGAAGATCGGGTCGGCGAAGTAGAAGCAGGCGACGAAGCAGACGAAAAACGACAGCACGCTATAGATCAGGCGGCGGCGCAGCTCGACCAGGTGGTCGAGCAGCGGCATCTTCGTCTCGTCGACATCGTTGCTCATGACGCGTCGCCCGCCTTCCGCGCGCCATCGGCGGCCGGGGTCTCGGGGGTCTCGGGCGTCTCGGGGGCCTCGGGCGCGGACTGCGCCGGCTCCGGCAGCTTGGCGGCGCTATCCGGCTCGTCTATCGAGCGGCCGACCTCGCGCATCGACTGCTCGATCTCGCGCGCCGGGTCGGCGATGCTCTCGAATTCCTTCTCGAGGTCGGCGGTCGAAACCTGCTCGATCTCCTTGCGCAGCTCCTGCAGATCCGCCTCGCGCGCCAGTTCGTCGATGCCGTCCTGGAAGTCGCGCGCCATGCCGCGGATCTTGCGGATGCCCAGCGTCACGGCGCGCAGCACGCGCGGCAGATCCTTCGGCCCGACGACGATGATCGCGACGAGGCCGATCACCAACAGCTCCTGCCAGCCAATGTCGAACACGGCCGCGCGCCTTCCCTAGCTCACCGGAATGGGCTGCCGATGCAGGCTACCCCTTGGCAGCCTTGTCCTTCTCGGCGGCGCTCTGTCCGGCCTGCCGCATCTCGGCATCGCCGGGGATCGTCTTGACGTCTTCTTCCTCGCCACCACTACCGTCGTCCTTCACCTGCTTCTTGAACGATTTCAGGCCTTTGCCAAAATCGCCCATGAGGCGCGACAGTTTCCCGCCGCCCCCGAACAAGATCAGAACGACGGCCAGGACGATGAGCCAATGCCAGATGCTGAAACTACCCATCGTGATGCCTCCTATCGCCCGGGGCGGGCGCTTGCTTAGCGAACCGGCGCCGATCATTGCAGAAGCGTTGCCGGGTCGCAACGCCAGCTTCCCGCGCCCAATTCTCCTGTGCCGAATCGCCGCTCATTCCTGGCCGGCCGGAAAGACGAAAGCCTGCGCCCGGTCCAAGGCAACGCGCAGCACGGTCTCCTCCGGCGGCAGGAAGCGGCCGGGCACGCGGGCGTGCAGATGCAGCTCCTCGCCGCTCTGCCGGCAGGTGCAGAGATGCACCAGGCTGGTGCGGCCGAGCATGCGGGCGGCGAGCACCCGCGCCTCGGCGGTGTCTTCCTGACACGGCTGCCCGTCCGGCCGGCTGAGCTTGAGCGCCTCCGGGCGGATCAGGATCTGCGCGTCGGCGCCGTCGGCCAGGCCGCGCGCCTCCAGCCCGCCGAACGGCGTCTGCACCCGGCCGGCCCGGACGACCCCTCTGAGCCGGTTCACGTCGCTGAAGAACTCGGTCACGAATGCGGTCGCGGGATGGTAGTAGAGCGCGTCCGGCCGGTCGGTCTGGACGTTGCGGCCGGCGCGCATCACGGCGATGCGGTCGGCCATGAACATCGCCTCCTCCGCGTCGTGGGTGACCATCAGCGTGGTCTGGCCGCTCTGCTTCAGGAGATGCAGGGTCGCGTCGCGGACCTGGTCGCGCAGCCGCGCATCGAGGCCGGAGAACGGCTCGTCGAGCAGGATCAGCGGCGGCTTCGGCGCCAGCGCTCGGGCGAGCGCGACGCGCTGCTGCTGGCCGCCGGAGAGCGCGTGCGGATAGCGCCCGGCGAGCTCCGTCAGCCCGGCCCGGGCGAGGATCTCGCCGATCCGCGCTTTGCGCTCGGCCTCGCCGACCCCGATCAGCCCGAAGGCGACATTCTCGGCGACCGTCAGATGGGGGAACAGCGCGTAGTCCTGGAACACCAGGCCGACGGCGCGGTCCTCCGGCGGCAGGTGCCGGTCCGGCGCGGCGACGACGGCGCCGCCGATCGCGATGCGGCCCTTCTGGACGCGCTCCAGCCCCGCGACCAGGCGCAGCAATGTGGTCTTGCCGCAGCCGGACGGGCCGAGCAGGCAGACGACTTCCCCCACGGCGACGCTCAAGCTGAAGTCGTTCACCGCGGCGACCTTGCCGAAGCCGTGCGACAGCTTCACGATCTCGAGCGCGGCGGGGCCGGCTGGAAGATGATTCATAAGCTACTGATAGTCCGCGAACTCCCGCCGGGCAATGCTGCGGTCCGGTTCGATGAAGCGGATGTTTGCGGGATACGGCGGATCGTTCGCAACCATGGACTCGCGGATCAAGTCCGCGAGTGACGGTAAGGTATTGATTTTAAAATAAGATCGTCATTGCCGGACTTGATCCGGCAATCCATGCGAACCGCAGCCCTCACTCCCCGCCATGGGAGCGGGCGATGCGGGGGAGCGGACGCAGCTCCTCTTCCAAGTCCTCTTCACACTCCAGCACGTCCTCCGACGGCTCCTCCTCGCCGGCGGCTTCCTCCGCCAGGCTCTCCAGCTCGGACTCGAGCGCCGAGGCGTCGTCGTCGGTCAGCGCCTCCTCGTCCTCGTCCGCCTCGTCGGCGGTCGGCAGCTCGCGGAGCGCGCTCAGCGGGCCGAAACCGGGCTTGCGGTCGAGCAGGCCGGCCGCCTTCAGCTCGTCGACGCCCGGCAACGTGTCGACGCTTTCCAGCCCGAAGTGGTTGAGGAAGGCGTCCGACGTGCCCCAGGTGACCGGCCGGCCGGCGGTGCGCCGCCGCCCGCGCGGGCGGATCCAGCCGATCTCCAGCAGCAGGTCGAGGGTGCCGCGGCTGAGCGCGACGCCGCGCATCTCTTCGACCTCGGCGCGGGTGACCGGCTGGTGGTAGGCGATGATCGCCAGCGTCTCGACCGCGGCGCGCGACAGCCGGCGCGAGACGACGTTCTCGATGCGGAGGTAGGGCGCCAGGTCCTCCGCCGTGCGGAAGGCCCAGCCCTTGCCGACGCGCAGCAGCTGGACGCCGCGATTGCCGTAGAGGCCGCTCAGCTCCTCGAGCAGCGCCTTGACGTCGGCGCCCTCGGGCATGCGGTCGCGCAGGACCTTCTCGTCGACCGGCTCGGCGGCGGCGAACAGCATGGCCTCGAGGATGCGAAGTTGCAGGAAATGGTCCATTCGCGATTCTACCCCGTCTGACTGCCCGAGTTCGTATGGGTTTGGGTCTCGTCGTTTGCGCTGCGGATATAGAGCGGCGCGAAGCAGGCCGACTGCTGCAGCTTCAGCTTGCCCGTTTTGGCGAGCTCGAGGCTCGCCGCGAAAGTCGCCGCGAGCGCCGAGCGCGCGACCAGCCCGCCGCGCAAGCCCTTCGGCAGGAAGGCGGACAGCACCGTCCAATCCGGCAAGTCGCCGACCAGGCCGCGCAGCCGCTCCAGCGCGGTCTCCATCGAGTACAGCTCGCTCGGATCGATGCGCAGCGCCGTGATCACGTCGCGGCTCTTGAACTCGCCGTAGGCTTTCAGCAGGTCGTAGAGCGACAGCTCGTAGACCGGCGTGTTGACGATGTCGAGCGGCTCCGGCGCGCCGCGGCCGAAGAAGTCGCGGCCGAGGCGCGGCCGCTCCAGCAGCTTGCGGCCGAGGTTGCGCATCGCCTCCAGCCGCTGCAATTGGAAGGCCAGCCGCTCCGCCATCTCGGCTGCGGAAAGCTGCTCGCCGTCGGCCTCGGTCGACGGCAG
>Ga0302046_10002164_pt1 | contig 18368 bp, 16 predicted proteins | sample RVTome_11_FD_200261 | JGI IMG/M metagenome (GOLD analysis project Ga0302046, IMG submission 200261) | Soil microbial communities from uranium-contaminated site in the Upper Colorado River Basin, Wyoming, United States - RVT147D111 (version 2) ...
TGATCGCCTCGACATCGAGGCCAAACTCGCTGTCGAGCGAGCGGACCACCGTGACGTCCCCGACGGTACCGTCGGTCTCGACGACCGCCTCGAGCCACACGGCGCCGCTGATGCCGGCTTTCATCGCCTCCGGGGTGTAGTACGGCTTGACCTGTCTGACGAGCGTCGGCGGCGTCACGCCCTCGGCGCCGTGTCCGACCACGTCTCGCCGCCGCTCGCCCTCCTGACCAGCGTCCCGGGCACCACGCGTCGCCGGAATCAGCGATCGCACCAGCGCCTCGGCACGATCCCGGGTGATGCCGCTGAGCATGGCGGAGTCCCCGAGCGGCGACCGTACGGTGACGACGAGCGCAACGCGGCCGTCGATCAGGATGGCGGCCGGCCGGCCGATGTGCGCGGCCGTCGCCCGACGCAACCGCTCGGCGGCCTCCGGGCTGAACTGGACGCCGACGTTGAAGGCCGGAGTGCCCGTGTCGATCAGCTCGGCGCGAAGCACGTCGGCACCGGTGACCACCGGTGTCTCGTGCAGGTACAGGCGGCGGAGTGGATCGCCCCCCGTGACCTCTTCCAGACCGGGGGCCGGCGTTTCCTCCGCCAGACGAATCTCCAGGCGTGAGGCTGCCGGCGCCTGGAGCGCGGTCAGGTCCAACGGCAGTGTCGACACGATGGCGGATGTGGCTCCGCCCATGACGACGAGCAGCGCGGCGAGTGTTCCGACGAGACGACGTGCAGTCATGGTGACCCCCCGGTTGAGCTGCTGCAGGCGAGCCCTGAGGTGACGTTTCCGCAGGAACGCGATCGACGGCGCGACCGGGCCAGCCTGGTTGGCAAAGCTCATCAGGGCGTCCATGTAGCTGCCGCGCGCCGTGGTGTACCGGACCACGCCGTCGTCGACGACCTGTTCACGGCTCAGGTCCAGCCGCGCCAGGAGCCACCACACGGCGGGGTGGAACCAGAACACTGCTCGCACGAGCTCCTCCACCAGGATCCACGGCCAGTCGCGCCGCGCGACGTGCAGAAGCTCGTGGCACAGCACGCCACGACGAGCCTCCGGGCTCAGGGATTCGACGCGTCGTGGCAGCAGGACGACCGGAGCAACGAGACCGAATGTCACCGGCTGGGTCACCTGATCGGACCAGCGCAGGTCCGCGTACGCCGCAAGCGTGGCGCGGAGGTCGTCGACGGCCGGTTCGAGCGCTGCCGGCAATACGGCGCGACGTCTCATCAGCCGGAGCCGCCAGAGTCCAAGGCCGAGCCAGGCCACTCGCGCCGCACCGCCGGCGACGAGGACCCACACGACGACACCTGCGGCCGCGGCCCCCATGCTCGGGGACACCGCGCCGCCGACGGTGAGGCCGGCGATGCCGCCCTCGAGCGTGCCGAGCACGGCCGCCTCCTGCGACCGGGCCGGAACGACGGCCACGATCGGAAGCAGCGCGCACAGCAGCCCGACGAGCCGCCAGTACGCCAGGCGCGCCGCGGGAGCTGCCGACTGCAGAAAGCGCTCGCCAAGGGTCGCAACGGAAACGACGACGAGCACCTGAGCCGAGTAGGTCACGATCACCGGGAGCAGCGCAGCCATCACTCCGCCTCCTCGATCAGCCGGCGCAGCTCCTCGCGCTCCGCCTTCGACAGCCGCGCGTCCCTGGCCAGATGAGCCAGCAACGGCTGGGCCGACCCGTCGAACACGCGGTCCACGAACTCGCGCACCATCGTCCCGATCACCCGCTGCTCCGGCCGGGCGGCGCGATAACGAAACGCCCGCCCTTCCGCGGTCTTCTTCAGGTAGCCCTTGTCCTCCAGGATATTCATCATCGTCATCACCGTCGTGTAGGCCACGGGGCGCCGGCGGCGAAGCGTCTCGTAGACGTCACGGACGGTGACGTCCCCGATGCGCCAGACGATCTTCATGATGGCGAGCTCCTGGGCGGCCAGGGTCGGTCTGGTGCGCGTCATGACTACTAATCGTTTAGTACTTGTGGATTCGTTGTCAAGCCCGATCCGGATCGTGCGGTCGAGCTGGCCCACCGGGCTGCTCATGCCTGCGTCCTTTCATGGGTAACCCGCTTCTTGGCGCGACGACCCCCCGCTCGGTAACAGCCTCTATGGCGCGACACGTCCCCTCAGCGTCACGACGGGCCGGTCGTATAATCCCGTTCGTCCAGGCCCACGTGCCCCTTGCACCAGGTACCCGCCTCGGCCCCTACGAAGTGACCGCCAGCATCGGCGCCGGCGGCATGGGCGAGGTCTACAAGGCCGCCGACACCCGTCTCGGGCGGGTGGTCGCCATCAAGGTCCTGCCGGAGCACCTCGCCGGCGATCCGGATCGGCTGGCGCGCTTCGAGCGGGAGGCCCGGACGATCTCCAGCCTGAACCATCCCCACATCTGCGCCCTGCACGACGTGGGGGAGGCACGCGGCACACGCTTCCTCGTGATGGAGTACATCGACGGCCTGGCCCTGGTCGACCGTATCGCCAGGGGTCCCCTTCCCGTGGACGACGCGGTGGCCTATGGCCTGCAGATCGCCGACGCACTCGCGACGGCCCATGCGCACGGCATCGTGCACCGGGACCTGAAGCCCGGCAACGTGATGATCACGGCCTCCGGCATCAAGCTGCTCGACTTCGGCCTGGCCAAGTTCGACACCGAAGCCGTCGGCGGCCCGGCTGTGACGAAGGTGACCACGGTGGCCGGCTCGCAGCCGCTGACCGGAGAGGGCACCATCCTGGGCACCGTGCGGTACATGTCGCCGGAGCAGCTCGAGGGCCGCGAGGCCGATGCGCGCACCGACGTCTACGCCCTGTGCGCCGTGCTCTACGAGATGCTCACGGGCCGATGGCTGTTCGAGGGCAGGACGCAGGCCAGCATCATCGCCGCCATCCTCAAGGACCGGCCCCGGCCGCTCGGCGACTTCCAGCCGCTGTCGCCGCCGCTCCTCGACCGCGTCGTGCAGACGGGACTCGACAAGGTCCCGGACAGGCGCTGGCAGTCGGCTCGCGAGCTCGCGCATGCCCTCGAGTGGGTACGTTCCGCGCCGCCGGCGACCGCCCCCCCGGCCGCAACACGCGCAGCCTGGCTCTGGAAGGCCCTGGCCGTCGGGCTCGCCGTGGCGCTCGCGGCGGTGCTGCTGGTTCAACGCCCACCGCCGTCCGAGGTCGAGCGACGGCTGGAGGTCTGGACCGGAGAGAGCGCCAATCCGACGGGGTTCGCTATCTCTCCCGACGGTCGATCGCTGACCTACGTTGCCTACGGGCCAGAGGGAACGCAGTTGTGGCTCCGGCCTCTCGACGGCGACAAAGCCGAGGCCCTGCCGCAGACGCAGGGGGCCTCGCATCCCTTCTGGTCGCCGGACAGCCAATCGATCGGGTTCTTCGCCGAGCGTTTGTTGAAGCGCATCGACCTGGTCAGCCGGGTGACGACATCGCTGACCGCGGCAGTATCTCCGTACGGGGGCACTTGGGGAGCGGACGGCATTCTGTTCACGCCAGAACCGGGCTCGACCGTGCTCCTCGTGCCGGCGAGCGGCGGCGAACCGGTGCCCGCGCTGCCCCCTGGCAGCAGGCTCTTTCCCGTCTTCCTCGGGACCGGGCCTGCGTTTGTCTTTCGGCCCCTGCTGATCGGAGAGCCGGAGCTCCATCTGGCCGGACTCGGCTCCGAGGACAGCGAGCTCCTTCTGCGCAATGCCGCGGGTGCGGCGCTGCATCCGTCGGGGTACCTGCTCTTCGTGCGTCAGGGGACCCTGCTGGCCCAGCGCTACGACGGCTCCGCAGGGGAGGTCGTGGGCCCCGAGGTGGCCGTCGCCGACAGCGTGATGACCAGCGACTTCGGCGCCGGGACGGCGCTGTCGGTCTCCCCCTCGGGCCTCGTCGCCTATCGGCGTGGTGAGACGAGCCGGCAGCTCGCCTGGTTCGATCGCTCCGGACAACCGGCAGGCCGGAGCGGCAGCCAGACCAGCGATCTGAGATGGCCGGAGATCTCCGCGCAAGGCCGGGTTGCGGTGCAGAAGACGACTGGCGGGCAGCTCTGGCTCACCGGGGCCGGCACGTCTGCGCCCACGCAGCTCACGTTCAGCGCCGAGGGGAAACTGGCGCCGATCTGGTCACCCGACGGCCGCTGGGTCGCCTTCACGGCCTTCCAGGACGGCAGCCTTCGCCGCAAGCGGTCGGACGGAGCGGGTGACGAGGAGATCCTGCTCCCGATGGGCGCCGGGAGGTCGACCGACTGGTCCCCGGATGGCACGTGGATCCTGCGAGACGTGGGGAGCGACATCGAGCTGCTCTCGCTCGACGGCGATCGCGAGACACGTCCGTATCTGAACGACGCGACCTACGTAGAGGCTCGGGGCGTGTTCTCACCGGACGGCCGGTGGGTCGCGTACGAGTCCGACCAGTCCGGTCGGTTCGAGATCCACGTCCGGCCCTTCCCCGATCCCTCGGGAGGTCAGTCGAAGGTGTCCTCCGACGGCGGGAGCTTCGCGCGCTGGAGCGCGGACGGACGTGAGCTCTATTACCTCTCGCCTGCCGGAGCCATGATGGCCGTGACGGTCGACGCCGCCGGCGACGTCTTCCGGTTCGACCAGGCCCGGGAGCTCTTTCGCACACGGATCGCCGCGGTGGAGATGGCGGAACTCCTGTCCCCCTACGACGTGTCGGAGGACGGCCGGTTCCTGATGCGTGTGCCCGGCGAGGCCGCGCTCGATCCGATCACGGTGATCCTCAACTGGAGTCCTGGCGACAGATAGGCATCGACGGCCTCGGCCTGCGCGGCCCGGCTTCCTGATCGTCCAGGACTCTGCTGCCGGAGGGTGCTCGACGTGGACACACGAATCCTGAAGGGAACCCTGCTTGCCACGATCCTGGCGGCCGCCTGCGGGCAGTCGGAACCGCCGGCGGTCGACTCCAGTGCGGTGCCCGGTCAGCCCGACGTCGCGGGACTGGAGCGCGTCGTCTACTCGTCCCTGCGACCCGGCAACTGGGACGTCTACTACTTCCCCGCCGCCGGCGAGCCGCCAGAACGGCTCACCACGCACCCGGGCCTCGACTACGACGCCGTCTTCTCACCCGACGGCCGGTGGGTGATCTTCACGTCGGAGCGCCGCGGCCACCCGGATCTGTACGCCATCGACCTGGAGGCGCGCGGCGAGCCGCGACTGCTCATCGACAGCGCGGCCATGGAGGATCAGGCCGCCATCTCGCCGGACGGACGGACGATCGCCTTCGTGAGCACGCGCGACGGCAACGCGGACGTCTTCGTCATGCCCTTCCGTCCCATCGAGACGGCACGCCTGGATGGCGCGACGAACCTGACGCGGCATCCGGGCGGCGACTTCCGGCCGGCGTTCTCGCCCGACGGACGGCGCATCGCCTTCTCGTCCGACCGCGATACGCCGGTGTTCGGCCATCCGTTCTTCCCCTTCACGCGACAGCGCGAGGGCGAGCTGTACGTCATGGACGCCGACGGCGCGAACGCCACGCGGCTGACCGAGTCGGTCAACTGGGACGGGTCGCCCGTGTGGTCGCCCGACGGCGGCACGATCTACTTCTACTCGGCCCGGGGCCGGGAAATCGGCCCGCCGCAGAGCCCCATCCTGGGCCAGGAAGGCGGCTTCCGCATCTGGGCGATCGGCGCCGATGGCGGCAATCCCCATCCCGTCACCCCCGAGGGCATCGAGGCGCTGTCGCCGGCGCTGGCGCCGGACGGACGGATCGCCTTCTCCACCCGGACGGCCTACGACCGTTGGCACGTCGCCTCAGTGGCCATCGAGGCCGCAGCCGGCGGGAGCCCACGAGCGGAGACCGATCAGGACACCAGCTACTGGATGCCCTCGTACCACGCCGGCACGGGCGCCATGGTCTGCCACGGCGTCGGTCCGGTGGCCGGAGAAACGCAGGCCGTCGAAGCCGTCCTCGGGCCGGGCGGGCTGATGGCGGCCGATTACCCCGCCGCCGTCGAGCTGCCGGACCGCTCGGTCGCGCTCTATCCGATGCGGCACACGACGGGGCTGGCCCCGCATCCGCATCGCAACGAGGCGCTGGTCACCGTGGAGGACGAAACGGGCACGCGCGTCACCGTGGCGGACTTCGACGGGTCGGACGAGCGGGAGCTCTTCACGATGGAGGGCGTGGGGATCGTCAGCGGTACGGAGTACCGGCTGTTCGACGTGAAGTGGTCGTTCGACGGCCAGCGGATCGCCTTCACCGAGGGCGTGTTTGCTGGAGGTCTCGAGGACCGGGCGGATCTGTGGACGATGCGTCCGGACGGCTCCGGGCGGGTCCGGCTGACCAACGGCGGCGATGTCAACAACGGCGTCGCCGCCTTCTCGCCCGACGGCTCGCAACTGGTGTTTCGCAGCTCGCGGGGCGGCAGCCTCGAGCTGTATCTCATGAACACGGACGGGAGCGACGTCCGGCAGCTCACGACGGACCCGGGGCGCGAGAACTTTCCGGTCTTCTCCCCCGCGGGTGACGCGATCGCGTTCTCGTCGGACCGCGACGGTGCAGTGGATCGGGCCGGCAACCGCACGTTCGACAACTACCTCCTGTCGATCGCGCCCGACGGCACGCCGGGCGAGTGGCGGCGGCTGAACACCGACCCCGGCCAGGACGCCCACCCGTGGTTTTCGCCGGACGGCGCCTGGATCGTCTACACGTCCGAGCAGGCCGGCATCTCCGACGAGGAGCCGCTCGTGCAGGAGGTCACCTTCGGCCCGCAGATGTACGGGGAGCTGTTCGCCTACCGGTTGAGCGACGGGCTGACCATCCGCCTGACGCACAACAAGTGGGAGGAAGGGAATCCCTTCTGGCTGCCGCCGGCCGGGCCGTAGGCCGGGCGGCGCCTATTCGCCCTGTCGGCGCCGGCGGCGCTCGCGCTCCGAGCCGCCGAGGAGCCCCAAGTCGATCAGGACGGCGAGTACGACGACGACCAGTTGCAGGCCCTCGATCGATCCGCGGCTGTTGATCCCCCAGGCGTAGGCCAGCGTCGTCGTCGGCATGCAGAAGAAGCCGACGAGCGGCCAGAGCCGTGTCTCGTAGGCGCGACCGATGTAGTCGCTGAAGATCACGACCAGGACGATCGCGAACCGCGGCGCCGACAGGGCCAGGCAGCCTACCAGGAACGGCATGGTCGGAGTCTACCCCGGACGCCCTGCCGCTGTAAGAAACCGCCTGGCTTGCACGACCAACGGAATCACAGGCTCGGCAGACGTCAGAATTCCCGAGGCCGGTGCGACAGGCAGGGTGATGCGCGACAGCGAGCGGGATCGCATCTTCGACGAGTGGCTGGCGAGCCACAAGGGGATCCTGTTCAAGGTGGTCCACGCGTATGCCTTCGAGCACGCCGACCGGCAGGATCTCTTTCAGGAAATCGTCGTTCAGGTCTGGCGCTCGGTGGATGCGTTCCGCGGCGAATCATCCGTGCCCACGTGGATGTACCGCGTCGCCCTGAACACGGCCATCACGTGGGCGCGCAAGGAGGGCAGGCATCAGCGGGGCAAGCAGCCGCTCGAGGTTGTGGAAGGCCTGCTGACGACGTCTCCGGCTGCGCCTGACCCGCGTGTGGAGTGGCTGTATCGCCAGATCGCGCAGCTCAAGGACGTCGACCGCTCCGTGGCCCTGCTGCTGCTCGACGGCTTCAGCTACAAGGAAATCGCCGCCGTCGTCGGCATTACCGAGAGCAACGTGGGCGTGAAGATCTACCCCTACGATGACGATGTGCTGACCGGTTGGGATTACGCCATTCCGATCGTCGGTATGGCCACCGCCCTGCTCTGGGGGCGCGCGATGTACGTGAGCCACCGCGCGCAGGCGCTGCGCGAGCAGAGCTTTGGCGAGTCTCTTCGAGATCAACTCGGCCGGCATATCGCGCAGCTCGACTACCAGGTCACGAGACTCCGCTTGGGGAACGTGCTGGTCACGGCGCTGCTGCCGGTGGTCGGGTCGACGACCATGATCCTCGGCACCTTGCGGATCAACGAGAAGCGTCCAAGCGATGAGTGGGTCCTGATCGTCGGCATGATCTTCGTGGGCGTCACAGCCGTGGCGGCCAGCTTCTGGGAGGAGCGCCGCCGGGTGCAACGGGACCTGTTGCCCCGCAAGCGCCGGCTGGAGGCGCTGCTGAAGGAGCTCGATGCTCCGTAGAGAGCAGATTGGAGCTCCCGGGCGGCCAGGGGCGGCCCCCCGCGAAGACCACGCGGACCGCGACCGCGCGGCCCTCGTGGTCCTCGACGATCCGTGAGCATCGATCGCCCGTCGTGGCGCCGGCGGAGGGGCTCAGTCGGCGGCGAAGCAGTAGACGAGTCCGGCTCCTCCCGTGGCCACCAGGTTCTCCTGGGAGCAGCCCTTCGACGGATGCGCCGCGTTCCAGGGCGATCCCGGCTTGCCGAACGTCATGCGGTCGTGATGCCCCAGCATGGCGCTGCCCTCGCCGCTGCTCGTCCAGTTGTCGCACGTCGTGTCGGCGGCCGTCCCATCCGGGGTGGAGCCGGTCAGGATGTCGTGCCGGTTGGGCGCGCCCTCGGAGTTGATCATCCGGCCCTGCTCGTCGAGCGCCGTCTCGTTGTTGATGCCGACCTTCTCGCCGTGGAGCTCGGCCACGTTGGCGGCGATCATCTGCCCCTTGGCGTTGTACCAGGGTCCCGAGCCGATCCGGTCGCGTGCGTTCACGCCCCCCTGCCCGGTCGTGCTGAGATACGCGCGCCACGTGCGATCGCCGGCTCCGGCCTTGGCGGCAAGGGACTGGCACAGCTTGTCGGCTCCGGCCAGACCCCCAAGATCGGCGCCGCTGCCGGATCCCACGCTGCTGACGAAGAAGCTCATCCCCCGGTCCTGCGCCAGATCGGGCGCCACCAGCGCCAGGCAGAGCGCCGCTGTCATGAATGCAAGAGTCCTGTACATCGCTCGACCTCCCTTCCTCGGAGGACCTATATCACGATACCGGCACGGCGGCATGTCGGCATCCGGGCCTCGCAGGAACCGCCAAGGTCACGACGCGAAAGCATGGCGATCGCCGCGATGGTGGAGCCAGTCCAGGCGCTTCACGACGGACTTGCGGAACGGTACGACCCGTGCGTGCCACCAGCGGCAGCCGGAGCAGGCGGTAGAATGGCCGCAGGCGATCCCGGCCCAACCCCGGGAGTCACGCCGATGCCGACCGTCGAAGAACGTCTCGCCTATCTCGAGGGACGCGTGCAGGAATACAGCCACATGGGGGAGCTTCGGGGCGCCTTGCTCCGCCTCGACGGCCGCATGGACGGACTCGACCAGAAGATCGACCGCTTCCGCGAGGAGCTGGCGCGCCGCATCGACGGCGTGGACCACCGGATCTCCCGTGGCTTCTTCTGGGTGGTCGGGATGCAGCTCACGGTGTTGCTCGCGATCGTGGGCACGCTGCTCCAAGTGACGCGCTGAAACGCCGATCCCGCGCGGCCCAGGGCTTGCCATATCACTCGGAATTCGATATATCTGAATCCGACCAACATGGCGCGCGAACCCGCCGTCCAGCCGCTCTCCCCCGCCGCGATGCAGATCCTGCTGTCGCTCGCCGATGAGGACCGCCACGGCTACGGGATCATGCAGGAAGTGTCGCGCCAGTCCGACGGTCGGTACCGGCTGGGCCCCGGCACGCTCTACGACAACCTGCAGCGGCTGCTGGACCAGGGACTCGTGCAGGAGGCGGCCCGGCGCGACGACGAGGACCCGCGGCGCCGGTACTATCGCATGACGGCCGGCGGGCGGGGCGTGCTCGCGGCCGAGATTTCCCGCCTCGAGGCGCAGTTCCGTCGAGCCAAGCCCCACCTGCGGCCCGCGACCGGGAGGGCGCGATGAGTCGAGCGCTCTACCGCATCCTGGTCCACCTGCATCCACGAGGATTCCGCGACCGGTTCGAGGAGGAGATGCTCGCCGTCTACGACGACGCCGTGGCCACGCGCGGCGGCTTCCGGCTCGCCGTCAGCACGCTCGTCTCGCTCGTTGTCCAGTGGCTCCGTCCGTCGCCGTCGCATAGCATGGCGGCCTCCGCGGACACTTTGCGCGCGTTCGAGATCGCCCGGACGCGGCAGCGTCTCGAAATATCCGAGTCCTCGACCGGCTGGGCGATCATGACCTTCCTCATGCTGCCGCGGTTGTTGAAGGGGTGGACGCCCGTGGGGCTGGCCGTTCTGATCACTCTGGGGCTCTACGGCGGCTACGGTGTGCTTCACACCCTCTGGCGGCACGTGCGCACGTCCCAGGAGTACGAACGGGCGAGCCTCCGCTCCTCTGGCCTCCGCCACGAGCTCGCGCGAAAGGCCACGGCCTACGCCCGGCCCAGCTATCGAGTGCTGCCCTGGTTCTGGGCGGCCGTGTTCGCCGTATGTCTGGGCATCCTCCTCGCCGATCCGGCACAACGGCACTGGAACGACGCTCCCGCGATGATCTTGTTCGGGAGTGCCCTCTGCTTCTGGCACCTGCGGCTGCAACGTCGCATCGGCCGTGTGCTGAAGCAAGAGCTGGACGAGCTGACCGATCCAGCGGGCCCTCGAACGTGAGCCGCGCGCTCTACCGGCTGCTCGTCCACCTGCACCCTCGCGGGTTCCGCGACCGGTTCGAGGACGAGATGCTCGCCGTCTACGACGACGCGGTGGCCGCTCGCGGCGGCTTCCGTCTCGCAGCGAGCACCCTCATCTCGCTGGTCCGCCAGTGGCTGCGTCCGTCCGGCCAGAACGGCATCGCCGTCTCGGCGGGCACGATGCGAGCGTTCGAGATCTGCAGGACGCGCCAGCGACTCGAAGCCGCGGTCTCCAGCCAGGGTCTACTCTTCCTCGGCGCCTTGCTGATGACGTTCCCGCGCGAGCAAACGGTCGGGCCGTTTCTGGGGCCCCTGATTCTGTTCGCGCCCTGGGGCATCTACGGGCTCGCGCGGGTCATGTGGCCGCACGTCCGCAGTCCCCAGGAGTACGAGCGGGCCCGTCCAGGGCTACGTGAGGAGCTCGAACGGAAGGTCGAGACGCATCGGGTGCATCCGGGTACCGCCGTCTGGTTCTGCACGGCGATGCTCGTCGGGTCCGCGGCCCTGTTTCTCCTGTATCCCGACTGGCGGCAATGGGACGATCCGCCCAGCCGAACACTCCTCGCCATGCCGCTGGGCGTCTGGCACCTCTGGCTGCGACGGCGCCTGACCGACAGCTTACGGCGCGAGCTGAGCGCCTGACGCCCCGCGAACGACGCCCGACCCCATTACGGATCTGTCAGCGCACGCGATGCGCCGACGACGGACCTGAGCTGCGAGCCGACGCGGGCCTGCCGCACGGTCGCCGACCTGCGTAGCATGCCGACACGGATCGCCTGAACGTCGGGCGAGGCGATTCATCGCCGCGAGTCCGCTCCGCGTGATCTCGACGATCGGAAAAGCGGGAATCACCACAGGCGGCGGTTGCCGCGATGACAGGCGTCCGTATCAGCGACTACTCGCGGCGGGGGCGAGCGAAGCGAGGGTACGAGCCGAGACCGACTTCCGGCGTGCGAAGCCGGGAGGCCCGTGCGACAGGTCCGCGTCGGGTCGCAGGTGGAACCAGCCCTACGAGTCGTCGAAGTCGCGCTGGTCCTCTTCGGTCGCCCCTGGCAGGAAGTCGAAGAACGCGTCGAGGCTGCGATCGAGCGCGCGGCGGAGCTGCGGAATCGTGCCGTCGATCGTGTGCAGGGTGAGGCCGGCCGTCTCGCCGCCCTCGAGCGTCAGGCGGGGATCGGTCGTGTCGACGAGCGTGCCTTCCGGCACGAGACGAATGCCGTACACCAGCGTGTAGCGTGCCATGAGCGAATCCTACCTGTAGCCTGAAGCCCGTAGCCTGCAGCCCTCGTTCACGCGACTACTTCACCGCCCCGACGGAACTCCTCGAACAGCCGCGTCAGGCTGCCGGAGACCCCCTTCAGCACCGGCGTCCAGCCGAGCGCCCGCGCCCGCGGGCTGGCGACTCGCTGATCGAGGGCCAGCGCGTCGGCGTACGGGCCCATGGTGGTGCGCGCCTCGGCCAGCGGCACGAGCCGGACATCCGGCTTCGACGGCATGTGGTCCGCGATGGCTTCCACGATGTCGATCACACGCTCCTCCGATCCGTCGGTCGCGTGGAAGACGCCGGTCGCGTCGGCGTCGGACAGCAGCCGGAGGTAGAGGTCGGCCAGATCGCCACGATAGACGCAGGACCAGCGGTTCCTGCCGCTGCCCACCACGCGGATGATGCCGCGGCGCGACTCCCGCAGCATGTCGCCGACCATGCCGCGGGCGCCGCCGTAGACGTTGCCGGGCCGCAGGACGATGGTCCGCACGCGGCGGCCGCGTGAGCGGCGCAGGACGATCGCCTCGTGCGCCGGGCGCCAGGCCACGAGCGGCGTCGGGGCGACCGGCGCGTCCTCGGCGACGACGTCGCCGGTGTCGCCGAGCACCCAGGTCCCGGACGTGTAGATCACGCAGGCCGAGTGCCCGTCCGCGATCCGGCGGTTGGCAGCCTTGAGGAGCGTCTCGATGGCCAGCCTGTCGAGCTCGGGGCCCCGGCGGCGATCCATGGCCGTGTGCACGATCGCGTCGCACTGCTGGGCCGCTGCGGCGTAGGCATCGGGCTTCGCGAGGTCGGCCTTCACGATCGCCACGTCGCGCTGCGCCAGCGCCTGCGCCTGCTGCGGATCGCGCACGAGGGCCGTCACCGTGTGCCTGGCACGCAGCGCCGCGTCCAGGACAGCCGAGCCGATGTAGCCGGTCGCGCCCGTCAGGAAGATTCGCATCGTCGGCTCAGATGTCCCAGACGCGCTGGTGGTCGAAGAACGTGATGATGCCGTCCTCGCTGACCTTGAGCACGGGACCGAACCGGCTGGCCGCCAGCGCGGCCGTGGTGCGCGCGCCTTCGAGCATGCCGCCGCCGTCGCCGTCGGGGGCGGGAGGATGGCGCAGGATGGCACCAACGGCCAGGAGCCGTCCGGCCGTGTCGACGACGACGGCGCCGTCGAGCGAGGCCAGCGCGGCCAGCACGCCGGGGTCGAGATCTCCAAGTGTCCGCCGCTCGAGCAGGTGCAGCAGGTCGCGCCGCGACGGCGGCCCGTCCGTGCCGGACTCGCCGCCCCTGGCCACGTCCAGGCGATCGCCGGGGGAGACGAGCTGCGCCAGCGCCTCCCGGTCGCGGACGACCACGAACAGCGCGCCCTCGCGCGCCTCGGCCAGATCGAGCGCCGTCTGGAAGATCGGCATCGCCAGCGACGTCTGGCCCACGGCCTCGGCCCACACCCGGTACTTCGCCTGCAGATCGAGCAGGTGCCACGCGGCCCCGCGAAACGCGAACAGCTCGGCACCCTCGGCAAACACCTTGATCTCCCGCGACGGGCCCAGCAACGCGCAGATGTGGCCGTGGTCGAGCGTGGCCCTGGCGTGCGACTGGTAGGCCTTGGCGCAGGGCACCCGCAGCCCCTCGCGCCGCGTGGCCTGCCCCTCCCAGCGCTCGACGTCGATGATGTCGAGCAGCCGGCCGTCGCAGTTGACGAGGAAGAGCGTCCGCACGCCGTCGGCCAGGCGATAGAAGCCCTTGATGGCCGTGAGCGGCTCGGTGTACGAGGGTGCCGAGGCCGGCAGCGGTACGCCCGGACGGCACGGGTCGTCCGTCGTGGCGAGCAGCAGCACGCCGGTCGAGATCGGCCGTCCCTCGTAGCTCGACAGGGCGGCCACCCGCAGCAGCTCGATCACCGAAGCGATCCGATCGGCGCGCGACTCCCGCGCCTCGATGGCGTAGGAGCGGCGATCGAGGAAGGCCCCGACGTAGCGGTCCTCGAGCACGCCGCGAAACAGGTCGCCGCGCTCGGCGATGACCTGCGGGTTCAGGATGGCGCTGTACCGGGCCGTGAGCACGGCGCCGATGGCCTGTGCGAGGCGCACTTCGTGCGCCGTGAAGGGCCACGTGCCCGGCACGCGCAGCGTGTAGCGCGTACCGAACCACCGCACGATGAGCGCCGCGGGGTTGGCCGACGGCTCGATCGACAGCCGGCTGTCGCGCGAGGGCGACGGCGCCACCTCCGCCTCGAGCGTGGCACGCTCGTAGAACTGGCGCAGCGCCGACTGCAGGAGGCTGTCGTACTGCGCGCCAACGGCCAGGGCCTGGGTCGAGGACATCGGTCTTTCGGTGTGAATGATAATCCAGGGGTGACGCGCGACACGCTGATCGATCTGTTCCGTGACCTCAGCGACATACGTGGCGAGTTCCTGGTCTACGACGACGGCTACCGGCGGCGCGGCCACACCTACGCCGAGGTCTGCGCCGCCGCGCGCGGCTTCGCCGCCCGTCTGGCGGCGGCCGGTCTGGCCAAGGGCGACACGGCGATCTTCTGGGGGGAGAACCGCCCGGAATGGGTGGCCTGCTACTGGGGGTGCCTGCTCGCCGGGGTGATCGTGGTGCCGATCGACTACCGGAGCTCGGCCGCGTTCGTCCGCACGGTACGCGCCCAGGTGAAGGCTCCGCTGATCCTGACCGGCGAAGACGTCGTCGCCGACGAGGTGCTCGACGGCGACCCGACCCTGCAGCACTGGCGGTTCGTCGATCTGGACTGGCAGGCGGACGCACCGATGCCCGGCGTGCCTATCTCGCGGGACGACGTGATCCAGGTGATCTTCACCTCCGGGGCCACGGCCGAGCCCAAGGGCGTCGTGATCCGCCACCGCAACGTGATGGCCAACGTCGTGCCGGTCGAGCGCGAGGTGATCAAGTACCGGCGCTACGCGCGTCCGTTCCATCCGCTCCGGTTCCTCAACCTGCTGCCCCTGAGCCACATGTTCGGCCAGTCGATGGCCGGCACCATCCCGCCCATGGTGCGCGGGACCGTGATCTTCACGCGCAGCCTGAACCCGCACGACGTGATGAGCCTCGTCCGCTCCCGCCGCGTGTCGGTGCTCGTCTCGGTGCCCAAGATCCTGGCCGTGCTGCGGGACCACGTGCGCCGGGCGTTTCCCGAGACCGTCGACCCGCCGCCTGCCGGCCTCTCCATCGCCGGGCGCTGGTGGCGGTACCGGCGCGTGCACCGCGCCTTCGGCCTCAAGTTCTGGGCCTTCGTCGTGGGCGCGGCGCCGCTGCCGCCCGATGTCGAGGAGTTCTGGCGCGGCGTCGGATTCGCGGTGGTCCAGGGCTACGGCCTCACCGAGACGGCGCCCATCGTGGCGCTGAACCACCCCTTCCGGACCAGCAAGGGGTCGGTCGGCACGCCCATTCACGGCGTGGAGGTGCGGATCGCCGGCGACGGGGAAATTCTCGTGCGCGGCGAGAACGTGACGAGCGGCTACTTCGGAGAAGCCCCCGGCAGCAGCGATCGCCTGTTCGACGAGGAGGGCTGGCTGCACACCGGCGACATCGGGGAACGGGACGAGACGGGGCGGCTCTTCATCCGGGGCCGCAAGAAGGAGATGATCGTCCTGCCCGACGGGCTCAACGTCTTTCCGGAGGACGTCGAGCGCGTGCTCGACGCCCGGCCGGGCGTGCGGGAGTCGGTCGTGGTCGGCGCCGTCGACGGCGCCGAGGAGCGCGTCCACGCCGTGCTCGTCCTCGAGCCTGGCGCGCAGGCCGACGCCGTGGTCCGCGAGGCCAACCAGGAGCTCCCGCCCCCGCAGCGCATCCGGTCGTCCTCGGTGTGGCCCGAGGCGCGCCTGCCGCGTACCGAAGGGACGCGCAAGCTCAGGCGCGGAGTCGTCCGGGACTGGGTGCGCACCGGGAGCGCGCCGGCCACGACGACCGCGTCGGGCGATCCGCTCGAGGCGCTCCTCACGCGGTTCAGCCACGGCCGCGCCGTCAGCAGCGACACGACGCTCGACGAGCTGGGCCTGAGCTCGCTCGAGCGTGTGGAGCTGATGGTGGCGCTGGAGGACCGGTTCCAGACGCGCGTGGACGAGGGACGGTTCTCGTCGGTGGCCCGCGTCGGGGACCTGCAGCAGTTGCTCGAGGGCGCCGGCCAGACCGAGCCCGTCGAGGAGCCGCTGAGCTTTCCGGCGTGGAATCGGAGCTGGCCGGTCCGCCTCGTGCGCCGCCTGTCGCTGGCGACGTGGATCCTCCCGCTGGCCCGCGTGTTCGCGCGCATCCAGGTCGAGGGGCTCGAGCACCTCGACGCGACGCCCGGCCCCGTCGTGCTCGCGGCCAATCATCAGAGCCACATGGACGTGCCGGTCATTCTCGCCGCGCTGCCGGGCCGGTGGCGGGCGCGGGTGGCGCCGGCCATGGCCAAGGAGTTCTTCCGGGCGCACTTCTTTCCGGCCGAGCATCCGCCGCGCGCGCGGTTCACCAACTCGCTGAACTACTACCTGGCCGCGTTCTACTTCAACGCGTTTCCGCTGCCCCAGCGCGAAGCGGGTGCACGCCAGACGCTGCGGTACATCGGAGAGCTCGCCGGCGCGGGGTGGTCGGTGCTGATATTTCCCGAAGGCGAGCGGTCGGCGACCGGCGACCTCAAGCCGTTTCGCGCCGGCATCGGCATGATCGGGTCGCGCCTGGAACTGCCGGTCGTGCCGGTCCGCATCGACGGCGTGGACCGGCTGCTCCCCGTGGGAGCGCGCGTCGCCAGGCCCGGGCGGGTCCGTGTGGCCTTCGGCACACCCCTGCGGCTGCACGGCGAGGACTACGGCAGTCTCGCCAGGCAGGTCGAGGACGCCGTCCGCAGGCTGTAATCCCCCATCTGCCGCCGACTTCGCGACGGATAACTCCTGCCGGTACAGGAGTTGCGCCGAAGTGCTGCGATGTGGCATTCTAATTGCTAATTCTAGGAATAGCCTTTGAGCAAAGACGACCTGATAGACATGCAAGGCACCGTGGTAGCGGTCCATTCCGGGGGTCTCTACCGCGTGGAATGCGACGCCGGACACGAGGTCCTTGCGCAGCTCAGCGGCCGGATGCGCCGCTTCCGGATCAAGGTCGTCCCCGGCGATCGAGTCACCGTCGGTGTCTCTCCCTACGACCCGGTCAGGGGCATCATCACCTTCCGTGCCCGGTAAGCCACCCACGTTGAACGCCAACGGCAGTTCCCCACACAAGCACCGGAGCCGCCGCGGCCCGCCCCGCCGCCGAGGCGAGTCGAAGCCGCGCATGGTGATGCCGCGCGTCCCGGTGGAACTGCCCTACGAGCCCGTGGAGTTCGACCCGGCGCCGATCGCCTTCGAGCGGCTCGGCCTCGACGGGCGCCTGCTCTCGGGCATCCGCGACCTGGGCTGGGACGCCACGCGCCCCGTGCAGAGCGGTGTGATCCCGCTGGCCCTGCACGGCGACGACGTCATCGCCTGCGCCGAGACCGGCACGGGCAAGACGGCGGCGTTCCTCGTGCCGATCCTGCAGCGGTACCTCAACGAGCCGCCGCCGGACCCGCAGCGGACGCGGGCGCTCGTCCTCGCGCCCACGCGCGAGCTGGCCGTGCAGATCGAGGACCAGGTACAGGGCCTCACTTACCACACGACGGTGTCGAGCATCGCCGTCTTCGGCGGCGTGCCCATGGACCCGCAGGAGCGGGCGCTCCGTGCCGGCGCCGACATCGTGGTGGCCACGCCCGGCCGGCTGATGGATCACATGCGCCACGACTCCACCGACTTCAGCGCGCTCGAGGTGCTGGTTCTCGACGAGGCCGACCGCATGCTCGACATGGGGTTCTGGCCGGACGTGCAGCGCATCTTCACGGCCCTGCCCTCGACGCGGCAGACGCTCCTTTTCTCGGCGACGATGCCGGGCGAGGTGGCGGAGCTGACGCGCGCGTTCCTCCACTCGCCGAAGTACATCCAGGTAGGGCGCCGCGGCGGCCCCGCCCAGACGATCTCCCACGCCATCGAGACGGTGGCGGCCGGCGAGAAGACGGCGTGGCTGGCGAAATGGCTGCGCCACCAGGCGACCGGACCGGTGCTGGTCTTCTGCCGCACCAAGATCGGGGCCGAACGCCTGGCCGGGCGCCTGAGCAGCCTGGGCATCCGCGCCGCCGCCCTGCACGCCGACCGCACGCAGCAGCAGCGGATGAAGGCGGTCGAGGGCTTCAGGACCGGCACCTATCCCGTGCTCGTGGCCACCGATGTCGCGGCGCGGGGGCTGGACATCGACGGCATCGCGCACGTCGTCAACTACGAGGTCCCGGACACGCCGGAGGCCTACGTGCACCGCGTGGGACGCACGGGCCGGGCCGAGTCGACCGGGAGCGCCCTGACGCTGGTGGCTCCCGAGGAAGTACGTGCGCTCCGCGCACTGGAGAAGGCTGTTGGCGTTCAACTCCAATGACGACCCCGCGGGCCCGCCGGCTCCAGAGACGCCCGGCCAGGCGGCTCCGCCGCCCGAGGAGTCCCCGGCCATGGCCCGCTTCAAGACGTGCCGCTGGCAGCAGCCAGCCGAGGACGGCAACGCCGCCTTCTG
>Ga0302046_10002165_pt1 | contig 18362 bp, 17 predicted proteins | sample RVTome_11_FD_200261 | JGI IMG/M metagenome (GOLD analysis project Ga0302046, IMG submission 200261) | Soil microbial communities from uranium-contaminated site in the Upper Colorado River Basin, Wyoming, United States - RVT147D111 (version 2) ...
ACAACCCCGCGCCCCCCGCGGTGAACACCTCGCGGCCGAGTTTCTTGGTAATGCCGGATTTCGGATCCTTGAACGAAATTACCGGTTCGGGCGCGCGGAAATCGACATCGTCGCGGAAGAAGCCGGAGAGCTGGTGTTTGTGGAGGTGAAGGCGCGGGATTCTCTTCGGTTCGGGGAACCGGAGGAGTCTGTTGGCGAGGTGAAAGAACAACGCCTGCGCCGGGCGGCGGAAGGATACTGCATGCAGCGCGGGATGATTGATCATTTCTATAGGTTCGACATTGTGGCGATACGGTTTGAAAAGGGGATCGTTGTTGTGAAACACTTGCGGAATGCATTCTGACAATGGCGCTACTTGAGAAACATGCGGGTTTGTACACGGATTATTATGAGTTCACGATGGCTCAGGCTTTTTACCTTTCGGGAAAAGCCGAAATGCCGGCCACCTATGATTATTTCTTCCGCGAAAATCCCTTTGGGGGTGGGTATGTGATCTTTGCGGGACTGAGCGACCTTCTTTCAATCCTGAAGTTGTTTCGGTTTGATGGCGAAGACCTTCGTTTCCTGGCTGACCGGGGTCTCCACCCGAAATTTCTCGATTTCCTTAAGTCGTTCCGCTTTCAAGGCACCGTAACATCGGTAAGGGAAGGTGAAGTCATTTTTCCATTCGAAACGATCTTGCGGGTGGACGGAACGATCATTGAGGCCCAGATTATCGAAACACTCCTGCTCAATCTGATCAATTTCGAATCCCTGGTCGCTACAAAGGCATCGCGTATTCGGAGTATTGCCGGAGCGAGGAGGGTGGTGGATTTTGGATTGCGGCGCGCACAAGGATACGGCGGTATCCAAGCAACCAAGGCGGCAATGATCGGAGGCTTCGACGCGACGTCGAATGTCTACGCAGCATTTCAATATTCACTCGAAACAACCGGTACGCAGGCGCATTCCTGGATTCAGAGTTTCGATGATGAGCTGGCCGCCTTCAGAAAATTTGCCGAGATTTTCCCGGATCAATGCGTTCTCCTCGTCGATACCTACAACACACTCAAAAGCGGCCTGCCGAACGCCATCGTGGTTGCACGCGAACTCGAGGCCCGGGGGCACAGGATGGTCGGAATTCGCCTCGACAGCGGAGATCTTGCCTATCTGAGCCGGAGGGCACGGACAATGCTCGATGAAGCCGGGTTGAGCTATGTCAAGATCATTGCCTCAAACCAGCTGGACGAATTCGTGATCAGAAGTCTTCTTGAACAGGATGCTCCGATTGACGCTTTCGGTGTCGGAACAAAACTCGTGACCGGTCAGACCAGCGCGGCATTGGATGGAGTATATAAACTCAGCATGTGCGGAGGGAAACCGCGGCTCAAGTTTTCCGAAAACTTTGGCAAAATCAGCTTACCGGGAAAAAAGAAGGTTATGCGGTATGTCGGGCGAGATGGGATGTTCTATGGCGACGCCCTGGCCCTGGAAGATGAATCAGAACTGGAATGGATGTTTCATCCCTTGTTCCCGGAAAACCGAAGTCCGTTGAAACGCATGCAGCACGAGGATTTAATGGAGGTGGTGATGGATCGCAACGGATTGAAACGCGAATGGTCCATTGCTGATTCCGCAAGGTACGCCCGTGAGAGGCTCAGTACCCTCGCGCAGGAGCACAAACGGTTTGAGAATCCCCATGTCTACAAAGTGGGGATTAGTCAGGGCCTGATGCAATTACGGTCGAAGCTGATCGATTCATTTCACAAAACGTACCCCGCAGGAGGGAAGTGATGAAAGCGCTTCTTGTTGTTGACGTCCAGAATGATTTCTGCCCGGGCGGGTCCCTTGCCGTACCCTGGGGTGACAAGGTGGTTCCCGTTATCAATGAATTGATGAAACAATTCCCGCTGGTGGTTGCTTCAAAAGACTGGCATCCGCGGCAGACCATCCATTTTCAGAAGTGGCCGGTCCATTGTGTCCATAATACCAAAGGTGCTGAATTCCATCCCGCCCTTGTCAGTGAGGGAATCCAGCAGGTGTTTCTGAAAGGCACAGGCAACCGCGATGACGGCTACTCGGCATATGAGGCTACGAATCTGGATCTCAGGCAATTTCTGAAGGAACGCGGCGTCACGGAACTCTATGTCACCGGCCTTGCGACGGATTATTGTGTCCGGGCCTCGGCGCTTGATTCGATAAAACATGGATTCAAAACGTTTGTCGTTACGGACGCCGTGGCGGCAGTGAACGTTCTGCCGGATGATGGAACAAAAGCGCTGGACGAATTGCGCTCCGCCGGGGCAACATTTGTCACATCGGGGAACCTTCAATAACCTTCTCATGGTGAATTCGTGAATGCTCTTCCGCTCATTCTTGTCGCTTTGTGCGTGATGGCCATCGCTTATCGCTATTACAGCGCGTTCATTGCGGCCAAGGTGCTTGCCCTGGACGACGCGCGTGTCACCCCGGCACATACCCTGAACGACGGTCAGAATTATTATCCGACGAATAAGTGGGTTCTCTTCGGGCATCATTTCGCGGCCATATCGGGTGCGGGTCCACTGATCGGACCGGTTCTCGCGACCCAATTCGGATACCTCCCTGGGTTTCTTTGGTTGCTGGTTGGTGTCGTCGTCGGCGGGGCGACACATGATTTCGTTATCCTTGCGGCTTCCATGAGGCGGAAGGGGAAATCTCTGGCTGAAATTGCCCGGCATGAAATCAGTCCGCTTGCAGGCGTCGTCGGCTCGGTGGCCATCCTGATTATCGTGATCATCGCCCTGGCCGGATTGGGACTTGCAGTGGTGAATGCACTTGCGGAAAGCTCGTGGGGCGTGTTCACGATTGCCGCCACTATTCCGCTGGCATTGTTCGTCGGATTGTGGATGTACAAAATACGCCCCGGCCGTGTTGGAGAGGCAAGCACGGTGGGCGTTGTGGGCGTCATGCTCGCGGTGTTTCTGGGAAGCTATATCCCCGGTTCATTTCTTGAGCCCTATTTCTCGTATTCCCGGAACGGCATCGTGATCGCCATCGCATTGTACGGATTTATCGCTTCCATCCTGCCGGTATGGCTCCTCCTCTGCCCCCGTGATTATCTGAGTTCCTACATGAAGATCGGCACGATCGCTGCCCTTATCATCGGCGTTGTCGTCGTTCAACCCGAGTTGCATATGCCGGCGATTACGGAGTTCATCGATGGCGGCGGACCGATCATCCCGGGCAAGATTTTTCCCTTTGTCTTTATTACGATCGCATGCGGAGCAATCTCCGGATTTCATGCGTTGGTATCTTCCGGTACCACGCCAAAGATGATCAAAAAGGAATCGGATGCGCGTATGATCGGGTACGGGGCCATGCTGATGGAAGGACTTGTGGGGATTATTGCTTTGATCGCTGCCAGCTCCCTTTGGCCTGGTGATTATTTCGCAATCAATGTCTCCCCGGAAAAGTTTGAAGGCCTTGGAATTCCTCCCGTGAACCTTGACATGCTTTCGTTGGAAGTCGGAGAGCAGGTTGCCGGCCGGCCAGGCGGGGCCGTTTCTCTGGCGGTGGGCTTTGCTCAGATTTTCTCGGCCATCCCGGGGATGGCAGGCCTGATGTCGTTTTGGTACCACTTTGCCATTATGTTTGAGGCCCTTTTCATTCTCACGACCATCGACACAGGAACGCGGGTGGCCCGGTTCCTGGTGCAGGAATACGCAGGACGCGTCTGGAAACCCCTCGAAAAGACCGACTGGCTGCCCGGCTCGCTGCTCTCAACGGGCGTGGTGGTGTTTGCCTGGGGATATTTTATCTGGACGGGGTCGATCAGTACGATTTGGCCCATGTTTGGCACAGCAAACCAGTTGCTTGCAGGTGTTGCTCTGGCCGTTGCCACGAGTGCCATTATCAATGCGGGAAGGGCGCGGTATGCCTGGGTGACATTTGTTCCAATGGTGTTCGTGACGTTAACAACACTAATCGCCTGTTACCTGAATATTGTGGACAACTTCTGGCCTCTGACTTCGGACAGCGCCACCGCTCTTCAGGGATATGTGAACTCAGTTCTGACGGCTATCATCATGGCGTGTGCTGTCGCCATTCTGGTCGAAGCGCTGAGACGCTGGTACAGCGTCCTTATTCTCCGGCAGTTCACTGTGGGAGGAAAGATCATTCCGGCATCCGAGCCGGGTTTCGCTCCGCCTGACTACGGGTGTTCGTAGGTCCCGGAGCATGCAGCTCGACCTTTTCTCTACGGAAGTATACTACGATCTCGAAACTCAGAAGTCCGCCGATGAAGTGGGGTGGAGCAACATTGACCGGATGCTTCTCGCCGTGGGTGTCACCTGGTGCGCAAAAGAAGGATTCCGCCACTGGTACGAACAGGATGCGTCGACTCTTGTGGGTTATCTCTCATCCTTCGATTCCGTTATCAGCTTCAACGGGGATGGTTTCGATTCGCGTGTCCTGAGCCACTACGCGGACGTTTCCGCGATCAACAAGAGATCTTTTGATCTCCTTCGTGACATCAAAATGCGATTGGGGCATCGGCTGTCTTTGAATGCCGTTGCCCGGGGTACGCTGGATGTTGGGAAAACTGCGGACGGGTTACAATCGCTTCAATGGTGGAAGGAGGGCAAGATCGATCTGATCACGGCGTATTGCGAGCAGGATGTTAAGGTTCTCGTTGACATTGTCACGTTCGCACGTATGCACGGGTTTGTGAGGTACTTCGACAAGTTCGGAACTCCGCTGACTGTTCACGTTCGCTGGTAGGACGCCCCCGAATAACCAATACCTCATAACTCATACCTAATAATCTTCCCGCTGTTCTTCTGTCAGGTCTCCCGCTGTTCTAAAGGTGCGCAGGAGCGCATCGACCTGAAGGATCAGGTCGCGCTTTGCCACCCGGGGGGCAAAGACGGATCCGTCAACCATGTACAATCGTTTTCCCTTCTCGTCATAGAACGCATAATTGACGAAGGGCCCGCCGCCGGTCTTATCGCTGAACCTCCAATTGCCCCGCGTTTCAAACGCGTACCTTCCGAGGAAATTTACATTCTCGATTCGTAAATGATACGGAGCCACCTGAACGTAAGCGTGATCATCGATCGTACGCAGGTACGTTTTAGTAATGCTGTCTCTCCATGCGAGGATTGTGGATTCTTTCAGCATCGTGGGATCAGAAACCGGTTGCCAATGCACGAAAATCCAGCGCTCCAGATCCGAGGGGTTTGCCCTCCGCACCCAGAAAAACCTGCCCCCCAATGAATCGATTGCGACATGATAGTCGTGCTGGATGGTCATTGTCCACGCGTACCGTTGAAGCAACGATCGTTCAATATCCTTCTTCTGGTACGAACGCTCCGATACGAGTGCCGCCTGTTCGCGGCGGAGGGACATCTGCTCAAACGAATACAGGATTTCGGAACGCTGATTTTCAATGGCCCCTTCCAGGGTGACAAGATCCGGAGCGGTCAGGAACATCAAAATCTGCCCACGGGCGCGCGAGTCATATTTGTTAAACATGAACTCTTTGCTGTCGTTCACCAATTGCTGTACGTTCGGTTCCAGCGAATTCCGCATAAAATCCGCGACAGGACCTTCCCCCGACAGCGGGGCAACGGCAATCCGGTTCATGTAATTCTCGTACGTGCCCCAGTCTTCAAATGGTACATGGCGAAGAACATACCAGGCCTCGGGGATGGGGGTCCAGACCGTGTCCTGAAGAACCTCCCGCAGAACGGGTTCAAGCGTTTCCCAGGCCTTGTCATCGGCAAAGACCAGGATCTCTTCGTCGTCGCCAATTGCTTTGATCTTGACATCCCCGCAGGAGAGGAGTACGGTCGAAACAGCGATAAGAGCTGGAATGATCCGTGTCATAAAACCTCCAACATCACATGAGAGAATACACGTTGAGTTCAGGAAGGACGATCCAATACAATCCCCAGAGAACGAGACCGATGGTCAGCGGGACCGAAATATTGTCGTCGACTTTCTCGACAGATGCTTCGGCAACGGCACCCGCAGCGGCCCCGGCCATCCAGATGGCATACTCTGTTGCGGATCCCCCGATTTTCGGGGCGATCAGGACGACCGGAATGGCGGAAATAAAGAATGCCAGCGTACCCTCAAGACTTTTGCTCAGAAAGCGATGTTTGCCGAATCTCCTTCCGATCAGAGCCGACGTGGTGTCCGAGATGATGAGAATGGCAAACGCGTTAATGGTGATAATTTTTGGGAAAAGGGCAACGCAAACGACTGCAGACAGCAGGATGTTCGTTGCGCCGGTCAACCGTCGGGCGGAATGGTCCTGTTCATGGCGGCGCAGCAGCCAGCCGAATGTTCTGTAATACCATTCTCCGAATGACGGGCTCACCCAGCGGCCGACGTCCGCAAGAAAAAAAGCGGTCGCCATCGGGACGAGGAGGAACAGGCCGGTTTCGCGTGAGACGTAATAGTAGATAATGGGGATCGCCAGGGAAGCAAGGTGGATGCACTTGCGGACCATCTCTGACGAATAGTCGATTGTTGCTTTGTGGTGGAGGGCTTCCGGGGCCTGCGCGTCCGGCGAAGGGGAGTCCCCCGCCCCCCGGGACGGCATTTGTGTCATCATCCCTTTTTCTGTTTCGCGGTTCCTGCGATTGTTCCCGTCCCGGCCGGCTTGGCCGCCGGGGGAACTTCATTTTCGCCGTTCTTACTGCGGTCAACAGGGGGGAGCTGTTCGCCGTGGATCACCTTGTCGATCTCTTCCGCGTCCAGGATTTCCCGTTCAAGGAGGGCTGCAGAAAGTCGGTGGAGCGCCTTCATGTTGTCCCGAAGGATCTTTTCTGACGCCTTCATTGCGATGGAAACAATACGCTTCACCTCGGCATCGATGGTGATTGCCGTGTCTTCGCTGAAGTTCCGCGAGCGCGTAATCTCGCGGCCCAGGAACAACTCCTCTTCCTTGGCTCCATAGGCGATGGGACCGAGCTTATCACTCATTCCCCACTCGCAAACCATTTTCCGGGCAATTTCCGTTGCACGCTCGATATCGTTGCCCGCCCCCGTGGTGATCTGCCCGAATACAATTTTTTCCGCCGCACGCCCGCCCAGGGCATAGGTGATCATCGACTCAAGATAATCCCGGGAGTAGGTGTGCTTTTCGTCGATGGGAAGATAGGTTGTTACGCCGAGTGCCCTTCCGCGCGGAATAATGGTGACCTTGTGTACCGGGTCGGCTTCCGGCAGGAATCGGGCGACGAGGACGTGGCCGGATTCGTGATAGGCCGTTACTTTTTTCTCGCGGTCGGAAATGATGAGGGACTTGCGCTCCATTCCCATCATCACTTTATCCTTTGATTCCTCAAAATGCTTCATCGTCACGACTTTGTTGTTCTGTCGGGCGGCGAGAAGCGCAGCCTCATTCACCAGGTTGGCAATGTCTGCCCCGGAAAGGCCGGGTGTTCCCTTGGCCAGCACATCGAGGCGCACGTCGTCGGAAAGCGGAATGTTCTTTGTGTGTACGCGGAAGATTCCTTCCCGCCCTTTTACATCCGGCCGGTCGACCACCACCTGACGGTCAAAGCGTCCGGGGCGCAGCAAAGCCGGATCCAACACGTCCGGTCTGTTGGTGGCCGCGATGATGATCACGCCGCTGTTCTGCTCAAACCCGTCCATCTCCACGAGGAGTTGGTTCAGCGTCTGCTCACGCTCGTCATGGCCGCCGCCCAGGCCGGCTCCGCGTTGACGTCCAACCGCATCAATCTCGTCAATAAAAATAATGCATGGAGCGCTTTTCTTTCCCTGCTCGAAGAGATCCCGCACTCTGCTCGCCCCGACGCCGACGAACATTTCTACGAAATCCGCACCGCTGATTGTGAAGAACGGAACGCCGGCTTCGCCTGCGACTGCCCGTGCAAGAAGAGTCTTGCCGGTTCCCGGAGGACCGAGCAAGAGGACGCCGCGCGGAATTTTTCCGCCGAGCCGCTGAAACTTGCCCGGATCTTTGAGAAACTCAATAACCTCCTGAAGCTCGATTTTCGCTTCATCGGCGCCTGCCACATCCTGAAATGTGATTCGGTTTCCGCCTTCCGTGAGGAGTTTCGCCCTGCTCTTGCCGAAGGAAAATAATCCCTTGGTACCGCCGCCACCCATTTGCATCCGGCGAAGGATCAACAGCCAGATGCCGATAAGCAGAATCCACGGCAGAAAACTGACGAGCGCATTGACCCAGGTGTTGTCTTCCTTCACAATATTGAATTTGATGCCCCGCTCGTTCCAGCTTTTAATGACCTGTTCGTCGATAAAGGGAAGCGTCAACACGACACGGGTCGCACCCCGGGCCGTCTTGCCGCTGGCCGTCACGATATCCATCGGCGCCGTCAGCTTTCCGTGAAAATCGAAATCATTCAGATTTGCTTTCTTCACCACTGCTTCAGAAATCTTCTCTTCAATAAGAAGCTGCTGATAGGTCGTGTAGTTGATCTCGTACTCTGTTTCTTCATTGCTGCGGAAGGCGTACATGATGAGAAACACGGCCAGGAGGATTCCAAGCCAGCTTGCAATAACCCGGCCGACTTTGTTCCAGTTGAACTCATCATCCTTGTATTGCTTCTGACCCTTCTTTTGAGGAGGGCGCTGGGATTGGTTCGGGCGGTTTTTGGGGCCCCCGTTGTTGCGGTCTTCCTGCGAATCTTCGTTGTACCACATATGTTGCATAATCTTCTCCTGGCTCAGCTTCGGGGCTTCTCCTGATTCTTCGATCCCGAAAGGCGGTAAATCGAACGTAAATTACGAACTTTTTGTGCGTAGTCCAAACCGTAGCCGATGACAAACTCGGGTGGAATTTCAAAACCGACGTAATCCAACGGAAAATCTATCTTCGAAACGCTCTTTTTGAACAATAACGTAACAACGCGGAAGGACCGGGGGTTCTCCCGGGAGATAAGTTTTTTGATGAAGTCTATCGACAAACCGGAATCCACGATGTCCTCGACAACCACAATGTCCCGCCCTTCGACCTGGCAGTTCAAATCCTTCAGGAGTCTGACCTGACCTGCCGAGATTTTTGCATCCCCGTAGCTGGAAAGTTTCAGAAAATCCACCTCACAATCCACCGTGATTTGCCGGATCAAATCGGCGAAGAAAATAAAGGACCCGTTCAAAATGCCGATGAAAATCGGAACGTTGTCTTTATAGTCTTCGTTGAGCTGACCGGCAAGCTCCCGGACCCTGCGGTGGATCTGTTCTTCAGAAAGGTAAAGATCGAACCTCTCGTTATTGACGATGACGTGATCGTTCATAGGGGTGAGAATGTTGGATGTCGTTGGAAACGGAGTTCCAGCGCCCGCTTCGTCGAGCCGGAAATCGAAAATCGCTGGTCCAGCCGGTGTCCGCAGAGCCAGACGATGGCGCCATCCGATTCGAGAATCGGCGTCGCGTGCTTTCCAAGTTTCGAAATTTTTGAATTGACGAAATAGTCGCTGACTTTTTTCCGGCCGCTCATGCCAAGCGGCACAAACCAATCTCCCTTCTTCCACGTTCGCAGTACCAGGTGTCCCACCGTGTCAGCGTCGACAACTTCCGTGCCTTCCTGACGATGAAACCGATCAGGAATCCCGTCCAGGGGCTGTGCCGTAAACCGAAAAGCCCCGAAGTCATACTCCTGCCCGACAATAATTTCGCGGGTAAACGGCTCGGTGATAATCCGGTGATGCAGCAGAAGCTCGCCGCGGTCATGCAGAACGCACCAGTCGGCCGACAAGTCAAGGGACCGGCCGGTTGGCTGTTTGCACAGCCCCAGACATGCCTGGACCTTCTGAGCCGTGGGTTCGATGCCATGGTCCCGCAGAACGCCCAGCACGATCTCCTCCTGAAGGACCAGGGGCTGAAGGTGCAATGCGCTGATGGAAAGAACCGTCATCCCGTCCCGGACATTGACGATGTCAGAGGCAATCTTTGCAGTTTCGAAACTGAGCATCTCCCCAAGGGAGCGCATTAATGCAGAAACACGGTTCAGTGATTTCGAGGCGTCGGTCCGGAGCTCTTCATTGAGAAAGGGAATCAACGTGTGACGCAGGGCGTTCCGCGTATAGGCCAGAGAAGAATTCGACAGATCCTCGCGGTGCCGAAGATTCCGCGCAATGGCATACTGTTCGATCTCGCTCCGGTAGGCGAACAAGAGCGGCCGGATGATACTGCCGGGCTCGCGGCGGGTCGGGATGCCCGAAAGCCCGCGCACACCCGCCCCCCGGAGCGCATTCATCAGGACAGTTTCGGCATTGTCGTCGGCATGGTGTGCAGTTGCAACAACATCAGACTGCGTCTCAATCCTACTCCTCTCGAAGAACTCGTACCGCAGCGCTCGCGCAGCTTCTTGCTTCGAAAGGCGGTGCTCGGATTGATACTCGCGCACGTTCACGCGGTCCGACAAAAACTTCAATCCCAGGGCCTGGGCGGACGTTCGGACAAATTCTTCATCTTTCTGCGAATCCGCGCCCCGGAGCTGGTGATTGACATGACCTACCGAAAGAGAAAGGTTCCAGCCGGATTGCATCCTCGAAAATACGTCAAGCATGACCATCGAATCGATCCCGCCGCTTACCGCCAGCAACACGCGGTCTCCCGGTTTCACCAGGCGGTGATCCCTGATGAATTCTTCGCATTGTTCAACAAGAGTATGTTGGATTGCTTCCATAGAGTTAAAAAAGACGTGTCATAATCGGAATTACCGCAGTTTCCAACTTTTGGCATTTTCGAACTTTCCAACTCTTGTAGCGGGGGAGTCCCCGCCTGCCTTCGTTGCCCAATCGAGGCGGGCAGGCGCCTTCGGCGGAGAACCCACGACCTTCTTCACAGTAGCGGGGGAGGGATTCGAACCCACGACCTACGGATTATGATTCCGACGCTCTAACCGACTGAGCTACCCCGCCGGAACATCTAAAAATGAAAATGCAGAATGTAAAATTGGAGCTGTCGCTTTGTCCTTTTCACTTCGAACCCACGCCTGTCCGCCGGAGCGGAGCGAAGGCGGAACCGGAGTTTATCCCGCCGTTCCTTTGGTGGAAGATTATGATTACGACCTGTCCCGACTTGTCCCGACGCATTTTGTCGGGATGTTCTTCATTGAGACGTTTTTTGTCGGGACGCTCTAACCGACTGCCTGTCCGCCGTGCTTTGTGGCGGAAGCTACCCCGCCATAATATTTAAGATTGTAGATCGCAGATTGTAGATTGAAAAAAATGGGAAATCCGATCTCTTCGTTATTTGTTTTTCGAACCCACGCCTGTCCCCCGGAGCGACTTGTCCACCGAAGCGAAGCGTAAGTGGAAGCGACGGCGGAACCGGAGTTTATCCCGCCGGTTTCGCGCTTTTTGTTCCGCCTTCCGTTCCGCTTCCCAGAATGCCGCCCAGGGCGGAATGTCCCGCTTTCTGTTCCGCTCTCTGAATCCCGCCTTTAAGCGGAATCCAGAAGGCGGGAGATCCCGTCTTGTTGCGGGATCCCTGAGAGACGGGACGGGAAAGCGGCAAATCCCGCTTTGAGGCGGAATCGAGAGAAGCGGGACGTCCCGCAGTTTTTTTGCGGGATTGGCGGGAGATTATGATTATGACTTTCAAACTTTCCAACTCGACCATGTTTCGATCTAAGACATCAAATATAGCCAGAATTCAGCGATTTTGCAAAGGAGATTTCCGCGGAGGAGAGAAGGATACGAGGGTGTCTCCGCGTACCCTGTAAGCGGGGAGTGAAGGGAAGCGATCAAGGAGACGGTTGTTCGCCTCGCCAAGATCGCGGGCAAATATCAATTCGTTCCGCAGAAACGGATCGTTCGACGGAAAGACACTGCCAAATGCAGTGCGGGGAACAAACACGATGCCGCGGTCGATCTTCTGCGCATGCACAAGAGCAAGCGCGTTGCCATCGACGCCCCAGTAGGCGTTGCCGTAATTCCTGAGATGCGCAGGGAAGTTGGAGGCGAATCCAATCACAACAAGGAGCACGACAAATGCCATTACCTTCGAGCGCATTTGCTCTCCGGTTGTCTGTGTCCCCAGAATTTCACGGGACCAGTCCGGAAAAATCAGCATGCCCCGGGCGGTAAGCAGAATAAGCGGCCCGGAGGCTTCAAATAAAAACCGGGGCCCGAAACACCAATCATGAAACCAATAAAAGAAGTACGCTGCGAGGACCGAGAACGCGGAAGCAAGCAACAAACGGTCCCACAGAACTTTTCCACGGGAAGCAAACAGCACTGCAACGAAAATCAATGAGGGCAGCGGCCATTCAAAGAGATGCTTATTGAGGCCGTTCAAAGAACTGAGGGTTTGCGTGAGGCCCTTAAGCGGCGTGTGTACTTGGCCGGCATTGAACGATCCGAATCCCGGGTTTACCTGCACACCCCAAAGAGCCTGGAACCCGAAAACCAAAGGATCGCCGTTGGTGGCGAAATTGAATCCGAGAAGGATACCAAGAAACAGGACGAGGGACATCGTGAATCCCAACGCAAAATGCCCTACGGAGGAACCTCGCCGCAAAAGAACGACCAAGCCGTACAGGAGGAAAGGAATTGCAAGGGCGGCGGCACCGTAGGGACGCGCGAGAATGACCCATCCTAACGCAGCCCCCGAAAGCAGACCGTCTTTTATCCGGCCGGATCGAATTCCTTTTGCAAGGAACAAGAGAAATGCGAGAAAGAAAAACAGGGCCGGAGTGTGGTTCATGAATTCCGAAGACATGAAGAGCAAAAACGGCGATGCCAATCCGAGCATGGCCGCCACCCTTCCCGTCTCCTCGCCGTACAGTTCTTTCCCCAGAGAATAAAGAAGGAGGATGGAGAAGGAGCCAAAGAGCGGATTGACAATCCAAGGTATCCCAAGCAGGATTGCCGGGACGAGCAGGACCATATGACCGGGGGGGTATTGTGAATACCAACGGTCCCTGAGAATCATCTGAAGAAACTGAAAAAACTCCGGGTCGGCCGGGGCCGGCGCCGTTAAATGGCCCTGAGCAAGAATCTTTGCATGAAAGACCTGCGCGATGCTGTCCTGGACGTGTGGCAAATGCTCGAAAATGAAGAGCGAGATGAGGTTGGTCGTCAGAAAGAAGACCGTAAAACACACCAGAAGAAACAACCGTTGGGGGCTCTGGAAGAGCAATTCATCCATTGAGTCAAAGAATCGCACGGCTTTTCCGCGAAGAGATTGCATCTTGGCCGGGTTCGGAAGAAAATGGGCGAGGCCGATCCCTGCAAGAGAGAGTCCGAGTGTGCTTAAGGCGAGAATGAGAACAGCCGATGATCCTGCGCCGACAAAATACAGCTCTGACGGCAACAAACTCACACCCAGAAGTGAACCGCTCACGATCGTCGGAATCACGGACCGGGGCCTGCTCAGCGCCGTTCCGAGAAACTGCCTGAAGGATTGACTCATGCCAAGGAGTATGACTGTGAGCATTCCGGCAAAAGCAAAAAAGATATTTGTGGGGATCGGGATGGAAGCCAGGCCGGGAAGATTCAAAGCGAAGACGAGCCTGCCGTCATGGCCTATGCGAAAGAAATAGCTGAGTTCTGTGGGGGATTCATGAGGCATCAGGAGCAGGATCAGCCCGATGCCGATCAATGCAAGAGGAAGGCGTGTGACAACCACGGAGGTTCGTTTCAATCCTGTTCGGCGATGAAAGAGACTTCAGGAAGGTAACAAAATCGGACTGGAAATGACAATCGCCATGAGACGCAGAGGTCGGTGCTATCTGCCCCGGGCATCTTGCATGGGATCGAAGATCCTTACGTCACGGTACGCATCAAAGTCGCGGAGCATTTCGATCGGGGTTTTCCCGTCCAGGGTCAAAAGCGACCGATGATGATTATGGAAAAACAGGAATCGCTGAAGTTGAGCCATGAACGCCTCGTCGTCCTCCTGTGTCCCCGGTGTGTGGATTCCACTCTCAAAAAAATAACGCCTGAGGTGCGATTCCATGTCGTCCCCCGGCAGGTCCCGAATGGAATGCCGGATGCCGATACGATGTGCCGCAAGTGTAAACCGATGTTCAGTCTGACGCGCGGAATTCGAGGAGAATAGTTGGCTCTGGTCTGTGCGCAGTTCTGCAATGGGAAAAGGAAATGTCTTGACGAGGAACTCGAGGAAGTCTATGGTCGCCGCCAGGGACGAAACAAAATAGAAACGGGCGAGTTGGAGATGAGTACAGGCATCCATCGCCGAAAGAAGCACCGAATCAAACGTGGAATGCGGTCGGGGAATTTCTTGTGTATGTATAAGCACAAGCACTCCGGGCCTCGGGGCAATTTTGCGAATGTTATTCTGCATCTGTTTCAATGTGGCATATCCTGCATTGCTGAGCGTCATCCAAAGCCGGTCGTCTGTCACCCCCGGCATTTCTTCATTCCGAGCCGCCGTGACGGGTTTATTGTCCATACCCATGTCGAGTCCAATTCCATGCCAAAGAAATTGCATCCGCATTACAAACCGGAGTGTTGTTTTTTTCAATGTTCGGTGATTTTATGCGAAGGAAGAGGAGGGATGCAAGTTGGCCAGATGTAATTTCTACAGTTTGCAGGTGCCGGGACCGGTTTCGGATTGCTTTTCCGTGCACGGAAACCTATATTTCGCACGTATTGAAGAAAATTCAGATGATCAGCGCGGATGAAGCACGGGGTAGTATCATCAATTCGGTCTCCCCGGGTACTACGGAAACTTGCATGATTGGCGATTGCCTGGGCAGGGTCCTTGCCGCAGACATTCCGGCCCCGCTGGATCTGCCGCCATTTGACAATTCAAGCATGGATGGGTTTGCCGTCCGGACAGAGGATCTCGCGGCAGCAACACGCGATTCTCCCGTTCATTTGAAACTCTTCGGAGAACTTCCTGCCGGTACCTGGTCCCGGGAAACACTTCGTCCCGGCCACGCAATCCGCATCATGACTGGCGCACCAATACCGCCGGGAGCAGATGCGGTGGCTGAACAGGAAATGACGGAATCGGACAACGGAAGCGTTCATATCTTTTCTCCTGTTGCCCAGGGAAGAAACATCAGAAAGAGAGGCGAGGCGTTGAGTGCCGGCGCCCTTGCTCTGCGAAAAGGCGTCCGGCTCTCAGCGGCCTCTGTGGGTTCTCTTGCGTCGATGGGAATCAGCAATGTGGAGGTCTATCGCAGGCCCACCGTGGCGATCGTATGCACCGGCAACGAGGTGGTCGGCCTTGACCGCACTCCGGCCCCCGGACAAATCTGGAACAGTAATGCATTCACGCTCCGGGGGGTTCTTCAGAACTGCGGAGCCAATGTCGTTGACCTGGGAATCGTTCCTGATTCGAAAGAGCAATTGACATCCCTTTTCCGGGAAGCACTGACCTATGATGCCGTTGTCACCTCCGGCGGCGTTTCTGTAGGCAAATATGACCTTGTTCTGGAGGTCCTGAAGTCCCTGGATGTGGAAATAAAATTCTGGAAGGTGAACATCAAACCGGGTATGCCCATGGCGTTCGGTGTCTCGAAGACCGATGCCCGCCGTGTTCCCGTGTTCGCCCTTCCCGGCAATCCCGTTTCCGCCACGGTCACGTTCGATCAGTTTGTCAGACCCGGACTGGAGAGGATGTCGGGTATTGAACCGCCTGAGCCGCGCCTGCGAATCAGGGCAACGCTGGAAGAACCCATTCGAAAGAATGATGGAAAACGTCATTTCATCAGGGGAATCGCCAGGAATTTGGGAGGCGGAATTGTTGTTACGACAACCGGGACGCAAAGCTCCGGTGTGCTCATGTCTCTCGTGAAGGCGAATTGTCTGATCATCCTTCCCGAAGATTGCGGATCGTTGAACAAGGGCGATGTCGTGGAGATCGAACTGCTATGAACGTGACAGTAAAGCTTTTCTCGGTGGCCAGGGACCTGGCAGGATTCAGTGAGCAGCTGGTCGATCTTGGCCGCAACTCAAGAGCCGGCGCCGTGCTCGACTACCTTTCGGAACACCATCCGGAATTTGCCGGCTGGCGATCGTCAATCCGGATTGCCGTTAATCAGGAATATGTTTCGTACGACCACGCCCTGCATGAAGGGGACGAGGTGGCCGTTATTCCACCGGTGAGCGGAGGATAAGGTGGTTTCGCTGACATTAAATCCAATCGATGTTCAATCGGTGCTCACAAAAGTCACGACCCCGGAGTCGGGCGGAATTGACGTCTTTGTTGGGACGACCCGCAATCATTCAGGGGGGCGGAATGTGACCTTACTAGAGTACGAAGCCTATGAACCGATGGCGATCCGGGTCATGGAGCAGATTGTGACCGCGGCCCGGGATACGTGGCCGCTGCAGAAGGTTGTACTGGTTCATCGGCTGGGCAACGTACCGGTCGGGGAGGCCAGTGTCGTTGTAGCCGTTTCAAGCGCTCACCGGAAAGAAGCATTTGCGGCCTGCCGGTTCCTGATCGACACGCTGAAGAAAGAAGTGCCCATCTGGAAACGCGAACATTTTGCCGACGGAACTGTTGAATGGTCGGGTCAAAGAAATCCGGAAATCGAAAGACACATCAATGATCGGCAATTGAAAATTGGCAATTGAAAATCCCATAGGTTCTCTTCAGGATAGTTTCGGCCGCGTGGTGAACAATCTCCGTATCTCGGTGACGGATCGCTGCAACTTCCGGTGTCGCTACTGCATGCCGGAAGAGGGAATGCAATGGCTTCCGAAGGGCGAACTCCTGAGCTACGAGGAGCTTGCGAGGCTTGCAAAGATCTTTGCGGAATTGGGTGTCACGAAAGTCCGGCTCACCGGAGGCGAGCCTCTGATGCGCAAGGATCTCCATCTCCTTATTCGATACATTTCCGGACTCAAGGGACTGAAAGACATTGCACTGACGACGAACGGGTTCTTTTTGGCAGAACAGGCCTCGGCGCTGGTGAAGGCAGGCCTTCAGAGGATCAATGTGAGCCTGGATTCCATGGATCCCGTAAAGTTCGGTGTCATGGCGCGGCGGAATTATTTTCACAAAGTGTGGGATGGGCTTGAAGAGGCCCGCCGGCTTGGCCTCGGTCCGATCAAAGTGAATGCCGTGTTGATCCGAGGGATCAATGATGATGAAATTCCCGCGTTCGCAGACCTCGCACGGTCGAAGCCCTTCATTGTACGATTCATCGAATTTATGCCCATCGGCGCCGATGACGGGTGGACTCCCGACCGCGTTGTTTCGTCCAGAGAGATCATTTCAAGAATCGAACGACACACCGGGATCCGGTTGATCCCGGTGGAGTCCCCCGGTGCTCAGCCGGCCGATCGGTTCCGGTTCGAGGATGACAAGGGTGAAATCGGATTCATCAGCTCGGTGAGTGAACCGTTTTGCGGTCATTGCAATCGCGTCCGGATTACCTCGGATGGGAAGCTTCGCACCTGCCTGTTCTCGCTCGTCGAAACGGATCTCCGGTCGATGCTGAGAGGAGGCGCGTCGGACGAAGAAATCAAAAAATCAATTCAGTCAGCAGTGCAAAAGAAGGAGGCAGGGCACCTGATCAATCAGCCCGGCTTCGTGCGGCCGGAACGAACCATGTCTCAAATCGGAGGTTAACAGGATGAAGCACGCTCTGCTCCTTGCCGCCCTTGTTTTGGTTTCGTGCCAGGAAGACCGCTCGCTGGACGAACGCAATGTTGAAACGATCATCCGGAATCTGCACATTTCGTTGAAGCAGGCCTACGCCGCAGGGTCGGCGGACACGGACCGGCTCATTGACGATTATTATGACTCGTCGGCTTACTATGTGACACCCTGGGGAACAAGCGAGATTCTCGACTCCACCAAGAGCCGTCTGCGCGCAGCGTTGCCGAGAATTCGGGAGTACGATTTTTCCATCGAGAGCATGCAGGTGAAATCCTATGGAGACGGGGCAACGGCGTTTTTCGTTCTGCGCCAGGACTACAAGGTGGATGGGATTGAGCGGGGTGAATACCTGCCGACCACAATGGTTCTGGAGCGAAGGGGAGAGAATTGGAAAATTGTACACATCCATCGCTCTGCCGACCATGAATCGTGGCAGCAGTGGTTTGCCCGGGATTGAAATGGTTATGCAATTTATGGCCTTTGAGAGGTAGTGCCGTTCAACTGCCCTAAGCCCCGAAATCGAGGCGGTGTGGGGAGACGGCTTAATCGTGCCTGCCTGCTCCAAAGGAGTCCCTTCGGGACCGGTAGGCAGGCGTTTAATTCCGGCACCTTCTACCGATAGAGTTTTGTACTTCCGTCGCGTGCCGGAATTTCGGACTACTTCCGTTTTACAAGAGGTGCGGTGGGGGTGGTTTTACAACGTGCGTTTCCCTGCCCGCCTTGAAGTTCAATGAAGGCAGGCGGGGATTTCGGGATGTTTTTCCCGCAACAATTCTAAAATGAGACTTCTGAAGGATACGATTTAGGTGCTGGAA
>Ga0302046_10002166_pt1 | contig 18361 bp, 20 predicted proteins | sample RVTome_11_FD_200261 | JGI IMG/M metagenome (GOLD analysis project Ga0302046, IMG submission 200261) | Soil microbial communities from uranium-contaminated site in the Upper Colorado River Basin, Wyoming, United States - RVT147D111 (version 2) ...
GCCGATCTTCTTGAGGGCGCCCGCGAGCCCCGAGGGCTGCCGCGTGAACTGCACGGCGGACGCGTCGGCCAGGAACTCCCGCTGCCGGCTGACGGCAGCCTTGATCAGGTTGCCGAAGAAGGTGCCAAAGAAGCCGGCCACCATCAGCCCCGCGCCGAGGGCCAGGATGGGCAGCTGCGCGCCGCCGCCATCCCGCGAGCGCCTGCTGCGATAGCCGGAGAACGCCGTCATCCGCAGGATGACGTAGCCCAGGATGCCGATGACGAGGATCCCGTGGAGCATCCCCATCAACCTGATGTTCAGGCGCATGTCGCCGTTGAGGATGTGGCTGAACTCGTGGGCCATCACGCCCTGCAGCTCGTCCCGTGACAGGCGCTCGACGGCCCCCCGTGTGATGCCGATCACGGCGTCGGCCGGCGCGAACCCGGCGGCGAAGGCGTTGATTCCCTGTTCCCGGTCCAGCAGGAAGACGGGCGGCGTCGGTGTTCCGGACGCGATGGCCATCTCCTCCACGACGTTGAGGATCTTCTGCTCGGTGGGATCGGCCGCGTCCGGATGGAGCCGCCGGCCGCCCAGCTCCTCGGCCACCACGTGCCCGCCCCCGCGGAGCTGCGCGATCTTGAACAGGCTCCCGCCGCCGACCACGAGCAGCGTGCCGAACACCGACAGGCTCGCGATGCCGGGATCGAGGGCCAGCGCCCAGTCGATCGCGCCCGTACGCGGATCCCGGCCCAGGTAGCCCATGGTGGCCGCGAGCAGCAGGTCTATCGAGACGACCAGGGCCACGACGGCCAGGGCGAAGAGGATCACCAGGCGGGTCGTGTTTCGCCGGGCCAGGTCCTGGTGCGTGAAGAAGTCGGTGGCCACCGTTCGGATCAGAAGGAGACCTTCGGCGCCTGCTGAATGGGCTCGCCCTCGAATTCCAGCAGTGTCGCGTCCTGCGCGTGGCCGAACATGGCCGCGAAGACGGCGGGCGGGAACGTCTGCCTGTAGGTGTTGTAGGCCGTGGCGCTGTCGTTGAAGGCCTGCCGCGCGAACGCCACGCGGTTCTCGGTGGAGCGCAACTCCTCGCTCAGCTGCATCATGTTCTGGTTGGCCTTCAGGTCCGGATAGGCCTCGGCCAGCGCGAACAGGCGCCCGATCGTGCCGGTCAGGACCCCTTCTGCCGCCGCGAGGCCCTTGATGGCATCGGCGTTGCCGGGATCCTGTGCCGCCTTCTGGAGCCCTCCGGCCGCCTGGTTGCGCGCCTGAATCACCGCCTCGAGCGTCTCGCGCTCGTGCTTCATGTAGCCCTTGGCCGTCTCGACCAGGTTGGGAATGAGGTCGTACCGCCGCTTGAGCTGGACCTCGATCTGGGCGAACGCGTTCTTGTAGCGGTTGCGGTACGTCACCAGGTTGTTGAAGATGCCCACGACCCACGCGCCGAGCACGATGGCGACGAGGACGAGCACGAGCAGCACGAGCAGCGTGGCGGACATGGAGGACCTCCCCTGGACGCGCAAACAGGCGCGCCGTCCCATCGTGTCACAGGCGGCGCCGCCGGATCAGCCCCTTCCCCGGCCGGGCCCGGGGCGACGTGGCGTTCACGCCGTACAGCGGGCTCGCCATCAGGCCGAGGCCGGCGAGCCCGCTGTACGGCACGTGCGCGGCGACATCGGAGATGCCGAGCCCCAGGTTCGTCTTCGTGCCCTTGTTGAGTCGGCGCTGCGCTCCGCGCCGTCAACCAGGCGCAGCCAGCACATGGCCAGCACCGCCTGAGACGCCTGGGCCCTCGCCCTCGGGCTCAGTCGTGTCGGGCTTCGACCGGGATCAGCTCGGCTCGCACGATGAAGCGCTCGGGAGCAGGGCCGATGTAGTGGAACGGATAGCAACTGATCAGCGTGAGCATCGAGACGGGCGTGGCGTCGAGGACCCACAGATCGTCCGGCTGCACGATGACGGTCTCCCGGACGCGGTAGGTGAAGTCGCCGTGCGGCGTCGCCAGTCGCAGGACATCTCCCGACCGGACATCCTTCAGCGGCCGAAAGATCGTGTCCCGGTGGGCGGCCAATGCGCTGTTTCCCGTCTGCCAGGGGAGCGGGGTATCCGGCAGGTGGCCGATGGCCCGATCCAGCACGTGACTCTCATCGCCCTCGACGACGACCCCGGCGACGCCGAGCCGTGGGATGTACAGCGTCCCGACGGGATCTCCGACCGACAGCGATGCCGGCCCGGCGCTCGTCTTCTTCTCCGTCACCGGGGCGTGGATGCGCCGCAGATTCGCCTCGTCCTGTCGCCGGGACCAGGTCGCCAGCGCGATATCGAGGGCCGCCCAGATGAGTACCACGGCGCCAACAGCCATGAGCACCCGTGCAAGCCAGCGCTGGAGCGTGCGAGTCACGGCGCCCAGTATCCAGCACGCGTTCGAACGTCGAGCGCCCGGCCGGAGGGCCCACGTGCCTCCACTCGAACACTTCGAAAGGAGCCGTCCCGCACGCTGGCGGCCGGGATGTAGCCCACGGTATAGACGTTCCGGATGTCCCGGGCGATCCGATCGAAGGCGGCGGCGATGTCGCGGGGACGACGGGGACGAAACGAGTCGCCACCACTCGCCCGCGCCAGCTCCCTGAGCAGCGCGGGATTCGCGTCGGACGGCCTCTCTTCGACCAGCCCAATCGTGTAGATGACCGCGTTGGACCGCTGCGCCGCGTGGACGGCCTCTTCCCGCGTGAATCGGCTCGCGTTGTCGCCTCCATCGCTCAGCACGACGAGTACCTTGCGCTCGCTGACACCGCGTGCGAGGTAGTCGAGGCCGTTCGCGATCGCGTCGTAGAGCGCCGTTCGTCCACGGGCGGCGACACTGCGTTCGAGCGCAGCGCCAAGCACCGCGCCGTCGCTGGTGAACGGCGCATTCGGTGGGAGCACGGAGCGGACGTGCTCGTTGAACGCCAGCGCGAAGACCTCGTCTCGAGGGTCGCTGACCTCGACGAACGCCGTGGCGGCCGCGATGGCCAGGCGACGGTGCGGGTACATGCTCGCGCTGCCGTCGATGAGCAGCCCGACGGTCACCGGCGTGTCGGCGTCGGTGACAAGGCTGATGGTCTGTGCGCGCCCGTCCTCGAAGACGCTGAATGCCTCCGGCGGGAGCCCGCCGACATACGCACCCCTCCGGTCGGTCACCGACACGTGCAGGACCACGAGCTCCGTGTCCGCCGAAAAGACGGCCGCGCCCTGACCCTGAGCGAGGCCATGACCGGACAGGAGCAGCGTCGCCGCCGCTGCGAGGAACACGACGTGTCGACAGGGCATGTGGAGCACAGAACCTGAGGAGTGTGGCAGGCGCCCACACCCCTCCGGACACGTACAGGGCGCGCGTGCCTGCCTACGAACGAGGGCGCCGCCAGAGCGCGAGGCCGAGGCCCATGAACATCGCCAACCCGCCGAACAGCATGGCGCCCGGCACCGGGCTGGCCGTCTGCGGCAGCTGAGTCCGCGGCGCGCTGCGCGCGACCGCCACGGGGCTCTGGACCGCGGCGACGGCGCCGGCCGCAGGGCTGCTGTCGGCCGTGACAGCCTCACCCCGCTGCGCCCGTCCGGTCGGTTCCACCGGCGGCGGGTTCTCGAGCACTTCGACGGGGCTGGGCGCGCCCGAGCCCGAGACGCGGGCGAGCTCGGCCGTGTCGAGATCCGTCGTCTCGGCGCGCGTCGTCAACACCGGTTCCGGTGTCAGCGTGGCCAACTGGATCGCCTGCGGTCTCGGATAGATGAACTCGTATCCGATCGACCTGCCCGGGTACCACCATGTCTTGATCGCCGGCGGAACGTCCGCCGGGGTTTCCATGAATCGTACCTCGGCATCCTGCGGCGCGGTGAGCAGCCGGTTGGGGATCGTGTGGAGCATCGCCAGTGGCGTCCTGCCATCCTCGCTCAGCACGCTGATGACCCTTCGGCTCCCGGCAGGATCGGCCAGGCGGAAGAGGTACCGGCCCGCCGGAAGCGTGACGCCCGGCAGCTGCACCGGCGCACTGAACGTGAAGTAGGTTCGATAATCGGCTGGCTGCGCAGAGCTGGTGCTCGTGGATGCCCACATCACTCCCAGCAGCGACAGCGCACATCCAGCGAGAGCCGTCTTTCTGATCGTCATGAATCCTTCTCTTTCCTCGCATCGGCCCTCGGCTCGACGACGGCGACGCAGCCCTCATCCTAGGCTGTGATTCCTCGCGCAGTCTGTGCCCGATTGCACACACGGGCACCGGCCTGGAGACAGGGACGTCGGCGCGAGCCCGGCCGCGGAGCGCGCCCGTCACTTCTTCTGGGTGAGCAGGATGCCGCCGCCCGCAATCACCAGGGCGACCCCGGCCCACACCGGGACGTTGATCCGCTCTCGTTCGCTGACGGAGATTTCCAGGGGGCCCAGCGTGGCGTCGTGGGTCTCGCTGGTGTAGCTGAATCCACCGTACACGAGTGCCAGGACACCAGCGACGAGCAGGACGATCGCGACGATGCGCATGGCCAAGTCCTTTCATGAGCCTGGGAGACGCGGAGGCGTTCACCGCCCGAGAAGAGACGGACGCCTGAGAGGAGCGGCTCGTGGCGGACCGCTCGGGCCGGTCCTGTCAATCCATGAAGCGGATCGACTGCACGACTCGACGAAACGTGTCCTCGTAGTCCGAGAAGCGGCTGCGCGGCGCGATGGATCCGACCAGCCGCCGTCCGATCGACGACACGAGCGAGGTCACGGCCGCCTCGCGCAGCATCGGCAGTTGCTGTTCGACTTCCGCAGCGGCCTGGTGTCCAAGCTCCACGTCCTCGGCCGGCGTGTATCCGTTGTCCGGCGGCGTGATGACGGCCTGTCCGCCGCCCATGGCGCTCGCTGAGAGCAGCACAGCAACGCCGACCACGGCCGCGAGGCGAGCGACGTGTGTATGCATGGCAGCCTCGAACGTCAGAACGTCAGGACGGCCCCGACGCGCGCGCGTCGATAGTCGGGCTTCGTGTCACCCAGCGGGAGCCCCAGGATCGTGAGGTCATCAATCTCTCCTTCCATGCCGAACAGGTTCCCCATCGCGCCGGCCGAGACGCTGCCGTTGACCTTCGTATCCTCGCAGTCGGTCAGCGTCGGACATCACGCGTCGCTCCCGAAGTCGTATCCGATCATCGGGCTGATGAAGCCCAGTGGGTGGACCCGCATGACGGCGCCCAGTGTCATGCCGATTGACAGCAGGCCGACGAGCACCCACCGCCTGATGGGCGCGTGAGGGGTCCGGCCCTGGCGGGGCGTGAAGAACATGGTGTGCGCATGTCACGAGTCTATGGGGTACAGAGGACACAGGCTGTCCAGAAGCGTACAGGCGTTGCCGTCATTCTGCTGTTCCGTGGGTGCTCGGGCTCCGTCGGGACGTACGCCGTCGGTGCGTTCGTTCACGTGCTGCTGGTGGTCGCGCTGACCGGCCGTCGCACGTTGGTGTGAGGCGGAGTCCCGCGGCTCGAAAACACACGACTGCGTGGGCCGGATCAATCGCGCCGGTCTACCGCTGCAATCTCCTGCCGGGTCATCGTCCCGAACGGGACCATCCGCGCATCGCCGTAGCCCCATTCCTCCACGTCGAGGAGGTACTGCTCACGCGCGAGCAGCGTGCCTCGGCAGAGAAGCCCGTACTCGTCGCCTCGCTCGTCCCCGAGACGGCTCCACAGGTGTGAGAGCACCCAGGGCGGCACCGCGTTGGCCCCGCCCGGGTACACGAAGCCGAACAGGACGAGGTGCGCCAGCAGCACCCGCGGATAGCGTTCGAAGAGCTCGAGGAGCCGGTCCCAGTCGAGGCCCTCGTGGCGGGCTCTGACCAGGTGAAGCACATCGGCGCCGTCGAACTTCTCCCGGTCCATCACGAAGGCCTTCGACCAGATCATTTCCTCAGGCGGGCACAGCCGAACCCTCAGGCCGGCCACGTCCTCGAAGAGCGGACGATCGAACCAGCGCGCATCGACGGGTGTGAGGCCGTTGCCACCGTTGTAGAGGATGTCTACGGCCCGGTCGCCCTCGCCCGCTCTGACGAGCCAGTGCGAGAAGACGACGTGGGTGTCGATTCCCGCCCGGTTCAGCGCCGCTTCCGCTCCATGCCAGTCGTCGCGGCGCATGAACAGGTGGAGATCCGCGCGGTGACGCCTCACTCCCGCGTGGCGCGCCATCGCGAAGCTGCCGCCGACCAGGAACGGCACCTCCGCGCGCAGGAGGCTGGCCAGCACCTCGTGGTGGAAGCCCTGAGACGACACGTCGCCTGCGTGCACGCTCACGCCCGTGACAGCAGCAAGGAGTGTGCCCAAGGCCGGCGCCCTCTCTTGTCCGCAGACGACGAGGCCTTACGGGACGTCGGTAAGAATTGCTCGGCCGCTATGTAGGCTCGGACGTGGGCGTGACGTCAGGTGAGCGAGGTGGGGCCGTCCCCGCTCAGTTCCTGGACGCTGTACTCGTGCAGACGGTTGTAGAGGGTCTTGAGGCTGATGCCCAGGGTCTCGGCGGTCTTGTTCTTGCTGCCCGTGAAGTGCAGGAGCGTCGCGAGGATGAGGCGTCGCTCGGCTTCGGCCGCGGTCATGCCGATGCTCACCGGGATGTGGGGTCCGGGCGCCGGCGGCGCCGCCGGTGTGACGAGCTCGGCAGGCAGACACTCGATCGTGATCTCCGAGCTCGCCAGGATATAGGCGCTGTAAACCGCGTTCTTGAGCTCGCGGACGTTGCCGGGCCACGAGTACGCGCTCAGCATGGCGAGCGCCTCGGGCGTGAACTGCTTCGTCCTGCCTTCGATCGCCGAGGTCTGCGCCAGGAAGTGCTCGGCCAGCTGCGGCACGTCCTCGGGGCGGTCGCGGAGACGCCGCAGCGAGAGCTGGAACACCTTGAGCCGATAGTAGAGGTCCTCGCGAAGCTTTCCTTGCTTGACGGCCTCCTCGGGCCGTCGATTGGTCGCGGCGAGGAATCGCACGTCCACCGCGAGCGGAGCTTCACCGCCGATCCGGGTGAACGTGCCGGTTTCGAGCACCCTGAGAAGCTTGACCTGGAGCTCGGCGGGCATCTCCGTGACCTCATCGAGGAAGAGGGTCCCGCGCATCGCCCGCTCGAATACGCCATGGTGCCGTCGCTCGGCGCCGGTGAAGCTGCCGCGCTCGTGGCCGAAGAGCTCGCTCTCGATGAGCATTGGCGACAGCGCGCTGCAGTTGAGCGCGATGTACGGCCCGCGGCGCCGACGGCTCAGATCATGCACCGTCCGCGCGACCAGCTCCTTGCCCGTGCCGCTCTCGCCGACGATGAGGACGGTGGCGCTGGTGGGCGCCACGCGCGAGATGTGATCGTAGACCTCCCTCATCATCGGAGAGCTGCCGACAAGCCGTCCGAACCCATGCCTCGCGATCCCGTGGCACGGGACGGGCTCGGGTCGGGGCGGTATCGTGCCCTCAGAGCCCGGTTCGGGTGAGATGCCGACTGCGGCTTCCTCTGTCATTGCGCCGTAATGAAGGCTCCTCACTGGTTCAGGTCCTTACCCTGGAGTCTGTTGCCGATGTCCCCGTCGGACACTCGGGCGGCTCGTCTGGTGGAAGGAAATATGACCGATTCAGTGCGTGGCCGCAGTGCAATACCGGACAGGTCGGCAAGGTCTACTGATGGGACGCGTGAGACTGCTCAGTACGCCTTGTTGACTTCGTTCCGATTCACAACGCCCCACCAGGCCTTGCTGTTCGGGCCGGTGATACTTGAGGTTTGGCGATTTGACCGAGCCCAAGGGACCGGGCTCTCCTGGCCCTCGCGGCCATCGGCGATCCCGCAAGCTCCCCGCGCCTGAACGACGTGAATCGCTGGACTCAGAACGGTGAAGGCCCCAGAATCGGGCACCGTCCCTCCATCAGCGGTTCACCCTGATGTGGCGTGGTCGCGATCGAAAGGGTGAGACCGTCCTTGACGAGCCAAGCCCAGCCGCTGCCGAACACATCGCGCAGCGGCACGTCGGAGTCGGCGAACGGAACCACGCGCCGGGGGCTTCGCCGGGCGTCTCGACGCCCAAGGTGGCCATCGTATTTCGACCAGGGTCCTAATCGTGCAGCACCACGCTCAGCAGGGAGCTGTTGACCTTCAACCCGCCGTTGTATTCGATGAAGCCCAGCTTGCGGAACTTGTTCATGAAGAAGTTGATGCGCGAGCGTGTGGTGCCGACCATCTCGGCGAGCAGTTCCTGCGACAGCTTCGGAAGCACGCGGTCCGGCGGCTCGGGTTCGCCGTACCGCGCGACCAGCAGGAGCGTACGCGCGAGCCGCTTCTCGCTCGAGTTGAACAGCTGGTCGACCAGGTCCTCCTCGATCCGGATGTTCCGCGCCAGCATGTGCTCCAGGAATCGATCGGCGAAGGCCGCCCGCGCGTGGAGCTGCCGGGCCATCTCCCCCTTCTCGACGAACAGCAGGCTGGATGGGAGGGCGGTTCGTGCCGTGGCCATCCGCCGGGGTTGACCGGCCAGGCAGCCCTCGCCGAAGAAATGGCCGGGCTCGAGCAGGCCGACCACCGCTTCCTTGCCCGTTCGCGAGATCACCGAGAGCCGCACGGCCCCCTGCGTGATGTACAGGACGCCGTCTGCAGGATCGCCCTGCGAGAACACGACTGAGTCCGCCGGGTGATGGACGCTGCGCGTCGTCACGCCCGACCAGTCGACCGCCGGCGCTGCCGCCGTCCCCGTGGCTGTTCGCGCCGCCGTCGTACGACCTCCGGCTCTCGGCGCGCGCGCAGCCGAAACGGGCGACGGACGTTTCCGGACCGGGCGACTCATCCGCGCATGATAGCAGACGTGCCGCCCCTGAACGGTGTCTCGTCGCGAAGGGAACGCGCGCCAGGTAGTGCCGCGGCACTGCGGCGGGACTCTCCGCTCAGGGAATGAGCGTGCGCGACAGGTGGCGGGCGTCGATCAGTTCGTGCGTTCCCTGGACGAGTGCCGGTCGAGCAGCTCCGCGGCGGCTGCCGGCGCCTGCACTCCGGTCGTCACGATGGCGCGGTTCTCCAGCGGCTCGCCGTACAGCGTGGCGTTGTCGTCCAGGTCCTGACGAAGTGTGGCCCCTTCGAGGGCGACGCCGGCAAACAGCCCCCGCGATCGGGACCACGACAGGATGTCTGCGTGAAGGAGCGCATCGGTCTGAGCCGTGGCGGTGCGCCCCACCGGGCCTGCCGCAACCGACCCTTCCGCACCCAGCGTGAACCGGCTCGACAGCAGCGTGTCGGCGCCCCGCTCGGTCATGACGAGCATCACCAGATCCGTCGATGACCCGCCGATCTGAAAGCCGACGCTGCCGCCCTCGATGCGGTGTCGAGCAGATCCTGAGGAATGCCGCTGTCCGGAGTCGCCATGATCTCCGAGATCACGGCGGCCGCCTCGTCCAGTCGTCGAGCCGGCTCGTCGGCGGCGGTCAGTTGTGGCGCGAGCATCAGGCTCGCGACCACAGTCGTGGCAATGATCGACGTCATGTCGCGCCTCTCTTTCATTGGCTGGCGGAACCGCTTGCGGCGTCACGATCGGTGCCACTGTCCGGTTCCGAACAGGACGACCGGCGTCCAGGAGGTTCCGCAGCGAATGTGCACAACGGTACAGACGCTTCGGGGTGAAGGCATCAGGCTGTCTCCATGAGAAGACTCCTGATCCTCACGCTTGGAGCCGCGGTGGCCGTCGGCGCCTGCGGCACCACGGCGTCCGACGACGCTGACATCCCGGCCGGCGCCAGCGGGTCGGCGGCCACCCCGCAGGCCGATGCCCCCGCCCGTCCCACCTCCCGGGAGGTGACCATTCCCGCGGGAACGACGTTGCCGCTGGCGCTGACCGGTGCGCTTGCCTCCGATACGAGCGCCGTCAACGACGCCGTCACCGCAGAGTTGACGCGTCCGATCACGATCGACGGCCGCGACGTGCTGCCCGCCGGCACCCGGTTGAGCGGCGTCGTCACCCAGGCTGACGCCTCGGCGCGCGTGAAAGGCCTTGCGACGCTCGCGTTTCGCTTCACGTCGCTGAGCGTGGACGGCGTGCAGTACGACGTCCAGGCCGCCCCGAGGTCGCAGACAGCGGCGGCCACCAAGGGGGAAGATGCCGCGAAGATCGGCATCGGCGCCGGTGCCGGCGCCGTGGTCGGGGGCATCATCGGCGGAAAGAAGGGCGCGGCGACGGGTGCCGCGATCGGCGGTGGCGCGGGGACCGGGGTCGTCCTTGCGACTGCGGGAGAGGACGTGCGGCTCGGGCCCGGCGACGACGCGACCACGCAGCTCACCGCACCGCTGACCGTGCGCGTCCGGGTGCGCTGATCCGTCACCGCCTGGCCACGCGCGACATGCTCGTCGCGTCCTGGACTGGACGATTGCGGACGAGCTACTCATCGGTCGCCCGCCGTCTCGAGCGACGCCGGTTCCGCGAACGGCAGGTCGACGCTGATGGGGTCGTGATCGGACAGGCGCGTGGGCAGCGCGTAGTTGACGAGATCCAATCGCCTGGCGAAGTGGGGAGCGAATCGATAGGGCTCCCTGTCGCCACGAGGATCGGTCGCGTACGACTTCACGAGGATCCAGTCGAGCTTCAGCTTCCCAACGACGCCCAGGTTCCGCTCGAATTCGAAGGTCGTGGCAAACCCCTTCCCATCCCGCTGGTTCGAGTTGCCCAGCGTGCCTTCGGTCCCGTTGATCGTGCGCGCCGTGTTCCCGCGGAAGTCGAACGCGCGACCGTCCTTGAAGCGGAACTCCTCGAGCACGTGGAAGAGCTCGGCCTCCGGGTTGCTCCCGATGAGCGGGATGTCCCGTGCCGTGGGATCGTCCTGATTCTTGACAACATTGAGGCTGCCTCGCACCCCCTCGTAGAGGATGCCGAGTCCGGTGGCGTACTTGATGCCGGTGTCGGCCCAGAACGACGCGCTTCCCAATCGCTGGACGATCTCCCTCTTGATGCTGGTCGGGCTCGAGTCGCCGCCGGAGGTGTTCAGGTCTCCCGCGACGATGACAGGATTCGGAATGTCGTGGATCCACGCCAGGAGTTCTTCCATCTCCTGGCGTCGGCTCTCCGGTGACGCGTTGCTCTCGAGGTGGGTTGCCGCCACCGTCAGACGCTGCTCCTGCAGCTCCGGGACATCGAGCGTGACGATCAGGGCCATGCGGCCTCCCCGCCGAACCTGTCTCGTGATCTTTTCGAGGAAGGCTGCCTCTGCGCCGGTACGCTCTCCCTTCTCCAGGATGTCGAGCCCCTTCTTCTCTCCTCCGTACCAGTCATAACCCACAGTCCGAAACGGCTTCAGGCGCGCCTCCCGAATGGGGTAGCGAGAGAGCACGACGGTCCCATGCAAGGCCGTGAGCTGTGCCTTGTCGACGTGAATCTCCGCCAGGAGCCGGCGACGCTCCACCGGATCCTCGAGTTCCGGCAGTGTCTCTGTGCCCAGGGTGATCGGGTCGACCTCGACGAATTCGACGCCGAAGGCCCAGTTCATGTTCAGGGCGACGCCCAGTTCCTCGACGACCGCTCGATAACCAGTGCGCTTCAGACCCCAGTCGACCTCGTTCAGCACGAGCACGTCCGCGGACGTGAGCACATCGATCGCCTGCCGGAGCCCGGCGAGGTCGATCGTCTCGTCCTTGCGGGCGGCCTGTCTCAGGAACTCATCGGTGTTCGCGAACAGCAGCGTGATGCCGTCCAGTTCCAGCCCCCGTTCGATGTTCCAGGCCACGAGCCGGAGGGACTGTCCGAGCTGCTTCAACACCGGGCGGTGCGGCGTCGCGCCGCGGTAGTAGGCCTCGTTGCTGATGAACGGCGTCGTGGTGAGAGTGTGGAGTGTGTCCCCGACCGTTCCGCTGACAGCGTCAGTCGTGCCAAGAACCAACAGCTCCTCGTAGCTGAACGTCTCGGGCCGCTGCAGGCGCACGTAAGTGTCGGCCCTGGTCGCCATTGGAACGGCGTCCTCCCGATGTCGTGAGCGATAGACGATCACCGCCAGGAGAAGCACCACGACAAGAGCAAGCAGGGCGCCGACCGTCGTCTTCTTCACACACTCCTCCCTATGCCCACCTGGGACGATGGGCGCCGCCCCTTCTTCAGGACTGACACGTGACTACGGCGCGGCGACCCGCCCGGCGGCGTCGCTCGCCTGCCGGAAGAGTGTGAACACGGAATCCACGTAGCCCATGTCTTCCCGGCGCGCCTCGGACTGATAGAGGTTGTAGTCGATGACCGCCGCCAGGACGAGCACGGCCAGGCGAGGGTCCCCCGAGAGAACCTGGGACGTGGACAACCCGGTGGAGGACGCCTCCCCCTCACCGAGGCCCAGGCTGATCCAGGGGCCAGCCGCGTCCACCGAGAACGTGCCGTGGGCTTCGAAGTACTGGAGCAACTGCCGGGAGAGGCTGCCGTCCGGTTCGAAGCGCGCGAGCCGCTGCTCCAGTTCCCCTGGAATCACGAGGCGCCCGGGCAGGACCCGGATCATCGATCGGAACTCCCGCTCGATCTCCCTCCACTGTGCCGGCGAACCGGCCACCCGCGTGACCTCGACCTGCTGTTCCCGTCTGATCTCGCTCAGGCGGCGAACGACGCGCGCCTCGAGCTCCGCGAGCCTCGACCACGGTGCGTTGTGGTGTCGAGCCGATACGAATGCGACGCGGATCTCATCCTGTCGCTGTCTCAGCCGGTGCTGCTCCAAGGTGAGCTGGGCGGCCCGCGGCGAATCGAATCGCTTGGACGACTCGAGCACGCTGAACGGGGAGATCACCTGGTGAAAGAACATCGCGCCGAGCGCGACCTCGCGGTAGCCTCCGAAGAACCACCAGGGCGCAAGGCTGAGGTTCCGATAGGTGTTCTCCATCGGGAACAGCACGTCGCGACTCCGCCCGAAGGTCCCGGGCATCTGCGCGTACCGGTGGACCCGCAACTGAAGCTCGGGGCGCTCGAGCGCGCGTTCGACCAGCCGCTTGGCCAGACCCTTGGGCGTCTCCATCGTCATCCCGCTCGTCCGATTCCCGATCACCTCGATGTCCGGCAGGATGAGATCGAGGATCTCCTTGGTCTGGTTCGAGCAGTTGCGATAGAAGAAATTGAACCGGGACTCGTTGGGGGCCGAGTTGAAGGCGGCGACGAGGATGGCATCGTCGGCCGGGCTCGTCTCGACCGAGAAGATGTAGATGGTCCTGTCGAAGCGCGTCGCGAGGGCGTTCGACCATTGCCCGTCCGGCAGATTGCCGTCCTCGCCCGCCGTGAGGGCGCTCGAGAACAGGGGACCGAAGCTGTACCGCTCGATGGCGCTCTGCAGCCCCGGCGTGCCGATCATCGGCGCCAGGTCTGCCGACGCGAGGCCATGCATGTACTGCTCGAACGGCACGATCGCCCAGTCGTAGTCCTCGTTCTCGCTGAGCGGCGAGTACTTGCTGATGACGCCGCCGTTCTCCCCGGGCAGACACAGTCGCATCCTGACGGGGCTGCCATCCGGGCAGATATTGGAGAAGTACGTCCCGGCATGCCCGACGCGCGTGAAGTAGCCCAGAGCCCTGATGGGCTCCAGCACGATGACGCCCACGTCTGCCCGCCCCGGGCTGGCGGCCGCCAGCACGATGGCGCTCACGAGGAGAAGCCGGGCGATCGTGATCACAGCTCCTCGCCCTGGTCGCATCTACTTCACGACCAGCTGGTTGACGACCCGCGTGACGCCCCTGGTGCCGCGGGCAATCTCGGCGGCGCGCGCGCTGGCCGCCTCCGACCCCACGGTACCCTTCAGCGTGACCACGTGATCCTGGGTATCCACGTCGATGTCGCTTCCCTCGAGCAGGTCCTCGTCGACGAAATCGGCGCTCACCGTCGTCGTGATCCAGCCGTCGGTGATGGCCTCACCGGTCGCCGTGACGACGCCGGTTGTCGTTCTGCCAATGGCGCCGGCGATCTCTTTCGTCTTGTCGGCGGTCTTCTCCGCGACGTTCTGCGTGGCGTCCACGGTCTGCTCGGCGGCCTCATGGGTGGCGTCCACAGCCGCCTCAGCGCCGTCTTCCGCTTCCTCCAGCGCGACGTCCGCGTCGTGCTGCGTGTCGTCGACGTCCTGCCGGGTACAGGCCGCGCCACCGACAGCAGCAGCGACGAACGCCGCCAGGATCAACCATCTCGAGATATGCATACGTCCCCCTCTTCAGCCCCACGCGGCAACTGTCAGTCTAGTCAGTCATGGGGCGCCGGGCTGTTCCCGATGGCACACGGCCTGACCGTCGATGCGCAGATGCAGCGCGTGTGCCGCACCGCGATGGCGGGCCGTCGCGCGGTCCCTGCCCAGTCGGCGTCGCCCGTCGGGCAGATTTGCCCGCAGCCTCGGAAAGATTCCCGGTTGTCTCGTGACGGGTCGATGCAGGGCCCGGTTTCATTGGGGGCGCGAGGGCGTGGCGATGGCGCACGTGTTGCAGACCGCACCGGGCGAGAGGTGCGACATGCTGTACACCATCGCGGTGATTCTCCTGATTCTGTGGTTGCTCGGCTTTGTGAGCGGCTACACGATCGGGGCGTTCATCCACGTCCTGCTCGTCATCGCGCTCGTGCTGCTCGTGGTCGGACTGGTGAGCGGACGTCGGCTCGCGTGACCGTCCTGGACACGATCGACACGTGATGTAGAACACGCGTCGACCGAAACCGGTTGTGCACAAGTGAACAGGTCGGGTGATCGGTGCTCCTCGTGACGCCGTGGGCGGCGCCGGACCCCTGCAGCGGTCGTCGTGTCCAGAACGGGACAGCGCCGCGGACCTACCGATGAGACGCTGAGCCGACCAGACCGGAATCGGTGCAGGTTGCGATCCGACTCCGGTGCGATGACGTGCTCCCCCGATGATGCCGCCCAGACGAATCGAGCTCCTGTTGAGGTGGCCTGTGAAGGGCCGCCTTCTCGCGTGCGTGTGTGGCGCTGTCGCGGCGGTCTGCATTCTCGGCGCCTGCCTGGCCGTCGCCGAGCTCCGGTACATCCACTTCAATCGCGACAAGCTGCCGGACCTGGGGCCATTCACGCGTTTCGAGGTTTCGACGATCGGCCGAGTCTACGACGCCGACGGCAGGCTGCTCGTCGAGCTCGCGCGGGAGCAGCGCGACATCTCGCGGTACGAGGACATCCCGCCGATCGTGCGGGCCGCAATCCTGGCCACCGAGGACAAGCGCTTCTTCACCCACGACGGGGTCGATCGCGTCAGCCTGCTTCGGGCACTCGGAAAGGTCCGTGTCGGCGCGCTGGCCGGGCGGCTTCTTCGGGGCGGCCAGGACGAGGCGAGCGTCGCGCTCTTCCCGCAGGGCGGGTCCACGATTACCCAGCAGGTCGTGCGCGGCGTCTTTCTCCGGGGCGTGACGGCACGAGAAAACAGCTACGAACTGCGCCAGGCCGGGCTGTCGGCCCGGACGCTGTCGTTGATCGTGGGTGCACGAGGCGTCAACATGCTGGCCCGGAAGCGGGAGGAGATGCGGCTGTCGCTATGGCTCGAGCGGGAAATGCAGGACCATTTCGGGTCGAAGCGCCGCGCCAAGGAGGAGATTCTTGCCCGCTACGCCACGCTCGTGTACCTGGGCAGCGGTCAGTACGGGTTCGCCAGGGCGGCGGAATACTACTTCGGCCAACGGCTCGCCACCTTCACCGCCGATGATGCCGACAGGGCCGCGCTCCTCGCCGGCATCGCGAAGTCACCTCGCGATTACGCGCCGAACGCGACGGACGCAGCCTCGGTCTTGCGGCGACGCGACCAGACGCTGACTCTGATGCAGGCCAGCGGGTTCCTGTCCGCGGACGCCGCTGCGCACGCCAAGGCACAGCGCCTCCCGGTCACCCCGCAGCACACACCTGAGAGGGCCAGGGTCCCTTCCCTCGTCGGGCATGTTCTCGATGAGTTCACGACCGGTCACGCAGACCTCAGTGTGGAGGACCTTCTGGAGGGACGGGTCCAGGTGTACGTGACGGCGGACGCGCGCGTGCAGCAGATCGCGGACGACGCCCTGGAGCAGGGCCTCGAACGGTACGAACGCCGGCATCCGAAGGCCCGAGGAATCATCCAGGGGTCGGTCGTCGTGCTCCGGAACAGCGATGGAGGGATTCTGGCCGAAACGGGCGGCCGGCAGGTCTTCAACGGGCGTTCGGCTACCCACCTCGACTACAACCGCGTCACGCAGTCACTGCGGCAGCCCGGGTCCGCGATGAAGCCAATCGTCTATCTCGCGGCCTTTCAAAGGGGTCTTGCGCTCGACACGCTCGTGCCCGACGAGCCCATCAGCGTGCCGAACGGCGTGTCGCACGCCTTGAAGTCCATCTCGAACTATGACGGCCGCTTCAAGGGCCTCATGCCGGTTCGCCAGGCACTCGCCGAGTCCAGAAACGCGGTCGCCATCTGGATAGCCGGAGAGATAGGCATCGACAGCGTGCTCCGGACCTCCCAGAGCCTCGGTGTGCGGACGACGCTCGGGCGCTACCCGGCGACGGCGCTGGGCGCGTCGGAAATGAATCTCCTGGAGCTGGCGACGGCGTACCGCACGATGGCCTCCGGCATCGTGGCCGAACCGTACCTGATCCGCGCGCTGGCGCGTGGATCAGGAAGGGTGCTCCCCGTGTCGCGGCCAGACCCGTCACCCGCCGCGATCGACGCGGCCGCGCTCGCGCTGATCCAGGAGGGCTTGCGCGGTGTCGTGCGCTTGCCGACTGGCACGGCGCACGCCCTGGCCTCTTCGGCGTTTCCCATCGCCATCATGGGAAAGACCGGTACGACGAACGAGTTCAGGGACGCGATTTTCGTCGGCTCCACCTACGGTCCCGGCGGCATCACGGTGGGCGTCAGGATCGGCTTCGACGACAATCGGTCCCTGGGGCCGAGGGAAACGGGTGGAGCATTGGCGCTGCCGGTGTTTCGGGACGTGATGCTCGGCGTGTACGTCGATGAGATCCTCGGGGACGCCCCAGCGTTTCCCGCCCGGATGGAAGACCGGATCACCGCCGCGCTCCTGGCACCCGCTCCCCCGCCGTCAACGCGCGTCGCCGTCGATGCCGCCGGCCGTCCTGTTCCCTAGTCCGCATCGACGAACGTGCCTGCCACACATTCGATCACGAAGCCGGACGTTCGAGCGAGGGCGCGCGCGTGAGCGTGCGCACTGGTTCGATACGAGTGACGCCACATCCGGTTTCCGACGTTCCCGGTACGATTCACACCCGGGCTCTGGCGACATGCAAGTCCTGGCGCTGATGATCCAGTCGGAGATGGGCCACCTCGTGGTGGACGAGACGGGCGTGGCCAGGTGCAGGGCTGGTTCGGACTCCCAGTCGCACGACCTTGCTCGTTGTGAGGCATTCACAGCCGAACTCGCCCCGGCCGGTGCGGGGGATGGAGACCCTGACGTCCGTTCGCAGGTTGCGGGATCCCGATGCCGGACGGTGGCAGGGAGCGGCCGAGCACCCAGAGTCCGAGCGCGGCCGGAACAGCGAGATTCGCAAACAGCAGCGGTGCGAGGAGTGGCGGCCCGAACACCACGCGATCCCAGAGGCCTTCGCCCGCCGCCGGCTCCACGACGAGCGGCAGGTTGTGCAGGACGAAGCCCAGGCCGCCTGCGACGACCTGGACGCCCAGCGCGACCCACGTCACACGCAGCGCGGGGCCGGAGCGCGGCCAGAGCACCGCCACCGAGACGCCACCCACGCCAGCCGCCGCGGCCACCACGGCGATCCATTCGCGCGCGTCGAAGAAGCCGTTGCGCGCGTGATCGGTCAGCGCGAGACCGAAGTTCCCGGCGATGCCGGCCAGCGCCAGGAACAGGACCCAGCGCCCCCAGGATGGATCGCTCGCCGCATCGCTCCGGCGGTTGAGCAGCAGGAGCAGCCCGAGCCCGGTGAAGGCCAGCGGCGCCACGAAGGGCGCGGAGTAGACGAGCGAGGCCAGCGTGGCCCGGTCGAAGAACTCGCCGGAGAGGTGCCACAGGAGCCCGGCGACCCCGACGCCGACGGCGCACCACCCCACGATCTCGCCGATCCATCGTCCGGCGCCGCCTCTCGGATCCGGCGTCAGGAGGAGTCCGCCGACGACCAGCCCCGCGGGCGCCGCGAAGGCGAGCGGGATCCACTCCGCGGGGTGCCGGAACGCGTTGACCGAGTGCGCGAGGGCCACGTCGCCCACGAGCACCAGCAGGTTCGCCGCGACGAACGCCTCGAGCAGCCACGCCGGGGAGCGCAGGCGCGCGCTCACCGGCGGCTGGCGCGCAGTGCCTCGGCCATCTCGCGCAGCTCGACCATCTTGGCGAGCAGCTCGTAGTTGCCGTGCCACTGCACGAAGTCGGCACCGCCCATGAACGCGCCGTGCTTGGCGGTGCGTCCGAAGTAGTGCCAGAGGTCGAAGTAGACGAACTCGATCGTCTCG
>Ga0302046_10002170_pt1 | contig 18353 bp, 18 predicted proteins | sample RVTome_11_FD_200261 | JGI IMG/M metagenome (GOLD analysis project Ga0302046, IMG submission 200261) | Soil microbial communities from uranium-contaminated site in the Upper Colorado River Basin, Wyoming, United States - RVT147D111 (version 2) ...
GCCGCGACCAGGATCGAGAGGGCCAGGATCACGTTCAGCATCCCCGGCCCCAGCACGGCCAGCAGCGACAGGATGATGATCAGGTAGGGAAACGACTGCCAGGCGTCCACCAGCCGCTGGACGACGATGTCGTACCGCCCGCGGAAGTAGCCGCTGGTGATCCCGATCGCCGCCGCCACGAGATTGCCGAGCAGCACCGTGAGGAAGCCGACGGTGACCGACACCCGGGCACCGTAGACGATGCGGCTGAAGATGTCCCGGCTCACGTTGTCGGTCCCGAACAGGAACTCGCGCCCCGGCGGCCTGAGGCGGGCGCCGGGAATCTGCTGGTCGTAAGCGTACGGGGCGATCCACTCCGCGAAGCCCGCCATCACCAGCAAGGTCAGGATGATGATCGCTCCCAGGGCGCCCAGCGGCTTGCGCCGGCAGAACCGGCCGACGGCGGTCAGCGCGTGGCGCAGCGACCGCGGGCGGGCATCGGTGACCCGCCACTCCTGCGTCAGCTCCACCTCGATCGGTCGTGCCATCGCCGTCTTCAGTACCGGATGCGGGGGTCGAGCCAGGCGTAGACGAGATCGACGAGGAGGTTGGCGGTGACCACGGTGGTCACCACGACCAGGTTGATGCCCTGGATGGCCGGGTAGTCGCGCTCGGTGATCGAGTCGAAGAGGTACCGGCCCATGCCGGGCAGCCCGAAGATCGACTCGAAGATCACCGTCCCGCTCAGGATCTGCGCAACCTGGATGCCGAGAATCGTCACGACCGGGATGAGCGCATTCTTCAGACTGTGCTTGAGCACGACGGTCCGCTCGCGCAGCCCCTTGGCCCACGCCGTGCGCACGTAGTCCTGGCGGAGCACCTCGAGCAGCTGGGTCCGCGTCAGCCGCATCACCGAGGCCGCCGACGCGACGCCCAGCAGGAATCCGGGGATCAGGAACTGACCGAGATGGCCCCAGGGATCGACGGCGAAGGCGTTGTACTGGATGGACGGGCTCCACCCGAAGTAGATGGCCGGCAGCACCACGACGAGCGTCCCGAGCCAGAAGCCGGGGATGGACAGGCCCAGGATGGCGCTGCTGCGGGCCACGTAGTCCTGGACGGTATCCTGCCGGACGGCCGAAAGCACTCCGATCGGCACGCCGAGCAGCACGGCGAAGACCAGCGCGACCGCGCCGAGCTCGAGGCTGACGGGCAGCCGGTAGGCCAGCTCGGTCGTGATCGGCCGGCTGGAGTAGAGCGAGCTGCCGAGGTCGCCCCGCACCGCGCGGCCGACCCACTCGAGGTATTGCACGTGGATCGGCCGGTCCAGCCCCAGCTTGGCCCGCATCTCCTCCAGGTCCTGGGCGTACTGGTTCTCCTCCATCATGAGCGTCACGACGTCGCCGGGAATCAGGCGGGACAGGGAAAAGACGATGAGGCTCGCGATGACGAGCGAGGGGACGGCGACCACGAGCCGCTTGAGCGCGTACTTGCGGAGCACGACCGGTCGGGGGCCGGGCGCAGAGGCCCGGCCCCCGCCTCACCCTAGCGGTTCCACCAGGCGGCCATGAGCCGGCCGCCGTAGTCGTAACCGAGGTTCGGGCCGAAGTCGGCGAGCGCCGGATCGAGCGCCGCCTGGTACATCCCCGAGTGCAGGCGCAGGTAGTAGACCTGCTTGGCGGCGTGGCGCTGGAAGTCGTGGACGATCTGCCGCCGCTTCTTGTCGTCCAGCGTCCGCGTCGAGTTCTGGATGAGGTCGGTGAGGACGGGGTCGGTGACGTGGCTCTGGTTCTTCGGCTCCTCCGGCAGGTACTGGGCCATGAAGTTGTACGGGTCGAGGGCCGGGAACTGCGGCCCCATCATCAGCCCCTCGTACTTGCCCACGTAGGCCGAGGCGAAGTAGGCGGCGTAGGGCTTCTCGACCACGTTGACCTCGACCCCGACGTCCTTCCAGAACTTCACCGACATCTGCACGGAGTCGATCAGCTCCTGCGACTGGTAGTTGTAGTAGGTGAGCGTGGTGGCGAAGCCGTTGCCGTGGCCGGCTTCCTTGAGGAGCCGCCGCGCCTCTTTCGGATCGTGCTCGTAGTACTTCGCTCCCTCGCCCAGCTTGTCGACGGGCAGCGCCCACGCCGCCAGCGCGGCCGGCACCGGCGGGTTCTTGACCCACCCCAGCGGCACGGTCGCCTCGGCGATGGCCTTGCGGTCGAGCGCGAGCGACAGAGCCTTGCGGACCCGGATGTCGCTGAACGGCGTCATATCGCAGCGCATGCCGACGTGGGTCATGACGTTCGAGGGGAACGTCACCAGCCGGAGATTCGGCCGGCGCTCCTTGGCCGTCTTGACGTCCTGGTGGCGCAGCATCATGCCCGGGAACTCCGGGCCGGCGTCGATCTGGCCGGTGATGAACGCGGCGAAGCGGGACGCCGGGTCCGGGAAGTCGATCGCCTCCACCCGCTCGATGTAGGGCAGGCCCTTGACGAAGTAGTCGGGGTTGCGGACGAACACCGTCCGGGCCTTGGGGTCGTGCTGCTCCAGGACCCAGGGGCCGGTGCCGATGACGGCCTCCGCCTTCTTGAGGTCGGTGAACTTCTCCACGGCCTCGGGGGCGACGATGCAGAGCGCCATCGGGTTGGAGAGGAAGTCGTAGAACCAGGCGTTCGGCGACGACAGGGTGAACTTGACCGTGTGCTTGTCGACCGCGTCCACCTTGGCCAGCGAGGCCATCATGTGGCGGTTGGCGTTGCCCTTGATGGTCAGGAATCGGTCGAAGGTGTACTTCACGTCCTCGGCATTCAGCTCCCGGCCGTTCAGCGGCGCCTTGTTGTGCCACTTCACGCCCGGCCGCAGCTTGAACACGTAGGTGGTGTCGTCCTGCTGGCTCCACCGCTCGGCCAGGTCGCCCTCGTACTCGAAGACGCCCGGCTTCACGTTCGGCCCGGCCTTGTGCTTGAGCAGCCGGCTGTGCGTGAAGCTGAGGTTGATCATCGTCGTGTAGGACGCGGTCAGGTGCGGATCGAAGTGCGGCGGGGTGTAGCCGCGGAACCGGAAGGCGCCGCCCGGCTTGGGGGTGTTGGCGGCGGCACCGCGCGGGGCCAGCGCAGTCCCGGCCAGGGTGAGGCCTCCGAGGGCCAGCAGATCACGACGGCTCAGGTCCATGAACGTCCTCCTTGGCTCGCCTCGGCCGTCGAACGGCCGGCGACGTCACACTGCCATCCGGTCAGGTCGTGCGGGCGGCCACGGCCGCCAGCGCATCGTCGAAGACGCCGAGGGTCTCGTCCACGTCGGCGCCGGTGTGGGTGAGCGAGACGTAGATCTTGTTCACGGCCTTCACCACCCCGCGCTTGAGACACTCCTCGTTGAAGAGCGCGATGCGGCGATGGTCGGCGGTGAGCGTGGCGCGGTAGTCCACCACGGGACGATCGGTGAAGACGATGTCGAACACCGGCGGCTCGCCGCTGACCTGGGCCGGCATCCCGTGCTTGCGGGCGGCGGCGGCCAACCCGTCGCGCAACCGGGTGCCGGTGGCGAACAGCTTCGCGTAGACGCCGGGCTTGCGCAGCTCGCCCAGCGTGGCCAGGCCGGCGACGGCGGCGACCGGGTTGCCGTTGAGCGTGCCGGCCTGCCACACGTAGTCCGGCGAGCCCTCCAGGGCGGCGTCGAAGTGGCGCATGATGTCGGCGCGCCCGGCCACGGCGGCCAGCGGGAAGCCGCCGGCCAGCACCTTGCCGAACGCGGCCACGTCGGGGACGACGTCGTAGTATTCCTGGGCGCCGCCGTAGGCCAGGCGGAAGCCGGTGACGATCTCGTCGAACACGAGCGGCACGCCGTGGCGCCGGGTCACGGCCCGCAGCCCCGTGAGGAACCCCGGCTGCGGCACGATCACGCGCTGGTAGGGCTCGACGATCACCGCCGCCAGCTCGTCGTGGTGGGCGGCGATGAGCGCCTCGGTGGTGGCCAGGTCGTTGTAGGGCGCGACGAGCACCTCGTCGCTGATGGCGTGCGGGATGCCGGCCGAGTCGGCCATGGCGGCCGGGAACGCCTTCGGGGAGCGGGGGGTCACGCTCATGAGGGCGTAGTCGTGAGTGCCGTGGAAGCCGCCCTCGAACTTCATGATCTTGTCGCGCCGCCGGAACGCGCGTGCCACCCGCAGCGCGAAGAACGTCGCCTCCGAGCCGCTCGACATGAACCGCACCTGCTCGGCGCCCGGCACCGCCCGCACGATCTCCTCGGCCAGCTCGATGATCGGCGGATTGAGCAGCATGAACGTCGTCCCGTGGGGCACCTGCCGCTGCACGGCCTCGACGACGGCGGGATGCGCATGCCCGAGGAGCATCGGCCCCGAGCCGAGGAGGTAGTCGATGTAGCGGCGGCCGTCGGCGTCCCAGAGATGCGGCCCGCGAGCGTCCTTCACGACGAACTCGAGCCCGGGCCCGCTGCGATGACCGCCGAGCACGCCGCCGGGAAGCACGCGGGCGGCGCGGGAAATGAGGTCGGTTTGAGGGGTCATGAGTCCCTGCCTCGCTGAAGGGTGGAGCCGATCATACCCGAGAACGCTCCTCGGTCAACAGAACCCCCGAGCCGGAGATCGCCCCCTGCTTCAGGAGCTCCAGGGCCTGGTTGGCGACCTCCAGCGGGAACTCGGTCGTGGCCAGCCGCACCGGGCCCCGGGCGGCCTCGGCCAGGAACCCGGCCCCGTCGGCTCGCGTGTTGGCCGTCACCGATCGGATGCCGCGCTCGTAGAAGAGATCCACCTCGTACTCCAGACGAGGGACCGGGGTCATGTAGATCCCGGCCAGGGCGAGCGTGCCTCCGCGGGCCAGGTTGCGCAGCGCCACCGGCACCAGCTCGCCGGCCGGGGCGAAGAGGATCGTGCCCTCGGTGCGGTGCGGCATGGGCTCGCGCAGATCACCCACCCAGGCCGCGCCGAGCGAGGCCGCCAGCGCGCGGTGGCCGGGCTCGCGCGTGCAGACGTAGACCTCCATGTTGCGGCCGCGGGCGAGCTGGATCGTCACGTGGGCGGAGGAGCCGAAGCCGTACATGCCGAGCCGCCCGCCCGGCCGCACCGCGGCGAGCTTCAACGCGCGGTAGCCGATGATGCCCGCGCACAGCAGCGGAGCGGCCTGCACGTCGTCGAAGACGGACGGGATGGCGTAGGCGTACTCCTCGTCGACCACGGCGTACTCGGCGTAGCCGCCGTCGGCGTGCCAGCCGGTGAACTCGGCGCGCTCGCACAGGTTCTCGCGGTCGGTGACGCAGTACAGGCACCGGCCGCACGTGCGGCGCAGCCAGGCGATGCCGACGCGATCCCCCTCGCGAAAGCGTGTCGCGCCGGGCCCGCGGGCCGCCACGCGCCCCACCACCTGGTGGCCCGGCACCACCGGCGATCGCAGGAGCGGGAGCTCGCCCTCCACCACGTGCAGGTCGGTACGGCAGATCGCGCAGGCGCGCACCTCGACGAGGATCTCGCCGGGGCCGGGCGCCGGGTCCGGCACGTCCTCCATCCGGAGCGGCCGGTCGGCGACGGGCGCCGGCTGCCGCAGGAGCATCGCGCGCACGGCTCAGAGCTCAGGAGCCCGCCCGGGCGATGATCTTGAGCGCGCGGGTGAGGTGGGGCGCGTCCACCATCTGCCCCTTGAAGCGGAAGGCGTAGACGCCCCGGCGGCGGTGCTCATCGAAGGCGGCCACCAGCTCGCGCGCCTCCTCGACGGCCGCCGGGGCCGGCGTGAAGGCGTCGTTGATGACCTCGAGCTGCGCGGGATGGATGGAGATCTTGCCGCTGAAGCCCATGGCCACCGCCTCCTCGCACTCGCGCCGCAGGCCGGCCAGATCCGCGATGTCGGTGTAGACCGTGTCCATCGCGTCGAGACCGGCGGCCGAGGCCACGATCGCGCACATCGTGCGCGCGTAGCGCGGGACGTCCAGGTAGCGGCCCTCGGCGTCGCGTACCCGCGGCAGCCCCATCGCGGCCGACAGGTCCTCGATGCCCCACGACAGGGTCACGATGCGCGGGCTGGCCGCCGCCACCTCGCGGATGTTCAGCAGCCCCTCGGGCGTCTCGGTGGCGATGAGCACCAGGCGCGTGCTGCCGGGGGGCAGGCCATGGTGGTGCTCGAGCCGGTCCAGCACCTGGGCGATCTCCCGGACGTCGCCGGCGTGGCGCGGCTTGGGCACGACGTAACCCTCGGGCCGGCCGGCGATCGTCGTCTCGAGATCGGCCATGCCGAGGCCGGTCGCGATGGGGTTCATGCGCACCCAGCGCTCCCGCCCGCCGAAGTCCAGATCGGTGAGCCAGCGGGTGACGATCGGCCGCGTCTCGGCCTTGCGGTCGGGCGCCACCGCGTCCTCGAGATCGAGGATGAGGCCATCGGCCGGCAGCGTGAGCGCCCGGGCGATCATCCGCTCGTTGCCGCCGGGCACGAAGTGCAGCGACCGCCGCCGCCGGGCCAGGGCCATGCTAGGCGGACTTCTTGCGCATCATGGCGTTGCGGCGCGCCCGCATGACCAGCTCGCCGTGCTGGTTGAGGGCGCGGTGCTCGAACGTCACGATTCCCCACTGGGGGCGCGACCGCGACTCGCGCTTGTCCACGACCTCGGTCTCCGAGTAGATCGTGTCGCCGTGGAAGACGGGCCGGGGGAACTCGACCTTGTCGAAGCCCAGGTTGCCCACGGTGGTCCCGAGCGTCGTCTCGCCGACCGACAGCCCCACCGCGATGCCGAGCGTGAGCAGGCTGTTGACCAGCGGCTTGCCGAACTCGGCCTTGGCCGCCGCGTGGAAGTCGATGTGCAACGGCTGCGGGTTCATCGTGAGCGTCGAGAAGAAGACGTTGTCGGCCTCGGTGATCGTCCGCCCGACTTCGTGGCGGAAGGTCTGGCCGATCTGGAGCTCCTCGAAGTGCTTGCCGGCCATCGGCGGCCTCCTGTCGTCCGGGGACTGTCTCGCTCGCGGGGTCCGATGGTATATCATCCTGCACCACGCCACGCCAGGAGGAGCCCGATGATCTACGAGTACCGCGCGTACTATGCCTTGCCCGGCCGCATGCCCGACATCCAGAAGCGGTTCGCCGACGTGACCATGAAGCTCTTCGCCAAGCACGGGATCAAGGTCATCGGCTTCTGGGACACCGTCGTGGGCGAGTCCAACGAGCTGGTCTACATCTGCGCCTTCGACGACCTCGCCCATCGCACCAGGGCCTGGGCCGCCTTCCAGGCCGACCCCGAGTGGCAGGCCGCGCGGAAGGCCTCCGAGGCCAACGGGCCGCTGCTCGAGCGCGTCGTCAACAAGATCTGGAAGCCGACGCCGTTCTCGCCGCTGCAGTAGCGTCCGCGGCCGGGCCGGGCGGGGCCATGACTCCTCCGGGGCCGGCGACTATAATACGGGCGGCATGACCTACGACGTGGCGATCGTCGGCGGCGGCATCCTGGGGCTCACGACCGCCCGCGCGCTGCTCGAGCGCTCCCCCTCGCTGAGGGTCGCCATCTGCGAGAAGGAGGCCGAGCTGGGCCAGCACCAGACCGGCCACAACAGCGGCGTGATCCACTCCGGCATCTACTACAAGCCCGGCTCCTTCAAGGCGCGCCTGTGCGTGGAGGGCGCGCGGCTGATGGTGGAGTTCTGCGAGGCGCACGCCATCAAGTACGACCGCTGCGGCAAGGTCATCGTGGCGACCTCGCCGGAGGAGCTGCCGCGGCTGCAGACCCTCTTCGAGCGCGGGACCGCCAACGGCGTGCCCGCCCTGGCCATGATCGACGCCGCCCGCGTGCGCGAGATCGAGCCGCACGTGCGCGCGGTCGCCGGCATCCACTCGCCCACCACGGCCATCATCGACTACCGCGAGGTGGTGGCCGCGCTCGCCACCGAGCTGGCGGCGCAGGGGGTGACGATCGAGCGCAACTTTCCGGTCAGCGCGATCACCCGCATCCGGGGCGGTGGTCTCGCGGTCAGCACCCGGCAGCACACCATCACCGCCCGCCGGCTGATCAACTGCGCGGGCCTCTACTCGGACGTGGTGGCGCGGCTGGCCGGGGCCGACACCGAGGTGCAGATCATCCCCTTCCGCGGCGAGTACTACTTCCTGCGCCGGGAGCGCGAGAGTCTCGTCCGTGGCCTGATCTACCCCGTTCCCGATCCGGAGTTCCCCTTCCTCGGGGTGCACTTCACCCGCACGATCCACGGCGAGGTGGAGGCCGGCCCCAACGCGGTGCTGGCCTTCGCGCGGGAGGGCTATCGCTTCACGAGCGTTCGCCCGCGGGAGTTCGCCGGCACCCTCGGCTACCGCGGCTTCTGGGCGATGGCGCGCAAGTACTGGCGGGTCGGCGCCTTCGAGGTGCACCGCTCGATCTCGAAGAAGAAGTTCGTGCAGTCGCTCCGGCGGCTCGTCCCCGACCTCGAGCCCGGCGACATCGTGCCGGGCGGCGCCGGCGTGCGCGCGCAGGCCGTCCGTCCGGACGGCTCGCTCCTGGACGACTTCAGCATCGCGACCGGCCCCGACTCGATTCACGTCGTGAACGCGCCCTCCCCCGCCGCCACGGCGTCGCTGGCGATCGGTCGCCACATCGCCACGCTCGCGCAGGAAACCTTCGCGCTCGGTTGAACGCTTCGAATTCGCTACTTTAAGGTTGGCCGGGACCAAAAAGCCCTCTATTGACAGGGGTTTGCCGATCAGTTACAGTGGCGGCCCAATGATCAGCGTGCCTGCGCGCCGCGTCAAGCAGTTCGGTGTCGAGTTCTACCAGGCGGGCATCACCGCCAAGGACATCGATCGGCTCGTCAAGTTCGAGGTCCTCGGCTACACCGGCGGCCCCCAGGCGGAAACGCCCAAGGCCAAGCGCAGTGCGGCCCGCGCGCGCGTGAACTGGGACATGCTGGAGAAGCGGATCAGCGAGAGCGAGTCCGCCTATCAGCGCCCGGTGATCCGCCGCAAGATCGACGAGCTGGCCGCCTACTACCGCGAGTGCAAGGACGCGGCGACGCTGCCGGCCATTCCCGGCGCCGTGATCATCACCTCCGAGAAGCGCTTCACGTTCACGCCGGTGGCCGGTCACCACGACCTGGGCCTGCTGCAGATCCCCGAGGAGCACGGCGTGCTGCGGGTGCTCGACGGCCAGCACCGGCTGCTGGCGCTCCACGCGCTCAGCCAGAACGGCGAGGCGGCCGGCATCGAGGTGCCGGCGGTGCTCTTCGACTCGCTCGACGCGCGCCAGATCGTCGAGCTGTTCGTGACCATCAACGCCAAGCACACGCGGCTGAACCCCTCGCACATCATCAGCCTGAGCGGCCGCAAGCTCTATCCCGACCCCAACCAGGCCCTCGCCCACGACGTGATCCGCTCGCTCAACGAGGACGACACCTCGCCGCTGCACGGCGAGATCAAGATGCTCGGCACCGGACGCGGGCGGGTGAGCCAGGCGCCGCTGGCCGAGGAGATCGTCGACTTCCTGGAGACCGTCGAGAAGGTCGGCGGCGGCGCCAAGATCCAGGAGGTGCGCTCGCACGCCAAGCGCTTCTTCCTCAACTACATGAAGGCGCTGTCCACCACCTTCCCGGCGGCGTGGGCGGGCCGCAAGTACTCGATCAAGACCGGGGCCGCCCTGCGCGCCTTCGTCCGCGCCGCCCCCGACGTCATGGCGCGCGCCCGCGAGGTGCGCCGCGACGCCTACGATCTCAACGCCATCCGCGAGGCCGTCAAGCCCTGGGGCGAGCGCCTGCGCGACCGCCGCTTCGAGACCGAGGGCGAGTGGAAGCTCAAGCTCGCCGGCGGAACCCGCGGCACGGTGGATGCGCTCACGCGGGAGTTGCGGGAGGCGCTGCGGTAGCCCCGGAGGGGAACTTCGTCCCCCTTCCGGCGGTCGTCGCGCGCCTTTCGGCGCGCTCCTCCCTGCCTCCCCCAAGATCAGGATTGCGGCGGCAAAGCCGCCGCTCGAAGTGGCCGACCCTACCCTTCGACGAATTTCAGGAATGCAGCGGCGATGCGCTCGGGCAACGTCGTATCGGTGGCTTTCCTCCCCCAGCCCAGGTCGTGACCGCCCTTCACCAGCAGCACATGCGTTGGCGCCGGGATGAGGGCGCGCGCGTTGTCGAGCTCGGCGGGGGTGGCGAAGGGGTCGGTGATGCCGTGGACGAAGAGGGTGGGCACGCGCAGGGAGGGGAGGTGGGCGCTGCGGAGGGCCTGCTGCTTGCCGGGAGGGTGGAGGGGGTAGGACTGCAGGAGCAGGGCGCTCACGAGCGAGGAGGTCTCGGCCGCGAGCATCGAGGCCTGGCGGCCGCCGTAGGAGTGGCCCCCGACGAACAGCCGCCCGGGCACGCGCTGTCGGAGCACGGCGAGCGCGGCGCGCAGGCCCTCGCGGTCGCGGGCGGCGCCGGCGGGGGACGGAGCGCCGCGCGGGCGGACCTGGCGATAGGGCAGGTCGCAGCGCAGGACGCTGACGCCGCGGCCGGCGAACGCCTCGGCCACCGCGACGAGCAGCGGCGCGTCCTTGTTGCCGCCGGCGCCGTGGGTCAGGACGAGGCCGTCCGAACCGGCGGCCGGATGGAAGGCGCCACGGACCGGCACATCGCCGGGGACGTCGATCAGCTCGACGCCCACCGCGGCCTCAGCGGCCGGCGGTGCGATCGGCGGGAAGGGTGGCGGAGCCCGTCTGCGAGGCGGGGTCGCGAGACGGCCAGCGGCCGGCGTCGACGGCGGCGAGGAAGTCGAGCACGGCGCGGTTGAAGAGGTCGGGCTCCTCGAGGTTGATCGCGTGGCCGGACTTGGGAAGCACCACCAGGCCAGCCGTCCGGATCTTGCGCTTCATGAAGATGGCCGGCTCCAGGCAGGGCTCGTCCTCGTCGCCGGTCATGATGAGCGTGGGCACCTCCAGCCGCTCCAGCTTGGCCTCCAGCTCGAAGACGGACGGGCGCTGGCGCTGCACGCCCCGCAGCGTGTTGGCGTGACCCAGGGCGGAGCCGGCGGCGAGGCGGTCGTGGAACTCTCGCCACCCGACCGGATCCTTGGCCATGAACTGCACGCGGGTCGGCCCCCGGGAGTAGAACTCCGCGACTGCGGTCATGCCCTTGTCGAACTGCCCGACGAGGTAGTCGGTGTCCTTGTGGAACGTCGCGCGCTCGGTGCCGCTGCCGTAGCCGACGCCGCCCACGGTCAGCGACAGCGCGCGCTCGGGGAACATGAGGCCGAAGTGCAGCGTGGCGTAACCGCCCATCGAGAGGCCCACCACGTGCGCCGTGTCGATCCGCAGGTGATCGAGGACCGCCCTGATGTCCTCGGCCGCCTGGGCCTGCGAATAGCGCGCGGGATCGGCCGGCACGTCGGAGGGCGGATAGCCGCGCGCATTGAACGCGAGCGTGCGGTAGCGGCGGGCGAAGAACTTCACCTGGGGCGCCCAGCCCCGGAGGTCGTCGGCGAACTCGTGGACGAAGACGATCGGCGTGCCGGCCCCGACCTCCTCGTAGTACAGCTTGGTTCCGTCCGTGGCGGCGGCGGTCGGCATCGGGCCCTCACTCGTTCCAGGGAAAGTTGACCTCGAGGATCTCGAACGTCCTCTTGCCGCCCGGGAGCTGGGCGGTGACGGTGTCGCCGACGCGCTTGCCGATGAGCGTGCGGGCCAGCGGGGCCAGCACCGAGATGCGCCCCTTGCTCGGGTCGGCCTCGTCGGAGCCCACGATCCAGTAGCGCACCTCCTTGCCCGTCTCGTCCTCGAGCCGCACGGTGGAGGCGAACGTCACCCGGTCGCCGCCGGTCGGGGGGTCGATCACCTCGGCGCCGCCGACCTTGCCCTCCAGCTCGTTGATGCGGCCCTCGGTGAAGCTCTGCTTCTCGCGGGCGGCGTGGTACTCGGCGTTCTCCGACAGGTCGCCGTGCGCGCGCGCCTCCGCGATGGCGCGGGTGATCGCCGGCCGCTCCACGCGCTTGAGCCGCTCCAGCTCCTCCTTGAGCCGGTCGTAGCCGCCGCGCGTCATCGGGGTCCGCGGAACCGCCATGCGGGCTAACTTAACACGGGCCCGGGACTGCGGTCAGGCGCGGGGCGGCAGCAAGGCCCGTGCCGGCCATCGTGGTGGCCGGGGCCTTGCTCCACTCCAGGCCTCGGTCGCGCGACCGCCTTCACGTCGCGCGACGGGGAGGAAGCTATGCGTTCACTGCGTGGAATCGTCGCGGCCTCGCTCCTGCTGGGAACAGCCGCGGTGGCGTCGGCCCAGTCGAGCGAGTCCGGCACCGTCGTGCGGATCGATCCGCAATCGAGCGTGATCGTGCTCGAGGACGGCCGGATGTATCGCGTCACGCCCAGCACGGTGCTCGTCGTGGACAACCGGCCCGCGCCGATCGCGGCCGTGCGTCCCGGACAGCGCGTCGTGATCCAGTCCGGCGAGGTGGTGGCGCTCCGTGACGGACAGTACGTCGCCGTGAATCCGCCGGCCACCGTCGTCACCCAGGCGCCGCCGGCCGTGGTGACACCGGCGCCCGGCGCGGCCGTTCCCGCCGGCATCCGGCAGACCTTCCACGGGCGCGTGGAAGAGGTCGACTCCGACGGCGAAGTGGAGATCAAGACCGATCGCGACTCCTTCGAGATCAAGGTCGCCCCGGAGGCGCTGCGGCACATCAAGAAGGGGGACAACGTGACGATCGACCTGACCATCACCCCGCCCGGCGCCCCCTCGGCACTCCCGAGGTAAACGCGAGCCAGCGAGGCGCGCCCCGGCTCGGCCGGGGCGCGAGCCTCACCCGGCGAGGTCGATCAGGACCTTCATCACGGGGCCGCCGCGCAACGCTTCCTCCATCCCCTGCTGGAGCGATTCCAGCGGGATCCGCCGGCTCACCAGCGGCGCCAGCGCCACGGCGCCGGAGGCGGCCAGGCCGATGGCCTCCTCCCAGTCCTGGCGGGAGTAGAGGCGGCTGCCGTGCATGGTCAGCTCGCGGGCGAAGAAGCGATAGAGGTCGACGGGCAGCGGCTCGCCATGGATGGCGACCATGCTGAGGGTGCCCCACACGCGGACCACGTCCGTCATCGTGCGCACCGCGGCCGGATTGCCGGTGACCTCGAACACCACGTCGGCGCCGTCGCCGCCCGTCCACGTCTCGACGAATGCCCGGGGATCCTGCTCGGGGCCCACCACGTCGAGGCCGAGCTTTCGCAGGATCTCGACCCGGAACGGGTTGACCTCGCTCACGACCACGCGGGCGTCGCGCCGCCGGGCGACCATCGCGATCAGCGCGCCGATGGGGCCCCCGCCGAGCACGAGCACGGCATCATCCGCCTTCACCTCGGCGCGGCGGACGTCGTGGGTCGCCACCGCCAGCGGCTCGATCATGGCGGCCTCGTCGTCGCCGAGCGTGGCCGGTACCCTCAGGAGGTTCGCGACCGGCACCGCCCAGTACTCCTGCATCCCGCCCGGCTCCTCGACGCCGAGCACTCGCAGGCGATAGCAGAGGTAGGCGCCGCCCATGCGGCAGGCCCGGCAGGCGCCGCACGTCTTGAGCGGCTCCACCACGACCCGCTCGCCCGCCCGGAAACCGGAGGCCGCCGGCGCCTCGGCGATCTCGGCCAGCGTCTCGTGGCCGATGGTGCCACCGAGCGGGATGCGGTGATCGAGGTGACCCTGGAAGATGTGCAGGTCGGTCCCACAGATCCCGACCCGGCGCACCCGTAACAGGGCCTCGTCCGCCGCCGGCGCCGGCATCGGCGCCTCCCCGATGCGAAATCGCCGCTGCTGCTCGTAGAAGGACGCTCGCATCAGCCTCGCCTCGCCGGCTGCCCGACGACCTCGATCCTGGCGTCGCCCCGGGCGGCCAGCACCCAGCGCTCCCACACCTGGCTCTGCTTCTGACCGGTCAGCTCGCGCAGCAGCTTCTCTCGCTCGCCCGGCTCCACCGGCCCCGCCGGGGCGCGCTCCAGCACCTCGACGACGTAGTAGCCCTGGGCCGTCTTCACCGGCGCGCTCAGCTCGCCGGCCGGCGTCTGCAGCGCAGCCACCTGCACGTCGCCCGGCAGCTTCTCGGCAGGCTTGGCGCGCGAGAAGCGCGGCGTCTCGCCGTGGGTCGCGCCGGCCTTCCGGGCGGCGGCTTCGAGCGTGCCCCCCCTGGCGTCGTCGACCAGCTGCCGGGCGCGCTCCGAGGCCACGGTGTCCGCCTTGCGGCGCTTGACGGCTGCGGTCACCCGGTCGCGGATCTCGGCCAGCGGCGGAACGCCGGGCGCGATCGTGCCGGTGACCTTGAGGACGACCCACCCGGCCGGCGTCTTGACCGGCGGGGTCACGCCGCCCACCGCGAGACCGAACGCGGCCTCCTCCAGCGTATCGGCGCTCGCCGGCATCCCGGGGGGACGCCCGATCTTCGCCATCGTCGTCTCGACCGGCGCGAGGCCCAGCCCCCTGGCCTCGGCCATGAAGTCCGGGGCCGCCTGCAGCGCCGGCTTCACCTCGTCGGCCCGGGCCCGGGCGGCGCGGTCGGCCGCCTCGGCAGCCAGACGATCGCGGATCTGCGGCGCCACCTCCTTGAGCGGCTTGCGCGAGCCCTCGCGGACGCCGGTGACCTTGATGGCGTGGAAACCGAACGGCGTGCGCACGGGCTCGGCGCTCAGCTCGCCCCGCTTGAGCGCGAAGAGCGCCTTCTCGAAGTCGGGCACCATCATGCCCTGGCTCACCCAGCCGAGGTCGCCCCCGCGGTCCTTGGAGCCCGGATCCTCGGAGATCTCGCGGGCCAGCCTGGCGAAGTCCTCGCCCGCCTTCGCGCGCTTGATCACGTCGGCGATCTTGTCGCGGGCCCGGTCCTCGGCCTCGCTGCCGCCCGTCTCGCCGACGCGCGCCAGCACGTGGCTGGCCTGCACCTCGCGCGGCGTCTCGAACTCCTTGACGTGCTCGGTGTAGTACTTCTCCACCTCGGCGTCGCTCACCTTGGGCGTGAAGTCCTTCGGCACCAGGGTGACGTACTGCACCGTGCGCCGCTCGGGCTGGGTGAACTCGTCGGCGTGGGTCTTGAGGTGCTCGGCGATCTCGTCGTCGCCGGCGGTGGTGGCGGCCACCAGGGGCGCCAGCTCGATCAGCGCCCAGGCCGCCCGCACCTGCTCGCGGCGCAGGCCCCAGGCCTGCTCGACCTCGGCGTCGGTGACGCGCACGCCGCCGACGATCAGGCGCTGCACCTTGCGCATGGTCAGATAGCGCCGCAGGTCATGCTCCGCCTCGACCCCGCGAATCTGGAGGAACCGCCGGTATCGCTCCATCGAGAAGCGGCCGTTGTCCTGGAACTCGCGCATCGCGTGTACGGCGGCGTTGAACTCCTCGTCGCTGAGCCCCAGCCCCTCGGCCTGGGCCCGGTGGGCCACCGCCACCTCGGTGACCAGCTCGTCGACGACTCGCTGGGGCAGGCCGAGCTGCTCGGCCAGCTCGGGCGTGAGGCGCCCCTGGTTGCCCTGCGAGTACATCTCGAGATAGCCCTGGTAGCGGTTCTGGTACTGCTTGCGCGAGATCGCCTCGCCGTTGACGGTCGCCACGGTGTCGGCGCGGGCGCCGCCCTGGTCGATGCCGCTCGAGCCGAACACGAACAGCGAGGCCACGAAGGCGGCGATGACGACGAGCAAGCCGATCTGGAGGCCCCGGCGATAGCGACGAATGAGGGTGATCATCGAGACTCCTTGTCTCCCGGCCCGCCTCCCCTGCCGGCGGCGGCCGCTACTCCTCCCGCTCGGGCAGCGGCAGGCGCGGCCCGCGAGGGGTGCCCTCCTCGGGCACGACCCGGCGGGCCACGGTGATGAACCCGGTGTGCGCCACCATGCGATGGAACGGCCGCACCGAGGTGCCGTCGATGTTCCAGGGCCGGACGAGCGTCTCGAACGTCTCCACCAGCGCCCACGTGCGTGCGTGGTTGAGCGCCTCCGCGATCTGGTGCGACTGGATGATCGTGGGGACGTAGGACAGGAAGATGCCGCCCGGGCGCAGCGCCCGGGCCATCGCCTCGGTCAGCTTCCACGGCTCCGGCAGATCGAGGACGATGCGGTCCACCGGTTCCTCGTCGCCGATCCCGTCCTCGACGGGCCCGAGCCGCACCGTGAGGTTGGTGACCTCGCCGGAGCGCATGTGGATGTTGGCGAGCGCGCGCCGGGCGAACTCGTCACGCTGCTCGTAGGTGATGACGCGTCCCTCCGGGCCGACCGCCCGCAGCAGCGCCAGCGTGAGCGCGCCGGAGCCGGTGCCGGCCTCCAGCACCCGGCAGCCCGGGTAGACGTCGGCCCAGAACAGGATCATGGCGAGGTCCTTGGGGTAGATGACCTGGGCGCCCCGCGGCATCTCGAGCACGAACTCGGCGAGCGTGGGGCGCAGCGCCAGATAGCGCAGGCCCATCGAGGAGCGCACCCACGAGCCCTCGGGCTGGCCGATGACCGAGTCGTGGGGCACCCAGCCGCGGTCGGAGTGGAAGGTCTCGGACTTGCGCAGGAAGATCAGGTGGCGCTTGCCGCGCTGATCGATGAGCAGCACCTGCTCACCGTCCTGGAAGGGCAGCCGCTCGTTCACGTGGCGAGGTCGCGCGGCGCCGGCAGCCGGCGCGTCAACGCGAACGCGGCCAGCGGCATCAGCGCGCTGACCCAGAGCGCCGCCGGGATGCCCCAGCGGTCGGCGACCCAGCCGAGCGCCGTCACGCCGGCGCCGCCGAGGCCGATGGCGAAGCCCACGATGAGGCCGGAGGCCATGCCGGCGTGGCGCGGCAGGTACGACTGTCCCAGCACGACCGAGACGGAGAAGCTCGACGTCAGCACGGCGCCGAAGAGGGCCAGCAGCACGATGGCCAGCGGCCCGCTGGCGAGCAGGAACAGCACGCCGAACGGCAGCGCCGCCAGCAGCACCCATTGCATGAACGGCCGCGCCCCCACGCGGTCGGCGATCGGCCCCGCGATCATCGTGCCCAGTGCGCCGGCGCCCAGGAACGCGAACAGCACGGCGCCGACCAGGCGTGGATCGGCCCCCAGCGTGTCGACGTAGTAGAACGGCACGAACGTCGTGAACCCGAGCGAGGTCCACGCGCGCACCGTGACGACCAGGATCAGCAGCGCCATGGCGCCTGGCATGTTCACGCCCTCCCCCCGGCCCCGGGCGGCCGCCCGCGGCCGGGCAGCCTCGCGCGTGAACGCCGGCAGCGCCGCCAGCAGCAGCAGGCCGACCACGAGCGAGGGCACGAACAGGCCCAGCGTGCCCCGGGTGCCGAGGCCGGTGATCAGGAGCGCCGCCAGCGCCGGCCCGACGGCGATGCCGGCGTTGCCGCCCAGCGAGAACCACGACAGCGCGGTCGCCTTGCGGTCGCCGGCCACGCCGGTCGCCGTCTTGTAGCCCTCGGGATGCCAGGCCGCGACGCCGAGCCCCATCACCATCACGAGCGCCAGCACGGTCGTGTAACCGGGCGCCAGGCCGACCAGCGCGATGCCGGCGCCGGAGACGAACACGGAGACCGGCAGGATCCAGCGCCGCGCGAGGCGATCCGAGAGATAGCCGAACAGCGGCTGGATGATCGACGACGTGAGGTTCGCGGCCAGCATGATCAGCGCGGCCTGCGCGTAGGTGAGCGCGTGCGCCTGCTTGAGGAAGGGCAGCAGGGCCGGCAGCGAGCCCTGGGTGACGTCGATCACGAAGTGGCCGAGGGCCAGCACGCCGATGAGCTTGACGTGCGGCTTGACGCGCTCGGGGGCGGCGAGGAACTCGGTGGCGGCGGCGCTGTCCAGAGCCACCGGCTTGGAATCAGCCATGACCCGCCAATGGTACACTACCGGCGCCATGAAGCCAGCCGCGCGGGCCGCCGGCGCGCCCGGGCGCCTCACCATCCGCGAGCTGGGCCACGTCTCGCTGTTCGTTCGCGACCTCGACGCCACCCGCCGCTTCTACCGCGACGTCCTCGGCCTCGTGGAGACGGGCACCGGCAAGAACGGGCGGATCGTGTTCTTCTCGGCCGGCGTGCACCACCACGACCTCTCCTGCGAGCTGGCGCGCGCCGAGGGCGCCGGGCCGCAGCCCAAGGGAGTGCCCGGGCTGTACCACATCGCGTTCGACGTCGGCACGACCCTGGAGGACCTGGCGTCCGCCCGCCGCTGGGTCGAGTCCCATGGCCTGATGCCGTTCGGCGAGTACGAGCGGGGCTTCTGCGTGCGCGACCCCGACGGCCACGAGGTCGAGCTGTACGTGGACACGGGGCGGTAGCCCTCCAGCCCGCCCCGCCGCGGGCCGAGGCTCATCGGCACGACCGCCGCCTACGCTTGCCTGCCTTCCTGGTGTCCGGAGTCAGAAGTTCGCCGACCGCCGGAGCGACGTGGGCGAGGGGCCCCTGGGGTGGGGCCGCGGCCCCACCAGGCGGGGGTCCGCCGCCCACCCCCCCCCGCGGGGCTCCAACCGGCGGGGGGGGCCC
>Ga0302046_10002171_pt1 | contig 18346 bp, 15 predicted proteins | sample RVTome_11_FD_200261 | JGI IMG/M metagenome (GOLD analysis project Ga0302046, IMG submission 200261) | Soil microbial communities from uranium-contaminated site in the Upper Colorado River Basin, Wyoming, United States - RVT147D111 (version 2) ...
CCCAGAAGACGTCCTCCGGAACGCGGCGCACCGGGCTCGTCGTCGAGGGAGGATCGTCCCCCGCGCCGATCAGCCGATGCACCGCCTGAACCGTGCGAAGCCGGGCGAGCTTCTCGACGACCTGCGTCACGAAGCCCGACGGGAGACGGCGCTCGGCGTCGGGCAGGCCGCCGCGGGCGAGCCAATGGTCGTTCCAGCCATAGGCGATCAGCACGACGTCCGGCTTCAGGTCGGCGACGTCGGCATCGAACTGCCGCACGCCCTGCACGACGGAGTATCCGGGCACGCCGAAGTTCAGGACCTCGACCGTCCGCTCCGGGAACAGCGCCGCCAGCCAGTGGTGGAGCAGGTCGGGCCAGGCGGTCCCGAAGCCGAACGCGACCGAGTCGCCCATCACCGCGACCCGCGCCACATCGGGAGGACGCGGATCGCGAGCGCCCGGGCCCCGGTAACCCGCGGCGTTGATGCTCACCGGCGCCTCGGCGTCGAACGTGCTCCCAGGTCGCAGTCGCCAGAACAGGTCCGCGTCGGGCCGGAACAGACCGGTGATCTCGGACGGCTCGGGATAGCCGAAGCGCAGCACGATCGGAGCCGCCTCGTGACGGAAGCCCGCCACGCGCAGGCCGCCCTCGAGGATCACGAACAGCAGGACCGCCGGAACGAAGGAGAACAGGACGAGGCGGACGCGGCTCAAGCAAGGTCTCCTGCCATGCGCCTAGCCCACCTCGACCCGCTGCCGGGTCTGGGCCGGGAGCCGCTCCTCGGGCGTGAGGATGCCCCGTAGGTTGAGCGGGTCGGCCGCGGAGACGGCGGCGCGGATCTCTTGACCGCTGCGCCGCAGGCGCCGCATCAGCTCCACCGCTTCGGGGAGCGCGTACTGCTCGCCGGAGAAGCGCTGCACGAAGCGGCCGCCGCGCACGTCGCCGCGCAGCTCCTGGTGGCGGTAGAGGCGGACCAGGTCGCGCCACGGCACCGGCAGCCGCTCGCGCGTCAGCATCCTCTTGAACACCACCCCGTAGCGATCGAGCAGGCGCCGCCCGACCAGCTCGACGCCTGCCTCGGGCGTCGTCTCGGAGTCGTCCGCCCCCGCCTCCGAATGCCGGCCCCACCACCGGCCGGCGGGGGTGAGGGGGGCGCGCTTCATGATCCCGCGACGGCGCGACGGTGGAGTGATCAGGCGCCGCAGGCCGCCGAACGAGTCGCACGAGATGCGACCGTGGCCGATCAGCTCGACCAAGCCCATCTCGAAGTGCGACGCCAGCAAGCCGCTCGCGGATTGCAGGTCCTGGGTGAAGGAGGGTCCGCGGGATTCGAGCGCGCTCAGGACCGCCCGACCGTGGCTCGACAGCTCGTGTCCTTCGAGCCGCCCGGCGCCTCGTTCCGCGAGTGCCAGCCAGGTTCCGAGCTCCCGGCGCGGCACGAGGCAGATCGGCGTGCTGCGAATCGCGCTGCTGCCCGCGCCCCACAGCCGTCTCCAGGCGACCTCGCCGCTCAAGGTGACGTGGTCGAGCCACTCGGGCTTGTAACCGTTCACGCGCGCCGGCAGGACGCTCGCCTCCCATTCCGCGGCGGGGACCTCGAAGCCGGACAGCTTGCGCACCACCTCCGCGACGCCCCGCGGCCCGTCCAGCCGATAGCCCTCCGCGGCGTGCTGCCAGGCGGCGAGGAACCGCCAGAAGTCGGCCGCGGTCACCGGCTCGATCTCACGCCTCAAGCGCTCCAGCGTGTAACGCTGGATGCGGGCCAGCAGCCGGCGATCGCACCACGCCTGCGCTCCGCCCAGGCGGCAGCGCAGCACGACGCCGTCGGCCTCGAGCTCGCGCAGCATGCGCTCGTCGTCGCCTCCCGAGATCGATTCCGTCGCCGCGACCCGGACCGGGCCCAGGACCTCGAGGCGCCCGCGCAGGACAGCCTTCGGCTCGCGAGAGGCCTCGACCGCGAACCAGCGATCGCCATCGCGCTCCACGCGGGACGCGGCGAGCAACTCGCTCAGCCAACCGTTCCAGCCCGCCTCCGCGGTCTCCCGCTCGGTGACGTAGCCCATCCACAGCAGGGCCTCGTGGACTTCCTCGACGTCCTCCGGCTGCGGCCAGACCTCCTGCCGCACGCGCTCGACCGCCTCGGGATCGAGCTGGCCGAGTGTGTCCGCGATCTCCGGATCGAGGACGTGGCGCGTGGCCACCGCCCGGGTACGGCGCTCCTCGAGCGGCGCGTCGTCCAGGAACGCGTAGGGCATCGCGTTGAGGATCCCGCGCGCGAACGCCGACGGCTCGGGCGTGTCGACGGCCACCTTGCGAATCGAGCCGTCGCGGAGCTTCCCGAGGACTTCGAGGAAGCCGTCGACGTCCATGGCCTCGGTGAGACAATCCTCGAGCGTCTGGCGCACCATCGGGTGCTCCCACGGAACGGGCAGGTCGCCGGGCGGCAAGGTCTCGCCGCAGGCCAGCACCTCGGGGAACGCCGCGACGAGCAGGTCCTCGGCCTTCATGCGCAGCAGGGGAGTCGGGACCCGCTTGCCGCCGCCGCGGGTTCGCGGAAGCAGCAGGGCGCGGGTGACGTTCCACCGCCAGCGCGTCCCGAACATCGGCGCCGGGAGGAGCGCCTGCACCAAGACGTCCCGGGCCGTGCCCGGGCTCAGGTAGTCGAAGACCTCCTCCAGGGGAAAGCTGTGCTGCGGGCCGAGCGAGAGCACGATCGCCTCTTCGTTGGCGGCTGCCTGGAGCTCGAAGCCGAATCCACGACAGAACCGCTTGCGCAGGGCCAGCCCCCACGCGCGGTTGATCCGCCCGCCGAACGGGGCGTGCACGACGAGCTGCATCCCGCCCGACTCGTCGAAGAACCGCTCGAGCACGACGCACTCGGTCGTCGGAATCGCGCCCAAGGCGCTTCTTCCCGCCGCGACGTACTCGGAGATCTGCGCCGCCGCCGCCTTCGACAGACCCATCTCGCGCTCGAGCCGGTCGCCGTCCACGGCGGTGGCCCGCACGCGCGCGATCGCCGAGGACAGCTCGCGCGTGCGGGCCGGGGCCTCGCCGAACCAGAACGGCAGCGTCGGGGGCGCGCCTTTCGCATCCGCCACCCGCACGGTCCCCGTCTCGACCTTGAGGATCTGCCACGAGGCGTTGCCGAGCTGGAAGATGTCGCCGGCATTGGCCTCGATGGCGAAGTCCTCGTCGAGCGATCCGACGTGGACGCCCTCGGGCTCGAGCAGCACGCGGTACTGGCCGGTGTCGGGAATCGCGCCGCCCGAGGTCAATGCGATGATGCGCGCGCGTCGCGTCGCCCGCAGCCTGCGGTGCACGCCGTCGCGGTGCAGGAGCGCGGCGCGGCCCTGGGTGTGCAGGCGCACCACCGCGTCGAAGTCCTCGCGTGACAGCTCGCGGTACGGCCAGGCGCGCCGCAGGGTCTCGAACAGCGCATCCTCGTCCCACGTTTCCGCGACGCACGCCGCCACGACGTGCTGGACGAGGATGTCGAGCGGATGGCCCGGCTGCGGCGTGCGGTCGAGCTCGCCGCGCCGCACGGCGTCGAGCAGCGCCGCGGCACACACCAAGTCGTCGGGGGTCAGCGGGAAGATCCTACCCTTCGGAGTGCGCGACAGGGCGTGGCCGCTGCGGCCGACGCGCTGCAGCAGGACCGCGATCGAGGGGGTCGTTCCGACCTGGATCACGAGGTCGACGTCGCCGACGTCGATGCCCAGCTCGAGCGAGGCCGTCGCCACGAGCGCGCGGAGCTCGCCGTCCTTGAGCCGCCGCTCCGCGTCGAGCCGCCGCTCGCGCGCCAGGCTCCCGTGGTGGCTCGTCACCCGATCCTCGCCCAGAACGCTCGTGAGTCGCGCCGCGATACGCTCGGCGAGCTTGCGCGTGTTGACGAACACCAGCGTCGTACGGTGCTCGCGGATCAGCTCCGCCATGCGCGCGGCGATCTCCTCCCACGTCTCGTGGGAGCAGACGGTCTCGAGCGGGGAGTCGGGGACCTCGATGCGCAGATCGAGGCTGCGGCGGTGGCCGACGTCCACCAGCGCGCACTCGCGATCGACGCCCACCAATAGGCGCGCGACGTCGGCGATCGGCTTCTGGGTCGCGGACAGTCCGATGCGCTGCAGCGGGCGCTCGACCAGCCGCTCGAGCCGCTCGACGGACAGCGCCAGGTGTGCGCCGCGCTTGTTGCCGGCCACGGCGTGGATCTCATCCAGGATCACCGTCCGAACGGTGCGCAGCATCTCGCGTCCGCTGTCACTGGTCAGTAGGATGTGGAGCGTCTCCGGGGTCGTGACCAAGATGTGCGGCGGCCGCCTGCGCATCGCCGCGCGCGCAGACGGCAGCGTGTCGCCGGTGCGCACGAGGACGCGGACCTCCGGAAACGCAGGCTCCATCTCGCGAAGCTGCGCGAGGGGCGACTGCAGGTTCTTCTGGACGTCGTTGCCGAGGGCTTTGAGAGGGGAGACGTACAGAACCTCGGTCTCGTCTCGGATCTCGGGGCCGCGCTTGAGCAGGCCGTCGATGGCCCACAAGAACGCCGCCAGGGTCTTGCCGGTGCCGGTCGGCGCCGCGATCAGAGTGTGGCCGCCGCCGCGGATCTTCGGCCAACCCTCGACCTGGGGCGGGCTCGGCTCGCCGAGGCGCTGGCGGAACCAGCGCCGCACGACGGGATGGAAAGAACCCAGGGGCACCCCGCGCTCCACGTCACGTCGAACCGTTCGATGCCGATGGACCCGCCGATTATAGCCGTCATCGTCGCCTGCGGTCGGCTCCCCGGGGCCGCGCGAGCATCTCCTCGGCGCGCCGTCGAGCTTCCGGGTCTGGGCCACCGATCCGCCGTGCCAGGTGCTCCATCCGATCGTGACCCCAGAACAGCTCGCCCTCGTACACGAACGTCGGGACGCCGAACACACCGGCTTGAAGCGCCTGCTCGGTATTCCGCCGCAGCCGCTCCTTGACCGCCGGATCCGCGGTGCGTCGCGCGAGATCGCTCGCGTCGAGACCGGCGGCGGCGACGACCTCGGCCAGCACCGAGGGCTCGGTGAGCGCACGGCCGGCGCTCCAGCATGCATCGGCCAGCGCGACGGCGAGGCGCAACCGGCGGGGATCGTCGTGGAACAGACAGACTGCGCGCAGCGCTTCCAGCGAGCGAAAAGGGTGCGCGGGGGGACCCGTCAGCGTCAGCCCCAGCTCCGCCGCGCAGCGAGCCACGTCATGGAAGGTGTAGCGGCGCTTGCTCTCGACCTCGACGGGGCCGACCAGCTCGTGGGTGTCGAGCAACGCGGCGTAGACCACGGGACGCGCGTCCCACGCGATCGCGTGGCGCTCCCCGAACGCCTCCACCCGGCTGAGCGCGAGCCAACTGTACGGAGAGACGAGGTCGAAGTACAGCCGAACGCTCTTGCCCAAAACGGAGGACTTCGGAGACGGGGCACCGGCGTCCAGCGCCGAGAGCTTGTGCCCCATCTCGCTGCCTCTCGGGGACGCTGGAACCGCCGGCCTCGCCGCTGGCTCGGCGACACGGGCGGCGAACTCCCGGCGCGGGCCAGCTAGCGATCGATCCTCCAAGCGTGTCGCGGCCTTCATCTCGCGAACGAACCCGGCGGCTTCCGCGATCATCGCGCTTCGATCGGCGGCGCAACGCTCGATGACCGCAGCGACCGCCGAGCCGGAGATCGCTCCGGCGGCGCCGAGCGCGAGTGCACGGCGCACGTGCTCGGGGGTCGAGATGCCGAATCCCACCAAGGGTGGCGCCGAGCTCAGAGTCCGAAGCCTCGCGAGGACCGAAACCGCGTCGGAGGGCAGCTCGCGATCGACGCCGGTGACACCCCGACGCGACGTGACGTAGACGTAACCGCGGCTGCGGGCGGCAATCGCCGCGAGGCGCGCGTCCTCCGCGTTCGGCGGCGCGATCAAGACGGGGCAGATCCCGTGCGAGGCGGCCGCCTCTTCGAAGCGCGCGGCTTCGAGAAGCGGCGCGTCGGTCACGAGCACCGAGTCGACTCCCGCGGCGGCAGCACGTGCATAGAAGCCGTCGGTCCCCGCATGGACGACGCCATTGGCGTAGACCAGGAGTCCGATGGGAAGTGCCGGGAACTCCTGCCGGACCCGCGCGACGATGGCCCAGGCGTTCTCGATCCGCGTTCCGGCGCGAAGCGCGCGAAGGACGGCGGCCTGGATCGCCGGCCCATCGGCGACGGGATCGGAGAACGGGATGCCCAGCTCGAGCGCATCGGCGCCGGATCGCGCCAGGGTGAGCACGATGTCGAGGCTCGAAGCGGGGTCCGGGTCCCCCAGGACGACGAACGGCACGAAGGCGCCCTCGACGCGCGCCGCGAGGCAGGTGAACATCGCACGGTAGCGGGCGCCCGCCACATCGTCGCGTGGCGTCACGTGTGCTCCGATCCGTTCCCCGTCGTGTGGCGAAGGACCGTTTCGAGGTCCTTGTCCCCGCGCCCCGAGAGATTCACGAGGATATCGAGCGGCCGCCCGCTCCGCGCCGCCATGCGGACCGCGACCGAGATCGCGTGTGCGGACTCGAGGGCCGGGAGGATCCCCTCGTTCCGAGCGAGCGCGCCGAATGCCTCCAAGGCCTCGCGGTCCGTGCAACCGACGTAGGTCACGCGCCCGGTGTCGCGGAGGTGCGCGTGCTCAGGTCCTACGCCGGGATAGTCGAGCCCGGCGGAGATCGAGTGGGACTCGCGGATCTGTCCGTCGTCGTCCTGGAGAAGCAGGGTCAACGAGCCGTGGAGCACACCGGGACGCCCCTTCAGCACCGTCGCGCCATGGCGCGGCCCCTCGAGACCCTCGCCGGCGGGCTCGACACCGATCAATTGCACCCGCTCGTCGGGAATGAAGTCGGTGAAAATCCCGAGCGCGTTCGAGCCGCCGCCCACGCACGCGACGACCGCATCGGGCAGCTTTCCGGTCCGCGCGAGGAACTGCCGGCGCGCCTCGCGGCCGATCACGCGCTGGAACTCCCGGACCATGAGCGGGAAGGGATGAGGGCCCGCGACGGTCCCCAGGAGGTAGTGCGTCGTGTCGTAGGACTCCGACCAGTCTCGGAGCGCCTCGTTGATCGCATCCTTGAGCGATTCCGATCCTTGCTCGACCGAGACGACCTCGGCGCCCATCAGCCGCATTCGAAGGACGTTCGGACGCTGGCGGGCGATGTCCTTCGCGCCCATGTAGATCCGGGTCGTCACACCCAAGACCGCCCCGGTGAGCGCTGTGGCCACGCCGTGCTGGCCTGCCCCCGTCTCCGCGATGAGGCGGCGCTTCCCGATGCGCTTCGCCAGAAGTCCTTGGGCGAGGGCTTGGTTTGTTTTGTGCGCGCCTCCGTGCAGGAGGTCTTCTCGCTTCAGCCAGATCCGCGCCGAGGTCTCGCGAGCGAGGTTGCGGCAGCGATAGAGCGGTGTCGGACGGCCCGCATACTCTTCGAGGAGCGTGTCCAGCTCGGCGCGGAACGCGGAGTCCGACTGCGCGTCCAGAAACGCCGCCTCGAGCTCCTCGAGCGGCGGTACCAGGATCTCCGGGACGAAGGTCCCGCCGAAACGACCGAAGTAGCCGTCGCCCCTCATGGCACGCTCATCGACGAGCTTCGCCCGCCGCCGCGAAGCGCGGCGAAGAGCGCTTCGATCTTCGTCGGGTTCTTCCGCCCCGGTGCATCTTCCACTCCTGAGGAGACGTCGAGCATGCGGGCGCCGGCTCGCTCGGCCAGGGTGACGTTTTCCGGATCGAGTCCTCCGGCGAGCACGATCCGCTCCCGATCGGGGTGCTCCGCGACGAAGCGCCAGTCGAATCGCCTTCCCGTGCCTCCCCGGGCATCTTCGGACCAGGCGTCCAGCACGAGCCGGTCGGCGCCGGTCTCGGCGAGCCGCGGCGCGGCATCCCGAACGCGAATCGCTTTCCAGACCTCGCATCCCTCGGGAAGCCGCCGCCGGGTCTCGGAGATGAGCGATGCGTCCTCGTCGCCGTGGAGCTGCACGGCATCCAGGCGGAGGGTCCGAGCGAAGTCCGCGACGCGCTCGGGAGCTTCGTTCACGAAGACACCCGCCCATCGCAGCGGCGCCGCTTGGCGGACGGCCGCGGCGCGCGGCATGTCCACGTGCCGGGGGGAATCCTCGACGAGTACCAGACCGCCCCACGACGCTCCTGCTTCCCACGCAGCCCGCGCATCCTCGGGACGAGTCAGGCCGCAGACCTTGACTTCCCCGAACACGAGGCGTGGAACGGCGCGTTCGATCTCGCTCTCGCGCATGAGCGTGGACCCCACGAGAAACGCATCGACCGTTCCGCCGAGGCCGACGACGTCGGCGTGCGTTCGAATGCCGGACTCGGCCACGAGCATGCGGTCGGAGGGCACGAGGGGCGCGAGCCGTTCGATCACTCCGAGATCGACGTGGAGCGTCCGGAGGTCCCGTGCGTTGATCCCGATCACCGCCGCGTCGAGCGCGAGCGCGCGATGGAGCTCCGACGCGTCATGAACTTCGGTCAGGACGCCCATCGCGCAATCGCGGGCGGCGGCGGCGCATTCGCGCCAGGCCGGGTCGTCGAGCGCCGAGAGCATGAGGAGCACCGCGTCGGCCCCGTGCGCGCGCGCTTCCAGCACCTGATAGGGGTCCAGAATGAAGTCCTTCCGGAGGACGGGGAGGTCCACGGTCGCGCTCACGCGACGAAGGTCGTCGAGCGAACCGCCGAAGAAAGGCACGTCGGTCACGACCGAGATGGCATCCGCGAAGCGCGCGTAGGTCCGCGCGATCGACGGCGGATCGTAGTCGCGGCGAAGCTCGCCTTCGGAGGGCGAGCGGCGCTTGCACTCGAGGATGAAGCCGGTTCTCCCCCTGCGCAGGGCGCCTTCGAAGTCCCGCGCCGAACGCGAGAGTCCTCCCTGCAGCGCAGCCTGCGGCCGCTCCCGCCGGGATCGATCCAGCTCGCCGCGCTTCGATTCGAGGATCTGCTCAAGCACGGCGGGAGCCCTCGATCCAGAGGTCGAGACGGGACGCCGCCGCACCCGAATCGAGCATCGCACCCGCCATCGCGACCCCTTCGGCCAGGCTCGTTGCCTTGCCGGCGACCCAGGTCAACGCACCCGCGTTCAAGGACACGACGTCCCGATACGCCCGCGGACCCTGCCCCGCGAGAACTCCGCGGAGCGCACGGGCGTTCTCGGACGGGTCGCCGCCGCGAAGCGCTCCGAGAGGAACCCGTTCGAGCCCGGCCTCTTCGGGCGTGATCTCCAGTTCCATCACGAGATGGGCCTTCAAGAGGACCGCCCGAGTCGGTCCGTGGAGCGCGATCTCGTCGAGTCCGCTGCCGTGAACCACGAGCGCGGTCTCGACGCCGAGCATGTCGAGCGTCACGGCCAGCGGCCGACAGAGATCCTGGTCGTACACCCCCATGATCTGAATCGGGGGGCGCGCGGGGTTCACGAGCGGTCCGAGGAGGTTGAAGAGGGTCCGGGTACCGAGAGTCTTCCGAACCGGCATCGCGTGCCGAACGCCGGCGTGGTACTGGGGCGCGAAAAGAAAACAGAGGCCCGTCTCGTCCAGACATCTCCGGGCGGAGTCGGGCGAGGCATCGAGTTGGACTCCGAGCGACTCCAGAACGTCGGCCGACCCGCACCGCGACGAGACGGCCCGGTTGCCGTGCTTGGCGACCGGAATTCCGAGACACGCCGCGACGACGGCGACCGCGGTCGAGACGTTGCGGGTACCGATCGTGTCTCCACCCGTCCCGCACGTGTCGGCGAAGACGTAGTCGGGACGCGGGAACGCGAGGGCCGCCTCGCGAAGCGCGTGCGCCGCTCCCGCGATCGTGTCGGGGGTTTCCCCTCGCGCCTTGAACGCGCCGAGCAGGCCTGCGATCTCGATCGACGAGAGCGCACCGTCCACGATCTGCGCGAAGAGCGTGGCCGACTCTTCGCGTGTGAGTCCGCGATGGCGGAGGATCTCCAGGACTTCGCCGACGCGCATCGTCACCGCTCCGCCCTGGCCGCCTCGCGCAACACGTTCTCGATGAGCCGGCCCCCCTCGGGGGTGAGGATCGATTCCGGATGGAACTGGAGTCCGACCATCGGGAATCGCCTGTGGCGCGCGGCCATGACGATCCGTCCCGTCCAGGCGAGCGACTCGAGCGCGTCGGGGACCTCGTGGCCGGCCAGCGAGTGATACCGGCCGACGACGAACGGGGAGGGGATGCCGTCGAAGAGCGGGGTGCCGCGGTGCTCGACCGGTGACGAGCGACCGTGCACGATCGCCTCGGCACGCTCGACCGCCCCTCCGAACGCCTCGAGGATCGCCTGGTGCCCCAGGCAGACTCCCAGGAGAGGCACCCGTCCTGCAGAGAGGCGAACGAGCTCGACGCAGCACCCCGCATCGGCGGGCTTTCCGGGACCCGGAGACAGCACGATCATGGCCGGCCCGGTCGTGGTGTCGGAACGTGCGATCACGTGCTGCGCGGAGACGCTGTTGCGCCACACCTCGACTTCGCAGCCGCGCCGCGCGAACTCGTCGACGAGGTTGAACGTGAACGAGTCGAAGTTGTCGACGAACACGACCCTCATGGCCGAGGCTCCGCGAGCGATCGCAGGACCGCTGCCGCCTTGCGCCGGGTCTCCTCGGCCTCGGAAGCGGGAACCGAGTCGAGGACGACTCCGGCACCCGCGCGCACGTGGGCCACGCCGTCGCGGACGAACGCCGAACGGATCGCGATCGCGGTGTCGAGACTGCCGTCGTGGGAGAAGTAGCCGACCGCTCCACCGTACGGACCGCGCTTCGTGCGCTCGTGGAGACGCAGCAGCTCCGCCGCCCGGATCTTGGGCGCACCGACGAGCGTCCCCATGTTCATCGAGGCGGCGTAGGCATGCAGGGCGTCGAGGCCGACGGCCAGTTCGCCCTGGACCTCGGAAACGAGGTGCATGACGTGCTGGTAGCGCTCGACGGTCAGAAGGCGCGAGACGCGACGAGTGCCCGGTCGGCTCACTCTCGCGACGTCGTTGCGTGCGAGGTCCACGAGCATCAGGTGCTCCGACAGTTCCTTGGAGTCGGTCAACAGCGCCGTCTGGAGCCGAGCGTCGAGATCGGGGTCGATGCCACCGTCCGCGCCGCGGCCGCGAGGCGCCGTTCCGGCGATGGGGCGGATCGTCACGCGCGCGGGGTCGCCCTCGACGCGCACGGCGGTCTCGGGAGACGTGCCGAACAGCGTGTAGCCGGGCCCACGGACCAAGAACTGGTAGGGGCTCGGGTTCGCCACGCGCAGGCGTGCGTACGCGGCGAAGGCGTCGTCGCAGGCCGACGAGAAGGTCCGCGACGGGACGATCTGAAAGACGTCTCCGGCACGGACATTTTCCCGAAGCCGAGCGACGAGATCGGCAAACGTGGAGTCATCGAGATCCGCGACGAACGGGACGTCCGCAACGCGTCCCGAGGGGTGCGCGAAGGACTCCGGGCGTCGCTCCGCGGCCTTCTCCATCCGCTGAACCAGATGCTCGATGTCTCGAACCGCGTCGTAGTACGCCGCCTCCGCCGCGTCGCCCCCGGCCACGAGCGCAATGAGGGTCGTCGTGTCGCGAACGTGATCCACCACCACGACCCGGTCGGGGACCCAGAAGACGAAATCCGGAAAGCCGAGCGGGTCCATCCTCGCCGGCGGGAGGTCCTCGAAGAGGTCGATCAGGTCGTACGCGAAGATCCCGGCCGCGAAGTGCGAGAAGGAAGCGGGCTCCGAGACCAGGCGCTGGGCCGTGACCGCAGCGCGTAGAGCGTCGAGCGGCCCCGGACGATGGAGCCGCATGCGTTCGTCGCGCTCGCCCCCGGGGTCTTCCGGGAACGACGTCGGAATCGATCGCGCGATCGAGCCTCCGTTCGGGGAAAGCGGCTCGACGGACACCTGCCGTCCTCGGCACGTCAGGCGCAGCATGCTCCGCACGACGAGAATGCTCCGTTCTCCGACACCCGTCGCCGCGTCGGCCGACTCGAGCAGGAGCGTGTCCGGCCGGGTGCCCCGCTCGGTCAGCGCCGCGAAGAGCGACAGCGGGTCCGGAGCGCCGGTCATCCGCCGGACGAGAGGGAGGATCTCGCCGTGAGAAAGCCGCGGACCGCTCATCTCGTGGACGGGCCTCCCGGTCCGAGGCTCCTGCCGGCAGCCGCGGCGAAAGGCTCCATGGCCTTCATCAAGGTGGCAAACTGCTCCGGGGACAGCGACTGCCGTCCGTCGGACAACGCTTCCTCCGGCGCACAGTGCACCTCGACGAGGAGTCCGTCCGCTCCGCAGGCCGCCGCGGCCTTGGCCATCGCCGGGACCAGCTCGCGAATCCCGGTGCCGTGGGACGGATCGACGAGCACGGGAAGGTGGCTCTTCTGTTTGATGATCGGGATCGCGCTGAGATCCAACGTGTTCCGCGTGGCGGTTTCGAACGTCTTGATTCCGCGCTCGCAGAGAATCACGCCGGGATTCCCCTCGGCGAGGATGTACTCCGCGGCAAGCAGGAGGTCTTCGACCTTGGCCGCCATCCCGCGCTTCAGGATCACGGGCTTCCGCGACTGGCCGAGGGACTTGAGGAGCCGGAAGCTCTGCATGTTGCGCGCTCCGCACTGGAACGCGTCCGCGTAACGATCGACCAACTCGACGTCGTCGACGTCCACCACTTCCGTGACGCACGGCATTCCGAGGGCGTCGGCCGTCTCACGGAGTATCTCGAGCCCCTCTTTCCCGAGCCCCTGGAAGGCGTACGGGCTGGTCCGCGGCTTGAACGCACCCCCTCGCAGCGCCGCGGCACCCGCGGCGCGCACCGCCTTCGCCGTCCGTTCCATCTGATCGCGGCTCTCCACCGCGCACGGACCGGCGATCACGACGAAGCGGGGTCCGCCGATCGGAACGCCGCGGAGGTCCACGACCGTGTCGTGCGCGTGCATCTCCCTGCTGACGAGCTTGTAGGGCGCGAGGATCCTCCGCACCGACTCCACGATGGGATGGTTCTCGAGGTGCAGCCGCTCGAGAACCCGTTCGTCTCCGAGTGCCCCAAGGACGACTCGCTCCGATCCCGGCATGTAGAGGGGCTTGAGGCCGAGCGATTCGATCTTGGCGAGGATCTCGTCCGCTTGGATCTTGGTGGCCTCCGGCTTGAGCACGATGATCACGTCGAAGCTCCTGCCGACACGGTCGAAGAAAAAGCCCGCCTCGGATTCTCCGCGGCGGGCTTTTTCGGGGTTCGCGATTCTCGGAGGTCTTGCTCGCTACGCACCCGGATCCCGGCCGCGGTCTCCGCGCCAGTTGAACCAGGGCCAAGCCTCGGGGGTGCGCATTCATGAGATGAAGTACTCCCGAAAATACCCGGCGTCAAGAGGCGTACCGAAACCACCGAAACCGACCAGGGCGCACGCCGGGACTCATCGGAGGACAGGGCCGCACGCGAGGCCGGGCTTGGCGAAGGATGTGCGGCGAGCGAAGGGCCGGCCTATTTCAACACCTTTGTCTCCGCGTGCGACATGCTCCAGTTGAACCAGAACGTGTCGAAGGCCCCACCGAACGGCCTGCTGCATCCCCCGACCGATCACCCATCCGGGCACCGCTTCGTAGCCGCAGCCTGCGAACTCGAGTTCACCGCTGTCTCGGCGGGAGTGGTCGTTTTGATCCAAACCATCGCGCTCCCTGTCCTCGACCTTCCAGTTACGAAAACGGTGCAGCAGCTCCCTGGCAACATCGGGAGGGAGCGGTTCCTCGGGGAGCCTTCCGAGAGTGAGCACAGTCGCCTTCATCTGTTGGAGGTAGGCACGACATCGCGGGCACATGGCCACGTGAAGCTGGAAGCCCAACCGCCGCCTTCGGACATGCGGCCTTCCAGGTAGTCCGTTACCAACTCCGTCAGCTCCCGGCAAGTCAACATGACCCGTGTCCGCAGCAACGTCGTCGCTTATCGGCCGGCACCCCGTCCGCAACGGCCCGGCCGAGGCCGGCAGGCAAGGTAGGTAGTGGAGGAAACGCGTGGACCCTGGACCCAAGCCGTGGCGGGTCGTGGAGGGGTCGGCATCGCCTGCCCTGTTCGAGGTCACCGCCCTCATCGACACAACGTCGCGCATGTCCGACTGCGCGCGCAGCTCGGGCCGGCGGCGCCTGGAGATTTCGCCGCACCGCCGAACAGCGGGCCGGACCGAGAAGAGGAATCGTTCGAGGACGAGGAGATCGCCCGGGTCAAGAACGAGGGCTGCCTCAAGACTGACCGCGCCGACCGCGCGGTGAGCTTGACCCGCCCCGGCACCGCCTCATACAATCCGACGCTTCATTCCCCGGAGATGGCGATGCACCTGTCTAGAGCCTCGACGCTCGGCCGGCTTCTCGTGGCTTGGGTCATCCTGTCCTTGTCCCCCGCTCACGCAGACGAAGTCGCGAAGACTGAAGGCGAGCGAGGCGAGACCCCGGCCGACCCTATCGATGCCGCTGTCGCGGCGACGGGCCGTCCCGAGGCGGACCGGGCTCGGGACGCCGATCGACGCCCCGTCGAGGTTCTTCGGTTCTGCGGAGTCGGTCCCGGCACGCGGGTCGGCGAACTGATGGCGGGAAGCGGCTACTACACGGAGATCCTCTCCGCCACGGTCGGTCCGGACGGACGAGTCTTCGCGCAGAACAGCCCCTTTGTGCTCGAGCGCTTCGCGGAGCAGCCGTTCTCCGAACGGCTGGCGCGCCTGACGCTGCACAACGTGACGCGCCTCGACACCGATCCCGCAAAGCCGGGCTTCCCGGCCGGCATCGACGTGGTGCTGCTGATCCGCTTCTACCACGACTTCTACTGGCAGAAGGTCGATCGCGACGCCGTCAACCGCGCGGTCTTCGCGTCGCTCGCCCCCGGAAGGGTGTACTGCGTCCTCGACCACCATGCCGAGGCCGGTTCGCGCGATCGGGACGTGCAGAACCTGCACCGTGTCGATGCCGCCATGGTCAAGGAAGAAGTCCTGGCCGCGGGCTTCGAGTTCGACGGCGAGGCGGACCTACTGCGCAACCCCGAAGACGACCACACCTGGAGCGTCTTTTCCGACAACGCCGCGCGACGCGACAAGACGGACCGCTTTCTCTTCCGCTTCCGCAAGCCCCGGGACTGATATGGCATTCATCGAGTACCTGCAGGACGACGAGATCCCGGAAGCCGATCACGTCCCGGACCGGGACAACATCCTGCGCATCCATGGCGTGCACAGCCGCACGATGCGCCTGCACTTCGACCTCTATCGCGAGCTGATGTACGGACCCGGGCCGCTCAGCCGCATGCAGCGGGAGATGATCGCCGTCGTCGTCTCGGCCGCGAACGGCTGCCACTACTGAATACAGCACCACGGAGCGGGGCTCCGTCGCATCCTCCGGACCCGGCAGATGAGCGTCGAGCAGCAGAATGGGCTGGTCGAGCACCTGACCAGGGACCCTATCTCCGCGCCGGTTGACGAGGCGGATCGGGCGATCATCGCCTACGTTCTGAAGCTCACGCGAACCTCGGAACGCATGGAACGTGCCGACGTGGACGTGCTGCGCCGGGCCGGCTTCGACGATCGGAGCGTACACGACGTCTGCGCCGTGGCGGCGTACTTCGCCTTCGTGAACCGCATCGCCGACGGTCTCGGCGTCGAGATGGAAGAGTCGTGATGCGCAGTATTGCGAGACTGGACCGCCAGCGGTCTCGGGCCAGTACCGGTCCTGGCGCAGGTTTTCCCCGCCCGTCAAGGGCGATCCGCGCTACCAGCACCGGTGGCAGGGGGCGATCCTCAGCCGTGCTTCAGAAAGGTCCCGGCGGCGAACTCGGCGAACGCTTCCCGCAACTGCTCCTGGGTGTTCATGACGATCGGGCCGTACCACGCGACCGGCTCCTCGAGCGGCTTTCCCGAGACGAGCAGGAAACGGATTCCGCGCTCGCCGGCCCGCACCGTGACCTCGTCGCCGCGATCGAACAGCACGAGGGAGCGATTGTCCACTTCCTCGGGCGGGGCGGTGTCGGCCCAGCCGACTCCTTCCGTGGGCACCTGCAACGGCTCCGACGCGTTGCAGAACTTCCCCGACCCGGCGAACACGTAGGCGAACGCGTGGCGGGTCGTTCCCACGGGAAGGGTCTTGGTCTTTCCCGGGGGCACCGAGACGTCGATGTAGCTGGGATCGGCCGCGATGCCGTCGATGGGGCCGGTGGCTCCCCACATCGTCCCGCAGATCACACGGACCCGGGTGCCGTCGTCGTCCACCACTTCGGGGATGTCCCCGGACTTGACCTCCTGGTATCTCGGGGCGGTCATCTTCAACGCCGACGGCAGATTCGCCCACAGCTGGAAACCGTGCATCCGGCCCGCGCCGTCGCCCATCGGCATCTCCTGGTGGATGATCCCGCTCCCGGCGGTCATCCACTGCACGTCGCCGGCGGCGATCGCGCCCCGGTTACCGAGGCTGTCGCCGTGCTCGACCGTGCCCGCGAGGACGTAGGTGATGGTCTCGATCCCGCGGTGCGGGTGCCAGGGGAATCCCTTGAGGTAGTCCTCAGGCCGGTCGTTGCGGAAATCGTCGAGCAGGAGGAACGGGTCGAAGTCCGTCGTGTTGCCGAAACCGAAGGCTCGATTGAGATGGACGCCGGCGCCCTCGAGGGTCGGCTTCGCCTTGATCAATCGCTTCACGGGTCGTATCGACATCGTTCCCTCCGAGCTTCCCTTCAGTGAAGGCGTGGGTCGGTTTGTCGCCGGCCGCCGGGACGTGAGGCCTCCGGCACGAGCGGAACGGGCGGCGGGCACTGGATCGAGATCTCGCGGTTCGTTCGCGGATGGCGGAAGGTCAGCTCCGCGGCGTGCAGCAAGTAGCCCGGGTCGCCGGGGAGCGCGCGCGTGCCCCACGGCGGCCGCCCGCCCGGGGCGTACAGAGGTTCGCCGACCAGCGGGTGACCCGTCGAGGCGAGGTGGATGCGGATCTGATGCGGTCGTCCCGTGACGATGTGGACGTCGCACAGGAACCCCTCCTCGCGGCGCTCGATCACGGTGACTCGACTCGATGCGCGCTTGCCGGCGGGAGACGCCGCGTGAACCGTGCCCAGCACGATGTGAGGCACGGGGCCGATCCGGGTCGAGACTTCGAGCGTGTCGAACTCCGGCTGTCCGCCGGCCAGCGCGCGATAGCGCTTCACGACCCGCCGCGAAACCCATTCCGCGGTCAGCTTCGCCCTGGCCCGCGGAGCGCGGGCGAACAGCACGACGCCGGAGGTGAAGCGGCCCAGCCGGTGCAGCGGCGCGGCGTTCGGGGCGTGGGTCCGAACCAGGTTGAGCAGGGTCGTGCTCAGGAACCCGCCGCCGGGCAGCGTCGGGAGGCCCGCCGGCTTGGCGACGGCGAGGAGGTCCTCGTCCTCGTGCAGGATCGCGAAGGACGCCGGCGCGTCAGGCTCGTGCCACGGCGGCCGCCGCCATACGAGAGTCTGTCCGCGGCGCAGTCGTTCGTCCGCGCGCGCGCGGTGCGAGTCGAGCATCACGCGGCCCGCCTCGATGCGCTCGCGCCACTCCTCGGCGGTCGAGTGCGAATAGCGTCGCTCGAGGTGCTCGATCAACAGCAGGCCGTCGGCCTCGGGACCGAGTCGCTCGTGGTACTCGTAGCCGTCGTTGAGCATGTTGGCGTCGCTCTCGTGGAACGACTATTGTACCGCCTTCCATGAACGGTGCAGTCGTTCGGTCCCGAGCCGACACCGCTTCTCTTGCATGCCGATCCAGCGGTGGCGGATACTGCGCCGCCGACCGAACTGAGCCATCATCCGACGTGGAATGGAGGACAAGTCGATGCGCTTGCTGCGAATGAACCTCGTTGGGGCCGTGTGCTGCGTTGCCGGAGCCGCCTGCCTGGCGGCACCCGTGTTCGCGCAGGATGTCACGCCCGAGAAATACATGGAGTTGCTTCGGAGCGACCTCCGTACGGCCAAGGTGGAGATCCTCACCGAGGCCCTCGAGCTGGAGGAACCCCAGGCGGCCGCGTTCTGGCCGATCTACCGGGAATACGACACCGAGCTCTCCGCGCTGGGGGACCGGCGCCTCGTCCTGGTCGAGCGATTCGTCGAGCAGTACGGAACCATGACGGACGAGGACGCCGGACTGTTGGCGAAGGACTGGTTCGCCATCCAGAAGGACCGCCTCAAGCTCCGCGAGAAGTACTACGGAAAGGTCGCGAAGGCGACGTCCAACCTGGTGGCCGCGCGATTCGTGCAGGTCGAAAACGTCCTCGGCATGCTGATCGATCTCCAGATCGCGGCCGAGTCGCCGCTCATGGAGTAAGACATGAGACCGAGGGCCATGGAGTGTAACCCGCAGGTCGCCTGCGGGGGACTTCAGCCACCGAGCTTCTTGTATCCGGAATTCTCGATCGCGACC
>Ga0302046_10002172_pt1 | contig 18344 bp, 20 predicted proteins | sample RVTome_11_FD_200261 | JGI IMG/M metagenome (GOLD analysis project Ga0302046, IMG submission 200261) | Soil microbial communities from uranium-contaminated site in the Upper Colorado River Basin, Wyoming, United States - RVT147D111 (version 2) ...
TGGATTTCGACAACGACGGAGAGTTCAACGTCTGGGAGGTCAATCAGGACGGCCTCATCGCAGAACGTACGCCTGATTGATAGCGTAGAGGCGCGTCTCAAGAAAAAAGCGCTTCATGCTTCACCGTTCGCTTTCTGTACGGTCATCTTCAGACTTCGTCATGATCGTCATTGCATACCTTTACATGGGGCTGCTCGGGGCTTGCATCGGCAGCTTCCTGAGCGTCTTGATCCACCGCCTGCCCCGGCGAGAGTCTGTCATAGAGCCCCGTTCTTGTTGTCCCCAGTGTGGTACCCGGCTGGCCTGGTATCACCTCGTGCCGGTCTGGAGCTACCTCCACCTGCGGGGTCGCTGCGGGGCGTGCCGCGCTCCGATCCCGCCCCTGTATCTGCTCCTTGAGATCGGAACAGCGCTCCTGTTCGCCGGGCTCTTTCACGTCTTTGGTTGGACTTGGGAATTCGGGCGGTACGCGGTGCTGGTCGCCTTGCTGATTGCCGCCGCCGAGATCGACCGGCGGCACGGCATCATCCCTGATCGTCTTGTCGTTGCCGGAGCGGGCCTGGGGCTTGCACTCGTGCTGGTGAGGGAGCGGGCTTTCCTGGCAGAATGCGTGCCGGCTGCGATTGTCTCCGCAGGCATCTTGTTACTCGTGCGGATCGGCAGTCACATCGTGTGGGGTCGTGCGGGCCTGGGCATGGGCGACGTTAAGCTGGCGGCGATGATGAGCCTGTTTCTCGGCTGGGAAGGGCTGTGGGTTTTCTATCTGGCCGTGATACTCGGGGGCGCGTTCGGGCTGCTTGGACTACTGACCGGACGGCTGGAGCGTACCACGCGGCTTCCGCTGGCTCCGTTCGTGGCCGTCGGCACGGCGCTGCATCTGTTGCTGATTCCGCCCAGCCAGGTGTTGCCGCTATGAAGCGAGCTACGCTCCATAGGTTCCGGCAGGAGCAGGCAGGATCAGGCTTGCTGGGGACGCTCATGCTTGTCACGGTCTTGTCGATCTTGATCAGCAGTGTGTTGGCCGTACACCTCGTTCAGTATCGCCTGATCCGTCGTCAGACCCACCGCGTCCAGGCACGCTACGCGGCGGAGGCGGGCGTCTACCTGGCTATAGACCGCCTGCAACACAGCCCGTACTGGCGGGCGACCGACACGCTTCTGGCGCTACCCGAAGGCCAGGCGAGCCGGGTGACCGTAGAAGCGTTCGGCGGCTACGTGCTGATCTTCTCGGAAGCGCAGTATCGCCGGAGTCGCGCAGCAGTACGAGCACGCGTCGGAGAGATCCCGCCGCCCTACTTCGACCATGCCGTCCAGCTGCAGGACGGTAGCGCGGGTCTTCACCTGGCGGGGACGACTCGGATTACAGGAACCATCGTAGTCGGCCGGCGCGGTGTCAAGACAAGCACGTTTAAGCGTGAACGTTTCACCGGTCGGATTCAGGGGGCTGTCTTTCGCGTACCGGATCTGGAGCCGCCTTATTTTGACAACGTTATGCTGGAGCAGGCCATGGAGGGGGCGGAGCAGCATCTGCACGGGACAGCGGAACGGAGCATCCGTGCAGCCTACCTTCCCTTGGCCAGACGGCTGCCCGGCGACAATCCGGTCCTTTTCACAACGGGTGACCTCCGGCTGGGCGACGTCGATAGTCTCCTCCTGCGCGAGCCGGTGACGGTCGTCGCCGGCGGCAACCTGGTTCTGGAAGGACCGATCCGCCTGCAACCCGGAACAATGCTTATCGCAGGAAAGACGCTCCGGGTGAGGCAAAGCGTGGCAGGCCGAGGCGGTCTGTTCTACGGGCGTGAAGGGATTGAGGTAACCGCCGGTGCCACCGTCTCCGGACAGTTCTTTTCGCAGCAACATATCCGCATTGCCGGCAACGCGTATGTAGGGTATCCCTCACTGCTCTACGTGGCAGGCGAGGAAGTCGCTCCCGGAGGCGGCATCGTGGTCGAGGAAGGTGCGGTCGTCGACGGCACGATTATCTATCCGCCGATGGATCCCGAACCTGCAGGGCGGCGCGGGCGGATTCGCATTCAGTCGGGCGCCTATGTGCGCGGGGCCATCTTTAACGCGCACGAGACGGAGTTTCACGGCACGCTCTACGGCACTCTGCTTACGCGTTCGTTCTACTTTTACGACGCCCCCGCGCGCTATGTCAACTGGGTCAAGGATGCAGTGATTGATGTGGAGGAACGTCCGGTTTCTTACAGGCTGCCGCTCTGCTTCAGCACGGCACCTCGGCTGGATGTGTTGAACTGGGAGATCATTGTTGAAGAGGTCGAAGGCTCCGATCCCGACCTCGGCTCCGGATCGACATGAAGCATCGAGGCAGGTCAAGCGCATTCCTGCTCGACGCAGCAGGGCACACATTGGTCGAGGTTGCCGTGGCCGCCTCGCTCATCGTCACCGTGGTCGTCCCGCTCGGCGGGGTTGCCGTCTATCTACTCAGCGTCAAACAGAACGAACCGTACCTGGTGGCGCTAACCCTCGCGCAACGTACGATGGAAGAGACCCTGTATCGGCGGAGCTACGAAACGCAGATCGCGACGCCCGGCCAGGGGCGATGGCGGGTCGTGAAAACAATGGCTCAAAACGGCAATCAGGTCACCATCGTGGTTCGCGTGTTCCACAAAGGACGGCCGCAGCCGCTTGTGGAATTGATGACGATTCGGCTGCTATCATGACAACCGCGTGGGGAGCAACCCGGATGCGAGGCGGGAGCCGATACTACGGCAGCAGCGGGTATACGCTGGTTGAACTTCTCGTGGTCATGTTCATCACAATGATCCTCGCCGGGCTGCTGTTTTCGCTCTACCTCGCGGCAAACCGTTGGGTGGCTCCCTGGCAGCGTGAGATCACCCTGGAGAACACCGTACATCGGATTCTCTGGCGGCTCGCCGCCGACCTCACCTATGCCGAGCAGCTTTTTGCCGAGGGCGACGGCACCTGGATCCTTACCTATCCCTCGGGTCGTCGGGTTCACTACCGTTACCGGGACGAGGGGCTCTCTCGAAACACCAGGCCGATGCACGATGTAGCCCTTCCGGTCGTCAACTTTCGCCTTCTTCCATCCCGGCCAGAAACGCGGTATGCCCTGCGTCGGCGAGATCGGGAAACGAGCGATGAGCAGGGTCCCATTCGGGTTACTATCCGCATAGCCTTGCAAAGCCGTGAACGAACACTCGCCGTCACCATGGACGTGCTGCTCCGACGCCATCGCCCCTGGCAACCGGTACCGATACCGTCACCATCATCTTCCGCTCCGGACCCAACCTTCCCGGCAACAGGCCGGGCAGTGCCGTGATAGGGCCTCGTAACACGCCTCCTCGTCAGAAGGCCCGTCGTATGATTATTGTCTCGGCAACACCGAGGCGCAGGCGCGGCACGCTACATTCTTTGCCAGAGCTGGCAGCCTCCCGGGCCTTGCGTTTGTGGTCCGGAGTGCCGCAGAAAGCCCTGGTAGACTTCACGCGTGGCTTCGCGGTCATGCTCCGTGCACGGCTTTCGCTGGTCCAATCCCTCACCACGGCAGTGGCACAGTGCCAGAATCCCGCACTCAGGCGTATTCTCGAAACGGTTCTGCGGGACGTAAAACGGGGCAGCAGCCTCTCCGAAAGCCTCGCCCGGCACGGTGGTGTGTTTGACGGCCTCTATGTGCACCTGGCGCGTGTAGGTGAGCGGGCCGGGATCCTGGACGACGTTTTACTGCGGCTTGCCGCCCATCTCGAAAAAGCCGCCGCCCTCAAGCAGAAAATCAGCATGGCGCTTTTGTATCCGGGGTTGATCACAGCCGTCGCTGCCGCCGCCGTCGTTTTCTTTCTGACGACAATTGCGCCTACATTTGCCGAGATGTATGCAGATTTTGATCAAGAGTTGCCGGGCCCCACGCGGGCCGTGCTGCGCTTGAGCGAGGTGCTGACCGCATACTTTCCGGTGGCGATGCTGGGCCTGGGTCTGGCTAGCGGCGGGACCTGGATGCTGCTTCGTTCCGCGCCGGGCCGGTTCACCTGGGGGCGGCTCAAGCTGCGGCTTCCCCTGGTGGGATCGTTGATGCGGAAGAGCCTCACGGCGCGTTTTTGCCGCACGCTGGGCACGCTGCTCCGTAGCGGCGTTGCGCTTGTCGAGGCCCTGTCGATGCTGACGAAGGCTGACGGGAATGCGTATGTCGAGCAGGCATTGCGCGAGGTGGTGGGCCAGGTACGGCGGGGCCGCAGTCTGTACGAGCCCTTGAAGGCCGTCGGTCTTTTCCCCGACATAGTCCTACACCTCATCGCCGTGGGTGAACAGACGGCTGAACTTGACGCCATGCTCTTGCACGCGGCCGAATACTACGAGCAGGAGGTGGGCGTATCCCTGGAGGGGCTTACGTCTCTCATCGAGCCGGTCCTCATCGTAGGGATCGGGTTGATCCTCGGCGGCATTCTCGTTTCGTTGTATTTGCCCATGTTTGAACTGATCAACACCGTGGGGTAAAACAGGTGTCTCTTCGGAGCGCCCTGGAGATCGAGAGGGTTGGTGCACAAAGGCATAGGGCCGTGTTCAGGGGAAGGGCCTACAGGCCCAGCCGTATGAGCCCCCGGCGTAGCACGTCGGCCAGGAACGCTTCGTAGGGTTGCCCCGCTATCTCCGCGATGATCGCGAAGGTGCCGTCGGGGGCAAACGTCGGCAGCGGGTTGATCTCCAGAAACCAGGGTTGACCTTCCGCGTCGACCCGGAAGTCGACGCGGGCGAAGTCCTTACACGCCAGTTTTTCGTAGGCCGCGATCGCGTAGGTTTGCAGCCGGGTTTCGAGAGGAGCGTCGAGGATGCCGGCAAGGGTGTGGGCCCAGGGATGCTCCGGCACCCCGCGTCGTTCGAGCACATGTACGCCGATGCCGGTGTTGACCTCAACGGCGCGTTGCAGCACGGGCAGGGCTTCGGGTGGGTCGTTGCCGAGGACGGCCACCGTGAACTCGCCGCCGCCCTCAATGAAGCATTCCACGAGGGCATCCTGGCAGTACGTTTCCGTCACCCAGGATACCTGGGCCCGAAGGGCTTCGCTCGCGTGTACCTTGCTACGCTCCGTGATGCCTTTGGCCGTGCCTTCGTACCGGGGTTTGATGAAGAGCGGCCAGCCGGGCAGGTCGTCCTGGTCGATGGCATCCGCCGAGGCATAGACACGGTAGGGCGGGGTGGGAACGCCCGCTGCCCCCACGAGGTCCTTCGTCCACACCTTGTCGAGGCTGAGGGAGAGCGTCAGTGCATCGGAGCCGAGGCACGGAATGCCGGCCATCTCGAGCAGGATGGGGGCATAGGCTTCGCGGTTCCGGCTGCGGGCGCCTTCCGCAATCGTGACGGCGGCGTCGAGGTCCAGGTCGTGGATTTGGGCCAGCAGGTCGTGGGCCGTGCCGATGCCTATCGGTTTGTGTCCGAGGGCGCGGACGGCGGCGGCCAGGGCCTCGACCGTCTCTTCCGGTTCGTATTCGGCGTCGGCGTCGGGAGGGTCGTTCGGCTGCCAGGGATAGGCGTCGAAAAGGTCGTAAATCAGCCCGATGCGCATACACTACAGGCGGCGAAGGTTGACGGAAAGGGGGTACGCGTTTGCCGTCTCCTCAGCCTTGCGACCGCTGGCCGGTTGCCTGGTCCTGGATGAGCAGTTCGTCCGGGAGGTCGTTGCGTTGCCCGGCAGGGTTCAACAGGGGACCGGTGAGCGGCATCTCGAATCCGGTCAGAAAAGGCGCGATGGCAGAGAACCAGAACTCCTGCTGGAACTCGATGAAGTCGCCTTCGAAACCGTGCCGTGCGTCTGTGTGCCCGGCGATGTCGAGATAGAACACGCGGGGCCAATCGGGAAAGCGGGTCTGGGCGTCGCGGACGGCACCGAAGACTTCCAGGGCCGCCTGGTAGAAGGTATCCTCCGCTTGCACGATGTGATAGATCGAGACGGTGTTGTCGAAGTTGATCCAGATGCCGGGGGCTTCCGGCTTCTGGTAGGACGGGGTGAAGGGGGGTTCCTGCGGAAACTCCATGGATAAGGTCGGTTGAAGCGGTCGTTCAGCGACAGGGATGGATGCTTCCCTCCAACGACGAAGCCGCCGCGACGATCCAGCAGGCTCAAATCTGAAGTCCGGAACCCCTGCAAAACCTACCTGTCGGTTGTGCGGTGAGGCAGGCGAACGGTAAAGACCGTGCCGTGCCCTTTTTGGCTTTCGACCTCGATGGATCCCTGCAGCAGGGTGACCAGACGTTTTGTGATCGTCAGCCCCAGGCCGCTTCCCTTGGGATCCGGGTGCCCTTCTCCTTCTTGTTGAAAAGCGTCGAAGATCCGCGTCATAAAGGCGTCGCTGATGCCGATGCCGGTATCAGCCACCTGAATTTCGAGCCGATCTTCCGAGGCTTCGGCTACGGTGACGGTCACCGCGCCGTGCGGGGTGAACTTGATCGCGTTCGAGATCAGGTTGGTGAGGATGCGGCTCAGCGCGCCTGCATCCAGCCGGGCGAAGACCGGGGCGTCCGGAGCCGTCAGTGTGAGGGCCAGGCCGCGCTGCGTAGCCTGAAGCCGAAAGAGGTCGAGGACTTGCCGGGTCAACGCGACGACGTCGAAGCGTTCGGCCGTGGCGGTGACGGTTGTTCCGTTCAGGGCGTCCCCTTCGAGCCGTGCCAGGTCGAGGACCGAGTTGAGCGTTTGCATCAATCGATGCCCGCTCTGCCGGATAAGCTGAGCCAATTCACGATGATGTTCCGGTACCTCCTCGATGAGGATGTCGGCAAAGCCGATGATCGACGTCAGGGGTGTGCGAATCTCGTGGCTCATATCGGCCAGGAAGGACGACTTGAGACGGGCCAGTTCGAGGGCATCCTCTCGGCTTTCGGTCAGGCTTTGCTCGAAGCGCTTGCGCTCAGTGATGTCGGTCTGCGCGGTCCACATCCCCACGAGGTATCCGTCTTCGACGATCCCAACGGCGTGCTGTGCGATGTGGCGGAGTTGGCCGAAGGGGTCATGGACCGTCGTCTCAACGTCCATAGCCTCGTAACCGGAGGCAATGAAGGCCGTCAAGAATTCTGCCGTACCCAGAGAAATGCGCGGCCTGGAGCGGGCCGGGTCACCGGGGTTGGTCTGGTGTGTTTGCTCGGTGAGGCAGGCCTGTTCGCGGATCTGTTGCAGTTGTTCCGCCACTGGCAGATCCGCCGGCACGGGAGGTATAAAAGCATAGCATTGCAGCGCGGTGTCGCTGCGTTCGAGATAGTCCCGATAGGCCCGGCCGGACTTTGTACTCAGGGCTTGTTCGTCGGCGGCGAGGCGGGCGAACTGGCGGAGCGTCTCATAATCCGCTTCGGTGAGGGTGCGGGGACGGGGATCGAGGACGACGAGCACCCCGACAGGTCCGTCGGTATCACGCACCGTCACGCCCGCACAGAAACCTGCGTCTGCCATCACCACGGAGGCATCTTCGTACGGAAAGGCCGGGAGGGTGCCGACTTCGACGACCAGGACGTCCTTGCCGTTCAGCACCGCAGCGCAGAAGGCACAGAGGTCGGGGAGGGGATCGGTCGTGCGGCTCCGAACGGCCTGAAGGTGCGGCACCTGGTTGGCATCGAGCAGCCACAACAAAGCGGTCGGCACGTCAAGCACATGCCGCGTCAGGTCGAGCAGGCGGTTCAGGGCGTCGTTCAGAGCAGGAGAGAGCACAAGCGCGTCCGATTGATGCGGTTCGGCGGGGCAGCAAGGGCCGAGGCGACATACGACGGCATCAAGTACGACAGGCTTTCTAAGGCGGGTACAGATCCAAACACCTTTGTGCGCAAGCGGTTTCCTTCGGGCGCCGTGCCTCGAAGGGTAGGCTGAGTCGCGGGTTCGTCTTGCTGCTACGGGTTGCAATAGGGAGGTCGAAAGCCCCCGGCAATACAATACGGTGGGTTAGGGTAGCGCGGTTCTCTTGTAGTCATAACTAACGGCATGAAAGGCCTGGCTGGAAGGCGAGGTTCATCGAAGTCGGACGATGGGGTGCTAAACCCTGGTAGGCCGACCGGTATCCTATCCCATAGAGCGCACAGCCTCAAGGTGAGCCGGTGTGCTTCCAGGATCGCATCCAGCCATAAAACAGAGAGAGGTGGGTTTATGATGAAGCACTGTGTATCCCGCATGGTAGGGCCGGGCGTATTGGCCGCGTTGGTCGTTGCAAGCGTCGCCGCCACAATCGGGGGCTTCGAGTTGCGCGTCGAGGTGCCGAGGGCCGGCACCGCGTATAGCGAGGCCGTCGTGCTGGTGCAGACCTACGGCTGTGCTCAGCCGTCGAAAGCCAAAGTAGAAGGCACGGCGGAAGGCATCGTCAATGGAGTGCGCCGTTCGATGCCGCTCGCGCTGAAGCAAGTAGCCGAGGGCATCTATGCTGTGGAGCGACAATGGCCTGCCGAGGGGACGTGGGTACTGGCGCTCACCGGCGCGTATCGCGGGCAGGACAGCAGCCTGCTCCTCGCGCTGGAGGCCGACGGCACCGTGGCGATGCAGCCGGACGAACCGGACAAGCCGGCGCTGCAAAGGCTTCGCCGTAGGCTGACCACCGCTGACGTTGAGAGCGCCCTCACGCACGTTTCGTCCAGCAAAGCGTCTCTGCAGCACAAGACCAAGACCGGCTGATTGCAGCAACGAGGATGCCGGCAGGCAGGCAGGCCCGAAGGGAATTTATCAACCTTTCGGGCCTTTTGTTTGCGGGTAGGATGCCGGCCGGCCAGGGTTCGGTGGCAAGAAGAGCGGTTGTCATTTTCATATACGCAAGCATTGCCGAGATCTATCCCTGAGAGGCGCTCACATGGCGGATTATCGGATCCAGCGCCTGAGCCGGCTTCAGGCAATTACGGCGCGCAACATGCACCAGGCCCAGCGGGAGACGGCTCACGCCACGCTCCACAGCGAATGCGACGTGACGACGTTGGTGACGTTACTGGGGCAGGGGGCCGACGGCCTTGCCTTCCCTCTCAGCACCTATGTGATCTATGCCCTCGTCCAGACGTTGAAGGAGCATCCGGCCCTGAATGCCCATCTGGCTATCGACGAGTTGTGCATCTACGAACGGATCAAGCTCGGCCTGATGGTACCTACCGAACTGGGCGTGATGATGGCCTGCATCGCGGACGCCGGCGCGATGAACCTGCACACCCTGGATGCGGCGCTGCACGGCCTGTACAAGCGCGCTCGGACCGGGCGGTTCGAACTCTCCGAGACACGCGGTGCCACGTTCATGGTCGCCGACCTGAGTGCCTACCCCGTCGATGCCTTCACGCCGATCTTACTGCCCTCCGCCATCGCGATCCTGGGCATCGGGCGAACCCGCGCGGTCTGCCTGCCCACGGCGGCCAAGTGCCGCCCTGCCCATCTGCTCGCGCTCAGCCTAACCTTCGATCATCGCGGAACCGACGGCCTCGCCACGGCTCGTTTTCTCAAAGATATCGCCGGCCGCCTGGAGCAGCCGGAGGGTTGAACAGGCAGGCGTCGGCAGGCTTGCCGAGGTGTGTTAACCGTGGGTAAGGCCGTCTCCGTACGGCCTGCGGCAAGCACCTCTCACCATGCCCTACGCTTCACGTTTTACACATCCTGCGGCAATTTGCAAAAAGATGGCATGTCGTATATTCTGGCGTAGACGTAGGGTATACCTCGCGGCCCTTCTTTCATCCATTTGTTCTTTGCGCTATGCCGACAGCCAAGCTCCTCCTTGATCATCAGGAAATTGATTTTCCCGTCACCATCGGCTCCGAAGGAGAGGTGGGCATCGACATCGCCAGACTGCGCGCGCAGACGGGTATTATCACGTTCGACCCCGGCTACGGCAACACGGGCTCCTGCGAGAGCGCCATCACGTACATCGACGGGGAGAAAGGCGTGTTGCACCACCGGGGATATTCGATCGAGGAGCTGGCTGAAAAGTCGTCCTTCGTCGAGGTGTCCTACTTGCTCGTCTACGGGAAGCTGCCTACGCGCCGGGAACTCGACCACTTCACGCACCGGCTGACGTACCACAGCATGCTCCACGAAGACATGAAAAAGTTCTTCGAGGGCTTTCCGCCGAGTGCCCATCCGATGAGCGTGCTTTCGACGATGGTGGCTTCGCTCTCAGCCTATTATCCGAACTCGGACGTCGAGGAAGACATCGACCGTAACATCATCCGGCTGCTGGCCAAGCTCAAGACCATCGCGGCGTTCTCGTACAAGAAATCCATCGGCCAACCCTACATCTATCCCCGGAACGATCTCGACTTCGTCGGTGACTTTCTGCACATGCTCTTCGCGGTACCGCCGGAGCCGTACGAAATCTCCGACGTCATCCGCGACGCGCTCGACATGCTCCTGATCCTCCACGCCGACCACGAGCAAAACTGTAGCACCTCGACGGTCCGGATGGTAGGCAGCAGCGGGGCCGATCTGTTCTCCACGATCTCTGCCGGGATCAGCGCCCTCTCCGGTCCGTTGCACGGCGGGGCGAACCAGGCGGTCATTCAGATGCTCGAAAACATCCGCGCCGACGGCGGCGACTATGCCAAATACATCGAGAAGGCAAAAGACAAAAACGATCCCTTCCGCCTGATGGGTTTCGGCCACCGCGTCTACAAAAACTTCGACCCCCGGGCCCGGCTTATCAAGCGGGTCGCCGACCGCGTCCTGGCGCGCCTCGGCCACCACGACCCGTTGCTCGACATTGCCAAGCACCTGGAGCGCATCGCCCTCGAAGACGAATACTTCATCGAGCGGAAGCTTTTCCCTAACCTCGACTTCTACAGCGGCATCGTCTACCGCGCCATGGAGGTCCCGACCAACATGTTTACCGTGCTCTTTGCCATGGGGCGTCTGCCGGGTTGGATCGCCCAGTGGAAAGAGATGCACGACCAGAAAAGCCGCATTCACCGGCCCCGGCAGATCTACACCGGCCCCACCGCCCGGCCCTATACTTCCATCGACGAACGATGATAGGAAGACGCGCGTCTCGGTCGCGCCCGCACGTCCCGCGCAGCCCGACGCGGCGTTTCGGCATGGTGCTCGTGGTGGTGCTTTTTGCCGTGGCTTCGTACTATCTGGGCACAAAACGGAAGGACAACCCCATCACGGAAGAGACGCAGCGCATGAGCGTGGAGCAGGAGATTGCGCTCGGGCTGCAAGCCGCGCCGCAGATGGCGCAGCAACACGGCGGTTTGCACGCCGACGCTGAGGCACAACGCGCCATCGACGAGATCGGAGAGCGCATCGTGGCCCGGAGTGCCGCCGGCCGCACCCCCTATCGGTTTGACTTTCACCTGCTCGCCGACGACCGTACGATCAATGCTTTTGCCCTGCCGGGGGGGCAGATCTTCATCACGGCGGGGTTGGCCGGGCGATTGCGTACGGAGGGCGAGATCGCCGGTGTGCTGGCGCATGAGGTAGGGCACGTCGTCGGGCGGCATGCCGCCGAGCAGATGGCAAAGGCGCAACGCACGCAGGGCCTGGCCAGTGCCGCCGCCATTGCAGCCTATGATCCCGGCAACCCGGCCGGCGCCGGGTATGAACAGATCGCTGCGCTCATCACCCAGGCCGTCACGATGAAATACGGGCGCGACGACGAACTACAGTCGGACGCCCTGGGCGTTCAATTCATGGCCGCGGCCGGATACGATCCCCGTGCGCTCGTCGGGGTGCTGCAAGCCCTGGAGGCCGCCGCCGGTGGTAGCCGCAGCCCCGAGTTTTTCAGCACACACCCCAACCCGGAGCGGCGCGTCGAACACATCGAGCAGGCCATCCGAGAAGCATTTCCCGAGAGGTTGCCGGAAGGGTTAGTGCCCTAGTTTTTTTCAGCATGCCGGAAATGGTGACATAGTGTTGTCACCCTGGTTGACGTACCCTTCTCCTGTGCTCGGATGGGATCAGGCCTTACCACGCAACCAGGAGAACTATGGAACGCAAACGTATTAATCCATTAAGCCGCCGCCCGAAGAGTCGCCGCCTGGTGATTGCCGTACGGGGGGCGGCGGGCTCGGGCAAGAGCGTCTTTGCTCGCACCCTCGCCGAAGCCGGCCTGGGCCGCCTGTGCTTCTTCGACACCGAACGCAAAGCCCGCCTGTTGCCCGGCAGCGACGGTACTACGTTCGACGCCATCGAAATACAGCATCCCGACGAGTTGCCCGAGTTTATCGATTGGGCGCTCGACGGCGAGGGGCGGGCGCAGGGCTACGGCTGCTATGCCCTCGACTCCTGGGCTATGTATTTTGCCCGCAAACACCGCGAGACGATCCAGGCTGTGCGTCAGCGTACCGGCGACCCACTGGTGCAACCGACGGCCGAAGAACTGACCTCGGATCAGGTGGTTTTTCAGGAAGTTTTGCGCCGCCTTTGCATAGACAGCGGGGCCTGCGTCGTGATCACCGACCAGATTGCGGCCCGAGGCAAAGAGGAGCGCGAGGAAAACGAAATGGGTAAGGTGCTACCCATGACGGCCAGCGGCCTCGAATATTTCGTCGATGTGATGGTCGAGCTGGAGGTGCGCGTCGCCGGGTTCGAGCAGATACGCGTCGCCCGCGTCGTCAAGTCCAACAGCCCCGACTTCCCCGTCGGGCTCGAACTGCAGAACCCGACATTTGCGGCTTTCCTGGGGCGCATGGGAGAAGGACCCAGCCCCGAAGCCGCTGCCGGCGTCCCGGATGTGCTCGAGGCAAAGGCCGTGGAGGAACACATCGGTCCGACGGTGGATGCCCTCCTCACGCAGGCCGAAGCGTTTGGTCTCAGCCGCGCCGACCTGTTGATCGCAGCCCGTCACTATTGCGGCATCAACGACCTCGAACGCCTGAGCCCGGAGCAGATTGACGACCTCCTGACGCGTATGATCGCGCGCTACAACGAGGCGAAGCCGGTCGCGGTATCGACCAACGGGAAAGCCGGCGTGAACGGTAAGCGCAACGGCAAAGCCCAGGGGTGATGCCGGGAGACCGTCCGTAGGGGTGTGTGGAGGGGGTGCCTGTTACATACCACGGGGAGCAGGCGCCGCCGGCGCCTGCTCCCCGTGTCTGTTTATCCCGCCGGAAAAAAGCGCCTTGAGCCGAAAGGTGGAGAAAAATCGTATGGTTCTGTAGAGGCCGGTCAGCCCCCATGGATCGGCGGCGTTTCTGAGCAATATCCTTGAACCTCCACCGTGCATTTCCCATGAAACGTTTTCTGGACAGGCAGACCATTCGTAAAGTGTTGCCGGTTGCGATAGCCGTAATAGCGCTGATTACGCTGGGCCTGTATGTGTTGCTTACACCGCTGACGTTCGAGTCGGTGGCTACCGTTGTGATGCTGGGTATGGTTTTAACCCTCGGCCTTTTGGCCAACTATGGACGGGTTGTAGAGCCGGAGACGGTGTGGTGCCGGCAGTTGCTTCCTTCGGCCCCGCGTTCGACGCCAGGCCGGGGTTCGAGCGTTGAACTGCCTTCCCTGGGCATGTAGGTCCGTTGAACGTTCCTTTCGGCAGATTCCCCGAATACCAGCAGCAGAGCAGGCGCCCGGTGAGGGTACCTGCCCCGGCTGCGGAACGAGGTGATTGAGTCCGTACTTAACGGATCGGATCCGTGTCTGCGCGCTGGTAGCGGCTGCCATGGACTTTCATCCGTGAGCTTTTCCTCCGCGGTACGCACTACGCTTTACAAGGCCTCCTACCAGGTCGCAGAGGCTATCGAAGCAGGATCGGTGCCGGGTTAGCTACGGACCTGCTGCGCGGTCTCCTCGATCTCTACCTCAATCTCGCGGGTGACCTGGTTGATTTTGTGTTCCAGTGTGGCTACAGCGTGAGCAACGTCCTTCCGCATGGAATCGAACTCTTCCGCGGTGGCGTTCGCCAGGTCTTCGTACTGCATGGCGAGTTCGGCGCGTTCTTCGCGCAGGTCGCGCAGCTTCTCCTGGTAGGTGTCCTGGGCCTCGGCGCTGACCTGTGCAAGGCGGTTTTCGAGCGTGTTGACTTGCTCGTCGGCGTTATCGAGGTGCTCCTGCACGGCCACATGAAGTTCTTCCCGGGTGTCGATGGCTACCAGCCGGGCCTCCGCGAGGTCGGCTTCAAGTTCGTACATTTGCTCTTTCAAGTCGGCCTGCGTGTTCTTGAAGGCTTCTTCAGAATCATAGCGCAGTTCCTGGACTTCGCGGGCCAGTTCGTTGCGCTCCTCGCGAAGCTCGACCATCGTATCCCGCAAGCCTTCCTCGGCTGCGTCGCCGGCCTCGGCGAGGTCGGCTTCCAGTTCATTCAGGTGAGCATCAGCCCTGTCCAGGCTGCTTTGCAGCGCGGAGCGAACTTCGGCGACCTCAACTTCGGCCTCTTCGGCCGTACGTTCGGCGGCGTTTTCCTGTGCCTCGGTGCAGGCGGCCAGCCCCAGAAGGGCGATGATGGTAAGGAGTAATGGGATTCGAGTTTTCATAGCGCAATCGGTTCTGAATAGGTGGTAAAGGCGATGGTGTAACAAGGTGCGTCACACAGATACCGGCCTGCACAGCGAGCACCGTGCAGGCCGATGCGAGCGGGCTGCTTGCGGAGGGGTGCGACCCACGCTAGGCCACAGCGCTTCGCCCGAAGATCAAGGAGATCAGGAAGAGGACGAGGAAGATGACGAATAGGATTTTTGCGATGCCGGCCGCGGCGCCGGCAATGCCGGCGAAGCCAAAGACACCCGCGATGAGGGCAACTATGAAAAACACCACGGCGAATCTCAACATGGCGATACCTCCTGTTATGTAGATGGTTAGGGTCTAGGTTGGGTGAGGCGTTAGTTCGGTGGACAGGCATCCACTGAAAACTGATCATAAGCTATGCGCTGCCCGAGGCGGTTGTTGTAGGCCAACGATGGAAGGAGGCGTCGGAAGAGGCATACGTTCGATGTAGGATCCGGCTGACCCGTGTGCAAGACAAGTCTTACAGGCTTCGATCGCAGGCGCAGACATCTCGGCTACGGCATATTCCGGTACCGTCCCCGGTTGATCCACCCGACGATAAGGGCCAGGAGCGCCGATCCGATGATCGACCAGACCACGGGAAAGGCTTCTCCGCCGACGTCAAGGACGAAGAACGTCGTAAGCCCGAACTGGCGCGCGATCCACATCCCCAGCAGGGCGCCGACGAACCCGACGACGATGGAGACCAGGCATCCGCCCAGCGAGTAGCCCGCCAGGGCCTGTCCCACAGCGCCGCAGAGGGCCGCAATGAGCAGCAGCAGGAGAAAGCTGGTCAGGGTCATGGCAAGGGTTGTTTTTGGGGACCGCTACGGGGAGCCGGCACAGGTTCAGTCGGCGTGGGGCTTCATGATCCGTGCCTGTAGATCTGGTTCAGAAGGACGAGGCGGTTTTTGACGACATGCGCCATCCGGATTGTCCTTTCAGGTGGAGGGGGCAACGGCGCGTTCGGCACGGCGCTCCGCCGAACGCATCGCTTCGTTCAACGCCGATATTTGCTCGATGAGCGTGTGCTTCGCCTGGCGGAATGCCTCGGCGGAAGAGGGCGGTTGCCCGGCGAGTTGATCCAGAAGCTGTTCGTGCTGTTCGCGCAGGGCGCCGTGCCGGATGCTGTCCCCGACGACCGTCGCTTCGTCCAGGGGAGCCACATCGCGTTCGAGGGCTTGCAGGCGGCGGTCTAGTTCATGGAGCCGGGCCTCGGCGACTTGTTGGAATGCCTCCCAGGTTTCCGGGGCCGCGAGCCGCACGTCCACCAGGTCGTCGGACAACTCGTCGTAGCGCCGTTCCAGCGCCGGGCGCAGAGAACGGTACATCGAATCGCTGACGCTCGCCAGCTCATCCAACTCTCGGTACAGGGCCGCGCGCTCTTCATAGAGCTTCTCGACTCTTTTCGCCAGGTGCGCCTGTGTCTCCTCGGAGGCCTCTTCCACCTGGGCTTCCAGCGTCTCCGCGGCTTGATCGACGGCTGCGAGATCGGCTTTGAACCGGCGCTGGAAGGCGCTGCGTTCCTCGGCCAGGGCGGCCTCCTGCGCAAGCTGGTCCGCGTCGGGTTGTGCGGGCTCGGCGCAGGCGAGCAGGATTAGGGAAAGGGTAGAAGCCAGGAGCAGGACGGCCAGGGGATGTAACGTGCTACGTCGTCGCATGGGGCGGGCATGGGTTGTGCAGGGGTATGGAACGCATAGCGGGCGTAGCGGTATCGCGCGATACCGCTACGCCCGCCAGCTCAGCGCACGCGGGATCAGACGCGATACCGGGTCTCGCGGGCAATCTTGTCGATGCGCTCGCGAACCGCTTCGCGCGCCTCGCCCGTCGCTTCCTGGATACGCCCCACGAGTTGATCCTTCCGGCCTTCGTAGCGGTCCAGGTCGTCGTCTGTCAGGACGCCCCACGCTTCTTTCACTTTGCCTTTGAACTGCTTCCAGTTTCCTTCGGCCTGCTGCCGGGTAGGTGACTTCGCATCGGTCTTCATGGAATTACCTCAAGAGAGTACTACAAGGGATGAAACCGAGGCGGGGGACGGAGAAGCTGTTTTGGATAGTGATCCAGGGCTGCGCGCGCGATCTCGCGGCGTCTTTCGCCCCGTTTTCTCGGCCCGTAGTTCCACTACGCTCCTCGAAACGCGTGACGAAATCCGCTCACGATCTCCGCTCGCTCGCCTGCTGGCTGAAATCCAAAACAGCTTCTGAGCCAGCCCGACCCCACGGTTGACGATAAGCTAAGCAGTGAAAGGGCCGCGCGATGTAAGCGGATCGGGGAAAGACGTGTCAGAAGGACAGGGCGTGCCGGGTAGGACGACGACAGGCAGAGGTGCCGGACTGGTCCTACAAGCCGGTCCGGCAACCGGCGCGAAATCGTAAGAAGGGCCGTTTCATCAAAGAATCAACTCGTTTTCGAGGGCATAACGCGCCAACTCGGCATTACTCTTCATGTTCATCTTTTCGAGTACGCGTGCCCGATAGGTGCTGACGGTCTTGACGCTGAGAGAGAGCGTCTCGGCGATTTCCGTGACCGTTTTGCCGCCGGCCAGGAGGCGCATCACCTGGAACTCACGGTCGGACAGGCTGCTGTGGAGGGGTTGGTCGGCGTCGGTGTCGAGGAGGTCCAGCAGGCGGTCGGCGACGGCGGCGCTGACGTATTTACGGCCGGCCGCCACCTTCCGCACGGCGTGGACAAGTTGATCCGGCGCGCTTTCCTTCGTCAGATACCCTGAGGCACCGGCCCGCAGCACCCGCACCGCATATTGTTCTTCGCCGTACATGCTGAGCACCAGCACCGGCAGGTCCGGGTGTTCTGCCTTGAGTTGCTTGAGGGTATCCAGCCCGCTCTGGTCCGGCATGTTCAGATCCAGCACCACGACGTCGAACGGCTGCTCACGGACCCGGTCGAGCACCTCCAGACCGCTTGACGCCTCCGCCGTAACTTTCAAATCCAGGGTTTCCGAGATAATCTGGACCAGCCCCTTGCGCACGACGGCATGATCGTCTGCAATGAGTATACGAGCCATGATGGTTTACTCAGCCGGTTGATGGTGCGGCAACGGAAGCGTGACGGTCACCATGGTACCCGCGTCCGGCACACCGTGAAAGTCGACGCATCCGTCCCAGGGCAACACGCGCTCGCGCATGCTCAGCAGCCCGAGCGACTTCGTGTTGGTCAGGTCTTCCTCTCGGATGCCGCGCCCGTTGTCGCTCACAGTGAGGACAAAGTCTTCGTTCCGTATCGCCGCGTCGATGTTGACCTGAGTAGCGCCGGCATGCCGGGCTACGTTGGTCAGGATCTCCTGGCAGATGCGAAAGATAGCGGTAGTATACTCGGGATCCAAGTCGATCTCGGCGATGGTTTCGGTGAAGGTGCAGGCGATACCGGTACGGGCCTCGAACTTCTCCGCTTCCCACTCCAGGGCAGCCAGGACGCCGAGGTCGTCCAGGATGCCGGGGCGCAGGTCGTGGGCAATGCGGCGGGCGACCTGGACGGTATCGTCGATGGCCTGCTTCATGCTGTCGATACGGTTGCGGAGCGTCTCCTGCGCGGTGGGCGCTTCCCTTTCGATCATGGCGAGGTCCATCCGCAGGCCCGTCAGCGCCTGGCCTACGACGTCGTGGACCTCTCGGGAGAGTCGCATGCGCTCTTCTTCGCGCACAGCCTGGAGGCGGCGCGTCAGACTGCGCAGCAACTCGCGTGACCGACGGAGGGTTTCTTCATGTTCTTTGCGCGTTGTGATGTCGCGTATCGCCGCGCAGATCATGTTGCGGCCTTTGATCATGATGCTTCCAGAGGATATCTCCACCGGAAAGTGCCTACCGTCTTTCCGGGCATGGGTACGATAATCCAGGGTCGTGTGCCCTGACGACCGGGCGGCTACGCGTTCGATAGCCGCTTTCGTTGCCGCCGGTTCTGTGGACAGGTCCGTGGCTTTCAGGCGAAGCATTTCCTG
>Ga0302046_10002173_pt1 | contig 18342 bp, 16 predicted proteins | sample RVTome_11_FD_200261 | JGI IMG/M metagenome (GOLD analysis project Ga0302046, IMG submission 200261) | Soil microbial communities from uranium-contaminated site in the Upper Colorado River Basin, Wyoming, United States - RVT147D111 (version 2) ...
GGGCACGTACCTCGTCGATCCCTCAACACCCGCGGCACACAACTATCTCAGCGATTTGTTTACAACTTTATCGGGATGGGGATACGATTACTTCAAGATCGACGGTCAGCCGATTGTGGTGAGAGAATTTCGGGAAAAACAGTCCTTCATGAGACAACCGCATACAAATACGGACTCCCTCTATCGTTCAACATTGCGAACGATTCGAAGCGCCATTGGTGACAACCGTTACCTGCTGGGATGCTGGGGAATTCCGCTGGAAGGCACCGGGATCATGAATGGTTCGCGGACCGGTGGCGATATTGTGCTGGGCTGGTCCGGCTTCAAGGTCGCCCTCGGAGCCACCATGAGGTACTACTATCTCCACAACATCGTGTGGTACAGCGATCCGGATGTCATGTGTGTTCGTGCCCCCCTCACGCTCCAGCAGGCACAAGCCTGGGCAACTCTCCAGGGACTCACCGGACAGGCGTTGCTGGCCAGCGACCGGATGATGGACCTTTCGGCAGACCGGGTCGATATACTTCGTCGCGTGTACCCGGCGGTCGATATCATACCCCTCGACCTGTTTCCATCGCAACGACAGAAGCATGTTTGGGACCTCAAGATTCATCATCTTGGAAACCAGTACGACGTTGTCGGTGTTTTTAATTACAATGAACAGAAATCGGAAGTCCATTTTGTCGGGTGGAAGGACCTCGGGATTGAGACGAAGCGTCCCGTTCATGTGTTTGACTTCTGGAATCGGGAATATCTCGGAGCTTGGGAAAAGGGAATCGCTTTGACACTGGAACCGACCAGTTGCCGCGTTCTTGCCTTGGTTCCCATGGAGGACCGGCCGCAGATTGTTTCGACCAGCAGGCACATCACGCAGGGATGGGTTGATCTGATGGAAACAACGTACGACGAGAAAACCCAAACGTACTCGGGAACAAGCCGCGTCGTAAAGAACGATCCCTACGAAATCAGATTTGCCTTCCCAAGGGGCATCGGAATGGCTGTCACCACGGCATCAGCAGAAAATCTTCGTGTGAAGGTTACGAATCATCAGGGATGGGCAACCGTGCAATTTACCTCCCCTTTAAATGCCGACGTCAAATGGAAGGCGGCATTCGGGCCCGCACCGTATTATCATTACCCCACGAACACCCCTGGTGGATTGCGGATCCAACGCGCGGGTATCAACGGCGCAAATGTTTCCTGGAGCGACAACTACAACCTCAATGCGGGCTATCAGGTGTATCTCAATAACGCCCTGATGGGTTATACTCCAATGCCTGCATTTTCCATCCGGGACCTCCACCTTGATTCAAGCTACACAGTTTCCGTGCGGACGGTGTGGCAGGACGGCCGTGTGAGCGAAAACGATGCCCGCATGGATTTCTCGCCGCGAGCGCACGTCCCGCACGAACTCTGGCTCAGCGACATTGAGCCTGTGAGCGGCACCGCGGGATACCGGAGTGTTGAGTACGATAAGGCCGTTTCGGGGAGGCCTCTCCTGCTGGGAGGAATCACGCACGAACGCGGCATCGGAACGCACGCGATCTCGGACATCATCTACACTATTCACGGGCTCTACGAAACATTCACGGCATTGGTCGGAATCGATGAGAATGCCGGGCGGGATTTTGGGACCGTAGAGTTCGTAGTCATCGGAGACGGGAAGGAACTCTGGCGCACGCGAGTGATGAGAAAAGGTGATCCGCCGCAATCGTGCACCGTTTCGATGAGAGGAGTTCATTTGCTCCACTTGAAAGTAACCGATGCCGGCGACACCAATCATTACGATCATGCGGATTGGGTGAACGCGAAGATCTCACGATGAGACTGTCCACGCCAGCGGTATCAAAGCTCACTGGGTTATAACCATGTACGTCCGTCTCGTACGAGCAAGAGCCAATCCTGAAGCGGCGTCATCGCTCCGGGATAGCTATACAAACACGGTAATTCCGGCACTCCAGGCAACCCCGGGGTGTCTCTCCGCTTGCCTGATGCAGGGATCGAAAGACCCCCTGGATGTCGTCTCGCTGACGCTGTGGGAGAGCATCGCCGATGCAGAGGCGTACGTGGAGCGCGGAACATTCGGAGAGCTCATGAAGAAAGTACGGCCGTTTCTCCAGGATACAACAGAATGGCGGATGGGCCTTTCGCGGGAGTTGAAACTTGAATATGCTCCGGTCCCCGGAGAACCGACGATTTCGGCTTATCCTGTTTCTCTCGATCTGCCTGCAAAACAGCGGGTTGGCCCCGAATCGGGAAACCTCTATCTCCGCATCGTGTCCGTAATGATCAAGCCCGACAGAAAGGATGAATACCACCGGCTCTTCCTGAATGAGATTATTCCAACCCTCCAGGCCGCACCAGGGTGCCTGCATGCTTACCTTATCATGCCTTCCCAAAAAAGCAACGAATCTCTTTCGATGACCATTTGGGACTCAAAAGAGAGCGCCGATGCCTACGAGCGGGAGGGGTTGTTTTCGGAACTGGTCAAAAAAGTCAAGCATACGTTTACCGACCTGGTGCAATGGAAAATAGAGCTTGATCCGGAGAGCAAAAGGCAGGCAGCAAGCACCGAGGATCTTACCGTGGAGGGATTCAGTGTGATTGCCATGAAGAGTTTTCAATAATTGCGCCCGAGGTGACGACCGTCATTTGCCCGTTTGAACATTACTTCTATTTTCGGGTGAGACCGTGCTGAATGCCGAATCTTTGAAAGGGACCCGTGATGCCGAAGTTATCCTTTGACCAGTTTCTCTCTTCAATCCACAGCCAGTTTCCCAATCTGAAAGCATATGACGAAACCAGATTATTCAGCGTGTTGATGCAGGCTGGCGTCAGTGTTGAATTCGAAATCGACGGGGACGGGAATACCATGATTTCCTACAACGATATCGGCCCGGACGCCGGAACCCAACTCTCGAAAATGTAGTTGGTTGACGATTCCTTCCCGTTTTCCCGTCTCCAATTTTTTTATACACTGTCACTTCGCATGGCTTGCATTTCTCCTCGTTCTCCCATCCGTTGATTCTCTCTTCGTAAGAACTACTTTTCGTTACTTTATGACTCTAATTCTAGTGACACCAATGCCCTGCACCATTTCTTAAAGTGATGCCAGATTGGGATTTCCTCCATCATTTAGTCCTGAAATTAGGCCAGAATCGCCCGTTTGACTCTCGGTGGCCAATTGACTACTTTTTTCTGCTTTCTCAGCTGATTCTTCCCGACGCCGGGCAAGATGTCCTCCGACCGCACTTAGCCTCTGATCCCTGCGTCTCGTGTGCAATCTGGCTATGGGGTGTAACAGATGATTGGTCAGACGATCTCTCATTACAAAATCCTCGAGAAATTGGGCGAGGGGGGGATGGGCGTTGTTTACAAGGCCGAGGATACAAAACTGCACCGTCCTGTCGCCCTGAAGTTCCTCCCGCTCAAAGAATCCCCATCAAAGAAAGAATCTGAACGGCTTATTAAGGAAGCTCACGCCGCAGCCCGCCTGAACCACCCAAACATTGCAACAATTTTTGAGCTTGGGGAAGTCCAGGACCCTTCCACCCACACGACGCAGACTTTTATCGTCATGGAGTATGTTGAAGGGAAGACGCTCAGTGAACTCATCCAGGAACGGCCTCTTCCGATCCCGACAGTTCGGGACATCGTTGGACAGATTGCCCGAGGGATTCACGCCGCTCACCTTCGCGGAATAGTCCACCGCGATATCAAACCCACAAACATTATCGTCGCCAACGACGGTGTTGCAAAGATGCTCGATTTCGGTGTGGCAAAGCTGATCAGTGAATCGACGGTTTCTGAGGAAGGTTTGATTGTGGGGAGTGTCGCCTACATGTCACCTGAACAGGTTCATAGTCAGCCGGTCGATGCCAGAGGGGATGTTTGGTCGCTTGGCGTTGTTCTGTTTCAAATGCTCACCGCTCGTCTCCCCTTCCGCGGAGAACATAGCCCGGCGATCATGTACGCCATTACTCAGGAAGAACCTGCACCACTCCAGAAACTGCGTCCCGATGTACCCGACGACCTCGCGCTTCTTTGCCGCCGATGCCTTCAGAAGGATCCTGCGAATCGACCGCAGTCGATGAAAGAGTTTCTGCACCTTCTGGGGGCAGGGGAAACGGGGATTCCGTATTCCGGCTGGTTTCGTTTTCTATATCTTCCCCACAGGGGGCGTGTCCTCGCTTTCACACTCTTGCTCGCCGTTAGCCTCTTTGGAGCATGGTACGTGCTTATCAGCGCCCCCGCGATCGAACTCTCTCCACGCGACTACGTTTTGATTGCAGATATCGAAAATCAAACAGGCGATCGCCTCTTTGATTCGTCGATCAAAGAGGCCATAAAGGTGTCGCTGCGACAGTCGAACCGGTTTAACATTCTGCCCGCTGAACGGATCTATTCAACGTTCCAGCTGATGGGCTTACCTGAACATTCTCCCGTTGACGAATTGACCGGCATTTCCCTTGCACGGAGGGTGGGGGCGCCCGTCGTCCTCGCTGCAGGCGTTGCACGCTTTGGATCCAAGTATGTACTCACAGGAAAAATTATTGAAACCGGCTCCGGCGAAACGGTTGCGTTGTTACGACAAGAGGTTTCCTCGATTGAGGATATCCTCTCAGGCGTTGATCGGTTGTCAGAAGATATCCGCGAATCCCTTGGTGAATCACTCTCGGAAATTTCGCAGACCTCTCTTCCTCTCATTCAGGTTACTACAAGTTCTCTCGAAGCGCTCGAGTTGTATTCGCGCGGCGACATTCAAGAACGACAGGGGAATTATGAAGAAGCGGCAATTCTCAAAGGGCGGTCGGTCGAATTGGATTCCTTGTTTACAATGGCAGTCAGTGATCTCTCCTACATTCATAGAAAGCTCGGGAATGACAGCCTGGCCCTTGTTTATCATCGCCGTGTCCTTCCGCTTATCGACCGTGTAACGGAACGGGAGAAGTTCTACATCCTTTCAGTCTATTACGGACCGAGCTTTGAACTTGATTTTCGAAGAGCCTATGAGAGCCTCCGGCAGCTCGTCGTGCGGTACCCGGACTCCCCCGAGGGTCTCCCCACCCTGGGTCATTTGGCGATGTTTGCTGGCGATTTTTCCCAATCAATTGAAGCGGGCAGTCGGTACCTTTCGCTCGATTCGGTCTATGCCGGTCCTGTGTACAATAACATGGGCTTTGCTTTTTCCCTGGCAGGAAGACCCCTGGAGGCGCTCGAGCACTTTGCGAAAAGCAAAGCACTACGACCAACGTATGCTACGATCGACATGTATATGGCCCGCGCCTGGTGGTCCGCAGGGCAGTTCGATTCAACAGAGACCGTTTTCCTGCGAGTGTTGAAGCTCGGCGACCAGAGCACCAGACTACAGGCACACCTGAACCTGGCTTCCTTCTATCACTTCAAAGGCCAATTTTTTGCAGCACGCCAGCATTGTCTCGAAGGCCTCAAACTCAGCCGATCGCTTCAAAAAAACAAGGATGAGTCCTGGTTTCTCTATTTGCTGGGTGAGCTGGCCTATGATCTGGACAATACGGATGAGTATTACCGGAACATGCAAGAAACCTTGAAGCGCTCTGAGTCGCCGTTTCTCGAATATGTTTTTGTGGGAGCCAGCTTCGCACGCAAACGGTATTTTCACGAGGCAGCCGGGGTACTTCGGAGTCTCAGCGATCTCAAAAGCGTCGACCCGTATTTCATGAAGCGCAAGAATGACTACTACAATTTTGTTGAGGGCGAATACCTGCTTGCGAAAAGTTCGACTACGGAATCATTGAAGAGATTCCGGTCCATCAAAAAAATTCACGCCGGTGACCCACTGTTTTTCCTCGCCCAGAAAAGGGTGTCTGAATCCCTGTTCCAAAGTTCGGATTCCTCCTGGGAAGATGTCTCACAGTCGATTCTCAATGATCGGGGGGAAGTTGTCACAGGACTTTTTATTTCATTGCGCTCAAGCGGATTTTGGGTTACTGAGCTTTGGCCGGATATTCATGCCGAAACAGGATTGCGGCTCGCGCGGTTCGGCCGAAAAGAAGATGCGTTGACTCATCTTCGCTACGCGAACGCGATCTGGAAAAATGCCGACGTCATTCACGAAAATGCAAAGGCCGTCCGTTCTGCCTTGACCACAATTGAGGGGAGATAATCCACATCTATCATAACACCTGGGAGGTATGTATGAATCGTCAACCATTTCTTGTCATCCTGGTCCTGTGCCTTTCTCTGAGCGCTGCAGGATGTTCGAGCTGTTGCCCGGAACCGCAACAAATTCAAGCAACAAGGATTTCAGGCAATATGTATTCGGTGACCTCGGTGCCAGATACAATGTCAACCACCACTTCAGTGCCTGACACCATGTACCTCATCTCGGTGCCCGATACAGGGATGGTGGCTTGGTCGCCGGACACGATTATTTTCACGTATGAACCGTGACGAGGCGTATTCTTTCAAGGGGGAGGTACAGTTGGGATTAGCTCACCGGTCCGCTTGTTGTTGGCTTAATGCCCGGCCCGTCCGGGCATTTTTATTTTGGTTCTGGCCCGAACGCTTAGTATTTTTCAGGTTCAATGAACTTTTTGCAAAAATGCTATGTTTAACTGCTTACGATGAAAAAATCCGTTTTCCTTTTGCTCCTTTTTGCTGCCTTATCATCGCTTGCGTGTGGACAGATACAACTGGATCAACCGAACGCCAATAAATTCAGCGTCTGGCTCCCTCTGCAACTGGTCCCCTCTCTCACGCGCTATAACGACCCTGTCCGCTCAAACTTCGGATTTGAATGGGAAATCACGCCGCTTCTGTACTCCTTCGGAATGAACAAGCAAATTTCCTCCTGGTACTCTTTTATCGTGGAGCCGACAGCCCGGTTTGTCGGTTCAATAGAACTGACACTTGCCGGACAGGTTTACACAACCAAGCTGGGGAATTCCTACTTCTCCTCGTCCGGCCAAATCATGGGTTTCATTCCCCTTTCAGAACGAGGGGAACACCTCACACTGAATATCGGTGCCGGCGCTTATCAGGTCGCCCGTGAGACGCGAATCTTCAAAGTGGCGGGGATTTCTACCTTGTTCGGAATGCTCCATCTGAACATAAAGCACGCAGACCGGCCAACCACATGGATCGGATCGCTGGAATTCCGGATATTTTGATGCAACGCACTTCACTCGCCGCCTTGTTCCTTCTCCATGCGATGCTTCTCACGGGATGCAATTCGTGGGCTGTCCGAATGTTTACGAGCTCGTTGGCACGCCTCGATGAACCCATCGAACCGGCACCTCGAATGATCACAACTCCGATTCACCCATTGGCCGCGCTTGCGGTTGGATGGGTCGGGCATGCGACCACGCTGTTTCAAATCCACGACAAGATTTTCGTGACCGATCCTCTGTTCACGAGTACGGTGGGGATTGTTGTAAAACGGTACATCGAAGCGGGATTGGACCCTGCAATTCTTCCGCGAGTCGATTTCACATTAATTTCCCACACCCATTTCGATCATTTCAGCTTCGGCAGTCTCGAGCAGCTTCCCAAAAACGGGTTCCTCGCCATTCCTTTGGGCTCGCTTCGCTATACACCCGATTTCGGATTTAAGGCAATTTATGAACTCGGCCCCTGGGAGGTTGCAGAAGAAGACGGCGTTCGTATCACGGCCGTTCCGGTTCAGCATTTCAGCGGTCGCTACGGAATTGACAGAGCGTGGATGATGGACCATGGGTATACAGGATACGTCGTGGAATACAAGGATTGGGCGGTGTTCTTCGGAGGGGATACGGGTTATCACCCTGAGCTCTTCAAGGAAATCGGAAAACGGTTTAATATTGATCTCGCAATTCTGCCGATCGGACCGGGCGGATCCTGGGAAATCGGCTCAAGAATTCACGTCCATCCCCGTGGCGCTCTCATGATTTTCCAGGACGTGGGCGCCGACTACATGGCCCCCATGCATCACCGGACTCTTTTCTATGGATCAGGCCGGGATCCTTCTCAATCGATTCGAACCTTGCGTGCGCTGGCCGCAGAGATGGGGCTTACCGATCGAATTATCGATCTCGACATTGGCGAACAGCGGATTATAGCCTATGATCAACTGCCCGCAACAACTCCATGATGAGCCCTCTGAGATCGTTTGCCCTCATCGTGCTGTTGTTCTGCCTGACGTTTGTAATATCCGGATGCAGCTCCATCGTGACGAGGTTTTTTATAAAATCCGTTGAACAAATTGGCCGCCCCGTCGAGCCTGTCGGAAATACGATTGAAAATCCCATCCGGCCGGAAGCGGGTTTATCCGTTCTCTGGGTTGGCCATGCAACCGTTCTCATCCAGATGCACGATAAAATCATCATGACCGATCCATTGTTCACCAGGACGGTCGGCATGGTGATGAAACGCACGACGGAACCGGGATTGGATCCTGCAATTCTTCCGCGAGTCGATTTCACATTAATTTCCCATACCCATTTCGATCATTTCAGTTTCGGGAGTCTTGACATGCTTCCAAAGAACGGCATGCTGTTGATTCCCCTGGGAGCTCTGCAATACACACCTGACCTGGGCTTCAGCGAAACAAAAGAAATGTCGCCCTGGGATGTCGTTCGCCATGACGATGTAACGATCACCGCTGTCCCCGTGCAGCACTTCAGCGGACGGTACGGCTTCGATATTCTTTGGATGAGGGATCACGGGTACACCGGTTACGTCATCGAATCCCGGGGAACCACCGTCTTCTTCGCGGGCGATACCGGCTACGATCCGGAATTATTCAAAGAGATCGGACGCCGGTTCACTGTCGACCTGGCCATTCTTCCCATAGGACCGATTGAGCCGCGTGATTTCATGGAGAGGAATCATATCGATCCGGCACAGGCTCTGTTGATCTTTCAAGACGTCGGAGCGCGACTGATGCTCCCCATGCACCACAAGACACTCATTCAGGGATTCGATCCGACCCCGACCTATGCAATCGAGCAGCTCCGCATGTTTGCAGAACAGCTGGGTCTCGCAGACCGTATTATCGATCTGGATATCGGCGAGCAGCATGTTTTGCCTCTCGATGTCATCCATGATCTGAGCCCTTAACGGAACCTCTGGTACGACGAAATCGCCCGTCTTGATTCTCTCCTTCAGAATCGTGATATTGACCGGCGCTCTTGTTCCCACTGCGCGCTCATTGAACGAGGACAAGGTTGAACAACGCTCTCATCAACAATTGTGAACACTGAGGTCGTGGAACGAAGCTTTCGGCGCTCGTTCGAGCAGCTCCAGAATGTTTTTGATTTCACGAACGAGTTTGCGCTCGCCCATGCCATCAACGACAAGATCCGCTATGTTCTCGACCTCGCCGTGGAAGAATTCTTCACCAACATGGTGAAGTACAATCCGGCGGGAAAGGCCGATATTCAAATGAGAATGCGGCTCAATGAAAACGAAATTATTGTTCATCTTCTCGATCCTGATTCGGAGTTTTTCGATGTTACAAAGGATCGGAAGATCGACCTCAAACGATCCCTGTCGGAGAGGAAACCGGGGGGGCTCGGCATCTACCTCGTTCAAAAGCTCGTGGAGAATCTCCATTATCACCATCATGAGGGGATCAGTACCATTTCATTTCGATTACCACTGGAGTAGCTTCTATGTTCGACATTCGAACCAATGAGCAGGGAGATGTTATTCTTTCTGGCCGGCTTGACGCAGCTCAGACAGACAAGGCATCGGAAGTCCTCAACCGGATTACGGGATCGGTGAATGTCGACTTCAAGGACCTGCAGTATATTTCCAGTGCCGGGCTCGGTGTTCTCCTCGCGGCGCAAAAGCGGCTCAGCCAGACCGGAAATCGGCTGAAGCTCATCAACATGAGCAGTCACATCCGGGATGTTTTTCATTATGCCCGCTTCGACATGATTTTTGAGATTCAATAAGCGTTCCCCTTCCCCGGGAATTCCTTCTATTTGGCCTTTTTTCACCGTTTTTGGGCTTGTTGTTGCATCTCTGCCATAAAACGGTGTACTTTCATCCCCCAAGCCAACTTTTCTCGATTATCGTTGTAGTTATGAAACATGACCAGGATTCTGCTCTTGTCCACGACTGCCTGAGCGGAGATCAAAAAGCCTTTGAGGTACTCGTTGAGCGCTACCAGAAGCCGATTTTTAATCTCGCCTTTCGTTTTTCAGCCGACCGGGAAGATGCGGAAGAAATTACGCAGACAGTCTTTGTCAAGGCGTACGAAAAGCTCAACACATTCAATTCCCGGTACAAGTTTTTCAGCTGGCTGTATAAGATTGCCGTTAACGAATCCATCAATTTTCTTAAACAGAAAAAGAAGTTTGACACCTTCGACGAACATCTTCATTCCAGGGGGCAGGAATCAGACGAGGGATACAGGGACCATGAGATGTCCGCGAAGATCGACACCGCCTTGCTCGAGTTAAAGCCTGAATACCGAATTGTTGTCATCCTGAACCATTTTCAGGATTTGTCCTACCGGGAAATCGGCTACGTTCTCGATGTTCATGAAAACACGGTGAAGTCCCGGTTGTTTTCCGCACGAAAGAAACTGAAAACCCTGCTTCTCAAGAGGGGCATCACCCATGCTTGACCAAAAGACATTTGAATTATTGAACAAGGAAGTGGATGGAACAACTTCGCCATCCGAGCGCGCGCAGGTTCGCAAGTTGCTCGCGAAAAATGCGGAAGCCCGCCGCACCGTCGAAGAGCTTCAGACCCTTACAGCATCTCTGAAAAGTATTTCACAAATCGATCCGCCTTCATATCTGAAAACTAAGATTATGAATGCGGTGATACCTTCAACCACCGCCCCCCGTTCGATTCAGCCTTCCCTGATCACACGAATCAAGACCCTGACACAGAATACGCGGCTTCGCACATCTTACGCTTTTGTCGGAGGCGCTCTCGCGGGAATCCTTCTGTTTATGGTTTTCATGGGTACACCCTCTGATACTTCTACTCTCGTCGGCACCATGGGTTCCGACACCCGTCCGATTTCGAGCATAGTCACTGCTGACATTGACCTTGCACAGGTTCAGGGAACTGTTGTTGCGGAGCTTGCGGGTGAATTCGTACACACATCGCTCTCGCTGAAGTCCGAGAGAGAGATCGAAGTCATCCTTGAATTTTCCGACCAACAGCTTCACTTCGAAAGCGTTCGCGCTCCTGAGCAGCCGAGAGCGTCATTCATGATTCATCCCGGTGAGCTGCGGCTCAAGAATTTTGGCAACAATGTCTTTACGCTGGTCTTTAAGACAACATCAACGGATCCGGTTTCCCTTACGACAACCATTATGGCGGGGGAAACAACGTTGTCCCGAAATGTTCTCACGCTGGAAAGGAAATCCAATTAATAATCTATCACATAACAAAAAGGAGGGGAGTATGGCTACCAATCCTATTGGAGCTTCAGGCAATCGCAAAGGAATTTTTGTTGCAGGAGGAATTGTGGTCGCGGTTGCTCTCATTGGTTATTTTGCGTTCTTTTATCCGCCCGTCGGTTCCGATGAAGCAGCCGGAACGATAGGCGGCATTCAGAAAGCGGAGAAATACCGCGCCGAGCAGATGCAGGAGGCCGACCTGGCTTTGAAGAATCCGGAGATCCAGCAATTCCTCCAAAGCGAGGCTTTTCATACCATCAGCACCAATGCCGAGCTTCGGGCAGCTCTGACCAGCTCGGAGGTCCGGGCAGCAATGGAGAGTGCGGAGGTTCGCGCTCTGCTGGCTAGCGCCGAGGTTCGCGCTGCTCTCGCGAGCGCCGAGGTTCGCGCTGCTCTTTCAAGTGCCGAAGTTCAGGCTGCTCTCGCGAACGCAGAAGTGCGGGCCGCTCTCGCAAACGCCGAAGTCCGAGCATTGTTGGCCAATGCCGACCTTCGTGCGGCTCTCAAGAGCTCCGAGGTCCGTGCGGCTCTGGCCAACGCCGAAGTATCAGCCGCCTTGAACAGCGCCGAAGTTCGCGCTGCTCTGACGAGCGCTGAAGCCCGTGCAGCTTTGAAGAACCCCGAAGTACGGGCATTGCTGGCGAATGCGGAAGTTCGTGCTGCACTGAAGAATGCCGAAGTCATGGCCGCCCTCGCAAATGCTGAGGTACGCGCTGCTCTCGCCAACGCATCCTTGCGGGCAGCGTTGGCAAACGCCGAAGTCCGTGCGTTGCTTGCCAGCGCCGAAGCGCGCGCAATGCTTTCCAGCGCCGAAGCCCGTGCAGCCTTGGCCAGCGCTGAGGTCCGCGCCGCCCTTGCGAATGCCGAGATGAGAGCGCTTTTGTCGAGCGCCGAAATCCGTGCACTCCTTGCCAGTGCCGATCTCCGTGCCATGGTCTACAATGCAGATCTTCGTGCGATGCTTGCAAGCGCCGAGGTGAACGCGGCCGAATAGGACCTGGAGAGGTTTTCTTTAAAAGAGAGACGCGCTGCAAAGTGCGTCTCTCTTTTTTTTGTTTCTGCAAACCCTTCTTTTCAGTTCAAGATGCATTCTCATGCCGGCCGCCTCCCGCTTTTCCTTCCCCCTTGCATTTTAGGCCAAAGATTGGCATCCTCGTACAATCTTCTGAATAGTCCAAAACGCCCCCCATGCCAAATCTCCTTCGCGCGGCTGCCGCAGCTCTCTGCCTCGCCGCCCTTTCTTCTCCGCTTTCCGCCCAATTCCACACGATCGAAACAGCCGATCTTCGGCTTGTGTACTACACGAAAACACACGAATTCCTCACGCCTCACGTCATTCGCTCTTTCGAGAATTCTCTCAGATTCCACCGGCGGCTGTTCAATTACGCGCCTTCGGAAAAGGTCACCCTGATCCTTCAGGATTTCGGTGATTTTGCCGGCGGCGGCGCCAACACCGTGCCGTTCAATCTGGTGGGCGTGGGAATCTCACCGTTCAGTTACGCCTACGAAACCATGCCGCCGATCGAGCGGATGAACATGATGATGAGCCATGAACTCGTTCACATCGTCACGATGGACAAACCATCGCCGAGTGACCGGTTCTGGCGCACAGTGTTCGCCGGCAAAGTCGCTCCGGTGCCGGAAGCTCCTCTCTCGGCTGTATACGCTTACCTGACCAGCCCGCGCTGGAATTCTCCACGTTGGTTTATCGAGGGCATCGCCGTATTCCTGGAAACGTGGATGGGAGGCGGACTTGGCCGGGCGCTGGGCGCATATGATGAAATGGTGTTCAGAACCATGGTGAGGGATAGCGCATATTTTTATGATGTGGTCGGGCTTGAATCCGAAGGGACGAAGGTCGATTTCCAGGTTGGGGCCAATTCCTATCTCTACGGCACCCGTTTCATTTCCCATCTGGCCCTTCGGCACGGGCCGGAGAACGTTATCCGGTGGTTCAGCCAGTCTGACTCCAGTCATGGCTATTTCTCATCGGAATTTGAACGGGTATTCGGAGTTTCACTTGACGAAGAATGGGCACGATGGATTCGTTTTGAGCACGATTGGCAGCGGGCTAATCTTGCGCTCCTGGGAGAATTTCCCGTCACGCAATTTCGCCCTGTGACCCCGCTGGGCCTTGGCTCCGTTTCAAGAGCTTATGTCGACCGGCAAACGCGAAAACTCTACGCCGCCATCAATTATCCGGGCCAAACGGCTCACCTTGCGGAAATCGACCTCGAAACTGGCCGTCTTCGTCACCTCAGTGATATCCGGGGTGCAGCGCTGTTTTACGTGACTTCGCTTGCGTATGACCCACAAGGTAAGATCCTTTTTTATACGACGGACAATAACAACTGGAGGGACATTCTTTCCCTCAATCTGAACACCGGGGAATCCCGAATGCTGCAGAAAGATCTCCGTGTCGGTGATCTGGCTTTTTGTGAATCTGATCAGTCTCTCTGGGGGGTCCGGCATTTCAATGGCATTTCCACGCTGGTGAGAATTCCCCACCCATACGATGATTGGGAGCAGATCCTCTCGTTTGACTATGGAAAGGACTTCTTCGATATTGATTTTTCACCGGACGGCCGGTACGTTACCGGGGCATTGGCCGAAGTCACCGGGCAGCAATTTTTGATCCGCATGGATACGCAAAAACTGGTGAGCGGGGACAAGTCGCATGAAGTGCTCTTCGACTTTGAAAACAGCACTCCGGCTAATTTTGCTTTCTCCCATGATGGACGTTTCCTCTTCGGCACTTCGTATTACTCGGGTGTGTCCAATGTTGTTCGTTATGATTTCGAGCGCGGGGAAATGGAGTGGCTCACAAACGGGGAGTCCGGATTCTTCAGAGCCGTCCCCGTTTCTGACGACTCGCTTGCGGCGTTCCATTTCACCGGCCAGGGATTCGTGCCGGTCATGATTGCCAACCAGCCGGTTCAAAACGTCAACGCAATCCGGTACCTGGGCCAGGAGGTCTTCCAACGGCATCCGGTGTTGCGATCATGGGCCCTGGCGCCGCCTTCGCCTGCCACCATCAACATCGATACAGTCATCGTGTCGCAGGGGGAATACAGCGGCTTATCGGCAATGCGTCTTGCTTCGATCTACCCGGTAGCCGAAGGCTTCAAGGATTTTCCGGCCTACGGTGTGCGGTTAAACCTCTCCGACCCCATTATGCTGCACAACATCGACATGACGGCATCATATACGCCGAACAGGATCTTGTCCCCCGATGAGAGGATTCACGCGACGTTCAACTATAAAGTCTGGAACTGGAAATTCAGCGGGACGTACAATGGGGCGGACTTCTATGACCTCTTTGGGCCGACTAAGCAGAGCAGAAAAGGCTATTCGCTCAAGGCCTCCTACCGGGATTTCCTTCTCTATGATGAACCGGAGGTTCTTGATTACCAGATTTCTCTCGGAGGATTTGCCGGTCTTGAGCGCCTGCCGGAGTTTCAGAACATCTCCACATCATTTGACCGGTTTTATTCGCTGAATGGACGTCTCGAGTATCATAATGTGGCCCGGTCTCTGGGTGCGGTGGACGAAGAAACGGGCTCCCGCTGGCATCTTGTTTCTCACACAAATCTTGTGAACAGACGATTGTTCCCGCGTGTGAGCCTTTCCAGTGCGTACGGGTTCCTCTTACCCATCAATCATTCGTCGATCTGGCTCCGCGCCTCCGGCGGATATTCACCCGGAGCGCGGACAGAACCGTTCGCGAATTTCTTCTTCGGAGGATTTGGGAATAACTGGGTTGATATCGGCGAGATCCGGCGCTACCGCGATGACGAGAGTTTCCCCGGACTTGAAATCAACCAGCTTGGCGGGACAACCTATGTTAAGGCGATGTTCGAATGGGATTTGCCCCCCATACGGTTCCGGCGGTTCGGATTCCAATCCCTCTATTGCACCTGGGCCAGGGTGGCTTTGCTAACCTCCGGCCTTGTCACAAATCCTGACGATCAGGCTGCGCAACAGTCCGCTGCAATGCTCGGCGCCCAGGCCGATTTCCGGCTCGTGTTGTTTTCGTCCTATGAATCGACCTTCTCTTTGGGATACGCCGCAGCCGCGGTAAGGGATCAGCGGTTCTCGAAGGAATTCATGATTTCGCTCAAGATTCTTCGATGATCTATTTCTCTTCCGCCCTGGCGATCGGGATCAGCCTGGCCCCGGTTTTTTTCTTTCTTCTCAGCCTCATCTTTTTGGACAGTTACAAGCTTGTCAAGGGAAAAAGCGTGTCAGCTGCCATCCTGTACGGCTGTCTTGTGGCAGGTACGTCGTATTTCCTTAACTCCTGGGTTCAACAGGGGACCGGTCTTGATTTCAGGCTTTTCACGCGATATCTCTCCCCCGTCAACGAAGAAATCCTCAAAGCTCTGTTTCTTGTTTATTTGATCAGATGGAAACGCATCGGATTCATGGTCGATGCGACCATTTACGGATTTGCCGTCGGCGCGGGATTCGCCTTCATCGAAAATCTGTATTACCTGACGACCAATCCCGAGGCCGATTTCTTCCTGTGGGTGATTCGGGGATTCGGCACGGCCGTGATGCACGGCGGCACGACGGCTATTGTCGCTCTTCTCGCAAAACGTGAATCCGACGCGCGGGGATCTGAGCACGTAAGCATCTTCTGGAAGGGGTTGATTATTGCCGTCGTCATCCATTCCTACTATAACCATTTCTTCCTGCACCCCCTGTTCTCGCCGCTCAGTATTATCGTCGGACTTCCGATCACTCTCATGGTCGTGTTCCAGCAGAGCGAAAAAGCCACCCGGGAGTGGCTTGGTGTGGGATTCGATACCGATGTGCAGTTGCTCCAGCTGATCACATCCGGGAATCTTCCCCAGACGAGAATCGGCACTTATCTGAAGACCCTTCAGAACCGCTTTCGGGGTGAGGTGATCGCCGACCTGATTTGCTATCTTCAGATTTACCTCGAATTATCCATTCGCGCCAAAGGAGTTCTTCTCATGCGCGAAGCAGGGTTTAATCCGCCCACGGAACCGGATACAAAGGAGAAATTTGCCGAGCTGGATTATCTGGAACGCAGCATCGGGAAAACCGGCAAACTCGCCCTCCATCCGTTCCTGCATACCAGCAGCAGAAACCTTTGGCAATTGAACATGCTTCAACGATGAACAATCAGTGACCGGTTCCAAATCAATAACGGTCGGCAGTGTTCTGAAACGATTAGCGTCCCTTGGAAGCCGGCGGAATGTGATGGGGATGGCGCGATACGGAATACGAAGCAGGAAGGTTTTCGGAGTCGGCGCAGTCCCATTGCGCCGGCTTGCAAAACAGATCGGGAAAAATCAGGAACTTTCCCTCCGCCTGTGGAAGAGCGGTTATCTGGACGCACGAATCCTGGCTGCGCTTATTGGCGATCCTGGGCGGGTGACGTCCGCCCAGATGGATCGGTGGGTAGGGGATTTCGACAACTGGGCAGTATGCGACACGTGTTGCGGAAACCTTTTTGACAAGACTCCGTTTGCCTACCAAAGAGCCATTGCGTGGTCTAAGAGAAAGGAGGAATTCGTTCGTCGTGCAGGCTTCGTCATGATGGCAACTCTTGCCGTGCATGACAAGAAAACTCCTGATGCGACATTTCTGAGGTTCTTTCCGTCCATCCGGAAAGGCGCAACCGACGGACGCAATTTTGTGAAGAAAGCTGTGAACTGGGCCGTAAGGCAGATTGGAAAGCGAAATAAGACTTTACACAAGCAGGCAATTCGCCTCGCGCGGAAGATTCACTCCATAAACTCTCCTTCTGCCCGGTGGATTGCGTCCGGTGCGTTGAGGGAATTGACAAGTCCGATGGTCCGAAGACGGATCCGATTCCAGTAATGAAGAGACCCAACCGACATCACCCTTGCGCAGAAAATAGAATATAGTTACCATCATTGAATCATTATTCATTCTCAAAATAGGGAGAATTCACTTGACGAGGCTTGCCGGGGCTTTCTTTTTCATGATCCTTCTCACAACAATGACACCCGCTCAGAATCCCACGATCGACTACCAGCTTTCGATGTCGGAACCCTGGACCCATTATTTTGAAGTTGAGGTCACCTTTTCGGGCCTTCCTGCTTCTGAGCCGTCCTTTGAGCTTTCCATGCCCGCCTGGCGGACGGGGCGCTATTTGATATTAGACTTTGCGGGCGGCGTTGTGAATTTCACCGCCAGCGATGGAAACAAAAAGTCCCTGTCCTGGGAGAAAGCAGACAAGGATACGTGGCGGATCGCCAAAGGATCTTCTCAATCCGTCAAGGCCATCTATAAGGTTTATGCCAACGAATTCAGCCTCCGTACAAGAGGACTGAATGACGAGGGTGCTTTTCTCGATGGGGCGTCGGTTTTCATGTACTCTGAACCGCACCGGAATGTCCCGCTGACTCTCACCGTCGTCCCTTACAAAAATTGGCATGTCACGACCGGGCTCGATGCTGTCAGGGGCAAGCGCCACACCTTCAGTTCACCCGGCTACCATCACCTGGCAGATTGCCCTCTCTTTGTGGGGGATCAGAAGGATTATGAATTCGAGGCCGAAGGCAAGAATCACGTTTTGAGCATCCTTGGCGAGGGAAATTACGACGCAGAGAAGATGATCAAAGACATCAAGAAACTGATCACAATCAACAAGAATTTCTGGGGCAGTATTCCGTACGATCGCTATGTTTTCATGCTTCACCTCTGGTCGGCAGGAAGTGGAGGTACGGAGCACGTCAATTCGACAATCATGGGTGCGCGGCCGTTCGCGTTTACCAATCCGAACTCCTATCGCGGCTTCCTCGGACTCGTCTCTCACGAGTATTTCCATACCTGGAACGTCAAGCAAATCAGGCCGGCCGGAATCAGCCCGTACAATTGGGCAAAGGAAAATTATACAAGAGAACTGTGGATCGCAGAGGGTACGACGTCGTACTATGATCAGTTGCTCATGGTGCGCGGC
>Ga0302046_10002175_pt1 | contig 18327 bp, 18 predicted proteins | sample RVTome_11_FD_200261 | JGI IMG/M metagenome (GOLD analysis project Ga0302046, IMG submission 200261) | Soil microbial communities from uranium-contaminated site in the Upper Colorado River Basin, Wyoming, United States - RVT147D111 (version 2) ...
GATGTCGGCATGGCGGACGCCGCCGGCGCCGAAGGCGTCGGCCGCCTCGCCCGCGAGATCGCCGACGGCGACGAGCTCGTCAGAGCGCCCGCGCGCGTACTCGCCGATTGCGCGGTGCAGCGCGCGCGCCTCGGGCCCGAGCTCGAGCATGTCGCCGAGCACGAGGATCCGCCGCCCTTGAAGCGCTGCAAGATAGTCGAGCGCGGCCCGCGCCGCCGACGGGTTGGCGTTGTAGCTGTCGTCGATCAGCGCAGCGCCCTGCCGGCCGGTGAGTCGGCTCATGCGGCCCGCGACGGCCCGGGCCTGGCCGAGGCCCCGGCGGATATCGTCGGCACTCGCGCCGGCTGCGAGCGCGGCCGCCGCGGCCGCGAGCGCGTTAGCGACGTTCGCGAGCCCGAGGAGCGGCAGGCAGACGTCGATCTCGCGGCCGTCTCCGAGCGCGATCTCGAAGCGCGAGCTCGCGCCGTCGACCTCGGGCTCGCTTGCGAGGCGAACATCCGCCGTCGCCGCGCAGCCGAAGCTCGTGACGCGCCTTCGGCCTGAGCGCTCTTTCCACTCGCCGAAGAAGGCGTCGTCGGCGTTGAGCACGGCGACGCCGTCGGGCGGCAGGCAGTCGATGAGCTCGCCCTTGGCTTTCGCGACGCCCTCGATCGAGCCGAAGCCTTCGAGATGCGCGGCGCCCGCGTTCGTGATCACGGCGATCGTTGGCAGGACGATGCTGCCGAGGTTCGCGATCTCGCCGGCGTGGTTCGCGCCGAGCTCGACGACGAGCGCTTCGTCATCGCGCTTGAGCCGCATCAGGCTCAATGGCACGCCGATCTCGTTGTTCAGGTTGCCTCGCGTGACACAGACCCTGCGGCCGAGGCCCAGGATCGAGGCGATGAGCTCCTTGACCGTCGTCTTGCCGGCGCTGCCCGTGACGGCGACGACCGGAATCCGGAAGTTCCCGCGCCAGGCTCTGGCCATCGCGCCGAAGGCGCGCCTCGTGTCGTCGACCTCGATCTGGGGCAGCGCGATGTCGGCAAGGCGCGAGACGAGCGCGCCCGCGGCGCCCCGCTCAGCCGCGGCGCCGACGTAGGCGTTGCCGTCGAAGCGCTCGCCTTCGATCGCGACGAAGAGGGAGTCCGGCTCGAGCGAGCGCGTGTCGGTGCTGACGGCGCCGAAGGCGGCATCGGCGCCGACGAGCCGGCCGTCGACTCTGCTCGCAACCGCGGACAGCCGGCGCGCCATCAACTGACGCCCTCCAGCAGCCGCCGGACGACCTCGCGATCGTCGAAGGGCCTCGACTTTGCGCCGACGAGCTGCACGGTCTCGTGACCCTTGCCCGCAATCAGCACGACGTCGCCGGGACCCGCGGCCGCAATCGCCTCGGCGATCGCGCGCTCGCGCTCGTGCACGACGCGAAGGTCCGGGTGGCGCGCGATGCCGGCCTTGATGTCGGCGACGATCGCGACGGGATCCTCGCCGCGCGGGTTGTCGTCGGTCAGGACGACGTGCGCGGCGTAGCGCGCCGCCGCCTCGCCCATCGGCGCGCGTTTGCCGCGATCGCGCTCGCCGCCGCAGCCGAAGACGCAGGTGATCTCGCCCGAGCCGATCGAGTTGAGCGCTGCGAGCACGCCCTCGAGCGCCGCGGGCGTATGCGCGTAGTCGACGACGACGAAGGGCCGGTCTGGCGGACCGCCGAAGACCTCCATGCGTCCGGGCGCAGGCCGCGCCGCGCCGAGCGCCGCTGCGGCAACCCCGAGCTCGTGACCCGAGGCGACGAGCACGCCGAGCGCCACGAGCAGATTCTCGGCATTGAAGGCGCCGATCAGGGCGGACTCGATCCCGGCGTCGCCGTGCCCGCCCGTGACGCTCAGCTTCAGGCCCTCAAGGCCGTGGCTCTCGACGCGTGCAAGAATCGACGCCTCGGCCTTGCCGGCCAGCGCGACCGGGGTCGCGGCCAGCGCGACCGGGATCGCGCGCACCTCGGGCGCGAGGCGTGCCAGCAGCGCCCTGCCGTACTCGTCGGCGGCATTGACGACGGCCGCGCCGAGGCCCGGCCGCTCGAACAATCGGGCTTTGGCCCGGAAGTAGGCATCCATCGTGCCGTGCCAGTCGAGGTGCTCGCGGCTCAGGTTCGTGAACGCGGCAATTCTGAAATCGATCCCGGCGATCCGGTCCTGGGCCAGCGCGTGCGAGGAGACCTCGACCGCGGCGAAGTCCGTCCCGAGCCCGGCCAGCTCGCGATGCAGCGTCAGACAATCGGGCGTCGTGAGCCGACGGGTCTTGAGCGCCCCGGGCAATCCCTGACCGATCGTGCCGAGATAGCCGCAGGGCCGACCGAGCGCCGTCAGCGCCTGCGCGACGAGCCAGGCCACCGTCGACTTGCCGTTGGTTCCGGTCACGCCGATGAGCCCGGCTTCGGGCTCGGCGGAGCCGTAGAAGCGGCGCCCGAGCTCGCCGAGCCGCGTGCTCAGGTCGGCAATCTCGAGCTTCGGCTCCGGCACGGGCCCGGCCGGCGCCGGCGGCTCGTACAGAACGATGACGGCGCCCAGAGCAAGCGCGTCGGCGGCGAAGTCGAGCCCGTGGCTCCGCTTTCCCGCGAGCGCGACGAAGGCCGATCCCGGCCCGACGTCGCGGCTGTCGCTGACGAGATCGGTCACGCCGAGCGCGGCATGCGCGCCCGCAGCCGGGCCGAGCAGCTCGCCGAGGGTCATCGCGGCAACCGCGGCTGCCATCATCGGGATGCCTCGGCGCGCGCGAGCTGCTCCGCCGCCGGCCGGGACTCGGTCAGGGCGTCGGGCGCGACGCCGTAGATGCGCAGCGCCGCGCCGACGACGCTCGCAAAGACCGGCGCCGCGAGATCGCCGCCGTAGTACTCGGCGCCGCGCGGATCGTTGATGACGACGACGGCGACGAAGCGCGGGTGTCTCGCCGGCGCGATACCGGCGAAGATCGCGCGATAGCGGTCGTCGGAGTAGCCGCCGCGCTCGTGGATGCGCACGGTCCCGGTCTTGCCGGCGACGTTGTAGTTCGGGATTGCCGCGCGCCGCGCCGTGCCGTTGTCCGAGACCACGCCCTCGAGCATCGACAGGAGGTCGGCCGCGATCTCCGGGCTCATGACGCGGACGCTCTCGGGCGGCTCGTCGAGGGCCTCGAAGGAGACGGGCGGCAGGAGCCCCCCCGAGGCGATCGCCGTGTAGGCGCGCGCGAGCTGCAGCGGCGTGACCTGCAAACCGTAGCCGTAGGCGAGCGTCGCGAGTCCGCGCTCGCCCCAGCGCTCGTGCTCGGGCAGCGAGCCCGCCGACTCGATGCCGCTGAGCTCGCTGTTGGTCGATTCGGAGATACCGAGCGCCTTGAGCGTCCGCCAGATGACGGCCCGATCGAGGTCTTGCGCGATCAGCGCCATGCCGACGTTGCTCGAGCGCGCGAGCACCTCGGAAATCGTGACCGTGCCGAGCCGCGTCGGATCGCTCGTCAGAAGCTGACCGCCGATCTCGAGGTCTCGGGGCACGTCGATCAGGTCGCCCGGCGAGTAGCCGCTCGCGAGCGCCGCGGCGAGCACGAGCGGCTTGATCGACGAGCCGGGCTCGATCGGGTCGGTGATCGCGCGATTGCGGTAACGCTCGGCCTGACGCTGCGAGCCGTCGTTGGGGTTGCAGGACGGCTGATTGGCCATCGCGAGCACCTCGCCGGTCATCGCGTCGAGGATCACGAGCGAGCCCGAGCTCGCGCCGGTCTCGAGGACGGCCTGCTTGAGCGCGCGATAGGCCGGGTACTGCAGCCTGAGATCGATGCTCGAGCGCAGGTCGCGGCCGGGCCGCGCCTGCTGGGTCTGCTCGACGTCGGCGATCACGCGGCCCTTCTCGTCCCGCTGCACGAGCTTCAAGCCCGGCCGGCCCGCCAGGCGGTGGTCGTAGACGGCCTCGAGGCCCTCCTGGCCGATGTCGTCGATGTCGGTGAAGCCGACGAGATGGCAGGTCACCTCATGCGCCGGATTGAAGCGTCCGTACTCGCGCTCGGCCCAGACGCCCTCGATGCCGAGCTCGAGGACCTTCGCCGCGTGGGCCGGCGCAAGCTGCCGCGACAGGTAGACGCCCTTCTGGTGCCTGTTGCTCGTGATGCGGCGCTCGATGTCGGCGGCCTCGAGCCCGATCGCCTCGGCGAGCGCATGGATCCGCGCCGGCTCGAGCGTCAGCGTCTGCGGGTTGGCGACGATGCTGTCGAGCGGCGTCGAGACGGCGAGCGGCTCGCCGTGCCGGTCGGTGATCAGTCCGCGATGAGCCGGCGTCCTGACCTCGCGCAGCTGCCGCTTCTCGCCCTCGGCGGTCAGGAACTCGACGTCTACGAGCTGCAGCCAGGCGAGCCGCGCCTCGAGCGCGACGGCCGCGAAGGCGAAGAGGCCGAGCAGCAGGGCAGCGCGCCATGCCGGCGGGATCCGCTCCGGACTGTGCTTGCGCCGGTTCATTGCTCGGACTGCACAAACCTGAGCCGCCCGCCCGGCTCGACCATGCCGAGCTCGGAACGCGCGAGCTCGTCGATGCGCGAGTGGCCCGCAAGCGTGCTGACCTCGAGCGTCAGCGCGCTCCAGTCGTCCTGCAGCCGGTCCTGCTCGCGCTTGAGCGCCTCGAGCTCGCGAAACAGCCGGCGCGACTCGTGCGTCGTCGTCACGAGCAGGACGCCCGTGCCGACGATGCCGGCGGTGAGGACCGCGACGACCGCGACCTCGACGATGCCCCGCTTCACCGGCCGCCCCCGGAACCGAGCTTCACGGCGACCCTGAGCCTGGCGCTCCTGGCTCTCGGGTTGCGCTCCTCTTCGGCTGTGCCGGGCCGGACCAGTCGTCCGACCGGGGCCAGCCTCGGCCGCGCCTCGGCCGGCATGCTCGGCAGGCCGGCGTAGGCCGGATCGCCGCGGGCCTCGCGCGCGATGAATCGCTTGACGATGCGGTCCTCGAGCGAGTGAAAGCTGATGACGACGAGGCGTCCGCCTTCGGCGAGCAGATCGATGGCCGCGGCGAGGCCGCGCTCGAGGCTCGCGAGCTCGTCGTTGACGGCGATCCGGATCGCCTGAAAGACGCGCGTCGCCGGATGGGTCCGGCCCCTCCGCTTCCGGGGCAGCGCCCGGGCGACGATTTCGGCGAGCTGGCCCGTCGTCGCGATCGGCTGCCTGGCCCTGGCCGCGACGATGGCGCGCGCGACACGGCGGGCGTCGGGCTCCTCGCCGTACTGGCGGATCGTCCGCGCGAGATCGGCCTCGCCGACCTCGCCGAGCCAGTCCGCAGCCGTCGGGCCTTCATCCGTGTTCATGCGCATGTCGAGCGAACCGTCGTGCGAGAAGCTGAACCCCCTGTCGGCGCAGTCGAGCTGCGGCGACGAGACGCCAAGGTCGAGCAAAACACCGAGGACAGCGCGGTCGCCGAAATGCTCGGCGGCGACGCGGCGCATGTCCTCGAAACCCGCATGCCTGATTGCGAACCGAAAATCGTCCTGAAACCTCCGCCTTGCGTCGGCGACGGCGTCGGGGTCCTTGTCGAGCGCGAGCAGCCTGCCGTCCGGCCCGAGCTCCTGGAGAATTGCCGTACTGTGCCCCCCGCGTCCGTACGTGCCATCCACGTAGCAGCCATCTCTTTTTACCGCCAGTCCGTTCAGTGCCTCCGATACGAGCACCGACCGGTGTTCATCCATGGCCGCATCCCGGCCTGTTACAACGACAGCTCTTCGAGCTCTTGAGGCAGATCCTTGAAATCGCCGTCGTCCCCGGCCAACCATTCGTCGCGACGCGTGTTCCAGCGCTCTTCGTCCCATAGCTCGAACCGCGTGCCCTGTCCGACCAACATGGCCTTCTGCTCGAGCCCGGCGAACTCACGCAGCTCGCGCGGCAGCAGGATGCGTCCCTGGTTGTCCATTTCCAGTTCGGTGGCGTGCCCGAGCATCAGACGCTGCAGCTTGCGCGCCACCTTGTTCAGTGACGGCAGACGCATGAGCTTGCGCTCGGTCTCCTCCCATTCGGGCAAGGGGTAAATCAGCAGGCAATAGTCACGGTCGACGGTCGCGATCAAAACGCCATTCGCGCGCGCTACAATGCGTTCGCGATGGCGGCTGGGAATGGCCAGCCGTCCCTTGGCATCCAAGGTGACTTTCGAGAGACCGCGAAACATCCGGAACTAGAAAACCCACTTTTCCCCACTTTTCTCCACTCGGCGCACTATAGGGACAGGCAGGCTTCGCTGTCAACCGAAAGCGCGCAATTTCCCTATGAGTGACAGGGGGTTAGTGTCGCCCTTCGGTGCCGGGCATTGGATTGTTGGATTTTTCGGGTTCGAAGCCTGGCGGGTTCGCCGCAGCACCGTGCTACCCGAAAAATCCAACAATCCAATGCCCGGCACCGAAGGGCCGAAGGGAGCCGGCCTGTAAGCCGGGTTCTGTCGAGAGCAGCCATTCATCTTGGACAACCGTCACCGGTTGCCTCGTGCGACCTACCCGGAAGCTCGTCTGGGCAGACTCAAACGCTTCCCTATTCGGTCTTGCTCCAGGTGGGGTTTACCTCGCCGCTCCGTGTTGCCACGTGCGCGGTGCGCTCTTACCGCACCATTTCACCCTTACCGGACGAATCCGGCGGTATCCTTTCTGTTGCACTTGCCGTGGGCTCGCGCCCCCCAGGCGTTACCTGGCACCTTGCCCATGGAGCCCGGACTTTCCTCCGGGATTGCTCCCGGCGGCTGCTCGGCCGGCTCCCGACGTGAAGCTTATAGGGTCTTCGGCGCACCGCAAGTGCCGGCCGGGCCGCCCGGATCAGGCCCGCGTCAGCGCGTAGACCGCGTTGCGGGACCGGCCGCTGATCTTTGCGCAGAGCGCGACGGCCTTTGCCGGCGGCAGCTCGGCCGCGAGGAGCTCATAGAGGCGGATCGTCTCGGCGTCGTCCGCGGCCCCGGGCGCCTGACCGCCGCCGACGATGATGACGAGCTCGCCCCGGAGCGGCACCTCGCCGCCCTGGGCGGCCTCGAGCTCGGCAAGCGAGCCGCGCACACCCTGCTCGTGCTGCTTGGTCAGCTCGCGCGCGCGCACGGCCGGGCGCCCGGCGCCGAAAGCACCGATCATGTCGGCCAGAGCGGCCTCGATACGATGCACGCTCTCGAAGAGGACGAGCGTCCGCGTCTCGCGCGCGAGCTCGGCGAGGCGTGCCCGGCGCTGTCCGGCGCGCCGCGGCAGGAAGCCTTCGAAGACGAAGCGGTCGGTCGGCAGACCCGCGACGGAAAGCGCGAGCGTCAGCGCCGACGGTCCCGGCACGCCGACGACGGTAAGCCGCGCGCCGATCGCGGCCCGGACCAGGCGCAGCCCCGGGTCGCTGATCAAGGGCGTGCCCGCATCCGAGACGAGCGCGACGGCCCGGCCCCGCTCGAGCTCGGCGACGAGCCTCGAGACTCTGGCCTCCTCGTTGTGCTCGTGCAGCGAGACGAGCTCCTTGTCGAGGCCGAGGTGCGTGAGGAGCTTGCCGGCGCGCCGCGTGTCCTCGGCCGCGATCAGCGCCACGGCCCCGAGCACGTCGCGCGCGCGCGGGCTCAGGTCGCCGAGATTGCCGATCGGCGTCGCGACTATGTAAAGCGTCCCGGCAGATTCTGAGCTGGATTTTGTCACGCGATTTGCTTAGTTTGGTTGCCGATGGAAACACGCGCCGCTCACATATTAATAGCCCTGACGCTCGCGCTGCTCGCGGGCTGTGCGAGCGGCCCCGCCGTCCCGCCGGCCGACACGGCCGCGCGCGAAACGGCGGCCGCCAGCGCGCTCGAGCGTGGCGACTTCGTCCGCGCGCGCGAGCTCTACGAAGAGCTCGCCGCGGCCAGTCAGGGTGAGGACAGGGCCCGCTACCGGATCGAGAGAGCGCGCGCCGAGATCGGCCTCGGCGACCCCGCGTCTGCGCTCGCGACGCTCGACGGCATCAGCGCGGCGCTGTCCCCCGGGCCCCGCTCCGAGCTCCTCGCCGTGCGCGCGGAGGCGCTGTTCGCGCTCGGCCGGACCGCCGATGCCGTTACGCTCCTGGTCGAGCGCGAGATCTGGCTCGAGTCGGCAGCCGCGATCCTCGACAACCAGAACCGGATCTGGAACGGCCTCGCGCTGCCGCAAAGCCAGGCCGCGGCGAACCAGCGAACCGGCGACGACACGATCGACGGCTGGCTCGCGCTCGCGCCGCTGACGCGGCAGGGCGACGACGGCGCCGCTTTCCGCGCCACGCTGCTCGACTGGCTCGAGCGGTTCAGCGGTCATCCGGCCGCCGCCGGCATCCTGGCCGAACGTCTTCAGAACGCGCGCGGCCCCGCCGCGCGGCCGGACCGGTTCGCCCTGCTGCTGCCGCTGACGTCGAGCTTCCGCGGCGAGGCACACGCGATCCGCGACGGTGTCTACGCCGCCATGTTCGAGAGCGGCAACGCCCGGCAACTCGGCATCAGGATCTACGACACGGCGCAAGGCAGCGTCCTCGACAGCTACTTCGAAGCCCAGCTCGACGGCGCCGACGTCATCCTCGGCCCGCTGTTGCCCGCAGACGTGGACGCCGTCCAGGCGCAGGCCGGCTTCGTCCCGACGCTCGCGCTCAACATCGGCGACGAGCCCGCGCCCCGAGCCGCCAACTTCTTCCGCTTCGCTCTCTCCTCCGACGACGAGATCGAGGCGATCGCGACGCGCGCGATCGCGGCCGGTCACGAGACGGCCGTCATCCTGACCGCGAGCGACGAGCGCGGCTCCAGGCTCATGAACAACTTCCGAAACGCCTTCGAGTCGCGCGGCGGCCGCGTCCTCAACACGGGCGTCTACGTGCGCGGCACGGCGCGGTCCGCGGCGCCCATCATCGAGGCCCTCCTGAACATCACCCGGAGCACACAACGTCATGTGCAGCTCGAGAACACTCTCGGCCGCTTCATGGAATCCGTGCCGCGGCGGCGCGCCGATATCGACATGATTTTCCTCGAGGCCAATCCGGCCGACGCGCGCCTGCTCGTGCCCTTGCTCGAGGACGACGGCGCCGGCGACATCCCGACCTACGCCACGCGCCAGGTCTACGACCCGACACGCCTTGCGGCCGATACCGATCTCGACGGCCTGATCTTCCCCGACATCCCGCTGCTGCACCGTCCCGTCGGCGAGGCCGGGACCGCTGCCCGAATGCTCGCCGAGACCGGCGCTTCGGGCTCGGGCCAGTACCCGCGCGAGTTCGCGCTCGGCTTCGATGCCTATCTGCTCGCCGAGGCGCTCTATGACGGTGCCGGGCCGCCCTATGGCGGCGCTGCGGGGCCCTTGCGGCTCGACGGCGCGACGGGGGAGCTTTGGCTCGACGATACCGGCAGGATTCGTCGGATCCTGCCGTTCGCCCGTTTCAGCGGCGGCCGTCCGGAAGCCGCGGAACAGGCGCCCGCCGCGTTCGACCCGTGAGCGCAGGCCTTCAGGCGCAGAACCTCGGCCGCGCCTGGGAATCGCACGCCGCCCGGTACCTCGAAGCTCGGGGGCTCAAGATCATCGCCCGGGGCTATCGCTGCCGGCTCGGCGAGCTCGACATCATCGGCAGCGACGCCGCCGGGCTCGTCGTCGTCGAGGTCCGCGCGCGCCGGCGCGGGCGCTTCGGCTCGGCGCTCGAGACGGTCGGGCCGCACAAGCAGCGGCGCATCGTCCTCGCGACGCGGCACTACCTCATGCACCACCCCGAGTGGCTGTCGCGGCCGATCCGGTTCGACGTCGTCGCGATCGACGACATCGACGGCGCGAAGCCGAGGGTCCGCTGGGTCAGGAGTGCTTTCGACGCCGCCTGAGGGCACAATCCGCGGATGCGGGCACGCGTCGAAAAGCACTTCACGGACAGCATCGCCGTCAAGCAGGCATCGCTCGCGCTCGCGCCCGCGATCGTCCGCGCCGGCACGATGCTCGTCGAATCCCTCGAACGCGGCGGCAAGGTCTTGAGCTGCGGCAACGGCGGCTCGGCCGCCGACGCGCAGCATTTCTCGAGCGAGCTGCTCGGCCGCTTCGAGGCCGAGCGGCGGAGCTTGCCGGCGGTCGCGCTCAGCACCGACACCTCGACGCTGACGGCCGTCGCCAACGACTACGGCTACGAGCGCGTGTTCGCGCGCCAGGTGAGCTCGCTCGGCAACGCTGGCGACGTATTGCTCGCGATCTCGACCTCGGGCAGCTCGCCCAACGTGCTCGAGGCGATCGCGGCCGCGCATGACCGGGGCATGAGCGTCGTCGCACTGACCGGCCGCGACGGCGGCAGGATGGGCCAGCGGCTTCGGCCCGACGACGTCGAGCTCCGCGTGCCATCGGAGCGGACTGCGCGTATCCAGGAGGTGCACCTCCTGATCGTGCACAGTCTCTGCGACCTGATCGATGCGGCCTTCACCGCGGACGAGCGCGCTACTTGACGATCCTGAGCGCCGGCCGCTTGCCGTCGTCCGTATCCGTTCCGTCCGGCGGCGTGGGCCCCGACTCCTCGGTGAAGACCATGCCCTGGCCGTTCTCGCGGGCATAGATGCCGAGCACGGCATCGATCGGTATGTTCAGCGCCCGCGGGACCCCGCCGAACCGCGCCTCGAAGGTCACTGCGTCGTTGCCGATGACGAGCGCCCGCGTCGCGGCGTAGCTCAGGTTGAGGACGATCCTGTCGTCGCGCACGTGCTCGACGGGCAGATCGAGATGCCCGACGGCAGCGTCGACTACGATGTGCGGCGTCAAAGCGTTATCGGTCATCCACTCGTGCATCGCACGGAGCAGATAGGGCCGTTGCCGGCTGAGTGGCCTTTCGGCCATCGACTACTGCCGAAGTTCCTGCTCGACCTCGGTCAGGCTGGCCTGAAACGAAGGCCTGGAGAAGACTTCATCCATGTAGTTCTTGATCGGCTTCGCCTTGGCCGGCAAGGAAATGCCGAAAGCCGGCAGCCGCCAGAGTATCGGCGCGATCGTGCAGTCGACGAGCGAGAACTCGTCGCTCAGGAAGAAGGTCTTGGCCGCGAAGATGTCGACGCTCGACAGGACGCTCTCCTCGAGGGCTCGCGCGGCGCGTACCGGAGGCTTGCGGTCGCCGTCGGCGAGCAGCTCGTCGGCCAGTGAGTACCAGTCCTTCTCGATACGGTAGAGCGCGAGGCGGAACTGGGCGCGCGTGACGGGGTCGACCGGCATCAGCGGCGGATGCGGGAAGCGCTCGTCGAGGTACTCGATGATCACGCGCGAGTCGTAGAGGACGAGGTCCCGATCGACGAGCGTCGGCACGCTGTTGTACGGATTCAGGTCGAGGAGGTCCTCGGGCAGGTTGCCGTCGTCGACGTCGACAATATCGATGCTGATGCTCTTCTCCGAGAGAACCAGCCGCGTGCGATGGCTCCAGGGGTCATTGGGCTTGGAGAAAAGGGTCATGACGAAATGGTTTTGCGACAAGATCGCCATGCGGGAGCTCTTGTTAGGGGGTCATGCGAGACTGGATTACTCAACGTCTTTCCAGATCTCTCTTTTGAGCATCAGGGAAATCACGAGCAGCACGCCGAGGAAGGCGATGACGCGAATCCCGAGTCTCTTGCGCTCGAGCTGCATCGGCTCGCCGACGTAATCGAGGAAGTTGACGATGTCCCGGACGACGTCATCGAACTCCTCTGCATCGAGCGTGCCCGGAGTCGTGAGGTCGAGCACCATGTGCTCTTCGCCCTCGTGCTCCGGGTCGGGCTCGTAGACGGCTTCCTGAATGCCCTGCAGCTCCCAGAGCACGTGCGGCATCGCCGTGCCCTCGAGCACGGCGTTGTTGACGCCGGTCGGGCTCGACTCGTCGACGTAGAAGCTCTGCAGGAAGGTGTAGAGATAATCCGTGCCGCGGCTGCGCGCGATCAGCGACAGGTCCGGCGGGGCGGCATTGAACCAGCGCGCGGCATCCTCCGGCGACATCGCGATGCTCATCGTGTCGAACGGCCGCTCGCCCGTGAACATCAGGTTCTCGAGCAGCTGATCCTCGGACAGCTGCAGGTCCTCCGCGAGGCGGTTGTAGCGGACGTACTGCGCCGAGTGGCAGCCCAGGCAGTAGTTGACGAAGTAACGCGCGCCGCGCTGCAGCGACGCCGTATTGTCGACGTTGTTGTTGGCGTGCTCGAGCTCGGCGCCATGCTGCGCCGCGGCGCCGGCGGCCCAGAGCGCCGCTGCGATCAGGAACGGGACACGGCGCATCATTTCGTCACCCTCGTCGGCACCGGCTTCGTCGTCTCGATCGAAGAGTAGTACGGCATCAATATGAAAAACGCGAAATAAAGGGCCGTGAAGACCTGCGCCAGCGCTACGACGGTGATGTCGAGACCCGCGAAGTGATAAATGCGCGTCGCCTCTTGCAGGCCGAGGTAGCCGAGCGCGATGAATGTCGCGGCGAAGATTCCGAGTGCGCTCTTGTAGATCCAGCTCCGATAGCGGATCGACTTGACGCGGCAGCGGTCGAGCCAGGGCAGGAAGAACGGCAGGAGCACGGCCGAGCCCATGAGCACGACGCCGAGCAGCTTGTTCGGCACGGCCCGGAGGATCGCGTAGAACGGCGTGAAGTACCAGACCGGCGCGATATGCTCGGGCGTGGTCAGCGGGTTAGCGGGATCGAAGTTGGCATGCTCGAGGAAGTAACCGCCCATCTCCGGCGCGAAGAACACGACCGCGGCGAAGATGATCAGGAACACGACGACGATGACCATATCCTTGCTCGTGTGGTACGGGTGGAAAGCCACGCCGTCGATCGGCTTGCCGTCCGCCCCCTTGTGCTCCTTGATCTCGATGCCGTCTGGATTGTTCGAGCCGACCTCGTGCAGCGCCATGATGTGGATCACGACGAGCAGCAGGAGCAGCAGCGGCACGGCGATCACGTGGAAGGCGAAGAAGCGGTTCAGCGTGATGTCCGAGATATAGAAATCGCCGCGGATCCACTCGGCGAGGCCCTCGCCGACCCACGGGATCGACCCGAACAGCGAGACGATGACCTGCGCGCCCCAGTAGGACATATTGCCCCAGGGCAGCAGGTAGCCGAAGAAGGCCTCGGCCATCAGACAGAGATAGATGAACATGCCGATGATCCAGACGAGCTCGCGCGGCTTCTTGTAGGAGCCGTACATCAGCCCGCGGAACATGTGCAGATAGACGACGATGAAGAAGGCCGAGGCGCCGGTCGAGTGCAGGTAGCGGATCAGCCAGCCCCACTCGACGTCGCGCATGATGTACTCGACGGAGGCGAACGCTTCGGCCGCGGACGGCTTGTAGTTCATCGTCAGGAAGATGCCCGTCACGATCTGAATGACGAGCACGACCGTCGCGAGCACGCCGAAGCCGTACCAGAAATTGAAGTTCTTCGACGCATAGTACTCGGTGGCGTGCTCGCGAATGAGCTTCGTCATCGGGAACCGGGCGTCGACCCAGCCCCCGAAGGCGCTCAGGCGCCGGCCGAGACGATCGAAAACGTCAGCTTCGCTCGCCGCCATTTACGAGCTCCCCGAATCGGCGCCGATCAGGATCGTCGTGGGGTTGACGTAGCGGTGCGGCGGCACCTTGAGGTTGTACGGCGCCGGCACGCCCTTGAAGACCCGCCCGGCGAGATCGAACTTGGAGCCGTGACAGGGGCAGAAGAACCCTCCCGGCCAGTCAGCGCCCAGGTCGGCCGGCGCGACCTCGAAGCGCGGCGTCGGCGCGCAGCCCAGATGCGTGCAGACGCCCTCGACGACGAGGTACTCGGGATAGATGCTGCGGTGAGAGTTGGCAGCGTAGTCGGGCTGCTGATCGGAGACCTCGGAGTTCGGGTCCTCGAGCTCGTCGGCGACGTCGTCGAGCCGCGCCAGCATCGCGTCGGTCCGGCGCAGGATGAAGATCGCCCGGCCGCGCCATTCGGCCTTGATCATCGCGCCGGGCTCGAGCTTGCTGACGTCGCGCTCGACGGGCGCGCCGAGCGCCTGGGCGCGGGCGCTCGGCTTGAACGAGGCGACGAAGGGCACGGCCGTGGCGACGGCCCCGGCCCCGGCGGTCACTGCCGTTGCGACGGTCAGAAAGTGACGCCGTGTAAACCCCGAACTATCGGTCATCGAGCACTCCTAGCCGCTCGGGGAGACATCGCGTCTGCCGCCGGACTCACGCCAAGCAGTTGTTTGCCGGCAACCTCCGCCGTCCAGGTCCCGCAACGAGGTTGAACCAACGATTTGGATTGGCGCGATTATACACAGCGTCCGGCGGAGCTGACCACCAAGACACCGGCCCAAGCTGCTAGACTCGCCCGATGGCCGGTATGCGATCCAGGCTTCTTTTCGCGGCGCAATCCGTCGTCGCCGGCCTCGCCCTCGCCTTCGTGATCGTGAGCTTGAGACCCGAGCTGATCGGCTACGGCGGCCGGCCGGGGGGCGCCGGCTATGCCGAGGCCGTCGCCGCGAGCGCGCCGGCCGTCGCCAACGTCTTCACCGAGCGCGGTGAAAGCGGCCGCGGCGCCCTCGGCTCCGCCGTCGTGATCGACCCGACAGGCTACGTGGTCACGAACTACCACGTGGTCCACGAAGCCGAGGACATCAAGATCCAGCTCGCCGACGGCCGCGTCGCAACGCCCGAGGTGGTCGGCACGGACCCGGACACCGAGCTCGCGCTCCTCAGGATCGATCTGTCCGACCTGCCGAGCATCACGCTCGGCAGGTCGGACCAGCTCGAGGTCGGCGAGGTCGTTCTCGCGATCGGCAACTCCTACGGGCTCAGCCAGACCGTCACGATGGGCATCGTATCGGCGACGGGCCGCGGACAGCTCGACTTCACTACCTACGAGGACTTCATCCAGACCGATGCCGCGATCAACGTCGGCAACTCGGGCGGCGCCCTGATCAACGCGGCCGGCGAGCTCGTCGGCATCAACACGGCCGTCGTCGCGACGAGCCGGCGAACGCGGACGACGCCCGAAGGCATCGGCTTCGCGATCCCGGTCAACATGGTCCGCGGCGTCGTCGACGAGCTGATCGAGAACGGCCGCGTCATTCGCGGCTTTCTCGGCATCGGCAACATCGAGGAGCTCAGCGCGGAAGATACGGCGCTGCTCGGGCTTGCGGACGGAGCGATCATCGTCGGCTCGGCTCAGGGACCCGCGGCCGATGCTGGCCTTCGTCCCGGCGACGTGCTGACCCACTTTGCAGGCCGGCGCCTCGTCACGCGGCGGCAGGTCTTCAACCTGATCGCGGCGACGGCACCGGGGACCGAGGTCGAGATCCGTTACTTCCGTGACGGCGAGGAGCGCGCGACCGAAGCCGTCCTCATCGAGCGCGATCCGTTCTTCGGCAGCTGAGTCTCAGTCGGCCAGGCGCCGGATCCTGGCGCCGAGCTGCGACAGCTTCTCCTCGAGGCACTCGTAGCCGCGGTCGATGTGATAGATCCGCGCCACGGTCGTCCTGCCGCGCGCCGCAAGCCCGGCCAGCACGAGCGATGCCGAGGCACGCAGATCCGTCGCCATGACCTCGGCACCCTGGAGCGATTCGACGCCGCGGATCAGCACCGTGTTACCGCGGACCGTCACCTCCGCGCCCATGCGCTGCAGCTCGAGCGCATGCTGGAAGCGGTTCTCGAAGATCGTCTCGGTGATCGCGCCCGAGCCCTCGGCGATCGCGTTCAGGGTGCAGAACTGGGCCTGCATGTCGGTCGGGAACGCGGGATACGGCGCCGTCGAGACGTCGACGGCTGCGGGCCGCCTGCCGTGCATGTCGAGACTGACCCAATCGGGACCGATCTCGATGGCGGCGCCGGCCGCTTCGAGCTTCTGCAGCACGGCATCGAGCGTTGCGGGCTCGGCCTTGCGGATCCTGACGCGCCCGCCCGTGACGACGGCGGCGACGAGATAGGTCCCCGATTCGATCCGGTCCGGCATGATCGTGTACTCGACGCCCCTGAGCGAATCGACGCCCTGAACGTGAATGTCAGCCGTGCCCGCACCCTCGATCCGCGCACCCATCGCCGAGAGGAAACGCGCGAGATCGACGACCTCGGGCTCGCGCGCGGCGTTCTCGATGACCGTCTCGCCGCGCGCGAGGACCGCCGCCATGAGCAGGTTCTCGGTGCCCGTGACCGTCACCGTGTCGAGGACGAGGCGCGTGCCCCTGAGCGTCCCGGCCCGTGCGCGGATGTAGCCGTTCTCGATCTCGATGCTCGCGCCCATCGCGCGCAAGGCCTTGACGTGCAGGTCGACGGGACGCGCCCCGATGGCGCAGCCGCCGGGCAGCGAGACATCGGCGCGGCCGTAGCGGCCGAGCAGCGGCCCGAGCGTCAGTATCGAGGCGCGCATCGTCTTGACGAGATCGTAAGGCGCGACGAGGTTCGAGACGCCGGAGGAGTCGAGCTCGATCCGCAGGCCATCGTGAAAGACGACCTCGACGCCCATCTGACGCAGAAGCTTGACGGTCGTCGTGACGTCGTTCAGATGCGGCACGTTGCCGAGGATGACGGGGCCCTCGGCGAGCAGGCCCGCGGCGAGCACGGGCAGCGCCGCATTCTTGGCCCCCGAGATCGTGACCTCCCCCGAGAGCGGCACGCCGCCTTCTATCTCGAGCTTCTGCATTGCCGCGGTCTTGGTTGAATCGATGCCCGGCGGCGCCAGGCGCCCCGGCTCACTGCTGCGCCGCCTGCCATTCGTCCGGCGTATAGGTCTTGAGCGCGAGCGCGTGAATCTCGCGGCCCACCCGGTCGCCGAGCGTCGCATAGACCATCTGATGGCGCGGGAGCCGGTTCTTGCCGCCGAAGGCAGAGCAGACGACGACGGCCTCGTAGTGTCCCTGACCGTCGGTGACGACAGTCGCCCGGGCGCCTTCGAGTCCCTGCTCTATCAGGTTCGCAATCTCGTCGGGATCCATCAGGACGCGGGTTTTTCATGAAAGTCCGGCAAGCCTGATAGTCTATCCCAAATGGCGCTTCACGCCCGTAATCTGCTGCTCTTCCTCGCCCTTGCCGGAGCGGCCGTGCTGACGTGGGTCCTGTCGCGCGAGCCGGACGCGCCTGACGGCGCGCGGATCGGCGTCGTGCCCGCCTCGCAGGGCTGGTATATGCTCGGCGCCGAGATCGTCGGCACCGACGGGGACGGGCGAATCGTCTACAGCGTCATCGCCGATCGCGTCGATGAGGAGCCCGAGGGTGGTAACCTCGAGTTTGAGCAGTTGCGCGTAGAATACGCGCCGGAGACGGGCATTCGCTGGGAAATAAGCGCGGCGCGGGGTCTTGCAGCGGCTGACGATGACTATTTTCGCATGCGGGATGTGCGCCTGATTCGTTCGCCGGACGCGAATGGGAACGCGATGGTTATCGAGACGAACGAGTTGGAGCTTTTTGCGGACGAGTTCCGCGTGGTCTCGGACGATCGCGTGCTGATGAGCGACGGAAGCTTCGAATTCTCCGCAACGGGACTCAGCCTCAATCTCGAGACGGACGCATGGGCACTCGGCGAAGGCAGGTTCCGCAAGCGGGCGACGCGACTCGCACCGCTCGCACTGCTCGCGCTGCCCGCGCTGCCCGTGTTCGGTCAGGAAACGGCCGAGGGCTCCGCTTACGATTTCCAGTGCGTTGTCTTTTCCGGCGATGCCGCGAACACGAGCTGCGAAGGCATGACGATCAGCCAGGGGGGCAATTCAATCACCGCTGCCAGGGCCACCGAATCGGAGACCGGGCAGAATGGCAGCATCTGGCGGCTCGAAGGCAGCGTGCACGTCGTGCTGGAGAACACCGAGCTCATGGCCGACAGCGGCACGTTCGAGTTCGACGAAGCTGACGAGCTCCTGTACGCGGAGCTGGCTGGGCCGGTCCGAATGTCCGACTACGACGAGCGGAACGATACGACGTTCAGCGGAACGCTTTCCGACAGAATTTCCCTCGACAATCGGAACACGACGCTCCGGGCACACGGGCAGATCTCGTTCTTTCGCGACGATGACGATTTCGAGGGTTGCGAGTTGGTCTACAACTGGAGCGACCATACCTTCTCCGTCGGCACGACCGATTGCGGCAGCGGCCGTTACAGGCTGACTCTGCCGGAGGCAAGCGACACGCCGGAAGATCCGCCCGAGACGCCATGAGCAAGCTCGAGGCGCGAGGGATCGCCAAGCGCTATCGGCGTCGCGAGGTCGTCAAGGGACTCTCACTCAGCATCGAAAGCGGCGACGTCGTCGGGCTGCTCGGCCCGAACGGGGCCGGCAAGACGACGGCCTTCTACATGATCGTCGGGCTCGTCCGCTGCGACCGCGGCAACATCGAGCTCAACGGCCGCGACGTCACGCGCATGCCCGTGCACCGGCGGGCCAGGCTCGGCCTCGGCTACCTGCCGCAGGAAGCCTCCGTGTTCCGCGGCCTGACGGTC
>Ga0302046_10002176_pt1 | contig 18322 bp, 14 predicted proteins | sample RVTome_11_FD_200261 | JGI IMG/M metagenome (GOLD analysis project Ga0302046, IMG submission 200261) | Soil microbial communities from uranium-contaminated site in the Upper Colorado River Basin, Wyoming, United States - RVT147D111 (version 2) ...
CGCACGCTCCACGACCTCGGCGAAGTAGTCCAAGAGGTGCATACGCCCGAGATAGAGGTGCGCCGGCGGGTTCTCCGGCAGGACCTCGAGCCCGGTCGCCTCGCGCAGCCGGCGGACGTTGCGCGCCATCTCGTGAGCGCTGTCCGGTTCGAGGATCGGCGGCGCCAGGACCCCGTGCCCGCGCTCGCGCGGTCCGACGTGCCACAGGCCGGCGTCCCCGCACATCCAGGCGGCGCCGCACTCGTGCGCGAGCGCGGTTGCGCCCGCGACCCAGTCCTCGTCCAGGTCCTCGCCCTCCTCCAGGTTGACGTCGAGGAAGTGGTAGGTCGTCGGCCAGCCGCGCTCGACCCAGCGCCGCGCGTCCTCGTCGACGCCGCGCTCGAGGTCGGCGCCGACCTCCAGGAACTCGACCAGGTCCGGCCGCCGCTCGCGCAGCGCCAGGACGTCGAGCCCGCCCTGCGAGCGCGCCTGGAACTCGGTCGAGATGCCGAGGCCGAGCACGGGGAGCTGCTCGGCGCGCCGGGCGAAGGGGGCGTAGAGGTCGTGGGCGGTCATGGGGAACCAAGAAAAGAGCGCGCGAGGATACCGCCGCCTCCCGCGCGCGAGGATGCTGGTGGGATGTCCCCGCGTCCTCCCGTTCACGTCGATGCCCCTGCGCGCGACGCGATCCGGCGCGCGGCCGAAGAGGCGGCGCCGCGCGAGGGTTGTGGGCTCCTGCTCGGCGAGACCAGCGCGGAACGTTGCTCGGTGAGGCGCGCGACCATCGCCCGCAACCTCGTGCCGGGCGAGGACGCCTTCGAGGTCGATCCGGGCGCCGTCGTGACCGCGGAGGACGAGGCGCGCCGCGCCGGGCTCGCGCTGCTCGGCGTCTGGCACTCGCATCCGCGCGGGCCGGCGCGACCTTCGGCGCGGGACCGGCGCGAGGCGCACGCGGGATGGCTGCAGATCCTCGCCGGCGAGCGCGAGCTGCGCGCCTGGAGGATCGAGGACGGATGCGCGCGCGAGGTCTCGATCGAGGGCTGATGCGGCGACTCGGACTCCTCCTGCTCGTCGCCGGCTGCTCCGGAGATCCAGGGCCGGGGACCATGCCGGTCGTGCTCGTGACGCGCGACCTCATGAGCGACCCGCCCGCGTGGGAGGTCGTTCGCGCCAACCCGGACGCCGCGCCCGAGATCGAGGTGATCTGCCCGGCGCTGCGTCACGAGCTCGACGGGTCCGACATGATCGCGCTCGTCATGCCGCCGCCGGCGGAGGTGAGCTTCAGCGTCGACGCGAAGGGCGCGCCCGCGACGCTGCGCATGCGCGCCGGCGTCGACATCACCGCCTCGCGCCTGTTCGGCGAACAGGTCCCCGAGGGGATCTTCGCCTTCGAGGTGCTCCTGAACGGCGAGCTCGTGCACGCGAACCGCGTGACGGTCCGGCGCGCGGGGAAGGACAGCGGGAGCGAATGGTCGGACGTCGGCGGAGCCGAGGGTCTCGAGGTCGAGCCCGGCGACGTGGTCACGCTGCGGACCTTGGCGTTGGCGCCCGACGGGACGCCGGCGCGCGGGACTCCGGTGGCCTACGCCGGCTTCGGCGGCATGCGGCTCGAGCGCAGGCTCGAGCTTCCGCGCACGCGTTCGTCGCCGAGCGCTCCGAACGTCGTGCTGGTCGTGATGGACACGCTGCGCGCCGATCGGTTGTCGACCTACGGGCACGGGCGAGCGACGTCGCCGGCGCTGGACGCCCTGGCGGAGCGCGGGGTCGTGTTCGAGAACGCATGCGCGACGGCGAGCTGGACCTGGCCCTCGACCGCCTCGATCTTCACCGGTCTCCAGCCCGAGGAGCACGGCGTGCAGGACTCGTCCTCGTCGTTCCTCGCCACCGAGCTCGACACGATCGCCGAGGCGATGCAGCGCGGGGGCGTCACGACCGCGGGCTGGAGCGGGAACCCGCTCATCACCCGGAGCCGCAATTTCGCGCAGGGTTTCGAGCGCTTCGACGACGACATGGAGGACTTCCGCAAGACGGGGGAGTTCTTCGACCGGGTGCTCGCGTGGCTCGACGAGACGGCGGGGACGCGCTTCTTCCTCTACCTGCACCTGACCGAGCCGCACCGGCCCTACGCGCCCCTCCCCGAGGGACGCGCGCTCTTCGCCGCCGACGCGCCAGCGACGATCGTCGACGATGCGACGAGCATCGCGCAGAGGCTGGACAAGGGCAGGAGCTGGACGGAGGACGGCCGCTCGCTGCTCGACGAGCTCACGACGGAGGAGGAGCGGAGGCACGTGCTCGACATCTACGACGCGTGCGTGTGGAGCGGGGATCACTGGCTGGGCGAGCTCCTCTCGGCGCTCGACCGACTCGAGCTCGCCGCGGAGACTCTCGTCGTGTTCACCAGCGACCACGGCGAGGAGCTCTTCGAGCGCAACTACCTCGGTCACTCGAAGACCGTCCACGCCGAGCTGGTCCGCGTCCCGCTCGTCCTCGCCGGTCCGGGCGTGCCCGCCGGCCGGCGCGTGGCGGCGCCGACGTCGAACAGCGATCTCGCGCGGTTCCTCACCGCCCTGGCGGGCGCTCCGGTCGATCGCGCCTTCGACCCGCAGGGCTTCTTCGGCGAGGGCGGCGATCGCAGGGTGCTCTACTCGACCGAGAAGGGCTCCTGGAATGGCCATCAGAACACGACCATCCGGGGCATCCGGGCCGGCGACCTGGCGTTGCAATACGCGCCGCGGGGAGGTCCCTGGGGCTCGACTTCGCCGGAGGGCGACGTACGGCTCTACGACCTCGCGCAGGATCCCGCCGAGCGCGACGACCTCGCCGCGCGGCGTCCCGACGAGCTGGCGCAACTGCGCGCGATGCTCGAACGCGAGTTCGAAGCGCTCGAGCCGCGCGTCGAGCGCGCCCGCTACACGACCGGCGCCGCGACCGAGCACCTGCTCGAGCGCATCGGCTACGCGGGGGACTGAAGCGCGAAGGGAGCCGCCGTTCCGCGCGCGCTCGCTACGCCGCAGGCGAGCGCCCGCAGCCAGCCCGCGGGGAGCGGACCGGCCGGGATCCGGTGTCCGCGCGCTTCGATCGCCGAGAGCGTCGCCGCGTGCCAGCGGAGCACGAACGCGAGCCGCCGTCCGTGCCACGGACCGAGGAGCTCGCACAGCGGCCAGCCCTTGGCCAGCTCCGCGCGCGCCTCGGCGATCTGGAGGCGGACGAGCTCATGAGCGCGCTCGTCGACGCCCGAGGCTAGCGCCTCTTGGAGCGACAGGATGTCCAGGCGACACTCGAGCAGGTCCTCGACCGCGACGAACAGCCGACCGCGGGCGAGGTCCGCGCGAAGGTCGCGCAGCCAGCCGATGCGGCACAGGCCGACCGCCAGGGCGTCCGCGAGCAACTCCTCTTTCTCCCCGTTTTCGCCCAGGACGGAGAGAAGCAACCGCCCGAGCGGAGCTCCCAGGCGGCGCGCGTGCTTCGCGAGCATCGTGCGCGTCTCGAAGCTGCGCACGGCCGCGACGCGATCGATCTCGCTCAAGGGACCGCGCAGTTGGACCAGCGAGATCCCGTACGCGTGGACGACCGGCTGGAGCGCGACCGCGAGGGTCGTCCGCGCGGCGCCGCGCTCGATCTCCGCCAGGACGTCGGCCAGCGCGGCCGTCCCGCCGACGGAGTCGTCCGCGCGCCGCACCTCCTGGACGGCGGCGACCCAGGCCAGGGCAGCGACGAGATCGGCGCGCCTGTCCGCGGGCAGGAGGAGCCGTCCCGGACCGAAGCCCCGCCACTTCGCGCCGAGGAAGCGCCGGCAGCGGGAGAGCGCTTCGGGGCGGGTCGGTCCGTCGGGACGGAGGAGCTCCTGCACGCCGCGATTCTGGCCGCCGTGCTTTCCTCGCAGTAGCTTCTTCCGCGATGCGGCCGCTCCTGGTCCTGCTCTCCGCTCTCTCCCTCGCGACCTGCGGCGGCGACCCGGGTCCGAAGTACACGCTCAAGGTCGTGATGGCGGAGGTGGAGCTGAAGCGCGCGGCGATGGAGCGGGCGCTGCTGCGCGACGGCGGCGCGCCGGACGTGGTCGAGGCGGCGGTCGCGATCGAGAAGTGGCTGAAGGATCCGGCCAAGGAGCGCTACCTCGCGAGCGACGCCGCCACGGGAACTCCGGCACAGTTCGCCTCGTTCGAGGCCTCCTTCCTGCCGCGGCTCGAGGCCGTGCTCGCGGCCGCGCGCAGCGGGGACGAGCAGGCTGCGCGCGAGGCCTTCCCCGCCCTCCAGGCGGGCTGCAACGCGTGTCACGTCGTGTTCCGACCGGACCTGGCGTCGCGCTGATGACGATCCTGCGCGCCTTGCTCGGAGTCCTGTTCCTATGCGCGGTCGCTTCCTGCCTCTCCAGCCACCGCCGTCGCTTCCCCTGGCGCGTCGCCTGCTTCGGGATCAGCCTGCAGGTCGCGTTCGCGGCGCTGATCCTCGGGACGGGTGTCGGGCGCGCGGCGTTCCAGTACGCGGCGGATCTGTTCCTCGAGCTGATCGGGAAGTCGACCGCGGGCGCGCGGCTCGTCTTCGGTCCGCTGGCGGACACGACGGCCATGGACGGGGTCTTCGGTCCGGGGGCCGGCTACGTCTTCGCGTTCACCGGCTCCGGTCTCTTGGCGGTGGTCTTCTTCGCGGCGCTGATGGCCGTCCTCTACCACCTGGGCATCATGCAGGCCGTGATCTGGGTGGCGGCGCGCGTGATGAAGTCCACGATGGGCGTCTCGGGCGCGGAATCGATGGCGATGGCGGCGAACGTCTTCGCCGGTCAGACCGAGGCGCCGCTCGTGATCCGGCCGTACATCGCGCGCATGACGCAGTCGGAGCTGAACTCGCTCATGACGGGCGGCTTCGCGACGATCGCCGGCAGCGTGCTCGCGCTCTACATGGGCTTCGTGGGAGAGGAGCTGGGGCCGCACCTCTTGACCGCGTCGGTCATGTCCGCTCCGGCGGCGTTCCTGATCGCGAAGATCATGCTGCCGGAGACCGTGGAGTCGGAGACCGCGGGGCGCATCCCCTACGAGGTGGAGCGCAGCGCCTCCAACCTGGTCGAGGCCGCGACGAACGGGACGCAGGACGGGCTGAAGCTCGCCCTCAACGTCGCGGCGATGCTGATCGCCTTCATGGCGCTCGTGAACCTGGTGAACTGGCCGCTCGAGGCGCTCGGCGACGCGTTCGGGCTCGAGGGCGGGCTGTCGCTCGCGCGCATCTTCGGCTGGGTCTTCGCGCCGGTAGCCTGGCTGATAGGCGTCGACGGCTGGCACGACTCGCAGCTCGTGGGCTCGCTGCTCGGGACGAAGATCGCCGTGAACGAGCTGGTCGCCTTCACCGACCTGGGGGCGACGCTCCAGAGAGTGGCGGGCCGCGCGCCCTTCGAAAACCCCCGCTCCGCCGCCATCGTCACCTACGCCCTGTGCGGCTTCGCCAACTTCGCCTCCATCGGCATCCAGATAGGCGGCATCGCGCCGCTCGCTCCGGAGCGCAAGACCGACCTCGCACGGTTGGCGCCGCGGGCGATGCTGGGGGGCGCCTGCGCGTCCTGGATGACGGCGACGATCGCGTCGGTGTTCCTGTGAGCGGATCGCAGGCGATCCGCGACCGAGTCGACGCGCTGGCGGGAGAGCTCGCCGCGCTCGGCGTCGCCGACTGCTCGCTGGCCTTCGTGCTCGGCTCGGGGCTGGGCTCCTTCGCCGACCTTCTCGAGGACCGTCGCGAGATCCCCGGCGACGCGCTCGCGCACCTCCCGCGCAGCGCGGTCCCCGGCCACGCCGGCAAGCTCGTCGTCGGGACCCTCGCAGGCGTCCGCGTGGTCGCCCAGCTCGGCCGCGTGCACCTCTACGAGGGCTGGAGCGAGCACGAGGTGACGCGCGCGGTGCGCGCCTTCGCTCGCCTCGGAGTGAAGGGGTTGGTGCTGACGAACGCAGCCGGCTCGATCCGTCCCGAATGGCTGCCCGGGACGCTCCTGCGCGTCGTCGATCACCTGAACCTGCAGGGGCGTGCCCCGCTGCTCCCCGCGGAGCGCTGCCTGGCGCAGCCCTACGACGCCGAGCTCGGGCGCGCGCTCGATGCGGGCGCCGAGGCGGCCGGCGTGACGCTGCACCGCGGGGTCTACGCGGCCACCCTGGGACCGGCCTACGAGACGCCGGCGCAGATCGAGATGATCCGCCGGATGGGCGGCGACGCGGTGGGGATGAGCACCGCCTGCGAGGCGTCGGTCGCCTTCGCCGCCGGCCTGCGCGTAGTCTGCGTCTCGTGCCTCACGAACCACGCCGCCGGGATCACGACGCGTCCTCTGACCCACGAGGACGTCGTCTCCGTCGGGAGGAGGATGACGGGCGAGCTGACCCGACTCCTCGCCAGTGCGCTGCCGCGCATGGCGGCGGTCCTGGCCTGAGCCCGATCGCAGGCCGGTCGGCGCCAGTCTTCCCGAGCTCCCTCAGACCCAGCCCACTTCCCTCATCCGATCCACGATCCGGAACTCGTCCGGCCGCGTCGGTTGGCGGCTCGTGAAGTGGATCGCTGCGCAGCCGACCGACTCGACCGCTGACAGGGTGCGTGCGAGGCGCAGGACGTCGAGCACCCGATCCTCGAGGCGGTGCTCCCGCGGGAAGGGGAAGACGGCATCGCTCGCTCCTTGCTCGACGGCGCGGAAGTCGAGGGCGCAGGTCTCGAGGTCGCCGCAGGTTCGCAGGTGGACGGTGGCACCCGCACGATGGAAGGCTGACCGTGCGAGGAGCGCTCGGATCGGCGCGCCGTCGTGGGCCTTCAGTCGAAGCTCCACCACCTCGATGCCGGGCCTGGAGAGGTCCGGGCGAGGGACCCGAACGACCTGCGTGGGGGTGGTGGCGAGGCCCTGGAGCCGCGGCTTCCAGTAGTCCGGATCGAGCAGGAGGTGGAGGAGGGGGTCCTCCGGAACCGCCATGCGCCGTCCTAGCCCGATCCCGCTCGCGCTGCGAACGCGACTCGTCGAGAAAAGCAAGAAGGCAATCGGCGAGGAGCTGCGCGGGGACCCGTATCCCGGGCGTAATTCAAGCGGTGGCAAGCGGATGGGAGCGGCCGGCACGCTGGCGGGGGCGTCCCCGACTGCCCTATCATTCGCCCTCGTCTCGCCCTTCCCCCGGCCCCGAGACGTCGCGCGGGAGAGCGAGTGCGCGCCGCGGGCGGCTTCGCGCCGACCGAGGGTTCCGAGTTCTCCGGTCCGGGAAACCCCACGAGGGACACCGATGCCTCTGAGCTGGCTGCTTTCGACCCTCGCTTCCGCCGCTCTCCTCCCGACGGTGCCGCTCCAGGAGAGCGTGCCGGAGGAGGACGAGGTCCTGTGGATCCACGCCAAGCGTTTGGTGCTGCGGCCCGGCGCGGTGGTCGAGGGCGGAGCGCTGCTCGTTCGCGGAGGCATCATCGTGGCCGTGGGGGAGGACGTGGTCGCGCCCGAGGGCGCGCGCAAGCTGGAGGGCGAGGTCGCCTGCGCCGGCTTCGTCGACGGTTGGTCCTCGCTCGCGCTCGACCCCGCCAGCGCGACCGACCTCGGCACCGCCGCCGCGACGCGCACGGTCGATGCGCTCGATCCGTTCCGGCTCCCCTACCAGCGCGAAGAGGCGCTCCAGGGCGGCGTGACGAGCCAGCGCGTCCAGGTCGGTCGGATGGCGCAGTTCGGCGGCGTGGGCACGGTGCTGCGCACCGACCCCGAGCGCGCGGAGGTGCTGCTCGAGGACGCCTGCGTGTCCGCCACGATCGGGATCACGCGCGGGGGGCGCGCCGGAGACGTGTTCGACCGCGTGGGGGAGGTCGACCGGCTCGTGAGCCAGATCGAGAAGGGACGCACCTACCGCGAGAGCGAGATCGAGTACCGCCACGAGCTCGAGGCCTGGGAGAAGGCCATCGCGGAGAAACGCAAGGAACTCGACGAGGAGTTCAAGAAGGCCAAGAAGAAGCGCGAGAAGGGGATGGAGGAGGCGGAAGAGAAGGGGAAGGAGTTCAAGGAGGAGCGATACAAGGAGGACAAGAAGCCGCGCAAGCCGCGCTGGGATCCGAGCACGGAGGTCCTCGCACGCGTCGCGAACGGCGAGCTTCCCCTGGTGGTCGAGGTGCACGGCGTTCCCGAGCTCCGCAGTCTGCTCGAGAAGACCGCGGGCTTCGATCGCCTGCGCCTGGTCCTCGCCGGCTGCACCGACGCCGTCCACGTCGCCGAGGAGATTGCCGAGCGGCGCATCCCGGTCCTGCTCTGGCCCACGGCCGAGCCGGGCGACGGCGGCGAGTACGAGCGGCACGACCTCGCCCTGGCTGGCGCGCTGGAGCGCGCGGGCGTCGAGGTGCTCTTCGGCTCCGGCGGTCGCGCGCTGGCGCGCGACCTGCGCCTGCTCGCGGCGCAGGCGGTCGGCCACGGGCTCGACCGCGAGGCCGCACTGCACGCGCTGACCCTGGGTCCGGCGCGCGCCTTCGACGTCGCCGACCGCGTGGGGACCCTCGAGCGGGGCAAGCACGCCGACGTCCTCCTGTTCGACGGGGATCCGCTAGGTACGAACTCCCGCATCCGAACCGTCATCTCCCGCGGCCGAGTGGTCGTGGAGCAGTAGGAACAGCTCATGAAGGCAACTATGCGATCGGCCGCTGCCCTGTACGCGACGGTCCTTCCGCTCCTTGCGACGCTCGCGCAGTCGGCGTCCTCCCAGGACGAAATCCTCCAGGTCCGCGCGAAGGAAGTCGTCCTCTCGGACGGCTCGCGCCTCGAGAACGGCGTGGTGGTCGTCCGCAACGGCAAGATCGAGCGCGTCGGCAAGCTCGACCTCGACGACACGAAGCCGTTCCTCGAGCACGACGGCGTGCTGACGGCCGGACTGATCGCGTGCCAGACACTGAGCGGGATGGGGACCGAGGCGCACGACGGCACGCGCTCGCTCCTTCCGGAGGCGCGCATCGCACACGCTCACTCGCCGCGGCACTCGGACTTCGAGAAGGCGCTCGAGGTAGGCATCACCTCGGTCGTGCTCACGCCGACCGACGAGAACGTCGCCGGCGGTCTCACGGCGGTCGTGAAGACGGCCGGCGGGACGGTCGTGGCGAAGGAGGCGCACTTGACGCTTTCCTTCTCCGTCCACGCGTTCGCCAGCCAACCCCAGCGTTTCGGCCGGTTCTTCTCGGGCGAGGACGACGGCGCCGCGGAAGACGGCGGGCTCGAGGACACCGAGTCCGACTCGCGCAGTTCGCGCTCGCCGACCAGCTACGCGGGCGCGCTGCTCGCGCTCGACCGGCGCCTCGAGGACGAGACCGGCGCCTTCTCGCGGGCTGCGAAGGGACAGCTACCGGTGCTCCTGACCGCCTGGGACCGCAACGAGGTAGCGCGCGCGGCGCGCTTCGCGAGCGCGAACCGGCTCGCGGGCGCGATCCGTGGAGCCCCGCTGGCCGCCGACCCCGGACTCCTGCCGCTGATCCGCGCCAGCAAGCTCGCAGTCGTGCTCGGTCCGTTCGCCGTCGGGCACAAGACGCGCGCGCTCGAGGCGGTCAAGGCGCTGCAGGACGCCGGCGTTCCGGTCGGGTTCGCGCTCGACGCGCCGTCCAGCGCGCCCGCGAACTTCCGCCTCACCGCCGCCCTGGCGATCGCCGCCGGCGCCGACCGGACCGAGGTACTGCGCTCGATGACGATCGTCGGCGCGCGCATCGCGGGCGTCGAGAGCCGCGTCGGCTCGCTCGAGGCCGGCAAGGACGCGGACTTCGTCCTGTGGAGCGGAGACCCGCTCGACCTCTCGAGCCGCGTCGAGGCGGTCTTCGTCGACGGCAAGCCCGCCTGGAGGAACCGGTGAGGAGCGCGAGCACGATGACGACGCGAACGGCCCTTCTCGCGACGGCGGCCCTGGCCGCGGGATCCCCGGCGACGGCTCAGGAGGACTGGGTGATCTCCGCGAAGACGATCTACACGGCGGCCGGCGACCCGATCGAAGGCGGGGCCATCACGGTCTCCGGCGGCAAGATCACGGCCTTGCGCGGGGGGCGCGGCACGAAGCTCGAAGTCACCGCGGTGACGCCCGGGTTCGTCGACCTCTCGGCCGGCGTCGACACGGGTTCCTCCTCGGTGGAACAGACGACGGAGACGTCCGTGACCTTCTCGGTCGCGGAGACGATCGACTTCTTCTCGCACCGCTGGGGTCGGGAGCTCGCGAGCGGTGTCACCACCGTGCTGGCCGCGCCGCTCGACGAGAACGTCCTGGGCGGCCTGTGCGTGGTCGTGAAGACCGGCGGCGAGCCGACGCTGGAGGCGCGTCTCTTGCGCAAGGACGTAGCGTTGCGCGCGAGCATCGGCACGCAGCCTTCCTCCGGCAACAGCACGCCGAACGCCTTCCGCGAGAACACGATCTACGTGCGCCGGCCGACGACGCGCATGGGCGTCGAGTGGGTCTTCCGCAAGGCCTACTACGACGCCCTCAACGCCCAGCGTTTTCGTTTCGAGGTGGACGCGGACCAGGCGGCGCAGAACGCGCTCCTCTTGCGAACGATCGAGGGCGACCTGCCGGTCTTCGTGAAGACGCCGGCGACGCAGGACGTGCGCACGGCGATCCACCTCAAGCGCGAGTTCGGCATCCGGAACATGATCCTCGACCACGCCGCCGAGGCATGGAAGGAGCTCGCGCTCGTGCAGGAGAGCGGCGTCGGTGTCGTGTTGCCACCCTTCCCGGCCGACGGCCGGCTCCGCGACCCCTACGCGAACGACAGCTACTTCCTCGCGCTCGACGCGGCGGCGAAGCTGCACGAGCTGGGCGTCCCGATCGCGCTCAGCGGGGACGGGGCGCGCACTCCCGAGGACCGTATCGCGCGTCAGGCGGGTTACGCCATGCGCGGCGGGCTCTCCTTCGAGGCCGCGCTCGCCGCGGTCACGATCGCTCCCGCCAGGATGATGGGCGTCGACGACCGAGTCGGCTCGATCGAGGTCGGCAAGGACGCGGATCTCGTGCTCTGGAACGGCAAGCCCTTCGAGGCCACCTCCGGCATCGTCGGCGTGTTCCTGGACGGGAAGCTCGTCCTGGACGCGCGCGCTTCGACGGCGGAAGCCGGCCAATGACCATCCTTCACACCACGCGCCTCCTCGACATGAAGACCAACGTGTTTCGAAGCCTGTCGTTCCTCGTCGTCCTCGCGAGCTCCGCCGCCGCGCTGCAGGACAAGCTCGTCGTCGAGGCGGGCCGTATCGTCACGCTGGCGGGCGACGACATCGAGAACGGCGTGATCGTGATCGAGAACGGCCGCATCAAGGCGGTCGGCAAGGCCGGCGAGGTCCAGAAGCCTTGGGACGCGACGGTGATCGGAGGCTCGGAGCTCGTGGCCTTCCCCGGCTTCGTCGAGGCGCACACCTCGAACGGGATGGACCGCGCGAACGAGAACCTGGACGTCGCACCCTTCCTCGACATCCGCGACTCGATCGACCCGGTCGCCTTCTACTTCGAGGATTGCCTGCGCTACGGCGTGACGACGGTCAACGTCCAGCACGGCCCCAACTGCGTCGTCGGCGGCCAGGGGATGATCGTGCGGCCGACCGGGATGACGGTCGAGGAGATGGTGGTCCGGCCGCGCTACGGCACGAAGATCTCCGTCAGCCCGAAGCAGGGCAAGTCGCGCGCGACGCAGATGCAGCAACTGCGCGAGACCCTCGACGGGCTGCGTGTCTACCTCGAGGAGCTGATCGAGGCCGAGCGCGACAAGCGCGGCTACGCGGAGCGCGAGGCGCTCGCCCAGGGCCGGGAGCTCACCTCGGAGGAGAAGAAGGGTCGCTCGATGGAGGGCAAGGCCTGGAAGGTCGACGGACTCGAGCTGATCCCGCGCGGCGCGATCGACGAGAAGCAGGCGCCTCTGCTCGAGATGGTAGAAGGTCGGCGGATGGTGTTCCTCAACTGCGAGGAGGCCATGGACGTCGAGCACGCCATCGAGTTCGCGCGCACGAACGGGTTCCTCGAGAAGAGCGTACTCGTCCTCGACGTCCGCTGCTGGCGCGCGGCGGACGCTATCGCCGAGGCGGGGCTTCCTGTCGTGCTCGAGGGCGGCCTGCTGGAGATGCGCCGGAACCCGAGGACCGGCGAGGAGGAGGAGACGTTCGTTCCCGCGATCCTGGCCGACAAGGGGATCCGCTTCGCGCTCTCGAGCGAGGCTTCCGGCCAGCGCTCGCTCTGGTACCAGGCCGCGCTCTCGATCGGCGAGGGCCTCGACCGCTCCATCGCGCTCGCCTCGGTGACGACGACTGCGGCGGAGATCCTCGGCCTCGAGAAGGAGGTCGGCTCGCTGGAGGTCGGGAAGATGGGCAACGTAGTGCTGTTCTCCGGCGATCCACTGTCGATCACCTCTTGGGTCGAGCGGGTCGTGATCGAGGGGCGCGAGGTCTACGACCGCCGGAAGGACGTCCGCAACAAGCACCTGCTCGAGGGAACCCAGCCGCGCGGCACGGCCGCCGTGGCGGAGGCTCCCGTGCAGGAGGACGACCACGCCGAGGAGGAGGGCGAGGAGGCGAAGGAAGAAGAGGCCAAGGACGACGAGTCGGAGGACGGCGAATGAGGATCGGAACGATCCGAGGAGCGCTGCTCCTCGCCAGCGCGCTCGCGCCCCCCGCGCTCGCGCAGGGGCCGCTCGAGCCCGACCAGGCTCGCGGCGTCGGAGTGGTCGCCCTGAAGGCCGGCACGATCCACCTCGTCGAGGATGGTCGCGTCCTCGCGAACGGGACGATCCTGGTGCGCAACGGGAAGATCCTGGCGGCCGGGAGCGACGTGGCCGTCCCGCCGCACGCCGAGGTGTTCGACTACGGCCCCGACGCGGTCATCGTGCCGGGTCTCGTGGCGCCCTTCAGCAACATCGCGACCGGTGCTCCGAGCCCCCGCACGGCCTCGCCCGGGACGCGTGCGGTCGACTCCTTCGACCCCTACCAGGAGAACGCGCACTCGTTGCGCGGCGGCGTTACCTCGGCCTACCTCGCGCCTTCGGAGACGCGGCTGATCAGCGGAGTCGGTGCGATGGTCAAGCTGGCGGGGGACGATGGCGCCGCGCGCATCCTGAACGACCGGGCCTCCATCCACGGCGCGATCGACGCGCTGGCGCGCAACACGCCGGGCTATTGGGAACCTCCGGTCCCGGCGACGGTCGACACGGGCATGCCGCCCGCCTCGAGCCAACTCCCGCGCTCGACCATGGGCGCGATCGTCGGGCTGACCGAGCTCGTCACGGCCGCGCGCGGCAACGAGCCCGGGGCCGGCGAGGAGCAGTACGGCGAGGAAGCGGTGCGCGATCTGCGCGCTCTGCTCGCGGCGGGCGTCACGCTGCGCATCTCCGCCGTGGAGGAGCACGAGATCCGCGCCCTGCTCGATTTCGCGGCGGCGCAGAAGCTGTCCCTCGTGATCGAGAAGGCGCTGGACGCGGCCGAGCTGGCGGACGAGATCGCCGCCGGCGGACACGCCGTCGTCTTCCGGGTGCCCTACCAGCCGAACTCGGGCAGCCGCGACTACGGCAAGGGTCGGGACGACCACTGGCCGCGCTTCGACGTCCCCGCGGCGCTGGCGCGCGCGGGCGTGCGCTTCGCGATCTCCGGGAGCTCCCCGCGCGACCTGCTCTTCTTCGCCGCGCTCGCGACGCGCGGCGGGCTGGACCCGGCCGCGGCACTGCGGGCCATCACCCTGACGCCGGCCGAGCTGTGCGGCGCCGCCGACCGCATCGGCAGCATCCGGCCGGGCAAGGACGGCGACTTCTGCGTCCTGAACACCGCTCCCTTCGACGGCTACGCGAGCGTTCTCGCCACCTGGGTGGACGGGAAGCGCGTCTGGTCGGCGCACGCTTCCGACGCGACCGTGCTCGAGGTCGAGGAGCTCCACGTCGGCGACGGCACCGTGCTGCGACCGGGGCAGGTGCTCCTCGCCGACGGCGACATCGTCGAGGTCGGCGAGCGCGTGTCGCACCCGGTCGGCGCGCAGGTCGTGCGCGGTAAGGCGTGCATGCCGGGCATGATCGACGCCCTCGGTCACTTGGGCCTCGAAGGGACGCGCAACGTCCCCGGCACCGACTTCAAACTACGCTCGATCCTCTCCCCCGCGGACGATGTCGATCGGCGCGTCGCCGGAGAGGGGATCACGACGGTGGTCTTGACCCCGCGCGGCAGCTCGCGGAGCGGAGCACCCATGATGGCCTACAAACCCTCGGTCGAGTCCGTCGAGGAGATGCTCGTCGGCGACCCGGTTGCGCTGCGCGTGAGCTGGAAGAGCCAGAACCGCCTCGAGGCGGGCGCGGCAGTGCGCGAGCTCCTCGCGAAGGGCGCCGAGTACCGCCAGAAGTGGATCGACTACGAGAAGGAGCTCGCCGCCTGGACCCCGCCGCCGCCGGAGCCTCCGAAGGAGAGCGCGAAGAAGGAGGAGGAGAAGCCCGAGGGCGAGAAGGCCGGCGAGGAGAAGACCGAAGAGAAGCCCGAGAACGAGAAGAAGTCGAAGAAGAAGAAGGGCGAGGAGGAGCTCGAGCCGGACCCGATCACGGGCTTCTGGTCGGCCGACGTCGAAGGAGGCCAGCTCACCCTACGCCTGCACCTCGAGCCGGGGGAGGGCTCCGGCGACGTGACCGGCAACCTGCGCTGCTCCGTGCTGTCCGACGACCTGGTCGAGGTCGAGGGGAGCTGGTGCCGCGAGGACAAGGCGCTCGAGCTGACCGGCCTGGGCTCGACCGGCTGGATCGGGCTCCAGGCCAAGCTCGAGGAGAAGAAGCTCGCCGGCAAGGCGAGCTCCGGCGGGCTCGAGGTCGAGTTCTCGGCCGAGCGCGTCTCGAAGGAGCACGAAGTCGCCGGTCGCTCGGAGCGCCGCAAGGAGAAGGTCGAGGAGACTCCCGAACCGAAGGGCAAGCCACGCGCTCCGCGGGTCGACGACAAGCTCGAACCCGTCCGCCGGGCGCTCGACGGAAGAATCGCCATCGTGGTCGAGGTGGACCGCGAGGACGAGATCCTCGCCTGCGTGGCCGCCTTCGAGGAGCACGGCATCGAGCCGGTGCTGTACGGAGCCGAGGACGCGCACCACGTCGCCCGCGAGCTGGCCGGCCGCGTGCGCGGGATCCTGCTCGCGCCGAGCGTGCTGGTGTTCGATGCGCGCCGCGGAACGGACTACCGCACGCCCTACGTCGAGCTGCAGAACGCCGGGATCGCGGTCGCGTTCACCTCGGAGGCCGAGGAGGGGACGATCGACCTCCCGCTGCGCGCCGCCTACGCGGTGGCGAACGGAATGAGCCCCTCGGGCGCCGTGCGGGCGCTGACCGCCGACGCCGCGAGGATGATGTCGATCGACGGACGCGTCGGGCGGCTCGCCGCCGGGCTCGACGGGGACGTGCTGCTCCTCGACGGACCGCCGCTCGCGCCGGGCACGTCGGTCCTGCGCACCTGGGTCGCCGGCAAGGAGGTGCGCCCGTGACGAGCGCTCCGGCGGTGCTCCTGCTGGCGCTGGCGCCCGCGCTCGTGGCGGGTCACGGGGACGACGCCGGCGTCGCCCTCAAGGCGCGCAAGGTGCTCACCTGCTCCTGGGACGGTCCTCAGGTCGTCGACGACGCGGTCGTGCTCCTGCGCGACGGCAAGATCGAGAAAGTCGGCCGCGCGGCGGAGGTCGGGATCCCGAGCAGCTACGCCGTGATCGACTACGGCGACAGGTGGCTCGCGCCGGGCATGGTCGAGCTGCACTGCCACGAGGCGGGCGCCTCTCTCTACAGCTTCGTCAACGACCTGAACGACACGGTCTACCTCGCCAACCCTGGCATGCGCGCCTCGGCGGCGGTCGAGCCGGGCAATCATTCGATGAACATGGCGGTCGCCGGCGGCGTGACGACCGTGCTGTACATCCCGGGGTCGGGCTCCAACATCGGCGGGCAGGGCGTGCTGCTCAAGACTGCCTTCGACACCTACGCGAAGAAGCTCGTGCGCGATCCGGGCTCGCTGAAGGTGGCGCAGTGGGGCAACCCGGAGAGCTGGGGGCCAGGCGTCGGGATGGCCTTCGAGAACTGGAACACGCGCAACACCTTCAAGCGCGGCATCGAGTACGCCAAGGCCTGGAAGCGTCACGCCGACGGCGCGGGTCCGGAGCCGCCGCGCGACGTCCAGTTCGACGTCTGGCGCGACCTGTACGCCGAGCAGATCGCGGTGTCGACCCACACGCAGATGTACCAGGTCGTCCTGATGACGATCACCATGATCCGCGGCGAGCTGAAGATGCCCGTTTTCCTCGACCACTCCACGATCGGCGGGTGGCTGACCGGCGCCCTCGCCAAGGAGATGGGCGTACCCGCCATCGTCGGCCCGCGCTCGGCGGACACCGTCTCGCGCGGGATGATCAACTGGCAGCGCAACAGGCATGAGGGCTTCCGCGGCGTCGCCGCCGGCTACCAGGAGCGCGGCCACGACATGATCGGCTTCAACACCGACTCGCCGGTCATCCCGCAGGAGGAGCTCTCCTTGAACGCCGCCATGGGCGCGCGCTACGGCATGACGGACGAACACATGCAGATCGTGCGCGGCCTGACGATCGTCCCGGCGCGCACGGCCAAGATCGACCACCGCGTGGGCTCGCTCGAGGCCGGCAAGGACGCCGACATCCTGGTCGTGACCGGACACCCGGCCGATCCTCGCACGTCGGTGGAGGCGGTGTGGGTGAACGGCGAGAGCGTCTACGACGCGGAGCGCGACGGCCGGCGGTGGTAGCTCCAGTCCACATCCGGATCGCGACCCTACTGGGCGCGCTCGCTTCGAGCGGGCTCGCCGCGGAGCGCGTGCGCGATGCGGGTGCGCCGGGGGTCGAGGCGGGCCTCGCGATCCGCTGCGCGAAGGCGCTGGTGGTCTCGGCCGACCTGCTCGCGCTCGACGACGCGCGGCTGCTCGTGCGCGACGGCCGCATCGAGTCCGTCGGCCGCGCCGCCGAGCTCCCGGTTCCGGCCGGCTACGAGGAGCTCGACCTGGGTTCCGCCTGGGTCATGCCTGGGCTGGTCGACCTCCACAGCCACGTCGCGGGGAGCTTCGACATCAACGGCGCCGTCTACCAGACGAACACCGGCCTGCGCGTGAAGACGTCCGTCGTGCCGGGCAACGCGCGGCTCGAGCGCGGTCTCGCGGGCGGCGTGACGACGATCCTGTTCATCCCCGGCTCCGCCACGGCCATGGGAGGCGAGGGAGTCCTGCTCAAGACCGCCGGCCGGGTGTTCGAGGAGATGCTCGTGCGCGATCCGGGCTCGCTGAAGCTCGCGCAGGCGGACAATCCCAAGGGCTGGGGCTGGGGGATGGGGCGGCTGACGATCAACTGGCAGATCCGCGACACGCTCCGGCGCGGTCTCGCCTACGCGAAGCGCTGGGCGGCGTTCGAAGCCGGCTCGGAGGCCGAGCCGGCGCTCGATCCACAGTGGGAGGTCTTTCGAGCACTCCTCGCGCGTCGCGCCCAGGTCTCCGCGCACACCCAGGCCTACCAGGTGGTGGCGATGACCGTGCGCCAGGTCGTGGCCGAGGCCGGCCTGCCGCTCTACATCGACCACGGAACCTTCGACGGGTTCCTGGCGGCCGAGTACGCGGAGTCGCTCGATGTCCCTGCGATTCTCGGCCCGCGCTCGATGTCCTCCCAGAACAAGGGTCGCGGCATCGACCACGACGGCAGGTTCCTCGGCGTCGCCGCCGAGTACCAGCGCCGCGGGCACTCGCGCATCGGCTTCAACACCGACGCCCCGATCGTGCCCCAGGAGGAGCTGGCCCTTCAGTCGGCCATGGGCGTGCGCTACGGCTTCGACGATTCCGAGGGCGGCACGATCCTCGGGCTCACCCTGAGACCGGCGCAGGCGGCGGGCATCGACGACCGGGTCGGCAGCCTGGAGCGGGGCAAGGACGCGGACCTGGTCGTGCTCGGCGGACATCCCTCGGATCCGCGCCACGCGGTGGAGCTCGTATTCGTCGAGGGACGGCTCGTGTACGACGCGTCGCAGGGGAGGATCTGGTGATGCTGGCGCCCGTCCTGCTCGCCGCATCGTGCGGCATCGCGCCGGCCCAGGGGCAGCCGGTTGCGCTCCTCGTCGGCAAGCTGCTCACGCTCGACGACGAGGACCGCGTCTTCGATCCGGGGATGATCCTGATCGACGGCGGGAAGATCATCTACGTCGGCGAGCCGGTCGATCCGCCCGCCGGCGCGCGGCTCGTGCGCGAGCCGACCCTGTGGGCTTGGCCCGGCCTGGTCGACCTGCACACGCACATCCACTCGACCGGCTGGCACGACCTGAACGACATGGTCGTGCCGGTCAACCCGGAGCTCTCGGCGCGTCCGGCGGTCGAGCCCGAGGAGCCGCGCATCGAGTACGCGCGCGCCGGCGGTGTGACGAC
>Ga0302046_10002177_pt1 | contig 18320 bp, 15 predicted proteins | sample RVTome_11_FD_200261 | JGI IMG/M metagenome (GOLD analysis project Ga0302046, IMG submission 200261) | Soil microbial communities from uranium-contaminated site in the Upper Colorado River Basin, Wyoming, United States - RVT147D111 (version 2) ...
CGACGTGCGACGCCTCTATCGCGAGATCGGCGTCGGGTCGGGTGCCGGCATCCGGATCTCGTGGGAGTATCTGATCGTTCGGTTCGACCTTGCGTATCAGGTGTACGATCCGGCCCGGCGCGACCTGGGTCTGCTGCCTGACGGATTGCGCCGGCCGCTCCCGCACTTCGGGATAGGCCACACCTTTTAGCCACCAGAGCGGCGCTCCGCCACCTCGCCAGTCGGTCCATACGACGTTCATTCCGCGGATTCGTGAAAAAAGGAACTGAGCTTGAGCTCGAGATCGAACGATTTGCCGACCGCGGCAAGTCCGTAGCCCGAACCGACGGCTTCGTCGTGTTCGTTCCGGGCGGCGTCCCGGGCGACCGCGTCCGCGCTCGTGTAATCCGCAAGAAGCGTAAGTACGCCGAAGCGCGGGTCATCGACCTGCTTTCGGCGAGCGACCTGCGATCGGAGCCGCGTTGCGCGCACTTCGGAACGTGCGGCGGTTGTCAGTGGCAGCACGTGGACTACAGAGTGCAGTCCGACGCGAAGCGTCAGAGCGTCGTGGACGCATTCGGCCGGATCGCGGGGCTCGACGACCTCGAAGTAGAACCGACGCTGGAAGCCGAGAATACGTACGGTTATCGCAACAAGATGGAGTTCAGTTTCAGCGCGGCGCGCTGGCTGACATTGGAGGAGATCGCTTCGGGTGACGCGCTGGACCGATCGTTCGCGCTCGGCCTCCATGTTCCGGGTAACTTTGAGAAGGTGCTCGACCTGCGCGAGTGCCACCTCATGGGAGAGTGGGTATCACGTCTGCTGAACTCGATCCGCGAGATCGCGACAAGCAGCGGCTGGGACGCGTGGAACGTGCGCACGCACGAGGGATATCTGCGGCATCTCGTGGTCAGAGCATCGGAGGCCGAGAACGAGGCGATGGTCAACCTCGTCGTGTCTTCGCGTGACGATGAGCGCGAGGCCGCCGTCGCTGCGCTGTTGATGGAGCAGTTCCCGGAGGTGTCCACCTTCATCGTAACACTGAACCGGTCGCCGTCGCAGACGGCGTACGGCCGGAACAGGACCATCTACGGGAGCGGTGTCATACACGACCGGATCGGCGACCTGCGATTCAGAATCGCCCCGGAGTCCTTCTTCCAGACGAACACGCAACAGGCCGGGCGCCTGTACGATTGCGTTGTCGAGATGGCGGATTTCTCGGCGAGCGATCGCGTCTTCGACCTGTACTGCGGCACCGGATCGATCGCCCTCTACGTCGCAAGGCATGTGTCCAGTGTCGTCGGCGTCGAGCTCTTCCGGGAGTCTGTGCGAGCAGCGCGGACGAATGCAGCGGAAAACGGCATTGCGAACGCGCTGTTCGAGATCGGCGACGTCACCGACCTGATCGGGCCGCTCGTCGAGAAGCATGGTGCCCCCGACATCGTGATTGTTGATCCGCCGCGACCGGGCCTGCACCCGAAGGCGATGGCCGCGCTCGGGAGTCTCGCACCCGGGCGGATCGTCTACGTGAGCTGCAATCCGCAGACGATGGCCCGCGACATCGGGATGCTTGGCGACGCATACCGCGTGGACCGCGTCCGACCCGTCGACATGTTTCCGCACACCTACCATATCGAGGCCGTAGCGAGGTTGACGCGAAAGGCATGACAGACCGTGCACCGACGGCCTTTGTGACCGGCGGGACCGGATTCGTGGGTTCCCACCTGGTCGAGGCCCTGCTCGACCGCGGGTATGGCGAGGTGCGCTGCCTTGTGCGGTCCGAACCGAAATGGCTCGCCGGGCTTCGTGTCAAGCGCGTGCGCGGTACGCTTGACGACCCGGGCCTGCTCGCCGATGCGCTGCGCGGAGTCGACTACGTGTACCACGTCGCCGGGTTGACGCGGGCGCCCGCGCTGCCCCCGTTGATGGAGGCAAATGTTGCGGGCACGCTGAGCGTGATGCACGCGGTCGAGGCGATGGAGAATCCGCCCAAGAGAGTGCTGGTGACGAGCACGCTCGCTGTCATCGGCGAGGCCGACACGCCGGTGGCCGACGAGTCGACGCCGATGAATCCGGTCAGCCTGTACGGCATCAGCAAGGCGCGGATGGAGCACGCGCTGCGACAGGACGGGTGGATGGAGCGGCTGCCGCTCGTGATCGTGCGCCCGCCCGCCGTCTATGGGCCGCGGGACAATGACATCCTCGACTTCTTCAAGTCGGTTGATCGCGGACTCTGCCCGGTTATCGGTTCGGGCACGCATCCGACGGTCAGCCTCGTGCACGTTCGCGACCTCGTGCGCGGGATGATCCTCGCGGCCGAGTCGCCCGGGGCGCAGGGAGAGACGTTCTTTGTCGGAAGCGAGGCGTTCTACTCCTGGCACGAGGTTCGGGACGCCGCGCTCAAGGCGCTGGGGCGCCGCGCGTTGACCATCCACGTTCCGGGGTTCATGGTACCGGCGATCGGTGCCGCGTCCGAGATCGCCGGCCGGGCGATGCGGAAGTACCCGGCGTTGAACCGCGACAAGGCGAACGAAATACTGAATGCCGTGAAGATGTGCTCGGTGGAGAAGGCCATGGGGCAGCTTGGCTATCGCCAGGAGATCGACCTCGAGTCAGGCGTCGCGGAAACGATCGCCTGGTACCGGGAGGCGGGGCTGCTTTCACGGCGGAGGCCGCTCGAAGAATCATTCCACTGACGTCGGCATTCTCATTTATTGGGTCGTCGCCCGACTATGCACAAAACAAGACCTGACCCCACTGACTGATGCTGGGTTTCAACACAGGCTACGTAGAAGAGCTTTACAGGCAGTACCTCGAGAATCCTGACAGCGTCAGCGAGAACTGGCGCGAGTTTTTCAGCGATTACAAGCCGTCGGAATCGTTCAAGGCTGCGGCCGACGCGCGAGCGGCGAGAGCGTCGACAACGGCTGACGCCGAAACCGAGACGCTGGATGTCCGGGTTACGCCCGGTGACGGCGCGACTGCGGCGGTGAAGGCTCCGGCACCGCCGAAGCCGAAGGAGGACGAAGAAGCCGATTGGAATTTGCTGCGGGGGCCGGCGAAGACGATCGCCGACAACATGGAGGCGAGTCTCCATGTGCCGACGGCGACATCCGTCCGCACCTTCCCGGTTAAGGCGCTCACCGAGAATCGCGCGCTCATCAACGACTACCAGAAGTACGTCGGCGGCACGAAGGTGTCGTACACACACATCATAGCATGGGCGATCGTCCGTGCAATCCGCGAGATCCCGGCCATGAATTCGTCCTTCCTGGTCAGGGACGATGAACCATACCACGTGATGCACCATCACGTAAACCTCGGACTCGCGATCGACATCGAGCGTCGTGGCCGCAGAACGCTGATGGTTCCGAACATCAAGAAGGCCGACACGATGTCGTTCCCGCAGTTCCTCGGCCTGTACAACGACCTCGTGTCGCGAGCGCGGAAGGGAGACCTTGAGCTCGACGATTTCCAGCGCACGACGGTGACCATAACGAATCCGGGCATGATAGGGACGTCGCTATCGGTGCCGCGGCTGATGGAGGGGCAGGGGCTGATCGTCGGCGTCGGATCGATTGAGTATCCGCCCAACTACCACGCATTTGCGCCGGAGGTCGTGAGCCGCGTCGGCATGTCGCAGGTCATGACGCTGACATCGACTTACGACCACCGCGTGATCCAGGGCGCCGAGAGCGGTTCGTTTCTGTCGCTCGTGACGCAGTTGTTGCTCGGCGAGCAGCGGTTCTACGAGGCGCTGTTTGAGGACCTCGGCATTCCGCACCGACCGCACGCGCTCACCCTCGACAACACGCCGCAATTCGGTCGACTCGTCGGCAACGCCGAGTTCGACATGATCCGGAAGCAGGCGCGCGTGCTTCAGTTGATCCGGGCATATCGTGTTCGCGGTCACCTGCAGGCCGACATCAATCCGCTCGGGAACGCGTGGGAGTATCATCCGGAGCTTGATCCCGCCTCGTACGGACTGACGGTGTGGGATCTCGATCGCGAGTTCGACTGCGGCGGACTGGCCGGGCAGGAGGTGATGCTGTTTCGCGACATCCTGGACGTGCTGCGCGCGACGTACGCGCGGAAGGTCGGGATCGAGTACATGCACATCTCGGATCCCGACGAGAAGAAATGGCTGCAGGAGAAGATGGAGTCGGCGTCGGCGAAGGAAGCGCTCGACGGCGCCGAGAAGCGCCGGATACTGTCGAAGCTCAACGCGGCCGAGGCGTTCGAGCGATTCCTGCATACGAAGTACATCGGCCACAAGCGGTACTCGATGGAAGGCGCCGAGACGGTCATTCCGATGCTGGACTTCCTTCTGTCGGATGCCGCCGACGACGGCGTTTCGGAAGTCGTCATCGGTATGGCGCATCGCGGCCGGCTGACCGTGCTCGCCAATGTGATGCAGAAGCCATACTCGGTGATCTTCTCGGAGTTCGAGGGCTCGATCGATCCGAGCACGATACAGGGTTCCGGCGACGTCAAGTATCACCTCGGCGCCTCGGGGCAGCATGAAGCGCCGTCGGGTGAATCGGTGAAGCTCACGCTGTCATCGAATCCGAGTCACCTCGAAGCGGTCGATCCCGTCGTCGAGGGCATGGTGCGCGCCAAGCAGGTGCTTCTCGAGCGCGCCGGCGAGGATCGCGCCGACGGGGATTACTTCGACACCGTGATGCCGTTGCTGATTCACGGCGACGCGGCGTTCGCGGGACAGGGCGTCGTTGCCGAAACGCTGAACCTGAGCCAGCTTCCAGGCTATTCGACCGGCGGCACGGTTCACATCGTCATCAACAACCAGATCGGATTCACGACGACGGCCGTCGACGCCCGCAGTTCGACCTACGCAACCGACGTCGCCCGGATGATCCAGGCTCCGATCTTCCACGTCAACGGCGACGATCCCGAAGAGTGCGTGCGGATAGCGCGTCTCGCCTTCCAGTATCGTCAGGTGTTCAACAAGGATGTCGTCATCGACATGCTGTGCTACCGCGTCCACGGCCACAACGAGGGTGACGAGCCGACGTACACGCAGCCGCTGTTGTATCAGAAGATCGAAGCGAAGCGTTCGGTGCGCCTCCTGTACACCGAAGCGCTGCTGTCGCGGGGCGAGATGGAACCGGACGAGGCCGAACAGATGCTCAAGGACTATCGCTCCCGGCTCGAGCAGGCTTTCGACGAAACAAGGGAGTTGGAAGAGCGCGACCCCGAAGAGTTTCTCGCTCGCCGGCGCGAACGTCGCGCCCGACCGTCCATCGTCGTCCCGGTCGATACGCGCGTACCTCGCGAGGTTCTGGACAAGATCGTGCGCGCCGTCACCGACATACCGGACTGGTTCGACGCGCACAAGAAGCTCATACGCCAGTTCGAGAAACGCGGCGAGCTCTACGAAAAGGAAGGGCGGATCGACTGGAGCCTGGCGGAAACGATCGCCTACGGGTCGCTTCTCGTCGACGGAACGACGGTTCGGATTGCCGGGCAGGACACCCAGCGCGGGACGTTCAGCCATCGCCACTCAGTGCTCGCCGACCAGACGAACGGAGACGAGTACGTTCCGCTCAATCACATTGAGGAGACCCAGGCCACGTACTACGTTTACGACAGCTTGTTGTCGGAATACGCGGCCTGCGGTTTCGAGTACGGATACTCAGTCGCCGATCCGTCTGCACTCGTGCTCTGGGAAGCGCAGTTCGGCGACTTTGCCAACGCCGCGCAGGTCGTCTTCGATCAGTTCCTGTCCGCCGCCGGCGAGAAGTGGAGGCAGGACAGTAGTCTTGTGCTCTTGCTTCCGCACGGCTACGAAGGCCAGGGGCCCGAGCACTCGTCGGCGCGCCTCGAGCGCTTCCTGCAGCTTTGCGCCGAAGACAACATGATCGTCTGCAACTTCACGACACCGGCGAACCTCTTCCACGCGCTTCGCAGGCAGGTTCGATTGAGTCCGCGAAAACCGCTCGTAGTCATGTCGCCGAAGAGCCTGTTGCGGCATTCGCGCGTCATCTCCTCGCCGGAGGACCTGTCCGACGGCAGGTTCATGCCGGTGATTCCGTCGCCCTTCGGTGTCGGCGGCCGACGCCACATCTTCTGCAGCGGAAAGGTGTACTACGACGTTCTCGCGAAACTGGAGAACGACGGCACGGAGGATGTCGCGGTCACGCGCGTCGAGCAGCTCCACCCGTTCCCGAAACAGGAGATCGTCGAAGAGCTCGACCGCGTTGGAATTGACGATTCGATCGTTTGGCTGCAGGAGGAACCGGCGAACATGGGCGCGTGGGGGTTCGTCGCACCGCTGTTCGACGAAATCCTGTCAGAGCGGTCAGACGACCCGTGTCCCAGGATCGCGTACGCCGGCCGCCTTGCGAGTGCAAGCCCGTCAACGGGCAGCGCAAAGGTGCATCAGATTGAAACGGAGGAGATCCTCGAACGGGCCACCGGAATCGAGAACCTGACACGGATTCGCCGCTAGAAGTGCGGGCGACGAATCGAGCGGATCAGTACGAGCGCGAGCGCTTGCGTGCGTTGCGCGCGGCTTTCTGACGAGCGACGCGACGCTCTTCGGATGGCTTCGTGTATGCCATGTTGGCGCGATAAATCCGCAGAATCCGGCTGCGGTTCACGGCGCGCTTGAAGCGACGAAGGGCGCGGTCGATCGACTCGTTGTCTCTAACTTTTATTCCGACGGACACAGGGTTCTCCTTGGTGCAGATGCTCCGCGACAGTTCTTCCCGACAGTTCTTCCCGACAGTTCTTCCCGACAGTTCTTCCCGACAGTTCTTCCCGACAGTTCTTCCCGACAGGATGGGTCTCCCCGACAGGATGTCGACAGAACAACCAAGATACCGCCTTTCGGGCCTCAGTTACAAGACTTTTGCCCTGACTAGCTATGTCCCGGCTGCTCATTGCCACCCACAACCGCGGCAAGATTGCCGAACTTGAGGCGCTCCTCAGCGGTCTTTCGCTGGAGATTCACACGCCCGACGACTACCCCGACGGCCCCGAGGTGGAAGAAACCGAACCGACCCTGGAAGGCAACGCCCTCCTGAAGGCCCGGGCATGGAACAAGTACACCGGGCTTCCGGCGCTTGCCGACGACACCGGGCTCGAAGTGGACGCGCTCGGCGGCAAGCCCGGGGTTCGGTCGGCGCGCTACGCGGGCGATGAAGCAAACGCCGCCCGTAATCGGGAAAAACTGCTCGCGGACCTCGGCACGAATGCCGCCCTCCCGCGCAGTGCTCGCTTCCGCGTCGTCGTCGCCTTCGTCGACGGCGAGGAGCGGACATTCGAGGGCGTCTGCGAGGGCGAGATCGCAATGACCGAGTCCGGCACGGGCGGATTCGGTTACGACTCGATATTCCGACCGACCGGATACGAACTAACATTGGGCGATCTGGACGCAGACACGAAGAATCGGATCAGCCATCGCGCCGCTGCCATGCGCGCCGCCACGCGCTTTCTCAAGAAGCGGTTTGCCGGATGATCGCACTCGTGCAGCGGGTCTCGCAGGCATCGGTTTCCGTCGACTCATCCGAAGTCGCGCGAATCGGAGCCGGAATCCTGATCCTTCTCGGCGTGCATGTCGACGATACCGACGAAGACGGCGCATGGCTCGCGCGGAAGTGCGCGAACTTGCGAATCTTTCCCGACGACGATGGGGCGATGAATCGCTCGCTCGTTGACGCCGGCGGCGAAGCGCTGGTCGTTTCGCAGTTCACGCTGTACGGTGATGCCATCCGCGGCAACAGGCCGTCCTACATTGCGGCGGCCAGACCCGAGAAGGCGGAACCGCTGTATGAGTCGTTCGTCGGGCACCTTGCAGGAGAACTCGGCCGCGAAGTGCTCCAGGGCCGCTTCGGCGCCATGATGGACGTTTCGCTCGTAAACGACGGGCCGGTGACCATCTGGCTCGAAGGAAAGGGGGTCAGGTCTTGCATTGTGCATGGTGAAAGCGACTAATTGGCGGTCTACCTGCAGACTGGATGCCCTTCGAGCCAAGGCCATGCACAATTCAAGACCTGACCCCTTTCCGGAGACCCCCTTTCCGGAGCATCCACCGCGGCGCCGCGTTTCAATCAGCTATGGAGGCCGTGATCCGGAAGAATCCCGTCAGCGACACGCTTACCGATACGTTCGGGCGCCCGCACAGTTATCTGCGGATATCGCTGACGGAGCGGTGCAACCTGCGTTGCCAGTACTGCATGCCCGCCGAGGGCGTGACGTTGCAGCCGCGCGAGCGGATACTCACGTTCGAAGAGATTGAGCGCATCGCGCGCCTTTTCGCCGCGGAAGGTGTCGACAAGATCCGACTTACCGGGGGAGAGCCGCTGGTGCGTAAGAACGTCGAAGACCTTGTCGATCGACTCGGACGGATCGAAGGTGTCAGGACGCTCGCCATGACGACGAACGGGCTTCTCCTGCCGAAGAAGCTCGATCGACTTCGCGCGGGCGGGATAAACCTCCTGAACATCAGCCTCGACACGCTGCAGGAAGAGCGGTTCGATCGCATAACGCGGCGAACCGGTCTCCCGACGGTCCTTCAGGCTATCGAACTCGCGATCGAGGCGGGGTACGATCCGGTGAAGGTCAACTGCGTCGTGATGCGTGGCTTCAACGACGACGAGGTCGCCGACTTCGTCGAATTCACCCGCGACCGGCCGGTGGAAGTCCGGTTCATCGAGTACATGCCCTTTACGGGCAACGGCTGGAACGACTCCACGTTCGTTCCTTACACCGAGGTGCTCGGGACGATCGAAGCGGTGCATCCGAAACTGGAGCGACGGTCGGATGGCCCGAACGACACGTCGAAGACGTACGCAGTACCGGGTTACCGCGGCAGCGTCGGATTCATCACGTCCATGAGCGAACACTTCTGCGGGTCGTGCAACCGGCTGCGCATCACCGCAGACGGGAATCTCAAGGTCTGCCTGTTCGGAAACGCGGAAGTCAGTCTGCGCGACCGGATGCGCGGGGGCGCCTCAGATGACGAGTTGCGACACCTCGTTGCGGCGGCCGTCGGACGCAAGAAGGCGGCCCACGCCGGGATGTACGAGATTGCGTCTTCGGAGAATCGGCCGATGATCCTCATAGGGGGGTAATACGCCTGCACTTGAAAGGCAGGGCCACGCTCGTATATCTTGCGCGCGCCTGCGACCCACCAGCGCTCTGCGTCGACCACCACCGGTTGCGGTACCGCGGTTCGCCGCAGCGCTTGTTTCGAATAATCACTGCCTGACCTTACAAATCATGTCGCATCGAACGGCCGACGAGTCGACCCTGACGCACGTAGACGAGCACGGAAACGTCCGCATGGTTGACGTCTCCGAGAAATCCGACACAAGCCGAGCCGCTGTCGCGGCCGGAAGCGTGTTCGTCGGACTCGAGGCACTGCGACGGATTGCAGAGAACGACATTCAGAAGGGCGACGTCCTGACGCTTGCGCAGGTCGCCGGGATCATGGCCGCGAAGCAGACGAGCAAGCTGATCCCGCTGTGCCACGATGTTGCCCTGAAGGGTGTAGACGTGGAGCTGTCACTCAACGAAGAGGACCTCAGCGTCGACATCCGCGCGTACACGAAGAGCGTCGGTCCGACGGGCGTCGAGATGGAGGCGTTGACGGCGGTATCGATCGCGGCACTCACGATCTATGACATGTGCAAGTCCGTTTCCAAGGATATGCACATCTCGCGGATCAGGCTCCTTGCGAAGACCGGTGGCCAGAGCGGCGACTACCTGCGGCGCGAAGAATCCTCCGCGACTCCGGCCTGACGGATGGACGACGACGAACGCGCGGCCCTGGTCACGGCGTTCGCGACGCTTGGCACGCTGACGACCACGCAACAGGTTGCCGCCGCCGTACTCTCGCAGCCCGAGGGCGGTGACCCGGAACTCGTGGCAGAGGAGACGCTTTCGCTGGTCTCGGTTGTATCGGCACGCGCTGTCGAGGCAGGCCTTCGAGAAACGCCCGCGGCGTCCAGGCTCGCTTCGGTCGCCTTGCTCGCGCTTCCGTTTCTGTACCGCGATTACCTGGTCGGCGAGGCTGTCGTCGGAGGAGCCGGCGACGTCGAATCCGCCTCCGATCAGATGCACGCGCGCCTTCAGCGGAAGCGCGAGTTCTACGAAGCACACCTCGCCGCCGGTGTCTTTCCGGGCGAGCGACTCCTGTCAGACAAGATGGAATTGTGGATGGGTCGCGTCTCGCCGCCGAAGACCGGCATCCATCCAGCCGCGCGTCTCGATCGGATCGAAGCCGTGCCACAAGTCGTGTCGCACGCGAAGATCGTCCTCGCGTACTGTCGCCGGTCGGCCGACTAGGGAGTGGGGAAGATCGCAGTCTGCGGTTCGTCGGATGCACGCTCTACGCGCTCCATCCGTACGAGCTCGATGCGGCTCGCCGTTGACCGGAGCACCGTGAACCGGTAGTCGTCGATCACCAGCTCATCCTTCTGCGCCGGGATACTGCCGTGATGCTCGAGGATGTAGCCGGCGATTGTCTCGTAGTCGCCGTCCGGCAGCCTGATGTCGAACCGTTCCTTCAGCGAATCGAGGTCGACACGGCCGCTGACTACCCACGTCGTCGAATTCATCTGCCGCAGCACATCATCGTCGGTGTCGAACTCGTCCTGGATGTCGCCGAACAGCTCTTCGAGGAGGTCTTCGCGCGTGACGATGCCGGCCATTCCGCCGTACTCGTCGAGTACGATGGCGACGGATGTGTTGCTGTTCAGGAACTCGCGCAGCAGCGTCTTGGAGGACGTCGAAGCGGGGACGAAGCGCGCGGGTCGCACGATCTCGGCGAGCGACCCGGGGCGATCGAACAGGTCGTGGGCAAACGCGATGCCGACGATGTTGTCGATGTTCTCGTGAAACACCGGCAGCTTGGAGAACCCCGACTCGATGAACCGGCCGCGAACGACCTCGAGGTTCGTTGTGTCTTCGACTCCGACGACTTCGGTTCGAGGGATCATCGACTCCTTGACGCGGACGGAGTCCATCGCGAACACGTTTGACAGAATCGTCTGTCCCTCCTGGTCGATGTCCAGGACGCCGTCGCCGCGGCCCTGTTCGATGAGCAGTTCGAAGTCGCGCCGCAGGAGGCGCGGCAGGGAGGTCGATTCGGTGCCCAGGGCGTTCGAAAGCGCATTTGCGAGCAACCCCGCCAGGGCGATGACCGGCCAGAGGATGATGTACGTGATCTGGATCGGAATCGCAAGCGCAAAGACGGCCCGGTTCGGCATCTCGCGCGTTATCGACTTCGGGATGATCTCGCTTATGAACAGTACGACGACGGCCGCGACGAGTGTCTGGACGATCAGCGTGGCCGCTCCCGAGAGCGCAGGCCCAAGCCCGAGGACGTCACGCATGAACCGGTCGGTGGCCGGTTCGAGCAGCATCGCCATTGCAGTCGAGTAGACGACGAGGGCGAGGTTGTTGCCGACAAGCGTCGTCGTCAGCAGCTTCGACATGTCCTGGATGAACGACGAAGCGATCTTCCCGCTTAAACCCTTATCGCGGGCGCGCATCTCGACACGGAGCCGGTTGGCGGCTACGTACGCGATTTCGGTTCCCGAGAACATTGCCCCGAGAATCAGCGACGCTATTATTGCAAGAGCCAGCATGCTTCGTCAGAGAGCCGGCGCAACCGGCCTAGCGGCCCTTGAAGTCGGGTCGGCGTTTCTCGAGAAACGCTGCTACGCCTTCCTTGACGTCGTCGGTCGCGAAGGAGCGGCCGAAGAGTTCGGCTTCGACGAATAGTCCCTGCTCGAGCTTCAGGTCGGCAGCGAGTACCGCCCGTGCAGAAAGCGTGACGGCGACGGGTCCCCGCTGCGCGATTCGTCCGGCGATCCGCCGTGCTTCGGTGAGCAGTTCGTCGGCCGGGACGACAGCATTGACGAGGCCGATGCGTTCCGCACGTTCGGCAGATACAGGATCCCCGGTCAGAATCATCTCGAACGCGATCCCGCGTCCGACGATTCGTGGCAGGCGCTGCGTTCCACCGTATCCGGGTGTGATACCGAGCGTAACCTCGGGTTGGCCAAAGCTGGCGCCGGCTGCGGCGATCCGGATGTGACACGCGAGGGCCAGTTCGCATCCGCCTCCGAGCGCGTATCCGTTCACGGCGGCGATCACGGGCTTGCCCGACGACTCGATACGGGAAAAAACCGACTGCCCGCGTTTGGCAAACGCTTCGGCGTCGGAATGCGTCATTCCGGAGAACTGGCCAATGTCCGCCCCGGCGACGAACGCCTTGTCGCCCGCCCCGGTGATGATGATGGCACGCACCTCATCGTTTCTGGCAAGCTCGACGAAGCAGGCGTCGAGTTCGTCCATTACCTGGGCGTTCAGCGCATTCAGCTTGTCGGGTCGGTTAATCGTTACGACGGCGATCGGCGCGTCGATGTCACAGAGCAGCAGGTCGAAGTTCATCGGGAGGGGAGGACTATTCGCGGATGCGTCGGCGCTCGGTCTCGGACGGGTCGGGCGCTTCGTACATGTCGAGGTCGCCGAGAAGGTCGGTCGTGCGGCCGAACACGTCTTCCATTTCTTCGACGGTGCTCTGCGTTTCTTCGACTTCGTTGAGGAGTGTGTCGAGCTGGAACGTGATCTCCTCCGGGTTGCTGAGAGTCAGCGACTGCTCGTGAATGTACTTGATGACATCCTCTATGGTCTCAAGCTGCGCTTCGATGATCTCGAGGTTCTCGGCGCCCCGCTTGAAGCGATCCAGACGCTGCTCGAGAATCTTCATCCGGCGTTCCTTGATGGCGACGACCTTTGGTGTGTCGTCGGCCATGTCGTCGCGCAGGTCGGTCATCGCGCGAACGACCTCTGCCTCGCTCCGCGCCTGCGTCGAGTATTCGTACCGCTCCTGCTGATACAGAAGCTTCAGATACGAATCGAGCAGTCCGCCGATCTTGTTGACGTGACTGTCCAGCATGCCCTGGGAGGCGTAGTTCAGCTTCCGGTAGTTGCTCTGGATGTCCCTGCCGAGCTTTCGCAACCGGGCGTATCGGCGCTGGCTGTTCTTCGTCAGGAGCTGGAAAATTTCCTTTTGCGACGGCGGCTTGGCGTGCTCGGCGGCGCGTCGCGAGCGAACGGCTTTCCGGAAACGCTCCTGTCGGGGCATGATGCCGAGGTAAAGTAGTTCGAGCGCGCTCGTGAACAGGAGAATGGTTTCAAACGTCCAGGTCGCGCCGGTCCCGATCATGCTGACGGCGAACGAGAGAGCCATCGCCGAAATCAGGAAAGCAAGATTCCAGGGGTGAAGGAACGCCTCCTTGGTGTAGTTGATTTCTGCTTCGCTCATTCGGCGGAAGTACTGCGCGTCATCGGCGTTTCATCCGGCCGATCGTCTTCTCGGGCATCGTCTCGTCTGCAGCGCGAGACGCGTCGGGCTTTCGTTCACTGCCCGAATCCGCCTTCGTCCGTCCAATTGTTCGATCGGTGGGCGGGCGTTGTTCGGGCGCGGTTCGCCCCTCCGGCGCGGAGCCCATCTGGTCCTTGACCTGCTGAACGAGGTCACGTGCGCGGTCCTTCTGCTGCGACTCCTCGAACTTCGCGGCTTCCGCTTCGGCCTCCAGGGCCTTGAGCCGTGCCTCGGCTTCGTCGGTGCCGAGTGACTCCAAGGCAATCTCGAGTCGCGCCTCCTGCATGGCGGTTTCCTCACCAAGCTTTTCGACGAGCTCGGTGTGCTTGTCCAGGATGCTGCCGGTTGACGACGCGATATCCGAGACCGCTTTGTTGACGGATTGCCTGCGTTCGAGTCCCCGGACCGTCTGCCGCAACTTCTTCAACGCGCGGAGATGCTCCTTCTCTGCTTCCTTGATCCGTTCGAACTCTTCACGCGTCATTGCGGTCAGTCGGTTTGCGTTCGCTGCCGCCCGACGGTCTTTTCTCCCGGCTCGAGTTCGCGCTCGGGCAGCTCGATTTCGGGACCGGCGCTCTCACCCGTGTCGACGCCCATCTCGAGCTTGAACTGTTTTACCAGTTCCTTGGCGCGAATGGACTGGGCGTCCTCCTCGATCGCCATGGCCTCGGAGTCGATTGAGTCCAGGGCGAGTTCCATCCGTGCTTCGTTCTTTGCAGTTTCCTCGTTGACTCGCTGGATCATCTCGTCGTGCGTCTGATCGACGCCGGCGACTTCGAACTGCTCGAGCGTATCGGCAACGCGCGCCTGCCATTTTGCACGTTCGTGCGCGCGGAGCGCCTCCTTCGCCTCGGAGATCTTCTTCTCCTTCTCGCGCATGAAGGCCTTCTTGATCTGGATTGCCTTGTCGTAGGCCGAGCTCGCGTATTCGAGTTGCTCCTTCGTGCGGGCCACCGACTCCTTGCGCTCCTCGAGCTGAAGGGCATAGCGCTCGGCGATATCGTCCCGTCCTGCCTGAATGCCGGCCTTGACCTTGCTGGTCAGATCGCGAATCTCGTGTTCGTAGCGGCGTGCTTCCTTCTGAAGCAACATCACGTTGGCCTTTACGGTCGCGATGTTCTCGTTCATCTTCGGGACCTGGTCATTCAACTCCCGAATGTTCTGTTCGAGGATCAGGCGCGGATCCTCCATGGCCGAGATGGCGCCGCCGAAAACGGATCGGACCCACCGCCTGAATCGTGCCCACACAGACATGTCAGATATCCCCAATAATTGAGATGCGTATTTCAAAAGACGGCAACAAGCAATATACAAACGGCCCCGGCCGCATTCGACCGCAGAAGTCTCGTTTCTGCGGTGCAATGCGGCTGCGAGGCGGCGGCGAGGCCCTATGCCCCGTCCGGAATGCTTGCTCCGGACCAGCGGCCGTCGGCGTACCGATCGGCAAGGAGCGGTCTCTTCTGTTGAGCGCCCGCTTCAAACGCTTGCGCGACCGCTGCGACGATTTCCTTCACCCGCTCCGACTTGTTGGTGTATAGACGGGCGAGGCGCTCTCCCGGTTGCACGCGGTCTCCGGATTTTTTGAGCAGTTCAAGGCCGGCCATCGGGTCGACCTCGTCGTCCACCGTCTCCCGACCGGCCCCGAGCCTGACGGCCGCGCGCCCGACTGCGTACGAATCGATCGATGCGATGGTGCCGTCCATCGAGTCGGGAGCAACGACGTCATATGCAGAGACGGTCCCATCGTGATCAGCCGGATTCATGACGACGTCGGATCGCCCGCCCTGCCGTTCTACCATCTCTATGAACTTCCGAAGCGCAGCACCTGACGTGATGGTCTCACGCGCGACCTCGCGGCCACGCTCCGGGCTCTCCGCAATTCCGCCGAGGCAAATCATCTCGCCCGCGAGGACCTCGGCGAGCGTCGACACCGCGGGCACCCTCTCGCCGTGCAGGCACCGGATTGCTTCGTGCGTCTCCGGCCAGTTGCCGATCGCGAAGCCAAGCGGGTCGTTCATGTCGGTCAGCCACGCGACCGTCGGCCTGTCGTGTCTGTTGCCTATTCCGACCAGCGTTTCGGCGAGGCGCCGCGCGTCTTCCTCAGCGCGCATGAACGCGCCGCGACCCCACTTCACATCAAGGACCAGAGCGTCGATTCCCTCAGCAAGCTTCTTCGACATGATCGACGAAGCGATGTAGGGAATGAACTCGACCGTTCCCGTCACGTCGCGCAGCGCGTACAGCTTGCGATCGGCCGGTGCGATCTCCGCGGTCTGCCCGATCATTACGAGTCCAATGTCCGCGAGCTGTTCGCGGTACTCGCGAATCGACAGATCCGTGCGGAACCCGGGAATCGCTTCGAGCTTGTCCAGCGTTCCGCCCGTGTGCCCGAGTCCCCTGCCGGATATCATGGGGACGGGAACGCCAGCAGCCGCAACCATCGGTGCGAGCAGGAGCGAGATCTTGTCGCCAACCCCGCCGGTCGAGTGCTTGTCGACCTTGATGCCGGTCACAGACGTAAGGTCTAGCACCGAGCCGGACCTGAGCATTGCTTCTGTGAGTGCGGCGGATTCGTCGGGCGACATGCCCATCAACATCGCCGCCATCAGAAACGCGCTCATCTGATAGTCGGGCACACGGTCCGTCGTGTAGGCTTCGACGAGCTCGCGAATCTCGACAGCCGACAGCACACCGCCATCGCGTTTCCGGGTGATCAACTCGACGACGTTCATCGAGACAAGAAAGGCGACCCGCAGTGCAGATCGCCTCTATCGGTGCCGCTCGGCTGCGTGCGACGAAGCCTACTCCTTGTCGTCGGTCTTCGCGCCCCTGTTCGCGTAGCGGCGGTTGAACTTTTCTACGCGCCCGGCGGTGTCGACGTACTGGCGTCGTCCCGTAAAAAACGGATGGTTCGTGCGGTCGACGTCCGAACGATAGTCGTCCTCATCCAACGTCGAGCGTATGACGACCTGTGATCCGTCGGCAAGGGTGACGTTGACGACCTTGTAATCGGGATGGATTCCTTTCTTCATCGGTGCTTTCCGTTTCGCGCCGGCGACTTGTATCTCGGAAGGCCATCCGGCCCGTCCAGGTGCGACGCAAACGCCTAAAATACGGAACGCGGGCTGGGTGATCAATGATTCCGGACGCGTCAGTCCGCGTCAGCCGCCTCGAGCTGACGGATCGAGTCCCGCAGCTCGGCGGCCCGCTCGAAATTGAGGGATTCCGACGCCTCCATCATCTCTTTTCGCAGATTCTCAATCAAGTCGCGGCGCTGTTCGGGAGAGAGGAGGTGGGCGACCGGGTCTACAACGGGCACGTCGTCAGCGCCCGAGAACCGCGTCGAGGACGGTCCGGTCGCATACTCGCCCTTCTCCTCGGCGATGATCGTCCCGCGCATGATCTCTTCTCGGGACTTGGTCACGGTGCGCGGCACGATGCCGTGCTCTTCGTTGTAGGCCAGTTGAATCGCGCGCCGGCGCTGGGTCTCGTCCAGCATCCGCGCCATCGATCCGGTCGTCTTGTCGGCATACATGATGATTCGCCCGTTGACGTTGCGCGCCGCGCGCCCGGCCGTCTGGATCAGCGAGCGGTCGCTGCGCAGAAAACCCTCCTTGTCGGCATCCAGTATCACGACGCGCGAAACCTCCGGCAGGTCGAGCCCCTCGCGCAGAAGGTTGACGCCTATCAGGACGTCGAACGTACCGAGGCGCAGATCGCGCAGGATCTCGACGCGGTCGAGCGCGTCGATGTCCGAGTGCAGATAGCGCACCTTGATGCCGAACGACTCCAGGTAGTCCGCGAGGTCCTCGGCCATGCGCTTCGTGAGCGTCGTCACGAGCGTTCGCTCGCCGCGCGCGGAAGTGGAGCGGACTTCCTCGAGGAGGTCGTCGATCTGGTTCGTCGTCGGTCGCAGCTCAACCTCCGGGTCTGGGATGCCCGTTGGCCGGATGATCTGCTCTACGAACACGCCCGACGTCTGCTCCAGTTCGTAGTCGCCCGGTGTTGCAGAGGCGTATATGATCTGGTTCTGCGCCGCTTCGAACTCCTCGAACGTCATCGGCCGGTTGTCCAGCGCCGACGGAAGCCGGAAGCCATGCTCAACGAGCGTAAGCTTCCGCGCGCGGTCGCCGTTGTACATCGCGCGGATCTGCGGAACCGTCACGTGCGACTCGTCGATTACCGTCAGGAAATCATCCGGAAAATAATCCAGCAGACAGTATGGGCGTTCGCCCGGCTGGCGCCCGTCGACGTGGCGCGAGTAATTCTCGATGCCGGCGCAGTAGCCTACCTCGCGGATCATCTCGATGTCGAACATCGTGCGCTGCTCCAGACGCTGGGCTTCGAGCAACATTCCGTTCTCGCGCAGGTGTGCAAGCCGCCAGTTGAGTTCGCCCTGGATCGAGCGGATCGCCCGATCCATCTGCTCGCGTGGCGTGACGAAAAGCTTGGCCGGGTATATCGTCACCATGGGTTCGTCGCCGACGGATTTCCCCGTACGTGCGTCGAACATCTGGACGGATTCGACTTCGTCGCCCCAGAACGTAATGCGATAAGCCTGCGACTCCATGTACGCCGGTTGCACGTCCACGACGTCGCCGCGAACGCGAAATACACCCGGCTCGAACTCGACGTCGTTGCGCCGGTAGTGGAGACGCACGAGGCTGCGCAGCAGTTCATTGCGGTCGACGCGCGTGCCTCGCCGAATCTGTACGATCTGGTCTCTGAAATCATCCGGCGAGCTCAGTCCGTAGATCGCCGACACGCTCGCGACGACGATGATGTCGCGTCGGCCCGAAACCAGCGAGCTCGTTGTGCGAAGCCGCAGCCGGTCGATCCGGTCGTTGATCGAGAGATCCTTCTCGATGTACGTGTCCGAATGGACGATGTAGGCCTCGGGCTGATAGTAGTCGTAATAGGAAATGAAGAACTCGACCGCACTTTCGGGGAAGAACTGTCTGAACTCGGCGTACAGCTGTGC
>Ga0302046_10002178_pt1 | contig 18307 bp, 17 predicted proteins | sample RVTome_11_FD_200261 | JGI IMG/M metagenome (GOLD analysis project Ga0302046, IMG submission 200261) | Soil microbial communities from uranium-contaminated site in the Upper Colorado River Basin, Wyoming, United States - RVT147D111 (version 2) ...
TATGGAAAGGCCCCTCACCCCCGCCCTCTCCCGGCGGGAGAGGGAGCCGCAGTCCTCGTGGAGAGGACGGGTTCCAATCAGATGCCTTTCTCCACGCGGAAGATTGTGTTCCCTCTCCCCTCGGGAGAGGGCCAGGGTGAGGGGCCTTCGATTTCGTCGTGCTTAAGGGCCAGCCCTTCACTCCAACACGTTGCACATCGAGTTTCTTACGAGGCGGGACTACAAACCCGGGCCGCCGCGTTCGTAGTCCCGGCTTTAGCCGGTCCGGGCGGCGCGTGGTTCATGGGCCGGGAGCAGGTCCGAAAGGAACAGGAGGCTCCCCATGAACGTGGGACTGGCTAAAGCCAGAACGACAAACGTGGGCGGCTACGTTTGTCGTTCTGGCTTTAGCCAGTCCCGCGTTTGTCGGGCTGCCCCGAGGCCGCGAAACGACCTACGGGCGGGCCGCTGAAATTGGTCAGGCCTTGGCCTCGGCCTTGGCCTTGACGCCAGCCCGCTTGCGTTTGGTGTAGGCTTTGCGACGCTTGCGCTTCTCGTGTTTGTTGTGCGGCTTTCCCATAACGTTCTTTACAAGATCCAACCGATTGGGTTGGGTTGGGGACTATGCCGACCGCGCCTGATCGGTTCAATCCCATTTTGTGGCTGATCCTCGGCTTGACCGCCGCAAGCCCGGCCGGATGCCGGACAGACGAGAGCAAGGACACCGAGGCCACGACGATGCGGTTCCATATCCAGACCAGTCCCAGCGCCTCGGAACCGCACATGACGGTCGGCATCGGCCGGGACGAATCCTTCCAGGTGGTGGTCCAGGAGGACGCGTTTCTCTCGGAGGTCTTCGTCACCTCGGCCACGCTTCTGGACGTTACGGGCGGCTATGAGATCAAGGTCTCCTTCGACCGGAAGGGAACGTGGATCTTCGAGCAGATCACCACCGCCCACAAGAACCGGCGCATTGCCGTGTTCTGCCAGTTTGGCAACACCCGCTGGCTGGCCGCGCCGGTCATCCAGAAGCGCGTGAGCGACGGGGAGTTCACCTTCACCCCCGATGCCACCCGCGAGGAGGCGGAACGGATCGTGCGCGGTTTGATGAACGTGGCCAGTGAAGTTCGGAAGCACAACGATGGTTAAGTGGCATGCTGTCATCCGGTGGGTCGTCCGCGGCCTGGCGCTCTGCATGGTGGGCCATGCCTTTGGCTCGGAGCCTCCGCCGGCGCTTCCGTCCCTCCAGGCGCCGTTCAGACTTCCCACCACCAACCACGCCATCTTCCAACCCGGCGGGGAAGTCCGCTTCTTCGCCCCGACGCCCGGTCGGGACTGGACGAGCGGCAGCTATGGATGCGTGCGGACCGACGGTTACCAGTTCCACGAGGGGCTGGACATCAAGTGGACGGCGCGCGACCGGCGGCAGGAACCGACCGACGCCGTGCTGGCCTCGGCGGCGGGACGCGTGGCCTACATCAACACCAAGCCCTGGAGCTCCCAGTACGGCAACTACATCGTGCTCGAGCACGACATGGAGGGCATGAAGGTGTACTCCATCTACGCGCATCTCAGCGAAGGCGAAAAGGGACTGCGGGTCGGCGCGCCGGTCAGGGCGGGCGACTCGATCGCCACCATGGGGCGCACCGCCAACACGCGCCAGCGGATCGGACAGGACCGGGCGCATGTGCATTTCGAGATCGCGCTGCTGCTTATCGACCGGTTCGATGCCTGGCATCGCAACAAGTACAAGGACGGCGTCAACGAACACGGCAACTGGAACGGGCTGGCCCTGGGCGGCCTGGATCCGTGGGCGATCCTCCGCGCCCAGCAGGCGCAAGGCACCAACTTCTCCCTCGTCGCCTTCCTGCGCGGACAGACCGAGCTGTGCCGCGTCTGGATCGGCCAGTCCAAGTTCGACTTCCTGGATCGTCATCCCGGTTTGCTGCGGCCCAACCCCCTGGCCGCGCGCGAAGGCGTGGCCGGTTACGAGGTCGCCTTCAACTATGCTGGCATTCCCTTCGAGGTGACGCCCCGCGCCGCCTCGGAGTTCCAGTCCGAAGAACGCTTCCAACTCCTCTCCGTCAACGCCGAGGAACAACGCGCCCATCCGTGCAAGAAGCTGCTGCGCTGGAGCAACGGGCGTTGGCATCTGACGGATCGGGCCCTGGAACACCTGCGATTGATCACCTTTTGAACCCGGTTCCGCCATCCTCCAGGCGATGGCCAAAACGTGCCTGCGCCTGTCCAGGGTTGAGACATCCCATGCCGGCCCAATCCGGCATCAGCACCCGCCCAGCCCGCGGGTCACCGCCGCGTGGCTCCCTCAGAAAGGCCAGCAAAAGCCTCGCGGACAAAGGCCCCACGGTGGCCTTCCATCAGGCTTCAACGTTTTACCCCCCAGTGCATTGGAGGATTGGCTCGCTTTATGCATGCAGCACCGCCAACGATGAATGCGGATGAGAAGGAAATTTACCAGTTCCTAAGGCAGTTCAAAGATGTCTTCGTCTCGGTCGTGGAGGTGTCCCGCCGGGTGGGCAACCGGAAGATGTTCAACCTGGACCGCATCTGGGCCAAGCCGCTCCTTCTCCGCATGGAAACCGAAGGGGTCCTGGAGTCCAATGAATACGGCGAGTTCCGACTGAGGGACCGCTCGTGGGAGACCAACTTCATCGAAGCCATGCGCCAGGCTCTGCCAACCGTGCCCCTGGGCGAAACCACCATCATCCACCTGGAGGATGTGCTGGACGAGAACGACACCATCAGCAACACCAATCCGCCCTGGCCGAAGGCTTCCGAACTCTGAACTGATTCATCGCCGCACCAGCCAGGTGCCGGCCAGCCGGTCCTGAAGGGACCGGTCCCGCCTCAGGTTGGACCAAGCCGTCCAGCCGACCACCCACGCGCCAACGACCGATCCGGTGACGTTCATGCCCGCCAACGGCAGCAGCAACGCCATCACCACCGCGCTGCTCAGCACCGGGCTCCACGCAAGCAGATACCGGAACAGGATCCGCATCCGCGAGGCGTCCTCACCCTGCTCCCCCACCATCGCCAGCCCGAGCAGGCGCATGAGCAGGCCTCCCCGGAACAGCAGGCCCGCCAGAATCGCCGGCAGACCCACATAGATCAACAAGCCGCCCAGCATGCCGGCGCAGAGCAGGAAGGGTTGGCGAAGAAATGGAAAGGCGTCCACCAGTCCCTCCTGGGGAGGAAGGCTCGGTTCCACCGAGAGGGACGCCTGGCGGAATGAATCAGGCGTCAACGCAGCCTGAGTTGCCATTGCACGTTCGGCCAGGGAGCGCTGCCATGGGTTGAACATCAATCGGGCATTCACGCCATCCCAAGTCATGCGATTGGTGATGAGGCCGCCAAACCGTCCGGCCACATATTGTTCGATCACCTCCCGGGGCGGCAGCTTCTCCGTGTCGCCTCCCTTGACGGCCGACTCAAGCAGGCCAAGAGCGGATCGGAGCGCACCATACTCCGGGTACCTCACCTGCCAGTTCGCGAAGATCTGCTGCACCATCAGCATGCTGACCAGCGTGAACAAAGGCACCACAGCGCACCCCGCCGTCAGCAGGAACCGCCAGCCCCGGCTCACCTGGGTCGGGCGCCCCAACAATCCGGTCAAGCTGGTGGCGAGTTGGGACAGGGATCCGCCCCGAGCCAGTTGAGCCATCCAGTTCCGGGCATGCACCGGCAACGGGGGCCGGATCCGCCGGTCCTCTCCCCGCGCTGCCCGTGCTGGGGTGCCGGTCATCGCCGTCGTGGCCATCCGCTGCATGAGCGCCCTCGCATCCGCGGCAGCCTCCGGGTCCGCCACTTCAGGCAAACCAGGGGCCGGCAGGTCCAGCCACTTGGCCCGTCCGTCGGCGGTGATCCAAATGCGGTCCAAGGTCAGGGGGCCGGACAGGGTGTGCTCCTGTTCGGCGGCTGCAAATTCCTCCGCGAGATCCAGCAACCAAAAGCGCACCGCCTTCCAGGTTTGGGGCGCCTGCGCCAGCTTGAGCAGCGGCCGGCCCGAGGCTGCCTCATAGGCATCCCAGCAGTCGCCGGGCTGGCGGCGTCCGTTCAGCCACCGCAGCCGCGTCACCCGGCGCAGTTGGCGGAAGGCCGGCGACAGGGGCGGAGAGCCGTCCGGCAGCCTGCGGATCCAGACCTTGCGCAAAAGCCGCATGTCATAGGCAAGCAGCCAGGGCGATTCCGTGGCGTCCTCCCACGTGCCCAGGAGATGGTAGGGACCGATGAAGGGAAGGTCGGAGCTCGCCGGTTCCTCCTCCTCGGCAGGCAGGTCAAGTCGGGGACGTTCAAGCAGGACCGGCTTCTGCACCACGCGCGTGCCGGAGGCAAGGTCCTGAAGGGCGGCCAAGCCGTTGCGGCGCCGGGCCGTGCTGAACAGGAGGGCCAGGAGCAGATAATAACTGTAGCTGCTCACCACGGCCACGGTGTCATCAAACCTCCCTCCCCTGCTGGCCACGACCCACATGCAGATCCAAACGGGCAACGGCGGGACCAGGACGTACACGAACGCCCGCAGGGCGACTCGACAAAGCCCGGGCGGTTGGCGGGCGGCGTCGATGACGCGCAGGCGCAACAACCTCTTGCCCAGTGTGGCGCCCCACCATCCTTCAAGCAGGGTGAAGTAAAGACAGTAGCCGAGCGTGCTGGCGATGGAGATGAGGATGAGCGGCTTGGACTGCCATGGCGTCGCCCCCAATTCTTCCAACGGCAGACCGGTCCCCAGAACGACGAACATTCCCAGGACCATGAAGAGAAAGAGATCAACGAAGCCGGCCGCGAAGCGCGGGCCCAGGCTGGCGGGCGCAGGCGTCGTGCTGGCGAACGGCAGCAGGGCCTGGCGCAATTCCTCATAGGAAGCAAAGCGCTGGTCCGGCAGCTTCTGCATGCACTTCTGCACCGCCGCGCTCAGGGCGGGCGGAAGTCCGGGGCGATGCCGTTCAGGCGGTAGGGCGGGCTTCTCCAACACCGCCGCCAGCAGGTGAACCAGATTGTCGGACTCGAACGGAATGCGCCCGGTCAACAGGTAGTAGAGCGTGACTCCCACCGAGTAGATGTCCGAGCGCGCCGTCAGCTCCTCGCCGCGCACCTGTTCCGGCGAGGAGAAAGCCGGTGTCCCCATGAAGGTGCCCGCCGCGGTGAGCGTGGCATCAAACGGCATCGAGGAACTGATCGAGAGGCCGAAGTCGCCGATCTTGATGGTGCCGTCGTGGTCCACGAAGCAGTTGCTCGGCTTGATGTCCCGGTGAAGGATGCCAAACGCCTGCGCCGCCTCGAGTCCCGCGATCAACTGCAGGGCCGCATCCACCGCCTCGCCCACGGGCAGCGGGCCCTCCGCCGCCACCCGGTCCTGCAAGGTCCCCCCCGGCAGCAGTTCCATGGAGATGGCGGGCGCGCCGTCGATCTCCTCGGTGCCGAAGACATAGACACTGTGCGGATGATTGATCGAGGCCGCAATGCGCCCCTCCCGGAAGAAACGCCGTCGCGCCTCGGGCGAGTCCAGCGAATGCCCCAGCACCTTGAGCGCGACGCGCCGTCCGCTCTCCAGGTGTTCCGCCTCATAAACGCGGCCCATGCCGCCTTCCCCCAGGATGCGCACCAGCCGGTAGCCGCCGAACACGCTGCCCGGCTCGGGCAGGGCGACACCGGCTTTATGGGAACCGGTGACCACGGCCGTCTGTCCGGCATCGGTGGGCAGGCCGGCCCGGAGCAGGCACTGGGGGCAGACCGAGGCGCCCGATTGCGGGGTGAAGGGAGCCCCGCATTCAGGGCACGTGGACGATGGACTCTTCGATGTTCCGCTCATGCCACCTACTTCAGTAGCCGCGCCGGGAGGTAACGAAAAAAGTTCAGCGATTGAAGGTGGCGAACAGGTGGCGGATCTCCTCGTCCACCTCCCGCACATGGCCCACCGTGCGGGCGATCTCCTCGCGAAGCGTCTGGCGGTAGCGGGCGCGCAGGCGTTGCACGGCCATCTTGACCGCGGCTTCCGTCATGCCCAACCGCGAAGCCACCTCCGCGTAGGGCGCCTCCCCCTGACGCCGCCCCAGGCTACCGCGCAGCGCCTCAAACAACGCCCCTTTGCCCCCGGCCGTGTAGTCCCGTTGCAATCGCTGCATGACATGATCCAGCAGCGTCTGGGCCCAGTGCCGCTCGTAGAGCGACTCCGGTGTGGTCTGGTGGGCGGGCTCCAAGCCGTAGCGCATCTCGGCTTCGCTGAAGTCCAGCGCCACCCATCGCAGCCCGCCTCCGCGACGCAGCGCATGGGCCCGGTTCCATTCATTGGCCATGTAACGCTTCAAGGCCACGAGCAGGAACGTGCGAAAACGTCCGCGGGACGGATCGGCCACCGCCAGTTGGTTCCTTTCGAGGAGCCGCGCAAAAAAGCCCTGGACCAGATCCTCGGCGTCCGCCCGGGAATGGCCGCGTTGACGCACATAGGCGTAGAGCGGGTACCAATAATGTTGGCACAACTCGGCCAGGGCCTGATCCCGCCGCGGCGATTCCGCCTGCACGGCCGCCATCACCGCACTCCAATGCGTGGTCAGGAAGCGCCGCGGAAATCCCTCCAACCCCGGCTTGCTCGTCTCATGGGAACCCACGCGCCTGTGTTATCACGAGCCGGCGGGAAAGGCGATGGGGAAGAAGGCGAGCAACAAGGCCCGCGCGTGGGCCGGGGAATTTGTAATTGTTAACTGGGCATTGTTGATGTGGCATTGCAAGGGCAACTCGGAGCGCCTAACAGCCCATGCCAAACCGTATGGAAGGCAAGTAGCCGCCGACGTCAGGAGGTGGATTTCGTGGTTGGATGGCTACCAGAAACCGCCTCGTGACCTCGGCGGCTACTTCTTGAACGGATTGCTTTAGGCGGTCTGGATCCTCGGTTTAGCAGTGAAAAAAACCGGGTTCCTCTTGGCGCCTCCGCGCCTTGGCGGGAGAACTATCACCCATCAACGTTGCCGCCGAAGTCACGAGGCAGTTGGTGGCAAGCAACCTCCCGACCGCGTCCACCGCCCCACGGCGCCATCTACCATGCAGAACTCATCTCCGGGTGAGATTGGAAATGGATGATGCTGGGATTCCATTCGGCCGCTGGATCAGGAACGGAGCAGGAGTATGTCATTCCCCAGGCGCGACTGGGGAAAGAAGGCTGGGCAGCGGGTTGCAACACAAGGAAAAACATGGGCGAGCAGAGCATCCTACATCACACTCCACTAAAGGCCCCTCACCCCAACCCTCTCCCGGCGGGAGAGGGAGACCCGTCCTCTCCGCGGAGAGAGGCTGAATTCCTGATTCATTCACCCCGGGGTGGCATGCTGTTCCCTCTCCCTGCGGGAGAGGGTCAGGGTGAGGGGCCCGGCAAAACGACAACATGTGGGTCGTTCTTTTCGGGTCAAGGGTAAGAGCAAGACAGCCATTCTTACTCTTACTCCTCCTCCATCGGGTCACCCACTTTTGGTCACGCCACACACACACACCAGACACATTCGCCCTTCTGCCCGTCACACGCCTCCGCTAAACTGGCCTCATGCACCGCAGCCTTCTGTTCGCCGGCCTGTGTCTGACCGCGTGGCTTCCCCTGCTTGGGGCCGCCGAGCGGCCGAACGTCGTCTGGCTGGTTTCGGAGGACAACTCCAAGCACTTCCTCAAGCTCTTTGATCCGCACAGCGCGCCCACACCGCACATCGAGGCACTGGCGCGGGAAGGGCTGGTCTTCGAGCGCGCCTTCTCCTGCGCCCCGGTCTGTTCGGTGGCCCGCACCACGCTGATCACCGGCTGCTACGCCCCGCGCCTCGGCACCCAGTTCCATCGCAAGGAGGTGACCGTGCCGCTGCCCGACGGACTGCGCATGTTCCCCGCCTACCTGCGCGAGGCGGGCTACTACACCGCCAACAACAACAAGAAGGACTACAACGCGCGCGAGGGGGAAGGCGTCTGGGACGAATCCTCCAACCGCGCCTCCTGGCGCAATCGCGCCGAGGGGCAGCCCTTCTTTTTCATGCAAAGCTTTCCCGTCTCCCACGAGAGCTCCCTGCATTTTTCGGCCGAACAGATGGCGTCCGAAAAGACGCGCACCGATCCCGCCACCGTGTTTCTTCCCCCCATCCACCCGGACACACCGACCTTCCGCTACACCTACGCCCGCTACCACGACCGGATTCAGGACATGGACGAGCAGATCGGCCGGGTCGTGGAGGAGCTTGAGAAGGACGGACTCCTGGAGGACACGTTCATCTTCTACTTCGGCGACCATGGCGGCGTGCTGCCGGGCAGCAAGGGTTACCTTTACGAAACCGGGCTGCACGTGCCGTCGGTGGTGCGGATCCCCGCCAAGTATCGGCAGGTTGCGGGCGCGGACCCCGGCTCGCGCACTCAGGGCTTTGTCAGCTTCATCGACTTCGGTCCCACCGTGCTGCATCTGGCGGGGTTGCCGGTGCCGGATACGATGGATGGACGCCCCTTCCTCGGCGAGGGCGTGACCGAGGCTGACCGCGCGGCGCGGGACGAAGCCTTTGGTTACGCGGATCGGTTTGATGAGAAATACGATTTTGTGCGCACACTCCGGAAGGGGCGCTTCAAGTACATGCGCAGCTACCAACCCTTCCATGTGGATGGGTTGCAGAACAATTACCGCTACCAGATGCTGGCCTACCAGGAATGGCGGCGACTCCACCGGGACGGCAAGCTGGATGATGTCCAGTCCCAGTTCTTCAAGCGCCGCGCGCCCGAAGGGCTTTACGACCTGGAAAGTGATCTCTACGAGACCCGCAATCTCGCGAACGATCCGGCCCACGCCGAGACGCTGAAGGACATGCGACGCCGCCTGCGCAACCGCCTCACGGCCATGCCCGACCTTTCCTTCTTTCCGGAAAGCCATCTGGCGGAGGAAGCCTTCAAGGACCCCGCCGCCTTTGGCCTGGCCCACCGCGAAGCGATTGTGCGCCTGATGGACATAGCCGATCTGGAACTGGAACCCATGGCCACCATCCAACCCGCCCTGGAAGCGGCACTCGCTTCGAAGGATCCGTGGGAACGGTATTGGGCGTTGATCGTGTGCAGCACGCACGGGCGCGAGGCCTCCCCTCTCTTGCCACGTGCACGCGAATTGGCAGCAGAGGATCCGGAACGCCTGGTGCGCGTCCGGGCCGCGGAGTTTCTCGGGTTCACCGGCGCCGCCGATCCGCGTCCGATCCTTCTCAAGGCACTGGCCGAAACCCAAAGCCCCATCGAAGCGGCCCTCATCCTGAACAGCGTGGTGCTGCTGCGGGACACCGATCCCGGCTACGATTTCGAGATTACGCGCGAGATGATCGGCGCGCCTGGCCAGGGCGAAAACAGCGTCGCGCGGAGGCTGGAATACCTGCGGGGTGGGACACGGTAGTCCGTGGCGTCCACCTTCCCCTGCTGCTTCACGGCAGTCGCCGCAACGAATCCCACTCCGGAGGGCAAAATGCCGCACGAATCCCGCAGCTCACAGCGCCAGATCCAGAACTATCTCGGCCGCATCTCGGGCCCGTTGCTCGACCGCATCGACCTCCACCTCGAGGTCGCCGCCGTCACGTTCAAAGACCTCACCGACGGTCCACCCGGTGAATCCTCCGCCGACATCCGTGCGCGGGTGCTCGCCGCGAGAAAGATCCAGCAGGAACGGTTCAAGCATTCCCGTCGCGTCCGTTGCAACGCCGACATGGGGCGGCGCGACATGAAGATCCACTGCGCCCTCGACCGTCAGGCGCTCGGATTGCTCGAAGCCGCCATGAGCGACATGGAGTTAAGCGCCCGCGCCTACGACCGCATCCTGAAAGTGGCCCGCACGATTGCGGACTTGAAAGGCAGTGACGCCATCACCCCCGACCACATCGGCGAAGCCGTCCAATACCGTTCATTGGACCGGCAGTTGTGGACCTAAGGTGAATAACGGCACCCCTGTAGCCGCAAACTTCAGTTTGCGCTCATCCATTGCAAAATGCATTAAAGCCGCCGTCACGCGGAGCGTGCCAAGCCTGTTCTAATAGCATGTCACAACAGTAGCCTCGCGCGGAGGCGCGGAGGACGCTGTGTTTGCAATGCCCGGGAATCTCCCTGAAAGGCAACTCTCCCTCCTCCGCGATCCCAGCGCCTCCGACTTCGGCGAGCTCAGTCGAGTCGTGCGAAACAGAGAAGGATCATGTCTCCGTTTGCAAGTTTTGCCGACACTTCGCATCCAACTCCCTGCTGTGTTTCGCTACGAAAGAGGCACTTTGTAACCCAGTTTCCAAGTCGCATTTCCGAAGCACGTTTCAACTCAGTCGCCTGAAATCCCCTAACCTCTTTGCGAATCACGACTTGGAAACCATTTGTTGAGGTTGGAAGGATGTGTGCGGAATGATTGATGAATTTCCTTGTTGACAAGGGGTGCCCCCCCCCCTGTAGATATGCTTCTGAGTCTGACCATCGGTCCCCAAGACGGGGAAAGGTTTGTTCCTTTCTCCATGTCGAGGCATAAATGAAAGACTCGCACGCCAACATTCTGCCAGGTTTTACTTCGGTCCTTTCGCAAGGTCCATCAGGTTGTTGGCACTCTCCTCGTCTACCAGTAAACGTCACGGAGTGCCAAGGCTTCATTGTCCATCCCATGACCCAACCGACTTTCTCCTCATGAGTCTCCTCGATGCCATATTGCTTGATCCTCACCGGGATCCCAAGGATGTGTGGATCGCGCTGCGCAGCGACGGGAACAAGGGATCCGGCACCGAAAGCGATCCGTATCATGGTGGGGTTAAATTCGAGGCTCCATGTAACATAACCAATCTTGAGCAAGACATCATCTCCACCACAGCCGTCGCGACCACCAACGACAATCACAACTATCACGATGGTGATCTTGTCACCATTGACGGGGCTACTGGGACCGGATCGGAGTTTTACAATGGCACCTTTGTCATCCGATCCACATCGGGGAACACGTTCAAGTATGACATGACGGACGACCCGGGCGGAGTCGCCTCGGGATCTTCCATTCAAGCAAAGCGGATGTTGCTTCAGTTGGATGCCGTGCTGCAGAGCTTCGAACTTCAGGAGGTGAACGACTTAATCCTTCGTCTTGGGCCGGGCGAATACCTGACCAGGGGAAATGGAGGTCAGGCAAACCCGTTAAATCCACCGGTGGGCTGGCGTATCCGAAAAGGCTGGAAACTCGTTGGCTCCGGCATGGATACGACGACTCTCAAGTTGGTCGGTGCGCAGAAGCTTAAGGTGGGGCTCTATTATGCGGTTGGAACGTATTATTATGCGTACGCGGATTATGCTGAAGTCTCGGACCTTACCGTCAATTGCAACCTGAGAGGTACCGAGAACGGCATCGGTGTGGCGACTGCGGCCGTGGGGCTTCTTGGTAACCACCTCCGCATCCGGCGGGTTCGGGCCATCGAGTTTGGCACATGGCAGCCCAGACCCCAGGACGCAGTGAACTCGCCCGAATCATTCGTTCTTGCCGTTGGCGGATTGGCCGACGGATTAACTGAGCCTACCGATTGCCGCATTGAATCTTGTATTGTGGAACAGCGGGCTGAAGTCCCCGGTGCCGACAATATCACCTGCCTTGCCATCACGGCGGGAGAAGTGCCTCCGGACGGAATCATGGTTCATCCCCGGGGCTGCGTCATTCGGGATTGCCTTGCGGATGGCCGCTTGTCCAATGGTAATGTCAATCTCCAGCAGGTGGTGTGGGGTTGTTCGGTCAGTGGGATTGGCGCCTTGGTGGAACGTAATCGGTTCTACAACCTCCGCGCTGGCGGGCCTTACCATGACTCTTGGCCGCAACTGGACGTCGTGGTCCGAAACAATCACTACCGCAACGTGGTGATCGGAACCTGGGAGCACATGGGCGGCATCAGTCGTACCAACGTGGGAATCTTGATCAAGTCCTTGGAGTACGAGTTGGTTGGTAGCGTGCATACCGCGCATGTGACGACATTCAAGGAGCACGGATTTCAGGACGATGATTTTGTGCGCATTTACAATCTCGGAACGAAGAATGTCTTAGAGGATGATAATAAGTACTATTACTATCCATTTAATGTTCCCGGGAATCCCAATGATCCTGGGATTCCCAGATTTCCAGTAACAAGAAGAGAACCCAACACCTTTGATTACATCTTGAAGGATGCGCCTTTGGATGATGTGCTAGTTTCTCCAACAGAGAACGTTTCGGGACATACTCCGGCATACAATACCGCAACCTTTCTCACTCCATTCGACTTTCGCCGATTGTTGGCTTCCTTGACATTCGATTCAGGAACTGGACTCGCAACAGCTTCTATTGCCGATGACGTGGATACTTATGGAGTGGCGTTTGCATCCCATGACTTTCGGCCCGGAGACGTCGTGGAAATTGTTCACGGGGAAACGGACTACAACGGCTTCTTTCTGGTCAAGGAGCGAACGGATGCAAAGACGTTCAAGTTTGAGATTGCTTCAGCTCCCCCAAGCAATAGTTCGGAGTCCGGCTACTACGCGAAACGGTGGCAAGCCAAGGAATTGATCATTGAACAGAATGTGTTCGAGCTTGCACCGCAGGCGATTTCAAACGGGGTTCCTCGAGGAGTTTATATCGAGGCGGATGGCATCTCGGCGTCTCCCCAATATACTTTTCCCAAAGTGCTGATTCGGTACAACACCATCTCCCATGTCGATCGTTTGCGAATCCCCGGAGATAATTCGCGTGGGATAGACCTCTTTAGCGTTCAGAATGCGATCATTGAAGGCAATGTGATTGATCTGGATGTTGCTGATCCCATTCTCACCAACGAGTGCTTGAAAGTTAAATGCCTCAACAACACTTCGGCGGATGGCACTCCCTTGGCGGCACTGAATACAGCCCCATCTCAACACTCCGAAGATTTGCGGGATATAATCATGGAAGCCACAATCATTGCCTTTTGATTTATGAAAATCCCTTTTAATTACACTTTGGCATTCCTTTTGCATCTTACCGTAATCAGTTCAACGTTCTCCTCAGAATTAGCAATACCTTCGAGCAGGGTTTTATCTCCACGTGGATCAGGCAATGATCATACCATGCTTCCTTTTGGTCTTCTCAACGCTGGTCTGGAATCCATGCGTTACCAACAGGTGTATGACGGAAGCGATTTTTCTAGGCGTTTTCCAGACGGAGTTTTGATTCAAAGCATTGAGTTTGGTCCATACTTGGAAGTCTTTTCTTCGCAGCAACCAAATTTCCAAGTCATTTTGTCCATCACTCCAATGGAACCAGATGGTTTAAGCACCGTTTTCGCCGAAAACATTGGGATCAACGAAACTGTGGTGTTTGGCCCATCATCCATCTCTTGGCCCAACAAACCCTTGGATTCGGCGGGTGCTATTTATTCCATTCCACTTGACGCTCCATACATGTACGATCCGGAATTGGGGAACTTATTAATGGAAATCCGCAACTTTGAGCCGGAGGTTTTTGATCTCCCTTCCAATGTTTTTCAAGAGGTTGTTGCAGAAAACGCTCAAGGTGACACCTCCTCGCGACTTTACGCTTATTCGGTTGATGCCACAGAAGGCATCACCGACACCTTGGGATTGTTGACGTCATTCACAGTCCAGCCTATTCCCGAACCATCAACCGCGTTGCTTTGGTTACTTACTCTGGGATGTTTGGGAAGCATGGCCATTATAAGGAGGGCTCGATAATGTCCCTTTTGGATGCCTTTCTGCTGGACGCACACAGGATCAACATTTGGTTTGCGGTCCGGACGGATGGGAACCGCGGCACCGGCACCCCATCCGATCCCTACAACAGCTTGGTCTTCGACGAAGTCCTGGCCATTCTCCCATCCACGCCTCCTGTCTGCGTTCACTTGGGGCCAGGCAGTTTTAACACGGGCGGCTATTACGAAGGCATGTCCGAAGGTTGGCAACCTCATCCCGGCATGAGGATTGTCGGATCGGGCATTGATGTCACCACGTTGAAGGTGACCGGGGCGCAGGACCCGGGTTCTGGCACCCGGCATTACTGGGCGATTGGGCATGACCTTGGCTCGGGGGGATCGAGGTTGGATTATTTCGAGGTCTGTGACCTCACCATCGACTGCGACTTGGCCACTCAAGGGAACTCGGCCATTGCCATCGGCGGGGTTCGCCTGCTCGGCAGTTTCGCCCGGGTGCGACGTGTCAAGGTTGTCAACTGGGGGACGCGGAGCAGCAACCTCACCTGCCTGGTGTTGGCCATGATCACGGCTGATCCCATTGTAAGCACCGACGAAACCAAGGGGATGAGCATCGAGGAATGCATCCTCATCGACCCTTACGAGGGCTTGGCTCCCCTCCCCACCAATCCAGGAAGGGTTAACGTGCTCCATGTGGGACTCAAGGCCGATTCAGGAGGTAACCTCGAAGGCGAAGGGATCGGGCCCGTCATTCGCAACTGTTATATTGATTGCGGGAAGTTTGCGGCCCTTAACCCAGCCAAGAATCCCCTGGACTTCGACATCCGGGCCTTGGTCATGGGCGCCTGCAAGGGAGGTGTCGTCGAAGGCAACGAGATTCATCATGTTCGCATCGGCGGACCCTATGCGGAAAAGTCGACAATCGCCAGCATCATCGTGCGCGACAATACATATCACAATGTCCGAACCGGCCCAATCTTGATGGACGGCCAAAAGAGCGGCACCACCATAGCCCTCAGTAGTGTGGTCTTCGCAGCAAGCGGCAGCGGTTATGAAGTCACCGCCACAACAAGTTCCGATCACAAATTAAAATTGGGAGATCGTGTCGAACTGGTTTGCTCGCCCGGATCACTCGATGGCCTGTTCTTGGTGACCGAGATCGTTGATCAGACGAGTTTCAAGTATTTCTCGCCAGGTCCCACCGACACACTGACCAGCGGAACACTGGAAAAGGTGTTCGGAACTGGGAAAGTAATCATCGAGGCAAATACCATGCAACTCGGCAATGACAGTGACGGCGATGTGGCGGTCCAAATCGACGATGATGCACTCTCCTCTCAGATGCCGGATCATGTGCACGGTGATGTAATCGTTCGACAGAATGCAGTCTCCTACGTGGATGAAGTCTTCGACAGCGGCTTTACCGGTAGCGGAGTCCATGTTCGAGGCGCCAAGAACGTGCATGTTCGAGATAATGTTGTCGAAGTGCAACCCACTAATCCGCTGCAGGATTTGCGATGCGGTTCCGTGAATTATTTCAACAACCAGGGACCTGATGGTACGCTTATCCGAGGTTACAAGGACGACACGGACCAACTTTACAACGAATTGGAAACCGACGCGGAGGACGCGTTGGTGTTGGCGTTGTTCAACAGGCGTTAAGGCAGAACGGAGGACATATGGCAGTCGAAATTGTATCTCTTGCGGATGAGCAGGTCCCAGCCACCTTGAGCGATCTCTACTTGGCGGATGGCAAGTCAGCCTTGATCAAGAACATGGTTTTTACCAATACAGATACACAGGCCCAAACGCTCAACGTCTACTTTCTGGCGGAGGATGGCACGGAGGATTCAGACGAGAGACTCGTTCTGCCCAAAGACCTGGTCTTGCCCGCGGGTTATAGCGTGGTCCACGATATCGAAATTTCGCTGTCGGATGGAGACAGAATCCGGGCGGTGGCCAGCGCCGCGGACGTTATTGATTTTGTCATCAATGGCATTGAGCGGGAGGTGGTATGAAATACCTGGACACCAATGGACGGCTCTTCCAACCCGGCCTGCTTGCCGAGGTGCTCACCGGCAGGATGCTCTGGGTGGATGCGGTGCACGGGAACGATGACTTGGCGGTGCGCGAACGGTTGACGGTCCCGTTCATGACCTTGGCATCAGCTCGGGACGCAGCCCAATCGGGGGACACCATTGTCGTGCTGCCCGGTGTTTACGATGAGAATGACTTGGCCAAGGATGGAGTCAATTGGCACTTTCTTCCCGGGGCCATCGTGGACTACGACGGATCGGGAGACGCCCTCTTCGACACCACTGGAGGCGCCATGGCGTTCAAGGTCACCGGCCATGGCGTGTTCAAAACCTCGGCCGGCACGGTGCGTGGTGTGTACCTGGCGAACAGCGGGGACGAGGTCAGCATCGAATTTGACGAGTTCGAGACCACGGGCATCACACTCTACTCCAAAGGGGCCTTGACCGCTGTGGGGCACCGGATCCGGAGTCTGGATTTCGATGCCCTTTTCATCCAGGGCTCCTCGGAGAACAACGTCGATGTCCGCCATGTGGAGGCCGACAATGGCATTGGGGTTCACATTGACTCCAGCTCCACCAGTTGTGTCGTCCGGATCCGTTCCTTTGAGATCGTTTCCAACGGGGACGTCGCCTTGGGCTTCACCGGCGGAACCGCCTACATCGACGCCTACGAGATCAAGTCCACGACCGACCAGGCGGTGGCGTATGATTCGTATGGGAATCACCCGCTGCACCTGCGCGTCAATCGCATCGTCTCGACCGCGTCTGGCGGTGGCCAACCGGCCATCACCATCGACCTGGGCAGCAGTTCCTCGCCGGGGCAGCTCCGCCTTTACGACTGCATCCTCATTTCCCAGAACAGTTCCTACTCGATCACTTCCGTCACCGCTGGCGCCCGTTACGTGCTGGTCAATGGCACCTGTTACGGAAACAAAAACAAGGAAAGCTACATCACGTTCAAGGGGGTCCCCGGCGGCAACCCAGATTTTTATCAATCCGACCTCTCGTGATCATCGCCACCGTCACCACCTGTCCCCAGCGTTGGGTCCATTATCGCCGACTGCGAAGGGAATTTGCGGCCTTGGACCTGCCGTTTCCGTTGCGGACCTTCCAGACCTCGGAATGCCTGGAGGAGCCGCGTGTGAATGAGAACTTGAATGGACGAGCCGCCCTGCGTTACTGCCAGGCCCGATTCAAGTCGCGGATGGAACCCAACTGGGTCATGTACCTGGAGGACGACACTCAGCTTCATGCACCCCTCTGTGGTGCCTTGGATGATCTCCTCGGCTTGCCGGTTAGCTCATCGCCGGTCTGCTGGTATTTGTGCAACCGAAAAAACCCCGTCCGGCGCCGGTTCAAGCTGGGGTCCTTGGTCGTGAATGAGCTTGGGCATCCCATTGAGGGCAGCCACGCCCTGATGTTGCCGGACAGCGTTCTGCCGGCGTTGCTGGAGAAGCCCTGGAGAAAGACGGTTGACATCGAGATCTTTGCGGTGCTCCGCCAAAGGAAAGTGCCTGTTGTGCAAGTCGTCGATCCCCTTCTGGCGGAGCACATCGGAGTTTGCTCGACCTATAATCCTGAACAGCGTCAAGTCCTGGAGGTGAACCATGCAAATTGATCAAATCCTGATCCGGCCCGGCAATCAATCCGTCATCGTTCGCGTCACCGATGCCGTGGGACGACGGGACAACCTGGTGTTTGACGGGGCCAGTAATTCGGACGTGCAGGCTGTCATTAGCACCTACCAGCAACAGCTTCCGAGTGAGGAAGAGCACCCCGCCAAGAGTGAAATCGAACAGGAGATCGCGGAGCTTGAATACCGTCTCACGCAGCTCAAACAATCGATCGGAGCGGATTGAGCCAATTCCTGTCGATGAGTTGGTGGTGCCAAACGGTTTTTTCGCTCCCGACAGGAGCCGCGAATTCGCCTCGATTGCGCCTTTGCGTGGAACGATTGCGATCTCCATGAAGCAGGGGCTAGGCGACTACCCCTCGCTGCCAAGCATCTGCTCCACCTTCTCCCGACTGTGACGACATGGCTCATGTTTCCCCTTCTCCCAGCCAATGACGGATTTGGGGTCCACGCCCAGTTTCTGGGCGCATTGCTTCACTGTCAGCTTCAATTCCAGGCGTCGGCGACGTAGCAATATGCCAATCGGAGCCGGTTCTTTGGCAGATAAAAAGGCAACGAAACGGGTTTCGTTGCCGCGCGGATCCTGGATGCTGCAATCCTTAAACGGATCGTAGCCAAGGTAGTCGATGACGGCCGGCTGGTGGTCCCAGGATGGGAAGCCTTTGTCCAGTTCCCAGCGACTCAGGGAGACCGTACTGATGCCCAAAATCCGAACCGCTTCGGCCTGTTTCTGGCCCAATTGCACGCGACGACGCTTCAGGTGCTCCCCGAGGGTTTTGGGCTCCCTCGGAACCGGAACACCACGGTGCCGGATGGGCAAAAAGTGGCTCCTGGAGGTCCTGAGGACCCGTTTATAAAAAGGCAACGTCGCGCACGCCGGACGGCAAGATGCCCTCCCAATAGAAAGTCACAACAGAAGCCTCGCGCGGAGGCTCGGAGGACGCTGAGTTTTGGGAATCCCGGAACTTCCCTGAAAGGCA
>Ga0302046_10002180_pt1 | contig 18307 bp, 15 predicted proteins | sample RVTome_11_FD_200261 | JGI IMG/M metagenome (GOLD analysis project Ga0302046, IMG submission 200261) | Soil microbial communities from uranium-contaminated site in the Upper Colorado River Basin, Wyoming, United States - RVT147D111 (version 2) ...
AATTCAAGGTGCAGAAGTCGTCGCGATGGGTCGGGGCGGCTTCCAATTCGGTCGACTCGCCCTCGATCCAATCGGGGTAGGCGAGATCGCCGGCGCGTCCGCCCTGACCGATGACGATGACGTGCTCGATGAACTGCTGCTCATCGCGAATTTTCTCAAAGGTGGGCAGCAGAGCTTCATGCACGATCAGCACCCGGGCCCGGCTGTCACGCAAGATGTAGTCATATTCTTGAGGTGTCAATAAGGTGTTCATGCCGATGGCAATTCCGCCCACTTTCAGGGTACCAAAAAAGGAGGTGACCCATTCCAGCACATCGAGCGACAAAATGCCGACGAAGTCACCCATGCGCACCCCCAGTTTCTTGAGGGCATGGCCAACCTGGTTAGCCTCGTTTGATACGTCTCTAAACGTCATCTGACGCTGGCGGCTTAACAGGGCCACTTTGTCGCCGCGCCGGGTCAGATTTCGTTCTAAAATATCTACAGCGTTGTAGTATAGGGGGAGGTCTGCGGCTCTCATGTGGTTGCTCCTTTCGTTCTAAGCTATACTTAGCCCGGTCACAAAGTAACACGTTGAATGTTTTGGTATAGGACACGGATTGACATAACTATAGATAAAATCCGTGAGGGCCAATTCGGCCTTGATATCAATGTCTTGAAGGAGATTCTTCGTCGCTACGCTCCTCAGAATGACATGTTGCATATTGGGTAAGCTAAGTCCTGGTCTCGTCACGGCCAAGCAAATTACGGGCGATGACGATGCGCTGGATATGGGAGGTGCCTTCGTAAATTTGTAAGCCTTTGATATCGCGATAGTAGCGCTCGACCGGAAACTCGTTGGAGTAGCCGCGCCCGCCGTGCAGCAGCACCGCCTCGGAGGCGGCGCGCACAGCAGCTTCGGTGGCGAACAACTTGGCAATCGAAGTCTCATTGGTCGTGGGTAGGCCCGCTTGTTTCAGCCAGGCGGCGCGATAGACCAGCAGACGGGCGGCGTCGACATCGGCGGCCATGTTGGCCAGGGTAGCCTGGATCATTTGAAAATCGCCGATGCGCTGGCCAAACTGGCGACGGTTACGAGCAAAGTCGAGGCAGGCATCCAGACAGGCCTGGGCCACGCCAACCGCGCCGGCGGCCACACCCAGCCGGCCATGGTCCAGGGCCGACATCGCCACCTTGAAACCCTGGCCCGGTTCGCCCAACAGGGCGCTTCTGGGCACGCGGCACTCCTCTAAAATAATACGGGCGTGGTCTGAGGCGCGATGACCCAGCTCCTGGCCAGGCATCGGCTCGCGACGAAAGCCGGGGGTGCCGGTATCGACGATAAACGCGCAGATGCCCCGATGCCGGGCTTCGCGATCGCGGGAAGCGAAGACCAGGGCCACCTCGGCGATGCCACCGTTGGTGATCCAGACCTTTTCGCCATTGAGAACGTAGCTGTCATCTTCTTCGCGGGCGGTCGCCTCCATGCCGGCGACGTCGGAACCGGCGTTGGTTTCGGTCAAACAGTAGCAGCCAATCGACTCGCCTGTGGCCAGCCGGGGCAGGTAGTGCTGCTTTTGTTCCTCGGCGCCCCAATCGTAAAGACAGAGTGACACCAGCCCGGCGTGGACGGCCAGAAAGCCACGGATCGAGGAATCGGCCCGGCCAAGTTCCTCGTAGACCAGGGCGAAGCTGACGTAATCCAGGCCGCTGCCGCCGTATTCCGGCCCGATGGGCCCGGCTAGAAACCCCAACTCGCCCATACGCGGGATCAAATGCATAGGAAATTCGCCTGTCTCGTCGGCCTCACGGGCCAGGGGAGCGACTTCCTCCTGGGCAAATTGGCGCGCCTTCGCCTGAATATCCTGTTGGGCGGCGGTTAGTTCAAAATTCATGTCAATTACGACTGTTTTTCTCGCTCGCGGTCGACCAGAATGCGACGCAGGATTTTGCCCGAGGCCGATTTGGGTATCTGATCGATGATTTCGACCAGGCGAACCTTTTTATGGGGCGCGACCCGTTCGGCGACAAAGGCCATGATCTCGTCAGGCGTGATCTCACCCCGGAGGACGACAAAGGCTTTGGGGATCTCGCCGGCTTCTTCATCCGGGACAGGAATGACGGCGGCATCGGCAATGGCCGGATGAGTCAGCAAAACGGCCTCGACCTCCGCCGGCGGTACCTGGAAGCCTTTATATTTGATCAACTCCTTGACCCGATCGACGATATAGAAATAACCCTCCTCATCCGCGTAACCAATGTCACCGGTATGGAACCAGCCCTCCTCGTCGATTGAGGCAGCGGTGGCATCGGGATTGTTGAGGTAACCTTGCATGACCTGGGGACCGCGAATCCAGACTTCGCCTTCCTGGCCCGGTCCCAGTTCGGTCTCACCATCCGTGGAAACGATCTTGCACTCGGTGCTCGGCAGCAGCAGCCCGGCCGCGGCCGGCTTGATTTGGTCGGGGTCGCGAGGCGCGGCGTGGGTGACCGGGCTGGTCTCGGTCAGGCCATAGCCCTGGCCGACAGCACAGCCGAGGCGGCCGGCGCAGGCCTGGGCCAGATCGTCGCTCAAAGGGGCCGCACCGGAGATAATCATCCTCAGATTTGAGAGATCATATTTGTCCACCAGGGGATGTTTGGCCAGGGCCAGCACGATGGGCGGAACCAGGTAGCCAAAGGTGATTTTTCGATCCTGCATAAGTTGTAAAAACTGTTCCAGATCGAAGCGAGGCATAGTAACTACGGTCGCGCCTTTGTGGAGGGCGTAATTCAACAAGATTTCCATGCCATAGATGTGGAAAAAGGGTAAGATGGCGATGAGGGTATCGCTTGAGTCGAAGTGATTCATCGCGTCGATCTGGTAGAGGTTGGCGACCAGATTGAAGTGGGTCAGCATCACGCCTTTGGAGAGGCCGGTGGTCCCGCTGGAATAGGGCAGCACCACCAGGTCCTTTTTAGGATCGATGCTGATGTCGGGCGGTTGACCATCGCCCTGCAAGAGTGAGGCAAACGGTGTTGCCCCCTCTGCTTCACCGAAGACAAAGATTTCCTCGACGTCTGACTCGGCGGCCGCTTCCTGGGCTTTATCCAAAAACGAGGGGATGGTGAGCAAATACTTCGCGCCGGCGTCGTTAAGCTGGTCGGCCAGCTCACCGGCGGTGTAGAGCGGATTGATCGTGGTGTTGATGCCCCCTACTGAAGCAACTCCGTGAAAAGCGATGGCATACTCCGGCACATTCGGGCTGTAGATGGCGAAGACGTCCCCCTTTTTGAAGCCGCGCTCGGTCAAGCCGGCCGCAGCCTGTTGGATCAGTTGAGCTAATTGGTCGTAGGTCAAGGTCCGGCCGCTGGGACCGTCAATCAGAGCGGGTTTGCCGGCCAAGGCCTGGGCCTGCTGCATGACCACGGGTGTCAGCGCCGTGTCGGGAATGGTTACATCAGAATATCGACTCTTGAAGATCATCGGTGCCTCCTTGCACAACAGTCATTGATTAACCACAGGTAATGAACAATTGATTTTTACTCGATGACGGCCATTCCTTCCATCTCGATCAGGTTTTTTTCCCGGAAAAAGGCCGACACTTCGAAGAGGGCCATGGCCGGGTAGTGATCGCCGAAATAGGAGCGGTGGATCTGACCGATGGATTTTAGATTAGCGACGTAAGCAGCCCGGTCACAGACAAACAGGTTCAGTTTGACGATGTCTTGCAGGCTGCCTCCGGCTTCCTCGACCACGGCTTTGAGATTGCGCACGACCTGCTCGAATTGGGCCACGATGTCGCCCGGAGCCACGATGTTGCCTTCCGCGTCGCTGGCATCCTGGCCGGCCAGGAACAGAAGTTGACCTCCGCTGACCAGAAAGCCATGATTGAAGCCTCGAGGCGGAGGGAGCGTGGGTGGGTTGATGATCTTTTTGGGCATGGTGTGATCCGAAATTGGTTTTACCTAAATAGCACTTCGCAGTTCAAATCTTGATTTTTTGGACAAGAAAATGCTCCAACCTTGAAGGGCATGCCGAGCATGAAGAAAGAACAAAAAAACTTCATGCCCTTCATGATCTTCATGGTTAAAATAAACGGAGCACGCCCCTCATATCTTCTTACCGGCCGGTGAATTTGGGCTCGGCTTTTTCCTTAAAGGCTTCATAAAACAGGCGATGATCTTCCCCCATGAGCATCAGGGCCTGGGCCTGGGCTTCGGACTCGAGGGCCGAGACGAGGTCCATATGCCATTCGTTGGTGACCAGGCGCTTGGTCATCGAGATAGCCAGGGTGGGACCCTGGGCCAGCCGCCGGGCCCAGTCGAGGGCTGCGGGCAGCAGCTCGTCGGGCGGCACAACGCGGTTGACCAGACCGTAGCGTTCGGCCGTGGCAGCGTCGACGGAGTCCCCCAGCAGCAGCAGTTCCATGGCCCGTCCCTGCCCAATGACGCGGGGCAGCAGGTAGGCAGCGCCCATATCGGCTCCGGTCAGGCCGACCTTCGTAAACAGAAAAGCGAATTTGGCTTTTTCGGAGGCGATGCGCAGATCGGAAGCCAGGGCGATCACCGCTCCGGCTCCGGCCGTGGTTCCGTTGAGGGCAGCAATAATGGGTTTATCCAGCAAGCGCATATTCTGGACAACGGCCCCGGTCATGCGCGTAAAATCCAGACGCCCTTTGGTATCGCGCTTTAGCAGTTGGCCGATGATATCGTGGACATCACCGCCGGAACAGAAGCCCCGGCCCTGGCCGGTCAGGATAACGACTTTGACCGCATCATCGTAGCGAAGTTCTTCAAACAGGGTCCGTAGTTGAGCGTAGATTTCAAAGGTGAGGGCGTTGAGAACCTCAGGCCGGTTAAAGGTCAGCACAGCCACGCCGTCATTGATCTCGTACAGAAAGTCGTAGCTCATTTAATCAATCTCCGGTGATTGACTCCGTATCAGCGAGAAGCGATTTCGATATCGGGCACGGCGGGAGCCGGCGCACCACCCTCTTCTTGAGCCTGGCGTTCCCTGAGCATTTGGAGGGCCATATTGCCAATCACGGACATGGCCCGGGCCGCATCGGTTTGTTTCTGCCGTTGGGCTTCTTCGATGTTGGCCGACAAGATCATAAAGAAGGTTTCGTCGATATCGTCGATGTTTTTGGCCAGCACCCTATCAGGCTGACCGGATTGGAAAATTTTCTTGAGCAGGTCGGCGGATTTCTCCATGCCGGCCCGAAGTTTTTCTTCGTGCCGATCTTTTGCGTCCAGGATTTTGGTGCGGAGTTCTCTTAATTGGTTAGCTCGCTTGGTATCGTTGGCGGCGGATGCTTCGTCGAGTTGGGCCGTAAGCTTTTGGAAGAAACCGTAATCGAAGAGGGAATAACCGGCTGCGATCAAGGCTTCAAATGTCTCATCGTCTTCAGCCTCCTCGAGTTTGTTGAGCAATTCGTCCTGCGAAGCGATGAACATTGCGCCTAACTCGGCATCGATTTCGTTGATAATGGTTCTGGCCGGCCGGCTCCAGCGCCCTATGAGGGTGCGCAAACCAAGCAGCGTCTGGACGGCGGTGGTGTTCCCTACCATCTGGGCTTCCTGGATCGAGGCAGTGAGAATCTCAAAGAATTGGCGGTCCAGTTCGGCTTCCTGCTCTTTCACCTTTTTCTTGAGGGTTGTCTCATCAGAAACTTGCAGGAATTCTTCGAGAAGTTTTACTTTGGCCTGTTGAGCTTCTATCTCTTCGGGCGTGATACCATCAGCTTCAAGAACAGCCTTGACCATACTGTCCAGGGTCAGGAACTGTTTGGGATTGAGCAGGTAGAATTTGCGCTCCTCGGCAGGCAAGCTATTGACCAGTTTGTTGGTTAAATCACCGATCATTTTTTCCTGATCGGCGTTCGTGATCTGGAGCCCGCCCTGAACAAGGACGAAGGCCAACTCTTTTTCGAGGTCATAATAGAGAACCGGCACGCTCAGGGCATGGGTAAAGCCACACTGAGGGCATTGTATAACATTGAGCTGGCCTCGAAGCAAGGCCGATTTCAAGGCCAAATCTTGACCATCGATGATGTTTTCAACGGGAGCTGTAAACTGCGCTCCACAATTAGGGCACATTGCCGGTGTCACCTGTCGAGTTGCAGCCATACTATATTACCTTTCTTGATATGTGTCCGCTTAGAAGTGGTGAAGTATCTTACTCGCGAGCGTGCAAAATGTCAAAGTAAAGTAAAAACCGCCACAATTGAACGTGTGGCGGTTTGGGGTGGTTTTGAGGATGAGGTCAGTCCCGGAAGAAAGATTCGACCTCGACCATATCTTCATCACTGGGCATCGTTTCTAAAAAGCTGATGCGATGCCACGGAAACAAAATCCGGGTTGCTTCACGTTCGATATACGTAATGGGCTTACCATCGCGTCCACGTGGATTGGTACACACCACAAAGGCTGACGTCGGGCTGGGCATTTCATCGATCTCGCCGACAACCGGGTCCGCATTCATGACGTGAATGATAACGGTTATAGCCATACCTTATCTCCTTCATTCATTCATTCATTGACACCGAAACTAAAACTCAGGTGCGTGTTGTTAACGTAATTGAACTTCGATCAGTAGTTTACCGAGTTGTAATTGGTCACCGTGGTGCAGCGCTTCGGGCAGGTAGGGAGCCAGTCGTTTGCCGTTGATAAAGGTGCCATTGATGCTGCCCAAATCCTCAACGACTACCGTTCCTTCGCGCTTCAACACCCGCGCGTGTCGACGGGACACGCCTTTCTCTAACCCACTATCACTGGTCAGATCAACTTCCGGGAAGACATCACTGGCCGGGTCTAAACGCCCCAGGTGAATGGCTTTGGCCAATGTTGCTTCAACTTCCCGGCCGCTGTCACCAATTTTCAGGCGAATTGAGAGAGGACCTGTTCCCTTAACCTGCGGACTCGCTTCGGGTTCATCTTCACCTTCGCCCACCCAACCAATCTCATCGGTGCCTAACGGATCAGTCCCGCGTCGATCATCTTCTAAGAGGTACGTGCCGCATTCGCTGCAAAAAAGCGTATTGGCTACATGCGAGGTTCCACAAAACGGGCACTTAATCACGATTGATCTCCTTTGGTAAAATTGAAAGCGCTCGGGTGCCGTAACGTATCTTCTTTCGACCTTCAGCCGAAAGATCACCGGTGCGAGCCAGCCGTCCGGCTTCGAGCAACGCGGCCCGAGCAAGATCAGTTTCACCAAGATTCAATAATCGAGTGGCCATGGTCTCTAATCGTTGGGTTGCGGCACTAATCTGACCGTTGGCCAGATCAGCCATTGCTTTTTCCTGCATCTTGAAGATGGCGAGTTTGCCTAAAGCCGTCACAATTGTCGGCGGAATCTCCAGATTGCCTTCAAGCTCGGACACAAATTCACCGTCAAGGTCCACCCATTCCCAGTTTCGACGAGCGGCCTGTCCGGGAACATCACCTTCAATGGTCAACCGCATCAGGTTCTTATTCTCAGGCGCAGTCTCTGATTTGACTCTGAACTCCATTAACAGCGTTTTCCCCTGACCGGTGCCGAGGGGGCCAAGTACGGCTCGATCCGTCTGAACGTCCAGCCGTTGAATGTGCGGGGTCACTTGAAACGCCTCATACAACGAGACATCTTTGGCACAATTGAGGTTCATGGACAATTCACGAGCAACCACGCTGCTTAGATTGCGAATGGTAGATTTAAAGACATCGACCACCCGGCGAGGCGAGTCGATATAGACCGAGGTTCCGCCCGACACCGTGGCCATTTGATCTAATAGATTTTCATTCCAATCCGCGCCGATACCCATCGTGGTCAGACTGATCTGATTCTGACCGGCCCACTCGGCTCGTTCCAGGCATTCGTCTTCGTCACCATAGGTCTGACCATCGGTCAACAGGATCAGATGGTTGACCGATTCGTTGGTGCGATTTCGTTCCAATTCTCGTAAACCGGCTTGCAGGCCCTGGAGCATCTCGGTGCCACCGCTGGGTTGGATGGTGCTGGCAATGGATTTGGCCATGGCCTGATCGACATTTCTTTGGCCCGGCAGGATCACTTCGGCCCGGTCACTGAAGACGACGACACTGAGGGCATCTTCCGGGTTGAGCCGGTCGATGATCTGACGGGTGCCTTCTTTGACCTGTTGGAGACGCATGCCCTGCATCGAGGTACTGCGATCGAGCACCAAACACAGGTTCAGGGGCAAACGCAAACTCGGCAAATCGGCCGCCGGCGCGACATCGAGCAAAACGTAGAAGGCTTGTTCTTCAACATTCGTCAGTAGATGCTTGTGACTAAGGGTTGCCCGCAGGCTGATGGCCGAAGATTTGTCTGAACCTTCCGACTCACGCTGCCGGTCATATTTGAGCCGCTGCTCCGGATCAGCCAAAACTTCGTAGGCTTCCTGGACATTTTGAAACAATTCGGCGGCCTTGGGGTTGTTGCTCACGTCAGGATGATATTCCCGGACCAGGACCCGATAGGCTTTGCGGATTTGATCTTCCGTGGCGCTAATATCGACTTTTAGAATTTCATAATAATTCTTGTCAGTTTTCATCAGGGGTGCTTTCGCTAAGAAACATCACTCGTTATGGTGGATGTTTGAATTTGTTCTTCAAGACCCATAGAAACGACAATGGCTGTAATATTATCTCGACCGCCGTGCTCGTTGGCCCTGATGATCAGGCGTTCACAAGCTTCTTGAGGTGTGGCCGAACTGGCCAAAATCTCTGTGAGCATCTCATTTCCTACCAGGCCCCATAAGCCATCACTACACAGTAAGAGTGAACTGCCGGGTGGAAGATGTTGAATATAGGTGTCGACTTCGATGTTGCTGCTTTGGCCAATGGCCCGGTACAAAACATTTTGCACCTGGGCTGTCTCTTCCGGCGTAGCCTGGCCCAACTCTTCCAATCGTTGGGCCAGGGAGTGGTCTTTGGTTATCTGTTTGATTTCATTTTGCTTAAAGAGGTAAGCCCGCGAATCGCCAATGTGAGCAATATAGGCATTGTTACCCATGACCAGGGCCGCCGTTAGGGTGGTGCCTCCCTCCGGAACCACTTCCTGTACTAAAGTATTAGCACTTTTCACGGCTCCTGTCAAAACCTCGTTGATCGGTTGGTTGTCAGAGGTTTGACTATTGGGGCTCAAATAAGGCAGATAAATGTCCTTCAATATATGCTTGGCCGTTGTGCGGGCGGCTTGCAGGCTGGCGACTTCACCTTTTTGATGGCCGCCCATACCATCGGCCACAATAAATAAACCAAACGGTTCTTGCCCAACATCGTGCTGAAGAACCGTCTCGATCACATACAATGAATCTTCATTCCGCTCTCTCTCGCGACCAATATCCGAAAGCTTCCCAACGTGAAGACCTGGCGGCAAATGGCTAAGATTGCCAACCTTCTTCTGCCCATTCTGATTATCCGTGTTCGTTACGGGTGTAACCGGCTCCGCCTCAACTTTTGGTTGCGTAAAGAGACGTTGAAGAAAGTTCATGGATTATGCTCCACTCATTGGACTTTAGGCTGGCAGCGCGTAAACGTGATGATCCATCGAACCAATATAAACGATACCATCAGACACCAGGGGTGATGAAGGTATCGGTTTACCGGTCTTGAACCGCCAGCGTACCTTTTTTAATTTACGGCCCAAACAAATGAACTCGCCCGACATGGTTCCAAAATAGAGGGCTTCTTCGGTCACAGCCGGCGTTGAAACGATCGCAGAGCCGGCGTCATATTTCCATTGAAGACGACCGGACCCTATATCAAGGGCATACATATAATTATCGGTGGAACCAATATAAACGGTGTCGTCAAAAATAACGGGGCTTGAGATAACCGATTTACTGGTTCGAAACTGCCAGATGGTGTAGCCGGTTTTGGCATCGAGGCCATACACATTCCAGTCCGAAGAGCCGATCACAACAATGTCGACTTCCTTACTCCGGAAAAGAGCCGGGCTGGACGTGATGCTGCGGTTGGCTCTAAACCGCCAGCGAGCAGATCCTTTGGAAAGATCAACGGCATACAGATGACCATCTTCAGAACCGACATAAACGACATCATCGCCCAGGGTAGGGCTCGAGCGAATGGCATCGAGCGCCTCGAACCGCCAGATGACGCGGCCGGTTTGAGCATTAACGGCATACAACCGGTTGTCGTCAGAGCCGAAAAAGGCGTGATCAAATTCGACCACGGGCGATGATCGAATGCGGCCTTCGGTGGGGCAGGTCCAAACCAGGCGTCCGGTACTGGTAATGGCATAGGCGATTCGATCTTCGGAACCAAAGATCAATCTGTCATTATATAAAAATGGTCTGACGGCGATACCACCTTCGGTGGCATATTTCCACTGAAATTCACCACTTTTCAAATCAATGGCATAGACATTATGATCATAGACGCCGATATAGAGATTCTTGTCATCGGCTGTGGGTGCGCCTCGGACTTCATCTTCACATTTGAATTTCCAGATAGGCAGGATCGAGTCATTCAGATCATCTTCGGCCTCATCCAGTATGCCTATACCCGGCTGCTGTGGAGGATAGGGAGGGGGATACTGGGGTGGGTATTGAGGCGGATATTGAGCCGGATACTGTGGCGACGGATAAGGTGCCGGATAAGGCTGCTGTGGCGCAGGATAGGGGGATGGAGCCGGTGGTTGCCCCGGCAGCATGGTCGTGTGTTGAGCCGGAGCACTCGGTAACATCTGGGTTCCGGCTGAGGCCTGGGCTCCGGCGGATTTGTCTCTAGCGAGGGCTGCTTTGATCCCGGCTCGTAATTCATCGGCACTTTGATACCGCTTGGTCTCGTCGTATTCCAGGGCTCTCATGATGAGGTCATTGGTTGCTTGAGACAGGGCCGGATTTAGCAACTTGGCAGGCTCTTCATGAAAGGTGAACGGGGGTTCGAGACGCGGATCGCGCTTGGTCAACAAGTGGTGCAGCGTAGCGCCCAGAGCGTAAATATCGACCCGGGGGTCCATCTTGCCTTTATATTGCTCCGGCGGGGAGTACCCTTCCGTGCCGATCATTGTATGCTTTTCACCTGTTTCGAACGCTTTGGCGATTCCAAAATCAATCAAAGTGATCTTGTTGTTGTCACAGAGCATAATATTGGAGGGTTTCAAATCTCTAAATACAATAGCCGGCTCCTGGCTGTGCAAGTGGACTAACACATCACAAATTTGGTGCGCCCAGTCCAGAACGGTATCCTCGTCAAGCATACCTTCGGTTTTTTCAAGCACGTCCTCCAGGTTTTCCCCTTCAACATACTCCATAACCAGGTAGCTGCGGACACCCTCGGTAAAGAAATCGGAAATCGAGGGAATCCCAACATGCTTTAACAAAGCCAGCAAATTTGCTTCGCGTTCAAAGTTTTGAACAGCCAGACGGCGTACGTGTGGGTCGGGCGTGTTATTGGTCATCTCTTTGATCGCACACAACCGCTTCGCCCCGCTAAAGCGTAGATCCTGGGCCAGATAGACGGCCCCCATTCCCCCAACGCCTAAAACCTTGATGATTTCATAGCGTTTTTGGAGAACCGATCCTTTGGCGAGAATATTTTCGGCGTCTTGCGAGTCAGGTCCTTCCAGGCGTTGTGTTTCCCAAACCACTATGCTCTCCTAACTTTAGATGATCTCCTTATTATTATCTATAAATACATGTGTAACTCTTGATTTCTTATTATATCTTCTCAGACAGCGAAATGCAACTGGTACTTTATCCCCGAATGATGATCCGCCATAAGGCGGAGACATACTTCAAACTTAGTCCCACGGGTAAAGTGATATGGGTGCATCCATAAACAGGCATCTGATAATCGACTCAGATCATCTCGAAAACATTAATTGGATTTAAGATCAAGATGACCCGTGATCTATATTGCAAGCAAGCCTTTGCCTTTTTATCGCACGATTATCTGTAAAAAATGGGGTTGCCGCGTTTAAGGGGATCTAGTAACCAGTCAGGCCTTGTGACATATTCAAGAACACAGGCTCAGGCCTAAGAATCTTAATACCCACACCTATCGATAGTCTGAAACGATTATACTATATCCCAATGTTTTGCGTCAACCATTCTTCCTTAAATATTTTAATACGTCAACGGGCCAATGGTCCTGGGTCAGGTGTCAGGTGTGACGTGTCGGGTGTCAGGTGTCACGTAATAGCCCCCATCCCATTTAACATTTTAGCATACCTAAAGCTCATTTGTGAGTCGCTTTATTGATGGTATAATCAAGATATAAGTTTCAATTATTAATTTTTTTATATCCCCTGGATAAAATTATGAAAACGATTCTTTGTGTTGACGATGAACCCACGCAGTTGATGCTCTTACGGCTGGCCCTGACTCGAGCCGGGTATCGAGTGCTGGAGGCGTCGAACGGCCAAAAAGGCATTGAGATGGCGTTGGAACATAAGCCAGCCCTGATCATCATGGACTTGATGATGCCCGTCATGGATGGTGCAACCGCCATCTGGCACATCAGGCAAAACCCGTCGACCAAGAATATTCCCATTCTAATATTATCAGCCTATACCAGGGGCGATCAAGCCAAACGAGCTATGGAGGCCGGTGCCGCCGAGTTAGTCTCGAAAAGTTTGATCTTAACTGAACTCATTGACAAAGTTAAAAATCATATCAAGTAATCAGTGTCGGGTCAGAGCCAAACTTCTTTCTTTAGCGCCTTGTCAAGTGGGGGATGGTACGCTTGTAGAGGCAGCGTCGAAAAATTATCGATATGTGGTTCCGCCACGGGTCGCCGGGGTTCGCGAAGTAAATTCTAAAAACTTAGCTTCCTTCGCAGATCCTCAAATCCTTATTTTTAAAGCAAGGCCCAGGTTTCTCCAGTCTTAAGTTCAACTTCGCTTGAGCCCTGGCTGGACACAGAAATCGGCTCGCTACTCCAGCATCAAAATTGGTTCGATGATTTACCACGAGCGTACAGCACAATGGTGGCCTGCTGCTCTATGGATCATGGTTGGTCATTCACTGTTTGCCGATTTTTGCGGACCCTCTTGATCCGGTCAGGCCCGTTCGAACACAGTTGCTAAGAAACACGCTGTTGCTGCCGTCTTGAAGACCTGACAGGTTTTGAAAACCTGTCAGGTCTGGGTTAGTTGCCAGGTAACCAAAATCAGGGAGATTTTTTATGTCTGTCGCCTCCATATCGGATATGCAAACTCAAGGCGTCGCTGTGCCCGACAATATCGCTCCAACATCCGACAGCGAAAACTCCGGTTACGATCTAAACGATCCGGCCCTGTTCATCAACCGCGAATTAAGCCTGTTGGAGTTTAACCGGCGCGTTTTGGAAGAGGCGCAAGATCAGAGCAACCCGATTTTGGAACGGGCCAAATTCCTGGCCATCTACAGCTCCAACATGGATGAATTTTTCATGGTGCGGGTGGCCGGCTTAAAACAGCAGGTCATCGCCGGGGTCACCGATACACCGGCCGATGGTTTGACACCGGCCGAGCAGTTGGTCGCTATTCGAAAAATCGTGCGCGCGAATATGAAGATGTTGAGCCGCTGCTTCAAGGACATCCGCAGCAAGCTGGCCGAATCGGGTGTTCATCTTCACAATTACGAGGATCTCGTCAAATCTCAGCAAGACGGGGCCAATGAGTATTTCAAGAACGAGATCTTCCCGGTCCTGACGCCGCTGGCCTTCGATCCGGGCCGGCCTTTTCCCCATATCTCCAGTCTCAGTCTGAATTTGGCCGCTTTGGTCCGAAACCCGGATGATGGCACCGAGCATTTCGCCCGGATCAAGGTTCCCAATACTTTGCCGCGCCTGGTGCCGGTCAAACGCATGCGGGGCGACAACCGGCACACCTATCGCTTCGTTTGGCTGGAAGATCTGATCGCCAACAACCTGGCCGATTTGTTTCCCGGCTATGACATCGTCGAAACCCACCAGTTCCGTATTACGCGCAACGCGGATTTGGAAATTGAAGGCAACGAGGCCGGCGATTTGCTGGAAACCATCGAAGCCAACGTGCGCCGCCGCCGCTTCGGGTTTGTGGTTCGGCTGACCATTGCCGCCACCATTCCGGGGCACGTCCGCCAACTGTTAGGTTACAATCTCAACGTGTCCCCAGAAGACACCTATGAGAGCAGCGACCCGTTAGGGCTGAGCGGCCTGATGAGCTTGATGTCGATTAATCGGCCCGATCTCAAAGATCCCACCTATCTACCGGTGCTTCATCCCCGCTTGCGCACCATGGAGCGTCACTCCGAAATCTTCAAGGTCATTCGCGCTGGCGATATTCTGCTGCACCATCCTTATGATTCATTCGAGCCGGTCATCGACTTCCTGAAAGCCGCTGCCCGCGATCCAAAAGTGCTGGCCATCAAGCAAACACTGTATCGAGCCGGCAGCAATTCGCCCGTGGTCGATGCCTTGATGGAAGCGACCGAAAACGGCAAGCAGGTGGCCGCTATGGTCGAGCTCAAAGCTCGTTTCGATGAGGAAAGCAACATCGGCTGGGCCAGAGCCATGGAACGCGTCGGAGTCCACGTCATTTACGGCTTTATGGGCTTGAAAACCCACAGCAAAATCTGCCTGGTGGTACGGCGGGAGGACGATGCCATTCGCCGGTACGTTCATCTGTCAACCGGTAATTACAACGCCATCACGGCCCAGGTTTATACCGACCTGGGTTATTTTACCTGCAAACCGGATTTTGGGGCCGATGCCTCCGATCTCTTCAACGCCCTGACTGGGTATTCAAAAAAGGAAGTTTATAAAAAATACCTGGTCGCACCATTCGGTCTGCGCAATCGTATGGCCAGCTTGATCGAGCGGGAAATCGACTGGGCCAACAAAGGAGAACCGGCCAAACTCATCTTTAAGATGAATGCCTTGATCGATCCCGACTTTACCCGGCAGCTTTACCGAGCCTCACAAGCCGGAGTTCAGGTCGAACTGCTGGCGCGCAGCATCTGTGGACTGCGTCCCGGCATTCCCAATCTGAGCGACAACATTCGGGTGATCAGTATCGTCGGACGGCTGCTCGAACACTCGCGGATCTACTATTTTCACAACGGCGGCAATCCCGACCTTTATCTCGGCTCGGCCGATTTGATGCCGCGCAACCTGGACCGGCGGATCGAAACACTCTTTCCCATCGAAGACCCGGCCTTGAAGGAACAACTCGTCGAAGTGCTTGAAATTTCCCTGGCCGATAACGCTAACGCCCGCGAGCTACGACCCGATGGCAGTTACACCCGTCTGGCCCCCGGCGAGGATGGCTTGCCCCGAGACAGCCAGACCGAATTCATGACCAGGGCCAAAAATAGATGAAGCATTTCAGCGTGTCAGCATCTCAGCATTTCAGCTTGTTGGCACTTTAGCTTTTAGCTGACCGGCTATGAGGAGACTTTGCCGATGTCCGAACCACCCTTAGATCTTTCCGCCCTGAGAGCCGGATTTCCGGCCTTGCAGGAAACGGACGAGCAAGGCCGGCCCTTCGTTTTTTTCGATGGGCCGGGTGGAACCCAGGTCCCACACGATGTAATCGACGCCATGGCCGATTATTTCAAACGGGCGAATGCTAATCAGGGCGGGCCGTTCATTACCAGCCGCCGCACGCAGCACGTGGTCGAGGAGGCCCGGACCGCGCTGGCCGATTTTGTCAACGCGCCTTCGTCCCAGGAAATCGTCTTTGGGCCAAATATGACCTCCCTCACCTTTAACTTCAGCCGGTCGATTGGCCGGACCATCCAACCCGGCGCTGAGATCATCGTCACCCGGCTGGATCACGATGCCAATGTCGCGCCCTGGCTGACCCTGGCCGAGCAAGGGGCGGAGATCAAATGGGTCGATTTTGATGTCGAGGACTGCCGGCTCGATCTCGATCACTTAGCCTCCCTCCTGACCGACAAAACAAAACTGGTCGCCGCCGGCTACGCTTCCAACGCCGTCGGCACCATTACGCCAATCAAGCAAATCGCGGCCATGGCTCACGCCGTTGGAGCCTGGCTGTGGGTCGATGCCGTCCACTATGCCCCGCACGGCCCCATCGATGTTCAAGATCTCGATTGCGATTTTCTGGTTTGCTCCCCTTACAAATTTTTCGGTCCCCACCTGGGCGTTTTGTGGGGTAGATCGGAACTGCTGGAACAACTATCGGCCTACAAGGTCCGCCCGGCCTACCCCAAACCACCCTATAAATTTGAAACAGGCACCCCCAACTTCGAGAGCCTGGCCGGGGCCACCGCCGCCGTCAACTATCTGGCCGGAGTGGGCCGGGCTTTCGGCCAGCACCCGGCTGTAGATGGGGCCGCCGGGCTCGAACATTATGCCGGCCGGCGCAAAGAGTTGAAGCAGGCCATGCGCTGTATCGCGGTTTACGAACGCCGCCTGTTCACTACCATGCTGACCGAACTCCAGACGATCCCCGGCCTCACTATCTATGGCATCACCGACCCCGATGAGTTCGATGAACGCTGTCCGACTCTGGCTTTCACCAAAGAAGGCTTCACCCCCGAAGAGATCGCCACCTACCTGGGTGATCAGAGCATCTTTGTCTGGCACGGCAACTACTACGCCTTGAGCGTCACCGAGCAATTGAACCTAGAGAACTCGGGCGGCATGGTCCGGGTGGGCCTGGCTCATTATAATACGCAGGCTGAAGTCGACCGCCTGCTCAGCGCGCTCCGAGAGATGTAGATGAATCTGGGCACGCTCATTTGGCTGCACGAACGCATCGGCAATGCTGCGCCGCTGTTTATGATCCTGGCCGGCGTGTTGAGCCTGTTCAATTATGTGCGCGGTCGGGGAGTCGATGGCAATATCCTCGGCATCTTGGTGGTCGGGGAAATTCTGATGCTGGTGCAGGCCGGCCTGGGCCTGATCCTCCTGGCATCCGGCTTGTTTCCGGGCCGGCTGATCCACTTTTTGTATGGCGGGCTATCTGTGTTAGCCCTGCCCGCCTTGTGGGTTTACACGCGGGGCGCAACCGATCGGCGGGCCTCGCTCATTTGGGGGTTGGCCGGCTTGTTTATGATGGGGCTGGCCCTGCGCGCCATCGGCACGGCGGGCTGACTCGAAGCGAGATCGAAACCATTGGCAGCACCGGTTGATCAGATTTTAGAGGGCAACCGCCGGGCCATCGCCCGGCTGATATCGCAGCTTGAAAACAACCAGCCCGCCGCACTCGATATCCTGGTCGAGCTTTATGCCCATACGGGCCGGGCTTATCTGGTGGGTATCACCGGTGCGCCGGGTACCGGCAAATCGACCCTGGTCAATGAGCTGGCCAAACTGTATCGCGCTCAGGATCAAACTGTGGCCGTCCTGTCCATCGACCCGACCAGCCCCTTTACCGGCGGCGCGATTCTGGGGGATCGCATTCGCTTGAAGGATCTGGCCGGCGACCCCGGAATCTTCATCCGCAGCATGGCCACGCGCGGGAGTTTGGGCGGGCTGGCCCGGGCCGCCGCCGACGCAATCAAAGTATTCGACGCAGCCGGTTTTGAGATCATCATTATCGAAACCGTTGGTGTGGGCCAGGCCGAAGTGGAAATCGCCCGGCTGGCCCACAGCGTCATCGTGGTTGAAGCGCCTGGCCTGGGCGACGAAGTTCAGGCCATCAAAGCCGGTCTGCTAGAAATTGCCGATGTTTTCGTCGTCAATAAAGCCGACCGGGATGGAGTCGACCGGACGGTTGCGGCCTTGAAAATGATGCTCGATTTGACTCAGGACGGTCCGGCCAAGCCCAGCCTTCATCATGGGGCCTTGCTAGACATCAGCTCGCCGCCCCAGGCTTCGGCTGCGGAAACCCGCTGGCAGCCCCCCATTTGCAAAACCATTGCCACGACCGGCGCCGGCGTCGACACAGTCAGCGAGGCCCTGGCCCAACATCGAGCTTACCAACAAAGCAGTGGTCTTCTGGCCCAGCGAGAGCAGACTCGCCTGATGTTTGAAATCGAGCAAATCCTCAAAGAACGCCTGTTAGCCGGCTTGATGTCGAAACTCTCCCAACCCCAGCTCAACGCCATAGTGACCCAGGTCACCGAACGCCAACTCGATCCGTATACAGCGGTGGAGACGCTGTTGAGACTGGGAGAGGATCATGGTTCATGATACATTATTGACATCAATGGTAGGGGCAATGCCTTGCGCTTGCCCTTGGTAGGGACGACCACAAGAGTCGTCCCTACTCACAACGGTGTGAATTTGCGAATGAGCGAACAGTGAAAAGTCTATCATTCGCCATTCTTTTTGATATAATGTCAGCAGGTGATGAAACCGTGCCCAAAAAGATCTATCTCGTTCGGCACGCCCAATCGGTAGGCAATGCCGAAGGCCGCATCCAGGGCTGGTTCGACTCGCC
>Ga0302046_10002181_pt1 | contig 18301 bp, 16 predicted proteins | sample RVTome_11_FD_200261 | JGI IMG/M metagenome (GOLD analysis project Ga0302046, IMG submission 200261) | Soil microbial communities from uranium-contaminated site in the Upper Colorado River Basin, Wyoming, United States - RVT147D111 (version 2) ...
CCTTCGAGGTAAAAATGATCCTGACCGCCCATGCGGATATCCCCCTGCAGGCGGCGGGGCGCCACGCCGAGCGCATGCTCGACGTCGCCGCGCTTCATTTCGTGCGGCTCGTTGACCCACGATTTCGCCGCCAGGGCATCCTCAATTTCGAGCACAGCCGGCAGCTCTTCAATCTCCGCCCTGGCGAGCCGCGCCGCCCTTCGCGCCGTGTCGCGGTCGCGGGCCGCGACGGCGAACAGCACCTGGCCGGCGAACTCGATCTCATCATGGGCGAAGACCGGCTCGTCCAGGGTATGCATGGGGCTGCAATCGTTGACGCCGGGCACGTCGGCCGCCGCGATCACCGCTTCGACGCCCTCGAATTTTCGCACCCGGTCGAGATCGAGTGATTTCAGCCGCCCGCAGGCGACCTTACTGGTTCCAATGTAGGCATGCAGCAGCCCGGCGGGCTCTAGGATATCGTCGACGTAGACCGCCTGGCCGGTGACGTGCTTGACTGCGCTGTCATGGGCCAGCGCGGAGTGCACCGTTGCGCTCATCCGTGAAGCCCCGGCCTTGGCTTGCCCGCTCTCGTCATTCATCGGTGCTCGCCATCCGTTTGGCCCGTCGTCTCAAAATAGAAACGCCAAAGCAGGTTCTGCGCCGCCCGCATCCGATACTCGGCGCTGGCCCGCCAGTCACTGAGCGGCTTGAAATCACCCGCCATCGCCTTGCAGGCCTCGTCCACGGCCTCTTCCGACCAGCGCGCGCCGATCAAAGCCGCTTCGGCCGCTTTCGCGCGCGCCGGCACACCCGCCATTCCGCCGTAAGCGATGCGAATGTCGGCCACTTCGTCGCCGTCCAGCCGCAGGGCGTAGGCCCCCAGTACGCTCGAAATGTCCTGATCGAAACGTTTTGAGAGTTTGTAGGTCCTGAATTGCAAATCTTCGCCAGGCAGTGGAATACGCACCTTGTGCACGCATTCGCCTGGCTCGAGGTCCTGCTTGCCGTACTCGATGAAAAAATCCTCGAGGTCGATCTCGCGGCTGCCGTCCTTGCTGCTCAGCACCAGCCGTGCGCGAAGGGCAATCAGCGGCGGCGGCATGTCGCCGATGGGTGAGCCGTTGGCGATGTTGCCACCGATGGTGCCTGCGTTGCGCACCTGCAGGCCGCCGAGGCGGCTCAGCATGGTGCGCATGTGCGGAAAGCGCTCAGTAAGGACCGGCAGGGCGTCCGAATAAGTCGCCGCGGCGCCGATGTCGATGAATTCCGGCCCAGTCACGATTTCGCGCAGCTCGGCGACGTCGCCGACGTAGATCAGGGTCTCGAAGCGCTTCAAGTCCTTGGTCAGCCACAGCCCGACATCGGTGGCGCCAGCCACCGGAACGGCGTCGGGGTAGTGGGAGAGCAGGTCCAGCAACTCATCGAGGTCGCGCGGAACGAGCATCTGCCGCTTGCCATTCGAAACCCGCAGCGATTCGCGGTGCGGCAAGGCGTTCAGGCGTTCGAGGGTCAGCGGCTCATCGCGCTCGAAGCGATCCGGCCCTTCCGCCATCAGCGCCTTGCGGCTGGCACGCACGATGGGTGCGTAACCGGTGCAGCGGCACAGGTTGCCGGCCAGCGCCTCGTTGATGGCCTGGCGGTTCTGCCCGCCCTCGCTGCGCATCATCGGTTGATGCGCCCATTTCTGGTGAACAAGGGCGAACATCGACATGATGAAGCCGGGCGTGCAAAAGCCGCACTGCGAGCCGTGGTGCTCCACCATGGCCTGCTGCACGGGATGAAGCATCAGGGTGCCGTTGGGCCCCGGTTCTGCGAGGTCCTCCACGGTGAGGAGCTGGCGCCCGTCGAGGGTGACCATGGGCTGGATGCAGGAACTGTAGGCCCGGTAGCGAAGCCCTGTGCCGTTGGGCTCTGCGACCACCACGGTGCAGGCGCCGCAATCACCCTCCGCGCAGCCTTCCTTGGTGCCGACGCGCCCTCTGCCTCGCAACCATTCCAGCACGGTCAGCTCCGGCGCAATCCCGGACACGCTGACCGCCTCGTTACCCAGCAGGAAGTCGATCTGAGTGCGCATCACACGGCCTTGTGGCTCAACTTCCCCGATAGGTGCTGTATCCGAAGGGGGAAATCAGCAGGGGCACGTGGTAATGCTCGTCCGCAGCCGCGATGCCGAAGCGGATCACCACGTGATCGAGGAAGGCGGGATCCGTCAACTCGACGCCACTTTTACGGAAATAATCGCCGGCATGAAATACCAGCTCGTACTCGCCCGCCTGCAAGTCGTCGCCATCGAGCAAGGGATCGGGGCAACGGCCCTCGTCGTTGGTCAGCGCGCTGCTGACCCGCTCGGCACTCTCGCCCAGGCGGTAAAGGTCGATCAGCACCCCCGCCGCGGGTTTCCCGCGGGAGGTGTCCAGTACATGCGTTGTCAATGCGCCCATGGCAATATTCATATCCCCAATCTTTCGAGTATAGCAATTCGATGCCTCATCCCGACGACAGGCCCGGCGACAGGCCCGACGACCGTTCCACCGCCTACCCCCGCGACCTTGCGGGCTACGGCGAGCACCCGCCCGACGCGCGCTGGCCGGGCGGGGCGCGCCTCGCCGTGCAACTGGTGCTGAACTACGAGGAGGGCGGCGAGAACTGCGTGCTCCACGGCGATTCCGCATCAGAGGCCTTCCTTTCGGAGATCATCGGCGCGGATGCGCGCGAGAACGTGCGCCACATCAGCATGGAGTCGGTATACGAGTACGGCAGCCGCGTCGGCATCTGGCGCCTGAGGCGGCTGTTTCACGAAAACCAGCTGCCGGTGACCGTGTTTGCCGTCGGCATGGCGGTGGAGCGGTATCCGAAGCCGGTCCAGGCGCTGCTGGCCGATGGCCACGAAATCTGCGCCCACGGCTACCGCTGGATCGACTACCAGTACGTCGACGAAAACACCGAGCGCGAGCACATGGGAAAGGCGATCGCCGCTATCGAGGCGGCCACCGGCGAGCGCCCGCTGGGCTGGTACACCGGGCGCTGCAGCCCCAACACGCGGCGCCTGGTGGTCGAGGAAGGCGGATTTCTCTACGACTCCGACGATTACAGCGACGACCTGCCACACTGGAACCACGACCACGGCCGGCCACACCTCGTCATCCCCTACACCCTGGACGTCAACGACATGCGCTTTGCGACCACGCAGGGTTTCAACGCCGGCGAGCAGTTCTACAACTACCTCAAGGACAGCTTCGATGTTCTCTACGCGGAGGGCGAGCGCAGCCCGCGTATGATGTCGGTCGGGCTGCACTGCCGCCTGGCGGGCCGGCCCGGTCGCTTCGCCGCGCTCGAGCGTTTCATCCGTTACGCCCGCAGCTTCGACGATGTATGGTGGTGCAGGCGCATCGATATCGCCCGCCACTGGCAGGAGCATCACCCGGCAGAGCATGAGTGAGGGAGGGACACAATCCAGCGCCCGCGAGCGTTTCCTGAGTCGCTTCGGCGGCGTCGTGGAGCACTCTCCTTGGGTCGCCGAGGCGGTCTGGGAGCGCTATCCGGCCGCTGCGAGGTCGCGAGAGTACGAAGCGCTGTTCGATTCCTTCGGCAGGGTGATCCGCACGGCGCCCCACGAGCAGCGTCTGGCGCTTTTGCGGGCTCACCCCGACCTCGCATGCGGCGTCGTCGCATCGCACGGGCTCTCCGAATCGTCGCGCAGCGAACAGGCAGGTGCCGGCCTGGATCAATGTACACCGCAGGAATTCATAGAGTTCCAGAGCCTCAACCTCGAATACAAGTCGAGGCTCGGCTTCCCATTCATCATCGCCGTCAAAGGCATGACCCGCAAGGAAATACTGGAGCGTTTCCGCGACCGTGTCGAACGCTCGCAGGAAGACGAGTTCGCCACCGCGACAGAGAACGTGATCCGTATCATCGGCTTTCGCATCGCTGATGTATTGAGAAAACATGGCTGAAGCGCTCGAAGGCATCGCCCCGCTGCCCGGCTTCACCCGGCGTTACGTCAACCTCGCCCAGCCGAGGATCGGCGCCGCGGTGCTTGCCGCCTCGGACGAGTTCTTCGCTGCCAAGGAGCGCCTGATCGAGCCGGCCGCGCCGGTATTCCGCCCCGACGTTTATGACCAGAACGGCAAGTGGATGGACGGCTGGGAGAGCCGCCGGCGGCGCGGCAGCGGCCACGACTGGTGCCTGCTGCGCCTGTGCCCCGGCACCATCCGCGGGGTTGAGATCGACACCCGTTTCTTCACCGGCAATTTTCCGCCGGAAGCCAGCATCGATGCCTGCCAGCGCTTCGATGGCGATCCGGACCCGCTGGACGACGGCGACTGGGAACTTCTCGTCGCGCGCACCGCGCTGCAGGGTAATTCACGCCTCTACTTGGGCGTCGATGACGATCGGGTGTGGACGCACCTTCGCCTCAACATCTTCCCGGACGGCGGGCTGGCGAGGCTGCGGGTTTACGGCGTAGTTCACCGCGACTGGTCGGATCACGATCCGAACGACTCGGTCGATCTCGCAGCCATGCTCAACGGCGGCCGCGCGCTGGCCTGCAACGACATGCACTACGGGCACATGTCGAATCTGATCCTGCCGGACAGGTCGCTCAACATGGGCGACGGCTGGGAGACGCGGCGGCGGCGACAGCCCGGTCACGACTGGGTGATTCTCAGCTTGGGCCACCCTGGCAGGCTGGACCGGGTGGAAGTGGATACTCAGTGGTTCAAGGGCAACTACCCGGCCGCATGTACGCTCTACGGTGCCCGGCTCACGCACATGGATGAGGAGGAAATCACCGCCGACATCGACGATTGGCGGGAGATCTTGCCGCGCTCTGAGCTGGGACCCGACCGGGTCCATGAATTTGACGACCTGCGCGAGGTTGGCACCGTCAGCCACGTGCGCCTCGACATCCACCCCGACGGCGGGGTCGCCCGGCTGCGGCTTTTCGGCTACCGCGACCCGGAATTCCCGGCCCGCGCCTGATGGCCAATCGCAAACTGCAACTCGAGCCGCTCACTTCAAAGGCGTTCGGGCCGTTCGGGGTGGTGGTCGAAACCCCGGATTTGAGCCCCGAGTCCATCAACGAGGGCCATACGCTGAAATTTGCCGACCTGCTGCCCTTCGACTGCGATCATGAAGGCGGGCGGGTCGCCCTGCACCTCTACCGCAGCGAAGCACGCCAGTTGCCGCTGGAGATTCGCGACCTGGAGCGCCACCCGCTCGGCAGCCAGGCCTTCTGGCCGCTCAGCGGCCGGCCGTACGTGGTGGTCGTGGCGCCGCCCGGGCCGGCACCCGAGGCTTCCAAGGTGCGCGCCTTCCTGGCCCGTGGCCACCAGGCAATCCAGTACCACCGCGGTACCTGGCACCATTACCAGGTCAGCCTCGAGGCCGATTCGGACTACCTGGTGCTGGACCGGGAGGGGCCGGGGAGCAATTGCGACGAGTTCACGCTCTCGGAACCACTCACGATATTTTTGTAGGAGCAGCGCAGGCGAGAGCCGGCGTGATGAAAGGCCCGAAGGGCCGGAATCAGCCGGCGAAGCCGTTGCGCGTGCCTCGCCGCGATCGGCGCTGCAATTCGCGGCGAGGAGCCGCTCCTACACCCTGCGGATTCGGATCTCCCATACACCGTCACCCGCATCCACCCCCAAAAACTCGTGCGGCTGGCGCATGCACCAGGCCTCGAAATCGATGGGCGAAACGGGATCGGTGGAGCGCACACGCAGCACCTCGCCCTGCGCCATCGCTTCCAGCCGCGCGGCCGCCATCTCGACGGGGACCGGGCATTCCTCGCCGCTGGCGTCGAGCAGGATGTCGGTATCGCGGGTCATGTCAATTTGGGGTCAATTTGGGGTCAGACCAAAAATGATATTTGGGTCAGATCAAAAATAGAATTTTGCTCTGACCCCAATTATTCTCTGGCACTTTACTCTGACCCCAAACTCTGTCAAAGCGCCGCGAACGGTGCGAAAATGGATATTCCCCTTAGGTGTCCGGCCCACGAATGGAGCTCGAACTCGACCACTCCACAGACGTACTGGCGTTGTTCCGCACGCCGCTGGCGCGTTTCACCGTGCCCAACGCCGAGAAGATCAATCCGGGTCTGGAAAAGGCGATCCTGAAGCGGATGAACAAGGATGCCGGCATTAACCGCAGCAACGTGCGCGGCTGGCACTCCGAGCGCGATTTCTGCAAGTGGCCCGAAAAGGCAGTCCGCGAACTGGTGGACAGCATGCGATCGGCGGTGCGCAACATGGTCAGGCTGATCGCCGACGTGCCAAAATTCCGCACCACCATCCAGCTCGCCGCCTGGGCCAACGTCAACGGCCCCGGTTCCTTCAACCACTACCACACCCATCCCAACAGCCTGTGGTCGGGGGTGTATTACGTGAGGGCCGGCGCGTACGGGGACGACGACATCCGCCACGCCGGCAAGCTCAAGTTCTACGACCCCAGGGGCCAGATCGACCAGCTCGCCCACCCCGGGCAGGGCTTCGGCAAGAACTTCAACATCGCGCCCGAGGACGGCATGATGCTGGTGTTCCCCTCCTGGCTTGCCCACAGCGTCAACAGCTTCGATTCGGACACCCAACGCATCTCCGTTGCCTTCAACGCGCGGGTGAAGGGCTTCAAGGAGATTGAGGGGCCAGAGTAAAAATTGCTCGCAATTTTTGCTCTGACCCCGAAATTCGCGGCGAGGCGCCGCTCCTACAAATTCTAGGCGACGTAGCCAAGTTATTATCGATCTCGCGGCGAGGCGCCGCTCCTACAAACACTTTGCGACGCCGAAAAGGGCGATTGGCACATGGACGTGCCAACGGGCGAAGCCCGCGAGCCTTCAAAAATCACGCTTTTTGAGGGCGAGATGCAAGTGAGGCAGGAAGCCTCATCTTGCTCATTCTTGTAGGAGCGGCGCCCTCGCCGCGACGTTTGGCGCAAACGCCGTGAGAACCTTGTAGGAGCGGCGCCCTCGCCGCGACCATCACTGGAACCTGATTTCCAGGCCGGCGTACATGTTCCGCCCCGGTGCCGGCTCGTAATAGCGCCCGAAGGCCGCATTGAGCCGGATGTTCCCATCGTATTTTTCGTCGAACAGGTTGTTGATGCCGGCAAACGGCGCAATCTCGAAGCGCGGGCCGCTCCAGCGGTATTCGAAGCGCAGGTCGGCCACAGTGTATTCCCCGGCCTCGACCTGGTTGGCGTTGTCGGCGTAAAAGCTGGAGGCGTGCAGTACGTCGAAACCGACGTAGAGCGCCTCCCGTGGTTGCCAACGAAGCCCGCCCTGGACCAGGTGCTCGGGGATACCGGGAATGCGCTTGCCATCGTATGACTCGCCGTCAATCCCCTGGAATTCGTCGAAGACGAAATCGGAGTAGGTGTAGCTGAGCGAGGCCGTCAGGCCTTCGATCAGCTCCATTGAAAGGAAGGCCTCGACGCCGTCATGCGTCGCTTTGCCCGCGTTCTCGTAGAAGGCCTGGCCGGATCCCGTGAGCTCGAACGGCACGATGGCATCGTCGACATCGATGTGGAACAGCGCCAGTTCGTAGGCCACGGCATCGTGCACCGCACCCTTGAGACCGACTTCGAAGTTGATTGCGGTCTGCTCGTCAAGCTCCCGGTTGAAACCGGTGGGCCCATCCGGATTGGCGAGCTCGGTGGTCGCAGGCGGGTCGAAGGCCTGCGAGACGTTGGCATACAGATTGGCCGAGGCCGACACGGCCCAGGAGAGGCCCGCCATCGGGCTGAAGGCGCTGAAGTCGGTGTCCCCCGAACCGCCCTGGCCGAGCCGGTCGTGGATCTCGTATTCGATTTCATCGTAGCGCGCTCCGGCAGTCACCGTGAAATTCTCGGCAAAGGACCATCTCAGCTCGGTAAAGGCCGCGTCATTCGTCACGTCCTCGTCCTGGTCGGTGGTGAGATCGCCACGAACGCCGAGGTTGTTGGCGTAACGCTGGCGGCGATCGCGCTGTGCCTCGTATTCCGCGCCGAATACCAGCTCGGCCTCGGATGCGAGCGGCATGGTCCAGTGGCCGCCCAGGCCGTAGTAGTCGCGGCCGAGTTCGACGCTGCCGCCCTGCCCGTTGGCGTTGATGTCGAAAGGCAGGCGGTTGTCGAAATCGCGCTGCACGAAGTGCCCGCGCAGCAGCAATTTGGATCCGCTGCCGTACTCCCTGCGCAGCGCCGCGCCAATCGACCGCTGGTCCAGCGACTCGCCGGCCTCGAACTGCACATTGCGCGGGGCGGCCTGGCGGCGATCGGCGGCAACTTCAGAAGCCGTCAGCCCGCCCGGGTCATCCGCTTCGGGCGAATCCACGGCGTTCACGAACACCGTGAGCTGCGTCGAATCGTCAATCTCGTAACGCATGCGGGCGTTGAGCAGCGTGTTTTCCGTGTTGGAATGCTCACGGTAGCCGTCGAGCGTGGTGTGCGACAGGTTCGCCAGGTAGTTGAGCCGGCCATTCTCGCCTCCAACCTTGAGCTGCCCTTGCGCAAAATCATAGGCGCCGAGATTGACGCGGCCCGAAACGAACGGTTCGGCCGGCCCGTCCTCGCTGCGGATCAGAATCACCCCGCCGGAGGCCGCGCCATAGACGGCCGAGAACGGCCCGCGGATCACCTCGATGGATTCCGCCGAGCCCAGGTCAATGGAATCGACGCTGCCCTGGCCGTCGGGCAGGGTCAGCGGGATGTCGTCGGCGATGATGCGGATGCCGCGGATGCCGAAATCGGCCCGCGCGCCGAAGCCGCGGATGGCGATGCGCAGATCCTGCGCGAAGTTGTAGCGGTTCTGGAAAAATAAACCGGGAACGCCCGCCAGTGCCTCGTCGAGGCCGAGCTGCTGGCGCGCGACCTGTATTTCTTCGCGCTCGACCTTGGCAAAGGCGAAGGGAAGGCTCTCCGCGGAAGTCGGCAGGCGCGTGGCGGTGACGACGACTTCTTCCAGGTGCTCGCCGTTGTGTGTTTCGCTTTGCGCTTGCGTACCAAACGTGCAGGCCAGCAAGCAACCGGCGATCAGGAGCCGTGCCGTCATGTCATCGAGTTTCAGCCCGCCGCCTTGCGCTCCTGCCGGCGCTTGTGGAGCAGCGGCTCGGTGTAACCGTTGGGCTGCTCGGCGCCCTTGAACACCAGGTCGCAGGCGGCCTGGAAGGCGATGCTGTCATCGAAATCGGGCGCCATCGGCTGGTAGGCCGGATCGCCGGCGTTCTGGCGGTCGACCACCGCCGCCATGCGCTGCAGGGTTTCGCGCGCCTGCTCCTCGCTGCACACGCCGTGCATGAGCCAGTTGGCGATGTGCTGGCTCGATATCCGCAGCGTGGCGCGGTCCTCCATCAGGCCAACATCGTGGATGTCCGGCACCTTGGAAACGCCGATCCCCCGGTCGATCCAGCGGACGACGTAGCCCAGGATGCCCTGGGCGTTGTTGTCGAGCTCGGACTGGATTTCCTTGGCGGATAATTTTGTGGGATCGCAAAGCGGCGGCGTCAGGATGTCGTCGAGGCTGGCGATTTCCCGGTCGGCCAGTTCCTTCTGCCGTGCAGCTACGTTGACCTGGTGATAATGCATGGCATGCAGCGTCGCGGCGGTCGGCGATGGCACCCAGGCACAGCTGGCACCCTGTTCCAGGTGTGAAAGCTTGCTTTCCACCATGTCCTTCATCCTGTCGGGCTTGGGCCACATGCCCTTGCCGATCTGCGCTTTGCCGGGCAGGCCGCAGCGGATGCCGATGTCGACGTTCCAGTCCTCGTAGGCGAGGATCCACGGCTGGCTCTTGATCTTTTCCTTGGGCATCACCGGCCCCGCCAGCATGCTGGTGTGGATCTCATCGCCGGTGCGGTCGAGGAAGCCGGTGTTGATGAAAACCAGCCGCTCGCGCACGGCGCGGATGCACTCGGCGAGATTGACGGTGGTGCGGCGCTCCTCGTCCATCAGCCCGACCTTGATGGTGTTGCGCGGAAGGCCGAGCACGTCCTCGGCCATCGCGAATAGATCGTTGGTGAACGTGGCCTCGGCCGGCCCGTGCATCTTGGGCTTGACGATGTAGATGCTGCCGGCGCGACTGTTGCGGTGCTCGCCGAGCCCGCGCAGATCATGCATCGCGCAGGCGGAGGTGATCACGGCATCGAGGATGCCTTCGAAGACTTCTTCGCCGTTTGCATCCAGCACCGCAGGATTGGTCATCAGGTGGCCGACATTGCGCACCAGCATGAGGCTGCGGCCGGGCAGTTCGAAGGGCTTGTCGGAAGGCGCCGTGTAGGCGCGGTCGGCATGGAGCTGCCGCAGCAGCGTCTTTCCGCCCTTCTGGAACTCGGTCTCGAGCGTACCGCGCATCAGCCCCAGCCAGTTACGGTAGACCAGGACCTTATCCTCGGCGTCCACGGCGGCGACCGAATCCTCGCAGTCCTGGATGGTGGTGACGGCGGATTCCAGGATCACGTCGGCAACGTGGGCGCGCGCATCGCGCCCGATGGCGTGCTCGGGGTCGATGCGGATCTCGATGTGAAGGCCGTGGTTTCGAAACAGCAGAGACCACGCCGGCGGCGTGCTCGCGTAGCCCGCCCATTGTTGCGGCTTCTTCAGGCGCGTCTGCCGTCCATCCACCAGCCTGATCTCCAGCTCGGCGTCAGCCTCGCCCCGCTTTAGCGCGTACTCCGCGACCTCCGCGTGGCTGCCGCTTTCCAGCGGGATTGCCTGGTCGAGTAAAGCCGCGGCGCGCTCGATCACGCAAGCGCCACGCACGGGGTTGTAGCGGTCGCCCTGCTCGCGGCCGTCGTCCTCGTCGATCACGTCGGTGCCGTAGAGCGCGTCGTAGAGACTGCCCCAGCGCGCATTGGCGGCGTTGAGGGAGAAACGCGCGTTGCTCACCGGCACCACCAGTTGCGGCCCGGCGACGGTGGCAATTTCGGGATCGACGTTGTCGGTGGAGATAGAAAACGGCCCGCCCTCGGATTCGAGGTAGCCGATGCGCTCCAGGAAGGCCCGGTACTCGCCGCGCGAAGGCTGTCCCGGGAACTCCCGGTGCCAGGCATCGATCCGCTCCTGGAAGGCGTCGCGACGCTCGAGCAGGGCGCGGTTGCGCGGGGTCAGCTCCTCGACGATTCGCGCGAGGCCGGACCACAGACGCTCTGCCTCGATGCCAAGAGCGGGCAGCAATTCCTCCTCGACGAAGGAAACCAGCCGGCCGTCGACCTTCAGGCCGGCGCGTTCCAGGTAGTCACTCATGCTCGTTGGACAAGGCTTCGAGCGGTTTAAGAAGGCTCGAGGTGTCCCAGCGCCCGCCGCCCATGCCCTGAACGGCGGCGTAGAACTGGTCGACCAGCGCTGCGACGGGGAGCCGCGCGCCGTTGCGGCGGGCCTCGTTGAGCACGTAACCCAGATCCTTGCGCATCCAGTCGACGGCAAAGCCGAAGTCGTAACGGTCCTCGATCATGGTGGCGGCCCGGTTGTCCATTTGCCACGATTGGGCGGCGCCTTTGGAAATGACCGCGATGACTTCGGAGGGATCGAGCCCGGCGCGTTTTGCGAAGTGAATCGCTTCCGCCAGCCCCTGGATGGTGCCGGCCAGGCAGATCTGGTTGACCATCTTGGCGAGCTGGCCTGAGCCGACATCGCCCAGGCGGGCTTGCATCCTGGCGTAACAATCGATGATGGGCGCCACCCGGGCGACGGCCTCTTCGCTGCCGCCCATCATCACGGTGAGCTGACCGTTGTCGGCCCCGGCCTGGCCGCCGGAGACCGGCGCATCGACGTATTCGATGCCCTGCTCGCGGCACTGCGCCGCCAGTTCGCGGGCCACCTCGGCAGAGGTCGTGGTGTGATCGACAAACACGCTGCCGGCTTCCATGCCTGCGAAGGCACCGTCATCGCCGAGCGTGACGGAGCGCAGGTCGTCATCGTTGCCGACGCAGCAGAACACCACTGAACAGCCGGCGGCAGCACCGGCCGGCGTTTCTACTACTGTGCCCCGATGTTGGCCGACCCACTCGTCCGCCCGGGATCGGCTGCGGTTGTAGACGGTGACCTCGTGCCCGGCCCCGGCGAGGTGCCCGGCCATCGGGTAGCCCATGGCACCCAGGCCGAGGAAAGCGAGTCGTTCACTCATTCGACGATCCTTCCCGCCCGAGCCACTCGACCATCAGTTTCTTGATCTGGGTTTGGTAGGGTACGCCGCTCAGCCGGGCGCGCGCCTTGAAAGCGGACAGCAGGTCTTCAGGCACCTTCATGCTGATCAGCTTGGAAGGCCCGCGCGGTCTGCCATGAAGCTTGCGGAAGTCCTCGAGGAAGCGGGCGATCTCGTCGGGCGACAGTGCCCGGCAACGCTCGAGGTATTCGTCGCTGAAATGCTGAACCGGCTTCATTGCAGTTTTTCCAGGGCCTCGGCGTCGGCCGTATCCTGCGCGCGGCCGCTGTCTTTCTTCATGGCGATCAAGTCGTCAAGGGACAAGACCCTCACCTCGGTATTTCCGACCGTGATTCGCTTGGTCTTCCTGCCCTTCAGATCATAGGGCAACACGATGTCCACGTGCTCAGCAAGGTCGCGTGGATTGTGAAAGTTCCATGCCACGAGGTTGCGCTTTTTCATGAACTCCTCGCGGAACTCGAACACTTCGTCGGCTGACACGGGCAGTCGCGACTCAAGACCGAGTCCCTCGAGCGCCTGTTCGGCATCCCGCAGGGCCTTTCTGCTCCAGTTCAGGGCGATGTCGATATCCAGGGTGCCGCGGACCGCCCCGTGCAGGGCAACGGCATGGCCGCCGACAACCGCATAACGCACCCCGGCACGCTGCAGCGCATCGCACACTCGCTCGAGAAATGTCATGGCTTGAGTATATACCAGTATATACTCGACAGCACTTCGCTCCGCGGCGAGGTTTACACGGTCGGCCGCACGTTGGCGTTGAGGCGGAACAGGTTGGTCGGGTCGTACTGGTTCTTGACCTGCACCAGGCGCTCGAGGTTGGCGCCGTAGTTGGCGTCGACCTGGGCCTGGGTCTCGTTGGCGATGTCATTGACGTAGAAGCCGTTGGTATAGGGCCCCAGGACCTTCCACTGCTCCTGAACGTAGGCAATATGCTCACTGCCGTCACCGGACTTGATCGGCCAGCCGATGAAGGACAGCAGGTCATGACCGGCATCGCGGTTGGGGAAGGCGGTCGCGCCGTAGGGAACACGGCCGATGGCGCCGCCGGAATGGCCGAAGGCCATCCAGGTGGCGCGCGCGGGGCTAGGCTGAAAAGTGTCGGTCAGGTCGCGGGCGATGTCGGACGTAATCTGCTTGACGAAGCCGGACTTGATGTAGGCGCCGTTGGCGCGTGGATCGTCGATGTCGCCTGATTTCTGCAGCGCCACGTAATCCCAGGTCTGTACCGAGTTCCTGACCACCGTGCCGGCTTTTTCGATCGGCGCCAGGAGCCCTTCCGCCTTGTCGTGCGGCCCGCAGTACACGATGCTGAGGTTGCAGACCGGGTCGGTACCGGGAAAAGCCCCGATGAACGGAACCACTTGCAATACGTCCGGGGCTTCGGCAGCGAACTCGCCCGCGAACTCGAACACCTGCCGCGCCTGCTCGAAGGGGAAGCCGTATGAGCCGGAGATCACCTGGCGGTCCATGGGATGCATTTGGAATTCAAAGGCGGTCACGACACCGAAATTCCCGCCGCCGCCGCGCACCGCCCAGAACAGGTCCGGGTTTTCATCAGCGCTGGCGTGCCTCAGCTCGCCGTCGGCAGTGACGATATCCACCGACAGCAGGTTATCGATTGAAAGACCGAAGCGGCGCGCCAGCCGCCCGAAACCGCCACCCAGCGTGAGGCCGCCGACGCCGGTATGGGAAACGCTCCCTGCCGTTGTCACCAGGCCGCGGGCCATGGCCTCGGCATCCAGGTCGCCCAGCAGGCTGCCGCCCGACGCCCAGGCTGTCCGCCTGGCCGGATCGACGCGGACGCCGCGTAATCTCGACAGGTCAATCTGCATGCCGCCGTCGCAGGAGGAGTCGCCCCTGAAGTTGTGCCCCCCGCACTTGACCGCGGTCAGCAGATTTTCCTGGCGCGCGAACTTCACGGCATTGCATACGTCATTGGGTACCACGGGCTGCACGACCAGGGCCGGGTATTTGTTGATCCGGGGGTTGAGCAGCAGTCGGGCGTTCTCGTAGGCTTCACTGCCCGGCAGAACAACGTTTCCGCGCAGGCTGTCGGCGAGCTCCTGCACCGCCGACTGCTTCAGGATGACCTCTTGCCCGTCAGCCCTGACGGCTTTGATGTCGCCACTGACCGCGGCCCCACCGTCCGCCATGGCGGCGAGGGCAAGTTCCCGGTGAAAAGATATCGCCACCGCGGCAGCGAGCGAGGTCCGGACGAAATGACGGCGATTCATTCTGCACTCCCAAGGCTGTTGATCATGTCTACCCCTCAGTATAAGGCGTGCGGCGGAAAAGCATAATCCCGGCTAACGGTGGCTGACGCCCAGGTGGACCAACGCATAACCCGATAGCACGATCTGCGCGGCGGCGAGGCCGATAATTTCCCCCTCCTCGGAGGCGCGGATCACGGTATGACGGTCGGTGAGCGGGTCGATGATGGTGCCGATCACCTGGTCGGGTTCGACGGTGTCACCGAGCTTGACGGAAGGAAAGAAAAAACCACCCGCACCGACCGGAACGCGCACCCACTGCGTGTCGGTGTAGATCCTGGAATCCGGAACCTGGAGCTCCGCCGGGCCCTCGACCATGTTGAGGTAGGCCATCACGCTTTCGATTCCGCGTACCCCGGCGGCGATCTGGTCGAGATCGAAACGCGCGGGCTCGCCGGCTTCGTAGATGATCGACGGGATCCCGGCGTCACTGGCTTCGCGCCGGATACTGCCGCGCGGGCCGTTGCCCAGGATGATGATCCCCACGCCGAAGTGCCGGGCCAATTCCAGCGCCTTCGAGTCGTCCTCGTTCACCCGGATCTGCGGATGGTTGGCACGCGCGAACGAACCGGTGTGAAGGTCGATGAGGTAATGGCAGTGGTTTTTGATCTCGGTGAACAGCGTGTGGGCGACGATGGCAGAAACGCTGCCCATGAGCCGGCCGGGAAACTCGCGGTTGAGGTCGCGCCGGTCCGCCATGTAGCGGCTGCCCGTACGCACACCGGCGGCGTTGACCATCGGAAAGGCGATCACGGTGCCGGACAGTGCTTCGGGGTCGCTCCAGCTGAAGGCGCGGCGGGCAATCTCGGTGCCATTGAGCTCATCGCCATGGATGCCGGCGGTGATGCATAGGGCGGGGCCCTCCCGCCGGCCCCGCGCGACGAAAACAGGCGCGTCGAGAAAGGCGGCTTCGAAGCTGGTTTCCCCGCCGTAGGGGAAGCGCTGGCTGTCGCCGGGCCAAATCTCGCGACCGGCGACTTCGATCGGGCCCCATTGGGCGGCGAATGCCGGGGATGCGGCAATGAGCACCAGCCAAACCAGAACGCACCGCAAACGGGACTTCATCAGGAACATCCTAGAACACGACGTTTCTCAATGGAACATAAGAAAATCGGCGGCCGGGGCCGCCGTTTTTCTGCAACCCTGCTGCGCGCCTACAGGCCGAAGTTGTACATAAAGCGCAGTCCAAACTCGCTGCGATCGTTATTGAGGATGATCAGCAGGTAGTCGGTCGGCAGCAGCCTGGCGTTGTCATACTTTTCATCCGTGACGTTGCGCCCGTACGCGCCCAGCAGCCAGCGATCGTCCGGGCTGTGATACGCGACATCGAAGTTCACCAGTGTGCGGCTATCGATGTTGGTCAGCGGGATGTTGCTGAAGGGCTGGCCGTACATGTCGTCGCGGTAGGAAAGATCGGCACGCCACACGATACTGCCGCCATTTGCCAAGCGCTGGGTGAACTCGGGACTGATGGACCCGGTCAACTCGGGGGTCAGGGGCGCTGCCACGTTGGGATTGGGGTCCTTGACGTCGGCGTCGATGTAGCCGAGGGTCAATTGCAGGCTGAAACTGTCGGTCGGCGCCCACAGGCTTTCCCACTCCAATCCGGTCGATTGCTGGTCGACGATCAGGTTGACGGTGTTGAATCCGGCCCCGGCTTCCTGGTCGCTGACCTGGTACGGCAAGTCGGAATAATCGGTGTAGAAGATTGCCGCCGACATGCTGAGCGTGTCGGTGGGCTGGCCCTTCAGACCGATTTCGTAATTGGTCGCCGTTACGTTGTCACCCGCCACGTAGCAGTTCGGATCGCCGAACAGGCAATAGGCACGCGCTGGGAACTGTCCGGACTGGTAGCCGTTCTGGATGGTGGCATAGGAATGCATGCGCTCGCTCATCTCCCAGGCCAGGGATACCTCCCAGCTTGTTTCATCCCATTCGCGATAGCCATCGGCCATGATGACGCCGACGACCGGTTCGGTGTGGGCGGTTTTCTCGTCTTCGGTGTAGCGTCCCCCCACGGACAGCCGCAGCGCCTCGGACAGGTCAAATCCGACATTGCCGTAGATCGCCTGGCTTTCGGTGTCCTGGTTGTTGATGAACGTGCCGGGGCCGCCGAGGAAGAAGTTCTCCTGGTGGTTTCCGCCCTCTTCTTCAAAACGGTACAGACCGGCCACGAAATCCCAGCCATCGAAGTCGCCGAAAAATTGCAGCTCGGCCGACTCCTGGTCGGCGAAACCGGTTTCCGGGTACTGGAAGATCACGCCGTTTTCGGTGCCCGGGAAAATGCCGGAGGGATTGGCGATGCTGCCAACGCTGTCATCGTCAAGTCCGGACTGGTAGTCGGAACTGCGATCGCTCCAGATCAGCCGTGTGGAGAAGGTCTCGTTGATTTCCCAGTCCGCGGTAATCGACCAGCCGTCCGCTTCGTTGGTCACGATCGAGCGGTCGACGAGATTGCCGTTGGCGTCAAAGATGAACCCGCCGGCGTTGTCGTAGGGGTCGGCCGATACGTCCGAGTTGCGGGCACCGGTCAGGTGCAGCAAGCCACTCGGCACCTCGTCGATCAGGGTGGTGTAGGGACGCAGGCCGCCCTCGCCGTCGTTCTTGTCGTAGGCGAACAGCAGGGAGAAATTGTCGGTCGGATCCCATTTGGCCGCCAACCGGACGTTCCACTCCTCGAGTTCGCCGACTTCCTTGGCGGCGGCGTGGTTGAGGAAATCGCCTACACCGTCCCGTTGTGTGTAGCCGCCCGTGATCGAGGCCGCGAAGTTGTCGGTAAAAGGCTGATTCCAGTAAAAATCGCCGCCGAAACGCCCGCGGCTTCCGGCAAGTGCCGTCACCCGGCCACCGCTCTCATCCCCGGGCTTGCGGGTGATGATGTTGATCGCGCCGCCGATCGTGTTGCGGCCGTACAGCGTGCCCTGCGGGCCGCGCAGCACCTCGACGCGTTCGATGTTGGCGAGGCTCCAGTTCTGGCCGACCTGGCGTCCCAGGTAAACGCCGTCCACGTAAACGCCGACGCCCGGATCGGTGGTGATCAGGTGGTCCTGGATGCCGATGCCGCGGATGAAAACGTTGATGGACGAAACGTGGCCGGCGGAGAAGCCGGTCACGGTCAAGTTGGGAACGAACTTGCCGATATCGGTGAGATCGACAATGCCCTGCTTGAAGATCACGTCTTCGGTGAAGGCACTGACCGCGATCGGGACTTCGTAGATGCTCTCTTCGCGCTTGGTGGCGGTAACGATCACCTCTTCCAGGAGCTCGCCGCTCCCCGGTTGTTGCTGCGCATATCCTTCGCTTGCCACCGCCAGGCCCAGGATGGCCAGGATGGCCGATCTAAGATCGATCTTTTTCATCTGTGTTTCCCTCGAGGCCGCGTCCGCCCGCGCACCAACGCCCGCATGCGAACTCGCGGGCTCGAACCGGCTTGATCAAATTTATGGAGTTGCTTTCCTGCCCAGTCCCCGATGTGATCTCAGGTGTTGATTAAGAGCACTCTCGCGATAGGCCCGGCCATGAAAATCAGCCGGGTTGAGCCATTCTATCACGTAGCCGCTTTTCATCAGCTATAGTGAAAAATGACCCTGGGGAAAAGCGCTCCTCGCCAGCGGCTTGGTGCGATGCCCTCCGGTGCCTGTATCGATCGCCGAACCGACGTGAGGAGAGGATGATTTCGAGAAAGTTACGACGGCAAAGACTGCCCATCGGCCTCCTGGTGGCGCTGCTGCTCACTTCGCCCGCCGCGGTAGCCCAGCCCGGTTACTACGAGTCAGAACCGAATAACACGCCGCCGGAAGCCAATCCGGTCTCCGGCGAAGTGACGCTGTACGGCACCATGGTCGAGGGCGACCAGGACGGTTTCCTTTGGACCGTCACGGACACCGACGCACGCAAGCGCTGGAACTTC